>PVBE010834362.1_pt1 | contig 40062 bp, 32 predicted proteins | sample 1631181 | NCBI WGS metagenome assembly PVBE01 (sample SAMN08397723, study PRJNA350692) | Marine metagenome, whole genome shotgun sequencing project. | isolation source: water | place: Pacific Ocean | collected 2012-04 | reverse complement strand
CGTGGTCAAGCAGGATTACTTCATCGATCAGCCGCCGATGAGCATCTGGGGCTGGCAGGAAGGCCCACTCACGGAGTCCGGTGCGATGTGGCTCGAAGTTACCTATGCCGAAGGCACGAAGGTCGGCGGTGGACCGATCGAGCAACCTTCACTGCTGCCTTGAAATTACGTTTTCTTACAATCCGGCACCGAATTCAATGATTGCAATGGCTACCCGCTGATGGTGGTAATTTCACGCGGCAGTTTCATGATGGGCTCCCCGCCAATTGAGGCGCAGCGTCAAATCGATGCAGGTCCGCAGCATCCGGTTGTTTCCACCGCAACCCGGATACCCGCCTGAATCAAGATGCCCCTGTGACCCTCACCTGCCATAAGTTTTTTATCGGCCATGTTGCAGACTGGCCAGCTTCGCGGCATCCCGCCCGGCCAGACGACCAAAAGTCGTGGCAGTGAGCAGGCCGTTGCCCGCCAGATAGCCCCATGCGCCAGGTCCGGAAACCCCGCGCGCTGCGCCGCCGCCGGCATAGAGATTGGGTAGCGGTGTGCCATTTGCGCGCAATACCCGCCCTTTCGTATCCACCACCAACCCGCCCTGGGTATGAAACAATGCCCCGGTGACCATCACTGCATAATAGGGAGTTGCGAAATGCCGAGTGCCGGTGAAGTCCCGACCGAACTCATCTTCGGGCCCGTTGCCACGAATCGCCTCGACACTGTTTATTGTCTTTTCCAGCGCTGCTGCCGGTACTTTCATGATGCCCGCCAACTCGGCAATAGTCCCGGCATCGACGATGGCGTTCGCCTCGATCGCATCGTGATAATCCTCGAACTCGAGCATTAGCTGATGCCGAGCCTCATCATAGACCATCCAGGCAAAACCGCCGGGCTGTTGCAATACGTCTACCGCCTGCTCCGAGTACCCGCGCGTTTCATCCGAGAAGCGCATGCCCGACGAATTGACCTGGATTCCACCCTCCATGATGACCGGCCACAAGATCGGCACTCCCCGCCCCTTGGCTAACCCCCCGTGTCCCTGGTAACCGGTCATGTCGGCAAGATTCGCGCCCAGGGCCTGGCCCCATCGAACCGCATCACCCCGGTTGCCCGAATGTCCGAAGTACTCGCCCGCTGCAATCTCAGGCATGTATTTTTTGACCATTTGCGCATCGGCACCGAAGCCGCAACAGGCCAGCACGAGCGCTCGGCAACCGACGACCTCGGCACTTCCGTCCGGACGCAGGAATTTAACGCCCTGCACCTGTTGCCCGTCGCCGGCAATCAGATCAGTCACGGTAGCATCGCACAGGATATCGAGTTCAACGCGCTCAGCCATATTACACAGTGACCCCATCAGTTCCCTGCCGGTGCGATTGGGCGTGCCGTGCATGCGCAGCACTGAATGACCAGGGTATTTGAAGCTGTCCAGCAAAGACAGGGGAATGTCAAAGTCATCGACAAGCCACTCGATAGTAGCGGCTGACTCCGTGGCAAGCGCCATGGCGATCTCTGCATCGGTCATACCCCTGGCCTTCGCCAGAATATCCTGCGCGAAAAGCGCCGGCGGGTCATCAATACCCTGCTCGCGTTGAAAACGCGTATTGGCGCCCGGTATCAGCCCGGTGGACATTGCGGTAGAACCGAGCGGTGTCGGGTCGCGCTCGAGAACCAGCACACCTGCCCCGCCCTGCTGTGCGGCCAAGCCGGCCGTCAGGCCACAGCCACCGGCACCCACCACCACCACATCGACCGTGTACTCAATCGTCACATCCGAGGCCGGAAAAATTGTCACTTTTTGAATACTCCTCGAGCTTATTCGACTGGCGTCAGTACACGGCATGACCGCTTTCGGCGCCACCAAGCAACATGACCTGGATTGATCATGAAGCCAATTTCACCGGAAAGTCCAGACCGGCAGGACATTAACATTAACACATATGTAAACTTTTTGATCATTTCTGTACACATATGTGACATATCATTATTTTTCGTTTAGGATATGCACCCAATCAATCGGCAACAACTCGCACAAACCAACGGATAAGTTAACGTCGATGTCAGTTGGTTTGCACGGGATAACAGCGGGCAACGCACCCCAACACGGGTGGAGGATGTAGCGATGATCGTTTACGAAGTTCTGGAAGAATACTTGCCATCAAAAATGAACGAGATCAACGCTGGCACCGAGGTCATTGTGGAGGTGCGGGATACCGATACCTTTGAGCGACTGACGGTCAAGGCTGTCATCGCAAAGCCCGGGCAAGAACTGGAGGGAGCCGATAAGCTGGTCCTTAGAAACCTGGCGGAAAATATTTCCGCCGAAGACTGGCAGATTAAGATCATCGAGGAGTTGGATCCGGAGGAAGTCGATATTAGCCCGGAATCGGATTTCCGGCGCAGTGCACCGGACGGCGTTTGATAAACCGGGATGCCCGTGTTGAGTGCGGCAAACCAATAGATAGACCAAGAGTTAAAAGAGGGAACACAGAGTGGCTTACTACGATTTTCGTGAGTACCTGGAAAAACTGGCTGATGCGCAAGAGCTGCATACTATTTCACAGGAAGTTAATCCACATCTGGAAATCGGCGCCATCACCCGGCGGCTGGCAGAGCGCGGAGGTCCTGCTGCACATTTCCAAAACGTCAAAGGGGCTGCCGATGGTCTCAGCTACGTAGGCGGCTCTATGAGCCGTGGAGCCAGGGGAATCTGGTCGCGCCTTGCGGTTGCCTTGCAACTTGATCCACAGGCGGATTACCAGGATCTGCTGGAAGACGCTCACCGGCGCTGGGAAACGCCGATCCGACCGATCGAGGTGAGCGGTGGCCTTTGCAAGGAGGTGAAGGTTACCGGCAATAATATCGATCTCGATGGACTGGCCGCCCCGCTGATGCACGAAGCGGATGGCGGAGCATGCCCGACCAGTTGGGGCGTTACGGCCGTCCAGAACCCCGGTAAAGGCTTCCTGGCATGGGACGTCATTCAATTGCAAGTGCTCTCGTCCGGATCTTTTGCCGGTGCCCTGCCACGAGATAGCAATATAAGGCACATCGTGGAACAAGCGGCAGCAGAACAGGAGCCGTTACCGTTCGCCATTATCCTCGGAGCCGCACCGGTTGTTCCCATGGCGGCGGCGTTTCGCCTGAGCAGGATCGGCGCTGTTGCCCCGGAAATTGCCGGTGCCCTGCAGCGCGAACCGCTGCAGATGGTCAAGTGCGAAACCAGCGATTTGCTGGTGCCAGCGACCGCCGAAATGATCATTGAAGGTGTAATCAAGCCAGCGACAGGGGTGGATGTGGGATCCTTCCCGGGTCCCTACGGGTACAGCTCCGCAGACAGTCAGATCGGTGTGGAATTCGAAGTCACGACCATCACTCACCGCAAGAATCCGATCGTGCCGGTATGCAGTTGGGGGACACCGATCAGCGACCTCCATCTGGCCCGGGGCCTCGACAGTGACATACAGCTCAAGGCTGACTTCGAAAAACGCGGAGCACCGGTCACCGCAGTGTTCACGCCGCCGTGGCTGGCGGGCAGCCTTGTCGCCGTCACGACCATGGTGCCATACACTGCCTACGCTCAGTCAGTGGCTGGCGCTGTGCGGGCCGTGCAAGCCACAAAATATGTGCCCTATGTGCTGGTTTGCGATGACGACATTGAGATCACCAACCCGGTGGCACTGTTTCACGCGTTGGTTACCAAGTGTCATCCCGCGCGCGACACCTGGATCATCCGCTCGTCCGCAGCGGCGGAAGATGCGCCCTATGTCTCCGCCGATGAGCGTGCCAACGGGCTCGGCGCATCGGCAATCTTTGATTGCACCTGGCCGCTGGACTGGGACAAGAGTATAGCGGTACCTCCCAGGGTCTCATTCAACCAGTGCTACCCGAAAGAACTACAGGAGCAGGTGCTTCAGGAGTGGGTTGAGGTATTGAATTTTCCACCGGAAATTGGGCGTCCGGCCTGATCATTCTGCCGAACCCGACCCAGAAACAACTCTACAAGGGATAAGAAATGCCGTATCACGATCTTCGCGAATTCATGGAGGCCTGCGAAAAGGCCGACGAAATGATCACCATTGACAAACAGGTCGACTGGAATCTGGAGGCCGGTGCGATCAGCCGTCGGATCGCCGAAATCGGCGCGCCGATGGCGCATATGACGAACATACGTGGCTGTGACGGTATGTCAATTCTGGGCTCCCCTCTCTCCAAAGGCTGGCACCGTGATTTTTCCCGCGTCGCCATCGCACTGGAACTGGATCCCTTGACGCCATATGAAGAGCTCATGGATGCATTCACCCGACGGATGGCACACCCGATCCGGCCGCTCCAGGTAAGTTCCGGGCTGTGCAAGGAGAATATCCTGACCGGGAAGGACGTTAACCTGTTCAGTTTTCCAGCGCCGTATCTGCACGAGGGAGACGGCGGTCGCTATATCAATACATTCGGGGTCACCTCGACAAAAGACCCGGACAGTGACTGGGTGAACTGGGGCGTCTATCGACACATGATCCACAAAAAATCGATCATGGGCGGTATTGTCAATCCGTTCCAGCACATCGGCATGATTTACTATCAGAAATACGAGGCACGTGATGTGTCCATGCCGTTCTCAATATTTTTCGGCGGCTGCCCGACATCAGCCATTGTCGGCTCAATGAGCATCCCGGCCGGTGAAACAGAGGCCGAAGCCGCAGGCGGGTTGCGGCGTGCGCCGCTTGAACTGGTCCAGTGCGAGACCAATGACCTGTTGGTTCCCGCCACCGCCGAGATGGTGATCGAGGGACACGTGAGGCCTTATGAACGCTGGGATGAGGGTCCGTTTGGCGAGGCAACGGGGTACCGGGCGAGCCCACGGATGCCGCGCCCTGTGTTCAGAGTCGATTGCATCACTCATCGAAATAACCCGATCATGCCAATCAGCTGTGCCGGCACTGATCTGGACGAGTGCGAGATCCTGCTGGGTGTGTTCAGTCTGACGACATCGGTACGCCGCGAACTCAAGGAAAAGGGGCTGCCGGTGATCAGCGCGTTTTCACCGCCTGGCCTGAAATTCGCACTGCTTATCGTATCCGTCGAACCAGGCAATCCGGGGATCGCGGATCAGATCGCAAGTGTAGTGCGCGCCAGCAAGATGGGCGTATTCTTCCAGTACATCGTGGTCGTCGACGGTGATGTGGACGCGACCAACTTTGCGGAAGCCTTGCACAGCACCTTTACTTGCGCGCATCCGGAGCGTGGCTTGCAGATATTCCCGCTGGCACCCGGCCATCCGTTGATCCCGTTCCTCGACCTGCACGACAAGATGAATGCACGCGGGGCTGGAATAACGATCGATGCAACCGCGCCAACCGGCCAGGTTGAAGACGCTCTCAGAAGAGTGTCTTTCCGCAATGCCTATTCTGAAGAGCTGCGTAAGCAAGTAACTGAGAACTGGCACACCGCATATGGGTTACCCGAAGAACCGGGCAAATTCCGCTAGTTTGATGCCTGAGTTTTCAGGTAAGAATGAAGATAAGCAAGGAAGGAAAGGCTTATTAATAGATGATCATCAAAGAATTGGCAGTTTAGCCCGACAACTGCCCCTTACTATCCTCCCAAGATGTCGAGTTTTGTTGGCCCGCTTCGGCGGGTCTTTTTTAGAGAATAATAATGCTAATAAGCAAGCAATACTGAGAATTACAGGCTCGTTTACAGAATATGATATTAATAGAAGGCACAGGTAAGAATTAATGAGCAACCAAGACCAGCAGACGTTCGAAATTGTCAAAATGAACGTGGATAACTCGTGCGATTTCGTCTGTGAGGCCTGCAGCCGTTATTTTGGTTGCACGCTGCCCGAACGGGTCGACATGCAGAATCGTGGGCGCATGGACATCGCAGCACAAAAGATGGCACAGATCCGCAAGAAAATTGTCATTTTGAGTGGCAAGGGTGGCGTCGGCAAAACCACCACCGCGACGAATCTTTCCGTAGCGCTGCAGATTCGCGGTAACAAGGTCTGTCTTCTCGACGCCGACTTTGACAGTCCCTCGGTCCCCCGCATGATGGGGGTGAAAGATGTCAGCGTACACACGGGACGCAACGGGATCATACCGATCGAGACGGAATCCGGCGTACTGGCGATGTCGGTAGGTTTTATCATCGAAGACGCCGAGGTCGTGACGTGGTTTCACGAGATGCGCCGCGCTGCCACCGAGGAATTCTGCGCTAATGTAGACTACGGGGAACTGGACTACCTGATCGTCGATCTGCCCGCCGGCACCGGTAGCGAGGCCGTCAGCGTGATGCAATACATTAGCGACCTGGACGGTGCGATCATCGTCACCATGGCCTCCGATGTCTCACAGGCAAGCGCGCGACGTGCAGCGACGCTGTGCGAGGATGCCGGTGTACCGCTGGTCGGTGTCATCGAGAACATGAGTGGCTACGTGTGCCCGAGCTGTGGCGTCGGCGCCGATGTGCTGTGCTCCGGGGCAGGAGAACAACTGGCCGAGGAACTCGGTGTCAGGTTTCTTGGCCGGGTGCCGCTGCACCAGTCTGTGGCAGAGGGTAGCGACGCAGGCAAACCATATGTGCTCAGCGCACCGGATTCAGAAGCCGCCAAAGTATTTCAGACCGTTACCGACAATTTTGAGATGGGTGTGCGCGAACTGGAAACAGGCGGCCGCGGACAGAGCATAGAAGATACGGCCCAGACTGTACCGCAGCCTGGAAGCTGACAGCGTTGAGGAGTTAAACAATGGATGATGAATACGATTTCTTCGATACCCCAATCAATCCCTATACGATTCTGGTAGAGGAACAAGAGCTGAATATTAATATCCGGCATACCGACACGATGGAGCAGAAAAGCGTAAAGGCCTGCCTAGCCAAATCGCCGGACAAGCTGCCCGCAGGAAAGTATAGTCGTCTGCATGTCTATGGGCGTCTGGGTGAGCGTATATCCTCCGACTGGTACATCCATATTCTCGAGGAACTGGATGAGGAAGCCCTGTCGACGGACCACGAACTCGCACAGAGCATGGACATGGAGCAAGCACTCGGTTCGGCGGAAAAATTCAAGGAATCCCGCTATCGCAAACCAAAAGAGAGTTGAATGAATGCCGTATGAAGCCTATATCGGTTACCTCAAGGACGAGGACCATGAAACGAAGCCGGAGATCGTATCTGGCGAGCCGCTGGTCCTCGAAGTACGTGATCTCGATACCTTTGAACGCCTGGTTGTCAGAGCGATCGTAGCCGAGTCCCCGAATGCACTGGACGACGGGGATGAGCTGTGGGTACTCGACTGGATCGAAAGCAAGCTCGAAAAACCCTGGTCGATCCAGGTCCTGGAAGAGCTGGATGAGGATGCAGCCGAGACCGCGCGTTCGGATGTGAACGAAGAAGATCGCCAGGCTCAGGGCAAAGAGAGCATGAAGTATGGCAATAAAAGGCGTGCCGGCAGCCAGTTACCGGACATGATGGGGCAGGAAGAAGCCCGTAAGTTCTACCAGAACGTTGCCAAGAAGCGCCAGAAATAGACTTGATTGCACTGGTCACTCTCCGGCCACCCTGAGAACCCGGTTAACCGCCACCCAGCGGTGAAAATGCAGTGAGTACCTGTTTGGACTCGCCGGATCCGGGCCACGCAAACACCAGCCGGTCACCCGCTCTGACCATCTGCGGAAACCCGCTGTTGCGCGAATACTGGCCTTCTGCAATCACCTGGACCGGCCCCCTGTCGCCACCCATCGTCACCTGGCGCATGCGCACCTGACCGATGCCAGCCTCGGTCTTGCCCGTCCAGCTGACCATGGCTGAGCTGTTGGGCAGCAACGCAACGTCTACGTGCCCTTTGACGCCGGCCTCATCCACGACCACTGGTGCTGAGAACGTCTGAGCAGCGTCCTGTGACCAGGCCAGTTTGATCCGCGAGTCACGATTCGGCGCAGCATACCAGGCTACAACCACCCGTTCGCCGTCGGCTGCAATGGCCGGCCCATTCACGGGGCAACCCGAAATTTGCCATCGATCGTCGGAAACTGTGATCGGCTTTGCCCAACCGCCGTCAACATAGCGCGTGACAGAAATATCCCGGGTTTCCCCGGTTGTTCTATCGCGGTACACCACCACCGGTCCCGCTGCCGTTACAGCAACATCCGTCTGACAGCAGTCACAGACAAAATTGTCGATCTCGCCATCGTCGAGTACCTCACCGTCGTATCCTAAGCGGGCAAAACGCAGGGTCATGCCGCCGTACTTCTTGCTATCGTCGGGTGACGACTGACCACCAGTATCCGGCACCATGTTTCGCCCATCCAGCCAGACCCCGCCGATGCCATCGGACCAGGTAAATATTGTCACAAAACCATGCTCCGTCGGTGTGTTGTCCGTGTGCGGTGTCAGCGACGCCGGCCAACTTGCACCGCCGTCGGCGGAGACAGACAACGCAATGTCGTATGAGTAAGTGCCGCCGGGTCGTTTCACCAGCCAGTGCGCCGCCCAGTGTTGCGCCGTAATCGGTACGACTGACGGGACATCCGCCCAGTTCACGAACCAGCGCTTGTCCTTCGCGATTGACAAGGGAGCCGACCAGTTATTGTGCTGCAAAGTCGCATACCTGAGCGCATGCCCCTCACCGCTTAAGGGCTCCAGCCAGCTCATGACGGCCTCTCCGGATGGCGTAACTGCAAGATGCGGTGCCATGCTGCCTGGGGTGGCCGGTGACGTCACGGTGACAATTTGGAGCACGGTATCGGAGCCATCGCGGCCACCGCAACTGCCCAGCAACGCCACTGCGATGGTGGCGGTTGCAAACAGCACCCACTGCGCCATAGGCTTCAAATGCATCATCTCAACGAACTCCTGATCCGTGCGCCATACCGCATGCACGCTTCATGACCTGGCCGCACCCATGGGAACAATGGAAGAACGCCGACCCGATCATGCCACAACGCATGTCACAATACCGTCACCACCTCGCCGTTCGGTCAGCAATGTTGGACTCGCATGCGAAGCGGCGAGTATCTTACAAGGTAATGGAACGCTACAGGTTTACCGACTGGCAGAATCATAATATTCTGGCTGACATCGTATTGTCGGGGGTCTGCTGCGTGCGTGATCCAGATTGTACTGATCATACTCGTCTGCACACTCGCAGGCCTGTGGATCGTTCAGAAGTACCGGAACACGCCACGAGTTATCGAGGCACAGATAAACCGGGCATTGATCAACGAAAAGTTTCTGAAGAGGAATCTATCTAATGAGTCATTTATCCACGGTAATAATCATTGCTGCGGCTACAGTGGCCAATGTCGGCGTGAGAGATGTGATGGACGCTATGATTATTCCCGCATCCAATGCGCTCTTCGACGTAGGCAGGCAAGCGCCTGAATCTGACGAGGAGTGGCTTGCCCTGCGCAAACAAGCCGTCATTCTGGTAGAAGCCGGGCGCGCTTTGACGATCGACAGCCGTAGTCGCGGAATAGCATGGGATAACTGGTCAGAAGCGCTGTCGGCGGCCGGGCAAAGCGCGATCAACGCCATCGATAACCGCGATGCCGACGGCGCACTCGATGCAGGCAACGCATTGATAGAAACCTGCACCGACTGCCATCTTCAGCATCTGCCCGCCGGCAACTAGGCTGTAACTCCTTCATGCATGATCCGCCCAGTTTGAAAACACGCAGCACGTTGTCGCGCATCAGCATCTGTTTGGCTTCGTCGGGGCCGCGGTCTGCCCGTCACCGACCACTTCAGGCGTAAAAGAGATTACAGACGATATCGATGGCGCCGGCCAATTGTTAATCTACGGAATGCTATTGAGCGTCAAGGCGCTTGAATGGCACAAATTGGCTACCACCATAGGTCTGCTCGGTGGGCATAATCTCAAGCTGACTGATGTTGACACGCCACGGTGCATCGACACAGTAGATCACCGCATCGGCAATATCGGCTGCAACCAATTCTTCAACGTTGGTAGTCGTGGTTTTCGCCAGCTGTTCATCATCATCGATAGCAACCTGGTAAAATTCACTGACAACGCGCCCGGGATTTACTTCCGTCACCCTGATACCGGTACCCTGCAATTCCTGACGCAGGTCTCTGGAAAGCTTGTGCAGGGCTCCTTTTGTCGCGCCATAAAGCGCCGCCGGCGCAGGGTACAACGCCAGCACGGAACCCATGTTGACAATATGACCCTTGCCACGCTCGATCATGCCGGGAAGTACAGCCTTGATCATGAGCATCGCAGAAGTGACGTTGGTATCTACCGTCATTTCTATATCTTCAATTTCGGCATTCCAAATAGAACCCAGAGCACGGCCGAGTCCCGCGTTGTTGACCAGGATGTCGACCGGGTATTGTTCGCCGATCTGCTTAACGGCTGCGCGGTCACGAACATCCAGTTCCATTGGTATGCAGCCGGATTCTTCCGCCAAGCTCTCGAGGCGATCCAGGCGCCGGGCAGCAGCGTATACGGTTGCACCTTTTGCGCGCAGCGCTTTAGCTGTGGCTTCACCAATGCCACTGGAGGCCCCGGTAACCAGCGCAGTGGTATTTTCATCAACTGGCATATCTGTCCTCTCGTACGGTTGTTTACCTGTTCGTATGTGATATCAGGTGTAGTTTCTGAGCTTCGATGTTTTACCAACGCCTGCATTGAAGCTATTGGTAGGATCCAGCGACTGGTAAAAATTCCGCAGATCCGATTCTGCCCGATATAGATGTCCCACGTTATGCTCGGCCGGGTATTTCGCTCCCCTGGCATCGAGCAATTTGAGAATACGAGCCTTGAGAGCATCGATGTCGACCCCCTTTTTTACGACAAAGTCCCAGTGGAACACCATGCACAGAAAGTGGCTCAGCCGGAATGGCCCGACCAGTTGTTCCAGCACGTCATCCGGGAGCAGTTCATGCCAGTCGTTCTCGTTGCGCGGCAGGGCGATGTCCAGGGGCATCAAACCTTCGATCTCCTTATGATGGACGATTGCATACCGGGTGGACGCGCCGCCGGCTACAAATCGATGCAGTTGAGCGGCCATGCTTTCCTTATCCGTGCATTCAAAAAAATCTCCTGATGAGGAACCGCCGAACAATGATTGCAGACAGTTACGGGTCTCATCGATTATATCGTCGTTGGCCTTGATCATGAGATGATGCTCGTAAAGATTACGATACTCACGCATGCGCCGGGGGAGATGATCCGGCCAGAGATCAGCCATGACCTGCAGGACCCGGTCGGAAAAATTTTCCGACAACAACGGAAGCCGGCTGAGGTAGCCATCAATCCGGGACTTCAGAGCAAACAGCCTGGTCAGGAAGGCGCTGCCAAAGAAGCGAATAAACAGGTAGGTATCCTTACAATACTTGTCCGCAGCATCGAAGTAACTACGATGCATGTACTCGCCCATCTCGGGGAGCCCACTAAACCCGGTCAGGATACGACGACGCAACTTGCTTAATTCAGTCGGGTCGTTGGTACCAATATAAAAAACTTGCTCCCTCGCGGGCTCTGCGAAAGTGTCGAGACGAACCGCAAAGACAGCCAGTTTCCCCGCACATCCGCTGGCTTCGTGCAACCTGCGGCGATCAGCATTAAATCGTGCGGGCGTATCAGCATCCACTTCGCGCACACGACTCTGGTACTCGGTATCTGATGCCTGGGCTTCACTGGCGGGAACAGTATCCGGGTCGAAATTGACTTGCTCAAGGTTGGTCAGAATATCTTCAGGTGTATCCCCTAATGGAATGCCCAAATGGTTGATCAAGCGTAATTCGCCGTCTGCTCCCAACTGCGCGTGAAGAGATAGTTCGGTGTATGCGGGGCCCCGGTTAACAAGGTTGCCACCCGAGTTATTACAAACACCTCCCACGACAGAGGCGCCGATACACGACGAGCCAATCACGGAGTGCGGGCCACGTTTCAGTGGTTGCAGTTTATCCTCGAGCCTGAACAGCGTGGCTCCCGCGAAAGCGACTACCTGGTGCCCCTGATTGATCAGGATCAACCTATCAATATTCAGGGTATTGATGACCACGACATCACGGTCATAACCATCACCGTAAGGGGTAGAACCGCCCGTCAAACCGGTATTGGCAGCTTGGACGATAATTATTTTCTCATGTTCCACACAGATCTTTAGAACCTGCCAAAGCTGCAGCAATGTATTCGGAAGAACTACAGCGCAGGCAGCGCCACCACCCACTTTTATGCCGGTGCAGTAATAGTGCATACGCCTTGCGGATGTCAGAACTTTGCTCTTACCGGTCAAATCGATCAAGGCAGAAATGAATTCTTTTCGGGTGCCCATTTTGTCAAATACTGTCAATGCATTCCTTTCAGTAAAAGATCCTGTTTGCTTGCCGCTGATCGCCTAAAAACCTGCCTCCCAACAGGGATTTAACACTTAACTTACAATCAAGAGTATAGGAAAATATCGAGAACCAGATCAATCATGCACAGCATACTTCAGGCGCTTTTGATTGAGACGGCATCTTGTCATGTTACCTGAAAACGATAAGTTTGCCGCACTGTCACGGAGACATTAAATTATGAGCAAGATCAAGGCCGCAATCATAGGACCGGGAAATATTGGGACTGACCTGTTGATCAAGGCCATGCGCAGCGACTTAATCGAGCCCGTATGGATGGTAGGTGTTGTGGCCGACTCACCGGGACTGTTGCGCGCGAAGGAGATGGGGATAAAAACCACAGCCGATGGTGTGGACGGCATGCTGCCTACCATGAAAGCTGACGGTGTGCAGATTTGCTTCGATGCGACCAGCGCATATGTACACGAAGAAAACAGCCGCAAGGTAAATGGACAGGCGGCGGTAATGATCGACCTTACCCCTGCTGCCATCGGACCTTTTTGCATACCACCCGTGAACCTGTCTGATGCCGTAGCCCAGCAGAAGATGAATGTGAACATGGTGACTTGCGGCGGGCAGGCCACAATCCCACTGGTCACGGCAGTAAGTCGAGTACAATCAGTGTCCTACGGCGAGATTGTTGCGACCGTAAGCAGCAAATCGGCCGGACCTGGAACTCGCAAGAATATTGATGAATTTACACGAACCACTGCAAACGGTGTCGAGGTCGTTGGAGGGGCAAAAACCGGTAAGGCAATAATCATTATCAACCCGGCTGAACCACCATTGATCATGCGCGACACTGTGCACTGTCTGACGGAGAATGACCCCGACGAAGATGCCATCACGCAATCCGTCAACGAAATGGTCGGTGAAGTGCAGAAATATGTGCCGGGATACACGCTAAAAAACGGGCCGGTATTCGATGAAAAACGCGTGTCTATTTACATGGAGGTAAAGGGTCTTGGCGATTTTCTACCAGAGTATGCGGGAAATCTGGACATCATGACTGCGGCGGGATTGCGCACAGCGGAAGTGTATGCCGAAGAAATGTTGGCGGGAAATTTTGTTCCCAAAACAGCCTGATGGTACTGGGGCAAAAGGAGACGCAACAATGGATTTGAATGGCAAAAGTATCACTCTGCACGACATGTGCCTGCGCGACGGGATGCACGCGAAGCGTCATCAGATCACAGTTGATGAAATGGTGACGGTCGCCAAAGCGATGGACAACGCCGGCATTCCACTGATCGAGGTGACTCACGGTGACGGACTCGGCGGTGCATCGGTAAACTACGGCTTTCCGGCACACTCCGACGAAGAATACCTGAGCGCCGTGTGCAAGGAGTTAAAAAACACGCGAGTATCTGCGTTGCTGTTGCCGGGCATCGGCACAGTGGATCATCTCAAAATGGCTGTGGACTGCGGCATTTCCACCATTCGAGTAGCGACGCACTGCACAGAGGCGGATGTAGCCGAACAGCACATCAAGATGGCCGCGAAAATCGATGGGCTGGACACCGTTGGCTTCCTGATGATGGCTCACATGGCGGAGCCAGACGAATTACTGGTACAACTCAAACTGATGGAAGACTATGGCGCCAACTGCGTATACATCACGGACTCCGCCGGTTACATGTTGCCGGATGACGTCTCCAAAAGAATCCGACTGGCTAGTGCGGAACTGAAACCCGAAACGGAGATCGGGTTTCATGGCCACCATAATATGGCCATGGGTGTGGCCAATTCACTGGCGGCCGTCGAGGCCGGAGCAACTCGTATCGATGGCTCACTGGCGGGCATGGGTGCCGGAGCCGGTAACACGCCGCTGGAAGTATTTGTCGCTGTGTGCGAACGAATGGGGATAAAGACTGGTGTAGACCTGTTCAAAGCGATGGATATTGCTGAGGATTTAATAATTCCGATGATGGACCACATGGTGCGTGTCGATCGTGATGCCCTGACCCTTGGTTTCGCGGGGGTTTACTCCAGCTTTTTGTTATTCGCCAAACGCAGCGCAGAAAAATACAACCTTTCTTCACGGGATATCCTGCTTGAGTTGGGGCGGTGTCAAACCGTAGGCGGCCAGGAAGATATGATCGAGGATCTGGCGCTTGACATGGCAAAGGCTAAGGGACTTGTCTGAATACTGAACCGCGATAAAAAGCTCTCGATCCGTCCGCATCCGTCAACTTTGATCGAGGATGGTGATGATTCAGAACTACCAGTTGTTGACACAGGACCAGATTCTCTGGATGGCACCACTTATCTTTCGCACCGGTCGTTGCATCCGCCACACTTGACCGGCCGTTCCGCAGCCTCGGGGTCACGTTTGTTCAGCCAGCGCTCAAAAAAACCCCAGAAAACACACAGGGCAACCAAGCCAAGTAATGAAAAGATATAAGTTGCCATGGTCAAATCATACACGCAACTCAGGTGGCACTGAACAGCCCGGCAAAACCCATGAACGCCATCGAAAGAATCCCAGCGATAATCAGATTCATGGCAATACCCTGGATTAACCTGGGGATATCGGATAATTCAGATTCTTCCCGCAATCCCGCCAGCAACACCATGGCCAGGGTGAAGCCGATGCCGGCACCGAGCGCAAACACGATCCCTTCCAGCAATCCGTAACCCCGATTTGTCGCAAAGATCGCCAGGCCGAGAATGGCGCAGTTTGTGGTGATCAGCGGCAGGAATATGCCCATGGCCCGAAACAGGGTCGGACTGAGTTTCTTGATGAGCATCTCTATGAACTGCACCGTGCTGGCAATCACGACGATGAAACTGATCAGCCGCAGGTAGGGTGCATAGATCAATACATAGGTATTTAAAAACCAGGCGCACAACGCCGTAATCAACAATACAAAAATAGTTGCCAGGCCCAGTCGAAAAGATGTTTCCAGGGAATTGGACACGCCCAGGAAAGGACAGAGACCGAGAAAATAAGCCAGTACAAAGTTGTTGATCAGTAGCGAACTGATGAAGATCCAGACCAGGTTATCCATCTGCTTCCACCCTTTCCGCCTCAGCCACTTGCTCGACAAACTTGTCTTTCTGCTGGGCCACCCAGTTGAAAAAGAGCAGAATGAGTCCAAGTGTCAGGAATCCGCCGGGGGGTAATACCATAATCACCCACGGCTCGAAATACTCACCGAACAAATCCACGCCGAATAACGAACCGTTGCCCAGGATCTCCCGTATGGCGCCTAATGAGAATAGCGCAATCATAAAACCACCGGACATACCCAGGGCATCCATCACCGCCAGGCGTAACGTGTTCCGGGAAGCAAACGCCTCCTGCCGACCCAGAATCATGCAATTAGCCACGATCAGCGGAATAAATGCGCCCAGTTCCTTATGCACCTTGGGGACAAGAGCCAACAGCGTGTAGTCCGCCACGGTTACAAAAGTGGCGATGATAATAATGTAGCCGGATATACGTACCTGCTTGGGAATCCATTGCTTTAAACTGGACACCAGGATACTGGAACCCACCAGTACAAATAATGTAGCCCCACCCATCGCCACCGCATTGATAGCTGAGTTGGTGACTGCCAGCATCGGGCACATGCCCAGCACCTGGACAAATACCGGGTTATCACGCCAGATACCTTTGATAAAGGCTTCGTAGGCTTCGTTTTGGTTGTCGGCCATTATCTATTTTGCCTCTTCAACCGGTTGCTCCGATTCGATCAGGGACGGTTCCGAGCCCGGCTGGGGGAATCGTGCCGACCAGGCCGTGTGGGTTTCATTGATAATCCGCACTACCGCTTTGGATGAGATGCTTGCCCCGGTGATGATATCGACTTCATTAGGTGCGGACTTCTTGCCTTTCTTTACCGGAATAATTTCGGGTTCAATCGACAAAGCATCGAAATTCGCCACAAATTCCGCATCCTTGTAGATCTTGTCGCCAAGTCCCGGCGTCTCACGACTCTCCAGTATTTCCATGCCGACTACCAGTTTGTGATCCGGTTTATACCCATACAAGACAGCAATCGTATCCTGAAACCCGGGCCCCGCACCGGGAATAGCGTAACCGACAAAACCGCCTTGCGCGTCATAACCGCCGTAAACAGGTTGCTCGCCTTTCTCTGTGGTCGTCGTAGCAACAAGTTTGCCGTCCTTGACCACCAGTTTCTGCATCTGAGATACGCCCGGAATAACCTTGAAAACCGCCTCACGCAACTCCCGGGCCTTGTTGATTGTTATTGTCGGCAGCGTGACTTCATATATGCCGATGATAGCTGCACCGGAAAACAAACCGGCCAGGGCCAGGGTTAACACGAGTCGTATTGAACTCGGTTCGGGGGTTTCCGGTGGCTTCTCCTGGCTCATGACAATCCGTTCAGCGTCCGAAAATTCGTGGCTGCGTGTAACGATCAATCAATGGAGTGGCTGCATTCATCAACAGGATGGCGTACATCACCCCTTCCGGTAATCCGCCGTATACACGGATCAGGACCACCAGCACTCCTATACCGATACCAAAAATCCAGGTTCCCCGCGGTGTCAATGGCGAAGTCACAGGATCGGTAGCCATGTAGATAGCACCCAGAAGCAAGCCCCCGGAAAATATCGAGAACCATGGAGTCGGAAAGCGAACCGCATCAACCAGGGTCAGACATCCGGAGAATACGACCACAGCGAGCAAGATGCTGACGGGAATTCTCCAATCCAGATCACGGCGAACCCATAAATAAATTCCACCGAGCAACAGCAACAGGCCGCTGGTTTCACCCAAGGATCCAAGCGTATTACCAAACATGAGGTTGGTCAGTGGCGTCACCTCCTGTTCGAATTTCATCAGGCCAAGAGGTGATGCTGACGACACCACATCAACCTTGGTCTGCATGAACGGCAGTGCAAGATTACTGGCACTGATATGGAAAAAACTTTCATCCCCCCTGAGAGATGTCCAGGTTGTCATTGGGATCGGGAAAGTGGCCAACAGGAAAGCTCTTCCCAGAAGGGCCGGATTAAACAGGTTGTGGCCCAATCCTCCCCAGATCACTTTACCCAGACCAATGGCAACAACTCCGCCCAGGAATGCTATCCATAACGGCAGGCCCGGCGGCAGAGTCAGACCCAGTAACAAGCCGGTCAGGATCGCGCTGGCATCGAGCAGCGTCTCGCCACGCTTTTGCAAGCGCGCAAAAAACCACTCGGTCAGTACCGCACCGGCAATACCGGCAGCCAGCACCAGTAACGCGCCCAGGCCAAAAAACCACAGCGCCGCAAGGGTGGCCGGTGTCAGCGCATAAAGCACATCCCGCATCGCGCTGGGCGTGGTCATTCCCTGGCGCAGCAGCGGTGCATGCAAAAGCAGCAGATCAGGATCTTTTTGCTTCACTCCGGTTGCTCCTTGCTGGCCCGTAGCGCGTCCTTGCCGGTGCGAATAAGCTGCACAATGGGGATATGCGACGGGCAGGCAAATGTGCAACAACCACACTCGACGCAGTCCATGACCGAATACTGCTCCATCTCGTCGTACATCCGCGCGCGGGCCAGGCGGGCGAAACGGGAAGGATTAAGAAAATACGGGCAGGCTTCCAGGCAACGACCGCAGCGAATACAGGGATACTCTTGCGGCCTTGCGGTTTCCGCATCGGTGAAAGCCAGAATCCCGGAAGTCCCCTTCAGAACCGGCACATCAAGGCTGGCCGTCGGCCTGCCCATCATCGGCCCACCCATGATGACTTCCCGGGTCTCATCCTTAAGACCACCACAAAAACGCAGTACTTCTCTAACCGGGGTGCCCAAAGGCACGATCAGATTTGCCGGATAGCTGGCCCCCGGACCGGACACGGTCACGATGCGCTCAATCGACGGCACCCCGCGCAAAAAATAGTCCGCGATCGCGACAATCGTACCGACATTGTTGACACAAACCTCCACATCCCTGGGGAGCTGACCGGCCGGAACTTCCTTGTCGAAGACGGTCTTGATGAGCATCTTCTCCGCCCCCTGCGGGTACTTCACCTGCATCGGCACAACCCGCACCGACTGCTCCGGCTGAATGTGTTGGCCGAGAATCTCGATTGCTTCGGGCTTGTTTTCTTCCACGCCGATAATCGTTTCTTCAGCCCCCAGTTTTTGCCTGACGATCTCCGCACCCAGCAACAGGTCTTCGGGCCGTTCCACCATCAGGCGATGATCGTTGGTCAGATACGGCTCACACTCAGCCCCGTTGATCAACAAATGACGAATCTTTATTCCATCAGGAACCGAGAACTTCACATGGGATGGGAAAGCCGCGCCACCCATGCCGACGATTCCGGCCATCTGCACTGCACCGATAAACTCCTCCAGGGAGAGTGGCTGCCAATCGATGCCGCCAGATGATCCGAGTTGTTGCGTGGCATAGGGGTCGGCTGCAATCTGAATGGCTGGTGCGAACTGGCCGTCAGCACCCCGAAAATCACCGATCTCATTAATTGTCCCGGTCACGGGGCTGTGCAATGCTGTGGAGACAAAGCCACCCGGCTTCGCGATGAGTTGCCCGCGTTCAACCCGTTCGCCAACCTCGACTACCGATTTACACGGCACACCGATATGTTGACCCAGCGGCATGACGTAATGACTGACGAACGGAACCCGCTGGATGGACAGATCTTCGGTCTGTTGTTTCAGGTGAGCCGGATGAACCCCGTGATCGAAGTTCCGACGCAGTAATCTCAGAGTATTCATGATCGGTCAGTCGATTTACGCTGCCGGGACAGTTCCCGGTTCGAAATTCTTTGATGGTGAATGATATCAATCAACTCCGCTTGGGCACCGCCAGTTCAAGTAACCGTCCGCGTATCTTCGCGGCTATTTCCATCTCCACTGTCTGCTGGAGTTGCTGGATTTGTTTCTCCGACTCCTGTTTCTGGGCGCCGAGTTCGGCCTGATGCTCATCAGCAACTCTTGCCTGGATTTCCTCTTCCACCCTGGCTGTAAACGGTGTGACTACGCCCGCAAGTTCCTGCAAGGTGCGCCAGATCTGTATTCGTTTCCCTGCCATTGCAACCAGGTTGGTGCTGATGCGATAACGAACCTCATCCGCTTCTTCCCCAACAGTGATGTACGGGGTCTTTCGCGACCGGTTTTTTGCATCCAGTTGGAAAAACTCCTCGAACGAAACCGGCGCCGGGTCATCGTCAGCCAGAACGGAGAAACAGCCGGCAAAGCGCTTCTCGGTCAACGCCCAATGAACCGGAGTCAATTGCTGTTCGCCATCACCTGCTGAAATCAGAACCTGCTGCGGTTGCAAATTACCCTCCAGATCGAGTCGGGTACCAAACACGCCTTCACCCGTCGGGTCGTATCTGAATAACGGCATCGTGCGGGAGGCAACTGCCAGCCGAGCCTGCTCCATTGCCCCATCCATGGAGAAACCATGCCGCTCAGGACTGGGCGCATGCACGTTAATAAGAGCAGGGCCGTCGAACTGCAAGGCTCCTAAAATGCTCTGACTGAGGTGGACAGGATTCGCGATTGATGTTTGCGCGATATAAGCCTCGCGCTGCGCAAGTGCCAGCAAACCAAAGTCGGCGCGCGGGTTATTCGACCGAGCCTGGGGCGCGTCTGCCGCATGCTTGCTTGACAAACCGAAGTCCAACTCATCCAGAACCAGTATTTTTACCGGCAAAGCGGAATTCAGCAGCCAGATGACCTGTGCCAGTCCCCGACCCGCCAGGGTTTCATCACTGCCGACGAGAAACAGCGGCGGACAAAGTTGCAGTTCCTCATCGCTGAGATCTTTCCAGGTTATTTGAGTCAGGGCTTCCCGTCTCCAGTCGGCGCCGCCGGTCGGTTTATCCAATTCGAGTTGCGCCTGGCGTAACATTCTCACTGCGTCAGCAGTTTCACCCAGCTGACCTTCCAGCAGTCCCGCTGCCAGTTGTGCCGCATCACCGGTCATATCCAGCACAACCGGAACCTGGAACGGATTGTACGGAAATGTTCCGGCCCAGTCGGCCACGCTGCCCGGTGCCACAGCCAATCCGAACCGAGCCCTGCCAAGCCCGGTTTCACCGCTTAACAACCGCCAGTGACAATCTGTCAGCTGTTTGGATAAATCAGTCAATCTGAGCAAATCAGCAGTGTCGATAGTATGGTCGGCAGCCGCCGTTTCGATTTCACCCGCAAGGGTCTTGAGATCGACCTGCGGCGTGACAATACGCGACAAGGCCTCGGTTACGGTTTCCAGATCCTCTACCGGCAGTACTCCGGCAAGTGTCTCTTTAATGAGAGCATTAATCTCCTCACCGGTCTCTTCCAGCTTCCGGGCAAAGCTCTGCACAGCCGGTTGCCGCTGATATTCGGTCAGGGCAAGTGCCAGCCTGACGGCTATCTTCTCGCCGGAACCGGCCTCAGCACGGTCACCGCCGGCCACGGCAAACTGGCAGTAACGTGATAACAGGATTGCCGCCAGCGGACCAATCTCGGCATCTGCGCTGATACTCTCGATGGTTGCACCTGAAGTATCTGGCGTCCGGGCCCAGGTCTTCCAGAGATTACGCGCCTCTGCCAACTGTTTTGCATCCTGCTGCGCAGCGCGCAACGCCCCCGGTTCACATGCTCTGATACATATACCGCAAGCTTTACAGGCGCTCGGATTAACGGCCAGCGATAACAATTCAGCGCTGTCTTTTTGCTTTGCTTCGGGGCCGCGAAAGAAAGGTTGCGTGACCGCCACCGGCAGTGAACCAAGCTCGCCGATAATTGCTTCGAGCCCGTTTTCGATCGCCTGCCTGCGTTCATCAGACAATGTCATCTTCTCGCCGAGCCATGCAAAAGCCTGCTCAAGCATCTCGCCCGCCGTCGATGGCGGAGCGTCCGCCCCCTTGTTCTGACTGATCACCCGGGCGGCAAGCTGTGAAGCCACCGGTCGGACCGCTTCTGCGCCGGTACAACTAATCCCCGTATCTATCAGGGAAACCGGGCTGATAGACACGGCACCGATCGCGCTGTCCGGACATTGAGTCCAGCAGTTACCGCAACCGGTACACAGCGTCGGGTCAAAAATCGGCAGCATGCCACGCGAATCACTGTTATCGCTGAAAGTAGAACTTAACGGTGGCATCGTCCCGGTGGCCAGATACGGATCGGGTGTCAACGACTCCATTTCACCATCGCGGTGAATGACCCCGACCTGATCCCAGAAACGGGGCAGACTGGCGTAATGATCATCGGTCTGAGCCAGCTGCCGCACGGCTGCCGGAACTTCGCTATCGCGACCCGTGCATAGCGCTGATTCAGCTACCGTCAAGTCGGACACATCAATACTACGCAGCTGCTCAAAGCCTGATTGAAACGCATCTACCAGCAAACTGCGCTGCTGCGAAGGAAAACCATTCAGTTCCTGTTGTCGTGCCGAAAAAATTCTGCGTGCCTTGTGTTCGAGCAACCCCGTGTTGTGCAAAGAAGCAAACAGGCTTCCCAGCAGATAATCCCCGCTGAGATCGGTTTCAGCGGACGAGTCAGGCTGCTTGCATTCATCGTCAGGGTTGCTGCAAAAGATCTTCAGGTCACGTTCCTTGATCGCCTTTTGCACATCCGGCGTTAAAGCCTGCCACAACTCCTGCTCAGGCAAGTTGCTACGGATTAAAAGCACACCGCCAACCCGCAAGCCTTCCACAGGCTTCATTGCTGCGGGCAAAGGCACCCGATGAGTATTGATTACCGCCAGATCGACGGCCATTTCATCGCCCGGATCCTGCAAGTCCTGTGCCGAGTGGGTCAGGCGATCAAGGCAACAGGTTGCCCAGTTTTCTCGAAATACAGCTGGCCGGCTGCGAATTCGACCCCCTTCGAGCGCAATCAGCAGGGCGCTGGCCTCCCCCAGAAGGTTTTCGCCGCCCCTGCCATGTACCCGGTGTACCGCGATGGTTATCGCTGCTGCCGGCCGCAACTCAGGTATAGCCCCTGAACCGCGCGCTCCCATTGCACTGGCATGCGGATACGCGCGTCGCAGAGCGTCCAAAAGGACTTCACGTTTGGGATGTTCGCCGCAACTATGTTCAAAATCGATGCCGAGGAAAAGTGTTGAGCTTTTCTTTTTATCGAGCTCGGTACACAGGGACACGAGATCACTACCACGCAAGGGCAGACCGCCAAGGCCATAACTAACCGAAAAACATTTCGGTTGCTCACCTGAACTCAGCACCGGGTAGTCTGCATCCACACTCTCTTTACGGCCTCCATTTTCCAGGGCACGATCGAGACCGGCCCGGACTTCTCTTAACAGGGGCGGATCATCAGCTAAAGGCGCTGCCAACCGTTCCAGAACGACAACGGATTTTTTCCCTTGCACGCAACGCACAATCTCTGCGCCTGGAAATGGTCTTAAGCAATGGACTCCCACTACGCCGATACGAATCTTGTGCTTGTCGCGCACATAATCGGCCACCGCCCTGGCTGTTTCGACTGCCGCACCCTGAGCCATCAAAACAATTGTTGCGTCGTCCAGCTTATGGCGTGATAGCGGGCCATAGTGTCGACCGGTTCTCCTGGCAAACTGCTCGAATGACTCGGCCAGTGACACTTTCAGGTGTTCGTCAAAATAAAGCCGTTGAGCCAGGGTGCCCAGGGCAAAACTCTCTGTTCCGAAAAGGGCACCGTTCAATACCGGCTGATCCAGATCGTGCCAGCGGGGAACCCTGCGGCGTGTTTCACCGAACAACAATTTCTGCGCTGCCGTGGGCACGGCGATCTCTTCGCCGGGCGCACCTACGAATCCATGTATCTGTTGCAGCGAAAGAAGACGAACGTCCTGTACTGCGAGCGCTGTCTGCTCTCCGTCCATGACCACCATGCCCGGGATCAAAGCCTGTTCAGCCGCACGTCGGGCGATGTAAGTAAAATCGACTGCCTGTTGTACATTTGCGGCAAAGAGCTGGAAAAACCCGGAATCCGCACTCATGTGGAATGCTTCGTGACCACTGCCCAGAGCACCACCATGAGTTGCAAGCGCGCGATTACTCAGGTGCACAACCAGCGGCGCATGCTGTCCCGCTGCCGCGACCAGGAGATCCTGCGCCGCAGCCACATCAGGTCCGGAAAGAAAAGCCGTCGCCCGCCGACCGGCCAGGGCCAGTCCGGTTGCAGCCGCAACAACGCCACGCGGACCCTCGGCACTCTGCGCAGCAAGCATTGCACCGTAGAGATTCGCGGCTCCTGCTTCCAATTCCGATAACCAGCTTGAATCTGCGTCATCAGCCGGGAAGGATCCACCAAGAACGGCATGCTGAGCGATGCCGGCTTCCGCTAATGCAATTGCGTTATTGCCGTCGAGTGCGGTGTCCTGACCTTCTGCGGCCAGATCAGATCCCGGTGGCGCGCCGAAAACTTTTCGGTACAAACGTATCGCTGTGTTGGTAAGGTTTGGCATCACAAGAATACAAATCGATAACTATTACTACTCGTTCTCAATACCCGGAAAACCATGGAACCCAATAATATTCATTCAGGCTAATTGCTTGTTACGACGGTCGGGGATATTTTCCTGATCCTGAAACTGCTCACCCTCCAACCATTTGATTGAATCGGTTTGACAGCGAAAAGTAGCATCCGGTTTCGCGGGACCACCTGCCGAGTAATCAATAACAGGCAACCCGTTTTCCATGTGAATCAGACCCGGGGCAGCATCAGCCACGCACTTTTCACACGCATCGCACGCCGTCGAACACAACCTGGTGGCTACTTCCCCGCCCAAGGGGATATTACATTGTACATAAAGCTTCTGACTGAGTGGTCGCAACTCAAAGAGATCTTTGGGGCAGGCGGCCACACAATCGGGGCAGGCCATGCACTTCTCTGTGTCCACCTGTGGCAGGCCGTTGTCATTCATGTGAATGGCATCAAAAGTACAGGCGATCTCGCAGTCCGCGAGGCCAAGACAACCCCAGGCACAACCCTTGCCGCCCCCGGAGACGACGGCCGCAGCGCGACAACTGTCAAATCCCTGGTATTCAGCGATTTGTTGAGCCTGCAAACCACCGCCGGCACAACGCAGACGCGCTACCAACTTCTCCTGCTCGCCCGCATCCACCTGCAGATAATCAGCAATCAACTCGACATCATCAGCACTGGCAACCGTGCAACTGCTTACATCTACGCTGCCATCAACCAGCTTTTCCGCAAATGGCAGGCAACCCGGTTCCCCGCACGCACCACAATTATTACCGGGGAGCATGTCATTCGTCCCCTCAATTCTCGGATCCTCTTCCACCTTCAGGAGTCGCTGGGAAATCGCCAGGATCGCACCGAAAAACAAACCAAGACCGACCATGATCGACGGTGCTATGAGAATGCTGTCCATCAGTTGAAGGGGGCCGCACGCGCAATCAAATCATCCAGGCCCGCTTCATCAGAATTCAGCGGATTCCCCGGATGGATACATTGCGCCGGACAAATCTCTGCCGCCTGCACCATCTCGGCAAAGGATCCGGCCCGTGGATCTGCGATGATGGCTTGTTTATCGTCGTTATAGACAAACACCAGTTTGTTAACCGCCATGCAATCATCGCAGGTCGTACACAACATGGTATCGATCCATGGCTCGTCAAAACTGACTTCTTCTTCCTCTTCCTCCTCGACGGCAGCCTCCGGTTCGGGCTCGACCTGGTCGGCCCCGGCCTCTGTGGCGGGCTCCGCTGGCAGAGGAGCAGCAGACCCCGGCGCACTCACAGCCGGCCCTTCTCCCTGTAGCAGGCTGGCAAGATCGCCACCCATCAGGACACCGACCAGATGCCCCATGACATCGCTGGCGGTCTCGGAACGCACCGTTTCCAGTTCTTGGTTATGTTCTTCCTGCAATTGGTGCTGCTTAGCTACACCCGCGAGCTGTTCTTCCTCACGCACTTTCTCGACCGCATCTTCAATATAGCGGTTCTGAATCCCGGCGAGTTCCTGCAACGTGCGCCAATAATTCAGCCGATCCCGGCAGGCCAGCGTTAAAATGCGCGCTACCACCACCCTGTGCAGTACACCGTCCGCATCGACGCCCCACACAAACGGGACACACCGATCAACCCCGTCAGCGGGAAGATTCAGAAAGTGCTCTATCGCAACCAGGTTTGCAGAATCACAGCCGTCAGGCACCATGCGAAAATATTCGTGCAACTCCGGTATCAACAACGAATAGTCGGCAAAGGTAAATGCCAGATCCATTTTCGCCACTTCGCCCTCGGCATTCCTATAGCTGAAGGTTTCTAGCGGCCAGGCAGATTCCGGCTGAGGGTTGCCGGCAAAACTCACCCGGTCTGCAGCATGATCCCCTGCTTCCGGGTTAACCAGGATAAATGGATGCGCACGGCTTTCCAGTGCCGCACTGGCCATAACCCAGGCATCGATGGGCGGTTGTTTTGCCTGGGTCTGAAATCCGTTGTCGATTAAATGCAGGCAGGTACGAGAACTGTCCAGGGCGGTCAGGAACCCCGACAACAAATCCTCATAGCGAGCCGCGGAGGTTTGCGCCACGACAGCCTGGCGGTGACCTATGCCTAAATAGCCCAGTTCGAAGCGAAAAGAATCGAACGGACGTTCATCAGTCAAGGCACCGGGATTATCGGATGCGCTTACCCACGCGAAAACATTAACCGGTATGCGCGAAGCCAGCAGGCGGGAAAATGCTAGCAAACCCTCCCCCGCGATATGATCGGCTGATGCCAACGCCACGACCCTGGTCACCAGGCTCATTTCCGCTGTAGAAAACGCCTGCCAATTGAAACCGGCAAACCAGGAATCGTGTACCGCCGGATCGTAGCCCCCGGCAACCTCCAATTCTGCAATACGTCCGGCTGCAAAAACCTGCGCAAAACGTGCTGCTTCATGCTCGAAGATCTCAGTGGCTCTAAGACAGGGTTCGCAGCTACTGATCGCTTCGAGCAACGGCGATTGGGGAAACTGAGACTCTTCCAATTCACCAACGAAGCGCACCAGAACAGGTTCGTCCTGATATTCCTGTAAAACTTTCAGGGCTTTTGCAATTCTTTGCTGGCGCTCCGCAGGCATGGCGACCGATCCACGACTGCGTTGTTCAAGCATTCCCGACAAGGCCGCCGAATTGATAAACGCAGACCCGGACCTGCTTTGTGCCGCGTCAGATTCGCCGGATGAAACAGCCTTGCTGCGTTCGATGTCCAGCAGTTCTTGCAAACCCCGTGTCTGCCGATCAACATCTGCTTTGAATTCCTGGCGTTTCCGGTGGCATCGATGCTGAACGGCATGAACCATCAAGTGGATCGCCACATTGGGTCCATATCCCAGGAATTGCCCATCCGCTGCTGATGCTTCCTGTAATTTTTCGAGGTCCGCCTGCAACTGGTCACGATTCGATTCGTCAAGACCCAGGTGATCCTGCAAAGCCTCTGCCGCCCGGCAAACAAGGGCCGGCGCATCGACGGGCGCGCCATCATCAATTTCTTCGCACAGGTAACGCTCTATCCAGGGCAGATTATCTTTGAGAATCCGGGCCGTCCCCTCGCCGGGAGCAACCGCTTGCACCGAATCGCGCAGATAATCGCTCAGGGGTTGAGCAAGCTGCTGCTCGACCGTGCTTTGCGGCGCATACAGGTACAGCGGGTATTGATAGCGCAGCGTCGAAATATCCCGATACGGGTCGAGGAGTGCCGGCAGCAACCCCTCGATAACCGGCAGCGTTTGTTCTGCCGCGCGCGGTTCATCGAGATGGAATCGACGCAGCGTCGCAATGACTTCATCTGCGTCTGCGTCTGCAGTATTCGGCAAGCCGGGCAGATTTTCAGCATTGCCGGCATACTGCTTCAGAGCAGTTTCCTGGGCCTCCGCAACCTCATCTTCGGCAGGAGTTTGCTCTCCGCTATCCGGCCCGTCAGGCAGACCGGGCTCATCAACGTAATCAGTCTTGCTGTCTTGTAATGATTCCACGAAGCTGCGGACCTAAATTGCAAAATGGTCAAGCGCCGTATTCAGGCCTGCCGTTTTTTCCTCAACACTCATACCGAGGCCAACGTTGGAAAACTTATCGTATAGCACCGCATCCGGATTGTAATAAAGCAGACCCATCGGGATCATCGCCGTATCTTCCGCTATCGCGCGTGCTTCATTGATATCAGAAGGATCATGTTCCCGTGTATTCTGGAACATCCGCTTGACTGCATCGTCCACCTGTATGCCGTTTTCATGAGTCAACAACAGCAGTCGGGACGGGTCATCCTGAATGCTCGTGCAGATCTCTTCGACGTAGACCGGACACCGCTGGATGATGCGCACGAAGCTGGTTCCCTTGTGCTCGTGGGCTGCTTGAATAACCGCGTTCATCAACGGAACGTTCCAGTCCACGATCTGGGCGACGAAGGAAATATTATTAACCCCCAGTGTCACGGTCAGCGGATTGAGAGGCGGCAACTGAACGCCACCGGGATGCGTGTTAGTCGAAAATTCCAACGGGGTTGTCGGTGAAGTCTGCTTTTTCGTCAAACCATAGATACCGTTATCAAAAACCAGCACCGTCATATCCATGTTGTAACGCAATGCATGAATCCAGTGGCAACCACCGATGGAAAAACAATCCCCGTCACCGGTGGCTACCCAAACATCCAGATCCGGGCGCCTGGATTTGACACCGCAGGCTATCGGTAGCGCACGCCCGTGTAACCCGTGGAAACCATAAGTTTTCATGTAATGCGGCAATCGGCTGGAACAACCGATGCCCGATACCGCAACCGTTTTCTCAGGCAATACCTGGGCATCGCGACAGGTCCGGTGGATCGCGGTCAGAATACCGAGGTCACCACAGCCGGTACACCAACGTGGCTGGGCACCACAATAATTGTCGATCGTGAAGTAACGTTCCTTGACGTCGCGAGACCAATCTCCTTTCAGGCCGAACATGAAGCTTCCTCCTTGAATTCTTCCAGACGGGCAACGATGACCTTCTCGATAGGACCGGGCTGCAATGGATGCCCCGGCACAGCCGACCAGCAATCTATGTCCATCAATGTATGACCGCGCAATAACTGTGCAAGCTGAGCACGACGCCGGTTTTCATCGGTAACCAGCGGGGCAGCGGGGTCATCGCTGTAATTGATCTCCACCGTCATAACACGCTTGAAAGCGGTGAAGATCTTTTTGAGTCCCGGTTCCAGTGGCGACAAAAATCGCAGGTGCACGGAGGAAACCTCGTGACCCTTGGACCTGACCTGATCGACTGCTTCCTGAACGGCGCCCATTGTCGATCCCCAACTGACGATCAGCAGATCACCTTCAGCAGCACCATGAATCTCCGGTGGCTTGAGGCTGGCGGCCACCACAGCCAGTTTACGGCTGCGCATTTCAGCGCCTTCCTGGTTGGTGGCCGAATCGTAAGCGATCTTGGCGTGGCGATTATGCGCCAGGCCGGTGAGCACATATTCACCACCGCGCATGCCCGGAATGGGACGTTCCGACAACCCGGTTTTTTCGTCCCAGTCATAGGGCGGTACATTCTCATCCCATGCCGACTGGTCCAGAGGAGCGGAAAACCAATCTTCGTTCACCTCCGGTCGATCTATGGGCTGCACGCCGGTGGCCAAATTGGCATCGGTTAGCAACAGAACCGCAGTCCGAAAGTCCTCTGCCAGTTTGCGGGCCATGATCACGAAATCAAAACACTCCGCAATGGTGGCCGCTGCAATGACAATTTTGGGAGAATCACCCGGTGCGCCAAATATGCTTGAAAGCAGGTCGCCCTGCTCAACTTTGGTGGGCAAACCGGTCGATGGAGAGCCACGTTGCACATCCACAATAACCAGGGGTAATTCAGCCATGATTGCCAGACCGATCATTTCAGTTTTCAGCGCCACCCCAGGGCCGGAAGTGATCGTACAGGCTGTCTTACCGGCATACGACGCACCGATGGCAAAACCGATCGCTGCGATCTCATCCTCGGCCTGATGCACAAATCCGCCCGTCAGGTGAAAGTCGCTGGCCAGGTAGTGAGAGGCAGATGTGGCCGGGGTAATCGGGTACATGGCCACCATTTCCATACCCGAAGCCATCACTCCCAGACCAACAGCGGTGTTGCCGTTAACCACCACCGTCGGTTTGTCGCTCGCCCCTTCATAAGGCGGGACTTCGAACCGGTATTCCACATTCTCCCGGGCAAAGGCATATCCGGCATTAAACAACTCGTGATTGGGTTTGATAACCGCCTCACCTTTGTTGGCAAAAATCCTGCTGATTTCATCCAGGCCTTTTTCCGTATCACGACTGTAAATGTGACAGAGCATGCCCAGAACAAACATGTTTTTGCCTTTGCGGGGATCAGCAACCAGCTTGAGACATTCCTGCTGTATCGGTAGTTCGTGCACGATCAGCCCCATCTCGCGAAACTGGGCAACCGCTACGCGATACTGTTCCCGAATCGCCTCGAACGGATCATCAGCCCACATATTTTCCAGCAGCACGATGGTGCCCGGCTTGTATGCATTGTTGACTATACGGGAATAAAGCACCTGCTCGTTGAAAGCGACCACCAGATCCGCCTCGTTGCCCATATTGGTCATGTATTTTGAGCCGAACCGTATACGGTTACCGCTTGCGCCGTCAGGTTGGCGCGGCGGCGGTTGAATCTCGGCCGGTATGATCTCAACCGTCCAGACACCATTACCCATCTTGCCGCTGATCGCCCCGAAAGTCTGCCCGCATTTCTGCGCACCCTCCCCGGAATCGCTCACTATTTCTACGATGTGCTCATCAATCCGCTGCACACCCGCCTTTTTTTCAGCGGCCCCTGCCTTGATATCGACCACCGTTGCTCCATGCTCATCCGCCATATTGCTCTGTTCCTTACGAATTTTTTCAATCTCGGCACGGAGTTCTTCTACGACCGCCCCGCGAGCTTTCCTTGCTGTTTCCAGATCATGCGTGTGCAGCGATCGGCGCAAATCGTAGCCCAGTTGCTCACGAAGGGTTCGCGGCACTGCAACCTTGACCCACCAGGTCTCGTCCCTTTTGAACAAGTATTTGGTATCACCTACGTTTTCAGCCTGTGTCATCAATCTTCCTGTGTCGTGCAGACGCACCTGACAGTAAAAATATGCACCAGAGTGCTGGAATTTTAAGGGGGAATAAATGCTGTATCGATCAAATTGTACCTTACGGTATGCCCTAAAAAACAGCCAAGCTCTTGATATCTGTACCTGCATACCATGACCTGAATACCCCCACCTTGGATATAGGTGAATACCGAATAAGGCTCGTCGTATGTCCGCGTCTGGTCTGCGCGAGTTTTCAACTCCAATCGCCCCTCATCCGGGCTGTATTTTCCAAGGGTGTCAGGCTGTTAAGAAGTCGGCTTCACCGCAGCTATGATTGGTTCCATCGAAAACCGTCAAATACCGGGTTCATTTCCATTGTAGTAGTACTTTTACCCAGTTTATTTCCATGACATTGCACGTATTGTCAAAGAGCGCACAGTTATCCGATGCGGTGCTTTACGCGCGTTGTTATGAGAACAGTTCTCATGGTAACGCCACGGTTTAGCGTCCGATCGGTGTGCAACGGGAGAACTAAAGCTATGGATTCATTACTAAGTGACGCTTACCTGCCCGTATTAATGGTGATCACGGGTATTGCAGTAATCGTGGTGTTGATCAACCATATGAGGAACGCTTCAGATATGCGCATGATGCGCATGATGGAGAGGGTTGGCCTGGACCCCACAATGGCTACTCGCACGTATCCGCAAACCCTTTCCTACTCGCAAACCGAAGCTATCCTGAAACGTGCGCGGTGCAGTTGTCGAGATTGCCAAAAAGAGGGCTATTGCGAACAGTGGCTAATCGGCGCGGTCGAAGGCGATAATTCTTTCTGCCCCAACGCGCAGACATTTTGCGACCTTGCCAAGGAATAAACAGGGACGACGTCGGACGATCTTGCCCAGGATACAAAGATTGCAAACCGGCAATAGTGCCGGTTTTTTTATGGTCGGGATAAAAATCCAATAGCTGGTGTGCTTAAATCTTCTGAAGTGGAAAAACGGACTGGCGCTGATTTCAAGCGATCTCGCTTCGATTTCGCGTCACCTACGCCAGCGGACAGACAGTATTTAAACTTTGTTTCACGCGGTGGGTTGCCATTTCTTGTCAATGTGCAACATAATACCCCCAATTAATCAATCGTGGGTTACCACAACACGAACACAGCCAGCAAAGAGAAAACCAAGACAAGCAACCAATTGTTGTCGTTGTCGGTGAACGCGGCTTGCTGGAACCGCAAAAATGAATTTTAAAAAGGATACGAACTCGTATGCTGATTGCAATTGTATTGATATTTCTGGTCATAGGATCGGTCATTTTTCATTTCGTCAGTCCGTGGTGGTTTACTCCGATCGCATCGAACTGGGGTTCGATCGACACGACGATCAACATCACCTTCTGGGTCACCGGAACGGTTTTCATTCTCGTCAACCTGTTTCTTGCCTTATGCATCATTCGTTTTCGCTACAGCAAAGACCGGCGAGCTGACTACAACCCGGAAAACAAGAAACTTGAACTCTGGCTGACGCTGATCACAGCGGCCGGCGTCGCGGCCTTACTGGCTCCGGGGCTGATTGTCTGGGCTGACTTCGTTGAGGTACCGGAGGACTCCGCGAATTTCGAGGTCGTCGGCAGTCAGTGGCAATGGAGATTCCGCTTCCCCGGAGAGGACGGCATCCTCGGCCTGACTGATGCGAAATACATTAGCATCGACAATCCGTTCGGCATGCACGGCGATGACCCCAACGGACAGGACGATATCCTGATTCGTAACAACACCGTACACCTGCCGATCGGAGAACCGGTTAATGCGCTGCTGCGCTCGACGGACGTTCTGCACAACTTCGCCGTCCCGCAGTTCCGCGCCAAGATGGACATCGTCCCCGGTCTCGTCTCGTACATGTGGTTCGAACCGACCCGCAAAGGAACGTTTGAGATCCTCTGCGAGGAGCTATGCGGCGTGGCGCATTACTCGATGCGCGGCAAGGTCACCATCGAAGAACGGTCCGATTTTGACGCATGGCTTGCATCGCAACCAACCTATGCCGATACACTCACGATGCCGGCCGGTGATGTGGCTACGGGCCTGAACCAGTATGCGGCTTGCGCTGCGTGTCACGGCACCAACGGCGAAGGCAATCAACAACTCAATGCCCCGAAGCTGGCCGGCATGGAAACCTGGTACCTGACGCAGCAGCTTAACCATTACAAGGCCGGCATCCGCGGCACACATGAAGATGACATTCTCGGTCAACAGATGCGACCGCTGGCCATGACGTTATTCGATGACGCATCGGTTGCCAACGTCGTCGCGTATATCCAGACGCTGCCCGACAATCCGGCCCCGACCACCATCCAGGGTGACATCCGGCGCGGCGCACAGATCTATACGACGTGCGCGTCTTGCCACGGCAAGAATGGGCAGGGAATCTGGTCGATCAACGCACCACGGCAGGCCGGCATGAGCGACTGGTACCTCGCAAACCAGCTCAGGAACTTTAAATCGCGCATTCGCGGCGGTCACCCCGACGACGGGTTCGGGTGGCAGATGAGCCTGATGGCGGACATCTTGAATAATGACAAAGCAATCAATGACGTCGTTGCTTACATCAACACGCTTTAAGAAGTAAGTTAAAAGACAAGAACGCATAAATAAATCAACGACGTCCGGTTAACAGGAAGCGCACCGGTGTCAAAGCCAACATTGACAGCAGGAGAATTTGATGGCATACGTTGCGATCGCTGATCGACAGCAAGAACTACATGATCCACAAAGCTTTTTGACGAAGTACGTCTGGAGCCAGGATCACAAGGTTATTGCAATCCAATATGCGCTAACCGCCTTCGCGGTCGGGATCGTCGCGGTAATCTTGTCCAACATGATGCGCTTGCAACTCGCATGGCCGAACGAATTTGCCTTCATCGACCCGCAAACCTATTACCAGTCCATAACGATGCACGGCATGATCATGGTGATCTACCTGCTGACCGCGCTGTTCCTCGGCGGCTTCGGCAACTACCTGATCCCACTGATGTGCGGTGCGCGGGATATGGTATTCCCGTTCATGAATATGCTGAGCTACTGGGTTTACCTGCTGTCCGTAGTGATCCTGATGAGCAGCTTCCTGGTGCCGGGTGGGCCGACCGGTGCCGGCTGGACGCTGTATCCACCGCAGGCGCTCCTTGAAGGCACACCGGGATCGAACTGGGGCATAATCCTGATGCTGGTATCGCTTGTCTTCTTTATCGTTGCATTTACGATGGGCGGCCTGAACTACGTTACGACAGTCCTGCAGGCGCGCTGCCGCGGCATGACCCTGATGCGCTTGCCATTGTCGGTATGGGGCATTTTCATGGCGACCGTGATCGGCCTGCTGGTGTTCCCGGCCCTGCTCGTCAGCGGCATCATGATGACGTTCGACAAACTGTTCGCCACCAGTTTCTTCATGCCGGCACTTATCTCAATGGGTGAAAGCGCAGATTACAGTGGCGGCAGCCCGATTCTTTTCCAGCACTTGTTCTGGTTCTTCGGTCACCCGGAGGTCTATATTGTTGCACTGCCGGCGTTCGGTGTCGTGTCCGACATTATCAGTACACACTCACGCAAGAACATCTTTGGCTACCGGATGATGGTCTGGGCAATTGTTCTGATCGGGGGCCTGAGCCTCATCGTCTGGGCACACCACATGTATGTCAGCGGCATGAACCCGTATTTCGGCTTCTTCTTCGCGACAACGACGCTGCTGATCGCCGTACCGACCGCTATCAAGGTATACAACTGGGTGCTGACTTTATGGCGTGGCAATATCCGCCTGAACGTGCCGATGTTGTTCGCGATCGGCTTCATTTTCACCTTCACGCACGGCGGCCTGACCGGACTGTTTCTCGGCAACGTTGCCACCGACGCGACGCTGACTGACACATATTTCGTCGTCGCCCACTTCCACATGGTCATGGGTGTGGCGCCACTGCTGGTCGTCATGGCCTCCATTTATCACTGGTATCCGAAGGTAACCGGGCGCATGCTGAATGAGAAGCTCGGCAAATTACACTTCTGGGTGACTTTTCTCGGCACGTACTCGATCTACCTGCCGATGCATTACCTCGGCTTCCTCGGCATACCGCGACGCTATTACGCGTACGGCGAGACTGATTTCATACCAAACTCCGCAGTTGACGTTAATATCAGCATCACGATCGCGACACTCATTGTCAGCACCATTCAGCTGGTCTTCCTGTTCAACCTTGCGTACAGCTACTTTCGCGGCAAGAAAGCCGGACCGAACCCGTGGGAAGCGACAACGCTTGAATGGCAAACGCCCGACACACCACCGCAACACGGCAACTGGGGCCCGGAACTACCGACCGTGTATCGCTGGGCCTTTGACTACAGTGTCCCCGGTGCTGTCAATGATTACATCCCGCAAAATCAACCGTCCGATGAGACCACCGGAGATGCCCACGAAACAAGCGACACTGGGGGGGGGCATCAGTGAGCCTGATTCGCAAACTGAGAAGCAAGCCTTGGGAGACACCGGGGTTCCCCGGGCCTGATACTGACGGCGGCGTGCTGCTACCCGACAAGAAAGTCGGGTTATGGGTCTTTATCGTCGTCATGGCGAGCGTATTCGGACTCTTCACTGTAGCCTACAACATGCGCATCGAACTGGCGACGGATTGGATTGCGATACCAAAACCGCCAGTACTGTGGCTAAACACGGCGATCCTGGTCCTGGCCAGCGTCGCGTTCGAGCGTGCCAAGGCTGCGGTACACAAGAAACTTACCGGCGATGTAAAGCTCTGGCTGGTCGTCGGTGGTGCATTCACGATTGGGTTTCTGCTCGGCCAATACATTGCCTGGCAACAACTGCTGGCCTCGGGATACGCCCTCAGTGACAACCCGGCCAATGCATTTTTCTACCTGATTACCGGCATGCACGGCCTGCACCTGATCGGCGGTCTGTGGGTATGGTCCAGAACTATGCTGCGTGTCTGGCAGGGCTTTGAGGTCACGCTGAGTGTCGAACTGTGCACAACCTACTGGCATGCCCTGCTGCTCATCTGGATCGTCTTGTTCGGTCTGCTGCTGTCAACCTAGAGGATACCTGCGCCATGTCACAAGAAGGGATAAGCAACACCGCTGAAGCGGCCGCGATACCGAACGACTGGAGCGGTGTTGTCACTGACTGGTCCGCCGACAAGCAGACGTTCCAAATGTCATGGGGCAAGGCGATGATGTGGTTCTTCCTGCTCAGCGACACATTTATTTTCGCCTGTTTCCTGGTCGGCTATATGACTGTGCGGGTCTCGACGACAGAACCGTGGCCTGTGTCGAGCGAGGTCTTTGCGCTACACCTGTTTGGTCAGGATATTCCGCTAATCCTGATCGCTATCATGACATTCATCCTGATCACGAGCAGCGGCACGATGGCGATGGCGGTCAATTTCGGCTACCGGCGGGACCGCAAGAAGACGGCTATTCTGATGTTGATTACCGCCCTGTTCGGCGCCACTTTTGTCGGCATGCAGGCGTTCGAATGGACCAAGCTGATCGTGGATGAAGGAGTCCGACCCTGGAGCAACCCGATGGGCGCGCCCCAGTTTGGCTCGAGTTTCTTCATGATTACCGGTTTCCACGGCGCGCATGTCACCGCCGGCGTGATCTACCTTTCTGTCGTCGCAATGAAAGTGCTGCGCGGCCATTATGAATCCAAAGGTTACGAGATTGTCGAAATTACCGGCCTGTACTGGCACTTCGTCGACCTCGTCTGGGTTTTCATTTTCGCATTATTCTATCTCTGGTAGGGGGCAAGCATGGCTACTGCGGAAGGACAACAACATCCGATCAAATTGTATCTGACAGTCTGGGTACTGCTGTTCGTACTCAGCGCATTTTCTTACCTCGTCGATTATTTCGAGTTTGAAGGCTACCTGCGCTGGATCCTGATCCTGCTATTCATGTCGCTCAAGGCCGGGATGATTGTCGCTGTATTCATGCACATGGCCTGGGAGCGTCTGACGCTGGTCACTGTGATTTCGCTACCGCCGCTGATCTTCCTGAGCTTGCTCATCCTTATGATGGTGCTCGAGGGCGACTACACGAGGCTGACGAGAATCCTGTACTTCGGCTCGGCCGGCGGCTAACCCACTCACCTGCTCTCTCCAACCACACATACCGGGCGCCGGTCCATTGCTCATGGACCGGTAAGCTATTGTTAACGCTACACCCTGTCAGCACCTATGGAACAGATATAGCGCTGGTTTATAAAGAGAGTTTTTGTTCATCCTGACCTGAGGAGGTGAGATGAGACAGAAACCAGCAGAACGACCCGCATCGCCAGAACGGATCATTCGTAACATCAAGCGCATATCATTATTGGCTAAATATGTTGCCGGTAGACTTCCTGATAACATATCAGAGAAATTTTAGTTGTACCGGAAAACGGGAGAAAAGATGTTTTTAACAGAGGAACAGAGACAAATTTTTCCTGCAAAGGGTTTTATTGTATTAAAAGAATTCTTTGCCAAAGAAGCCATGGATAAAGTATCCGCATGGCTTGATGAACTGGATAACTCCCCTGATGCTGGCGGTCATGCGGCAAAGTATTACGAAAAAAGCCCGGTTACCGGTGAAGATATTCTGGTGCGTGTCGAGCATGTGCTCGGAGGCCAGGATCCGGAAATAGCCAAGCTGCTGTTGGCACCAAAGACCATTGAGCACCTGACCCAGCTTTTTGGAGAGCCACCGATCCTGTTCAAGGAAAAAATTAACTATAAGCATCCGGGTTGTCGAGCGGATAAGTTGCATCAGGATCAGGCGGCGGGGTGGAATGCTTATGCTGATTTCTTCATAACGATGTGCATCGTGGTTGACCCGAATCGGGAAGAAAATGCGGCGCTGCGCTTTATGAATTCAGGTAATTATCAGAGGGCGCTTATGAAAGATGAGTGGCAACCGCTTTCCCAAAGCACTTCTGTTGATTGGGCAGATGATGAATATGTGATGCTTGAAGCAGATCCTGGGGATGTAATATTTTTTGATTGCTACGTTCCTCACGGCTCTCCACCCAATGAGAGCAACCGGGATCGACGTAATATTTACCTGACTTTTAATAAAGCTTCTGATGGCGATCTTCGAGCCAGATATTACGAAGATAAATGGAAAACATACCCACCCAACGATATTCAACATGCCAGAAGTGCTGAGTCATTCAGGGTCTGAACAATCAGGTTATTCTGCCCAACATGGGCTGACGGGGTACACGAGACGGCTCAGGTGTTAGACTATGTACACATTCATCATGTGAATGTGCGCATTTTGCGTTGTAATGGTCGGCATGTGGCCGGCTGCTATTTAACCAGGGGACAATAATGTCAGTAAACGAAGCGCTAGCAACAGTTGTAGTAGTAATCATGTTTTTCAGTCTTTGGGGACTGGTAGCATATAACGTTCTCAAAAGTCCGGATGATAGAAGATCAGATGACAGATGATCGTGGATAGGCCTAAAGCATCGAAACCGCTTTTGGTCATCTCACATTAAGAACCCGCTTCACTGCAGGGTTCTTTCACGAAAAGGCTACTGGGTTTATTTTATCCTGGTGGGTTTATTTTATCCTGGAATAAAAATGTCGGGTGCGCACCGTAAAGCAGAAGACAGGCTGACGGCATCTTCCGCCTGTTTTATGGTTAGGGATACGCTGTCACCGGGATCGCCTTGAACACGCCATTCTCCTCAAATTCGTGCCCAGGAAAACCGGGGCGCTTTAATCGATACAACTCAGTTTTCCGTTCAGGTTTTCGTACCCGTTCGTCGGACAGTAGTTACACGTAGAAACTTCCTTCCCACTCATATCCGGAGTAGCTCCCGCCGTAGTTAGTGGCGCCTCCTGTGTCGGCGTCCCCGACCGTCCTCTCGCTCAGGCATCTGCAGGTGGAAGGTGTGCTCCCAGCTATTGTTCGCGAAGTGCCGTGTTTCCGCCCATCCCGTCGTCCCTGCAAACTGGCCGGACCCTCCCGTGACCGGTCGGATCAGCGAACTATCAAGATCGATGGTTGGCCCCGCTGCCGGGTAGTAGCCGCTTCCATTGACCACGATCTGGTCGATTCCGCCGGAGAACACGAAGATGAGGTTGCTGATACGGATCTCATCGTCCGGTTCGGGCACATTAATGCCTGTCGTGATCAAAGTCGCGTCCAGACGTCCGGCCGGTTCCCCCGATACAAATTGGATGGGCAGGGAAGTGACCCGAAGGTCACCCAACTTGTGGCCGTTCGAGTTCAGATCAGCAAGGACTACGGTGGCCGGACCGTGGAAGACAGAAAAAACCAGTTCATCCTCGTCGCTGCCCGACCGCCCGTCGGCCCAGGCACTTGCGGGCCAGTTCGCCAGGCACAGCATGGTCAGGACAATCACGCTCCGATAAAAACGAATGGAAACCCGATCAGCTGTACACCAGTCTTTCAGTTGCATAGCAGAACCTCTCATCAATTTTACAGTTGGGTATTACTCACATTCAGTGCGGGACGGGGCAGTCGCGCGGAAGATTATTGGGGTTAGGCTGCGCGCAGATCTCTTCTCGACAGGCGTCGTCGCAAGAATTGGAATCATCTGGACCACCCGTTATGGTAGCCGCGTCAATAAACAGGTGGGCGTCGGCGTCGCACTGCGCAACGCCCGCTGCCGATCCACCGCCAATGAAGCTGATGGTATAGGAGAGGTCGCCCCCCAAGAGGACGGGGTTGGTCAATTCCACGAAGTAGTTCACCACCTCGCCACCGACTTCGCAGCTGAAGTCGGCATTGGGCGGTTCGCTGGCAAAGGAATCCGGCCCTGCGCCCCATGCCGAGACGAAGTCCGCGGTGGAGGTCACCCCGGTCTCCCGGTAGGGGCGATCCGAGAACCAGGCTGTATTCTCACTCACCCCGCTGAGCGTGAGTGTCGAGCCCGACAGTTCACCCCCATCGGCAGACTGCACGAAGAGTAAAGCCAGTGAGGGATCTCCCCCTGCCTCCTGTGCGATGGCCGCAGCAAAGTTGGCAGTCCGATGCTCCATCTGCGCAACCAAGGAGGTGCAGTTCTCCACCCCGTGACGCTGCAAGGCACGAGTGGCATGCTCTTTGAATGTACCGCGGCAGTCGTCCTTTGTTCTACCGGCCTGTTCGGGTTCTCGCTCGCCATGCCGGGCAGCGCGCGCAGATACCTTGAGCAGGCAGTTCGCATAGCGCCCCGTCGCGCGGGCCATCGCCGCTTCGCAGCGCGAACTGGCCGTCGCCTGCGCAACGATTCGTCCTGAATCGCTGTCCCCGTCCTGGTACGATGAAGCCTGCGCGGCATCCAGGACGTCCGCAAGGAATTCGACTTCTTCCGCGCACCCATTCAGGACGTCCTGAAGGATGCCGAAATCCTCCGCACACATTTCAAAATACATCTGATTCATATCACGGTCTTCCTCTGCCTGTGCGAGACTCGCTTCGAGATCCGTCGTGTCCAGGCAGATCCGCGGGGCTTCGCCGCCGGAGAAGAACCAGCTGAGACCCGTAACGAAATCGCTGAGGTCGACGACCGTATCGCCGTTGGTGTCAAGAGCGTACTTCGTCGGATCTCCCTCGCAGGCATCGACCGGCCCTCCTCCGCTTCCACTACCGGCCAGGACCGCAAGCGGCTGGCAGATAGCAAGCAGACACACAGCGTTCAACAACAGCAGAGCGATGAGT
>PVBE010792477.1_pt1 | contig 40066 bp, 37 predicted proteins | sample 1631181 | NCBI WGS metagenome assembly PVBE01 (sample SAMN08397723, study PRJNA350692) | Marine metagenome, whole genome shotgun sequencing project. | isolation source: water | place: Pacific Ocean | collected 2012-04 | reverse complement strand
GCTTTGTTGTTCTGAGTCCCGAGGGGCTCCACCGCGCTCCTCAAAAGAACAACCAATTCCACCCACGAATTGTTCTGAAGAACCGAAATGCTAGGGGATTTCTATCGCGACGGGGTGACCGACGCGGTCGAACCGACCATCGTCAACGATCACGATTTCGCCAGTGCCAGCGATGGAAAAGTCATTCCGCACGGCATCTACGACGTGGCTAGGAACGAAGCGTCGGTACATCTCAACAGCAGTTGCGACACCTCGGAACTGGCGTGCGACAGCATCGAGCTTTGGTTTCGCGAGCAGGGACACAGCGACTATCCGGACGCGACCGACCTGCTCGTCCTGTGCGATGGTGGAGGAAGCAACAGCTCGTCTCACTACATCTTCAAAGAAGACCTGCAAGCACTATCGAATCGGCTGGGGCTGAAGATTCGGATCTGTCACTATCCTCCCTACTGCTCCAAGTACAATCCGATCGAGCATCGCGTCTTCCCGCACGTGACCCGAGCTTGCAAGGGCGCCCCGCTAGAAACCATCGAGACCGCCAAACACTACATCGAAAAAACCGAAACGACCAAGGGGCTCAAGGTCGTTGTCCGCATGCTCGACAAGGTGTATCAGACAGGACGCAAATACGCCAAGGACTTCAAGCAAAACATGACCATCAAATTCGACGAATACCTGCCAAAATGGAATTACACCGCCATCCCCGATGGCCGCTGAAATCGGGAATCTATTTCGGGACTATGCCTTAGCGAAAGCCCCAGGCAACTGGAAGACTTTCGCGATGATCGCTTCGACATGCAAACACACGAGCCGCAAGAAACACGGCAAGACGAAGGAAGGAACCCAGAGATTCCGTTGCAAAGACTGCGGTGCCACGTTCACGCAGAGTACCGAGATGTTCGACGACATGCGGCTCGGACTGGACCGTGCAGAGAAAATCATCGGCATGTTGTGTGAAGGAATGAGCGTCAATGCGACCGCTCGCTTGACCGATACCGACGCGCACACGATCCTCGACTTGCTGGTCTTGGTCGGTGAGCGTTGTAAGTCGTTCATGGAAATCAACATTCGTGGTGTGCTGGTCGACGACTGCCAGTGCGACGAAGTGTGGCAATTCATCTACTGCAAGGACAAAACACGCGAGCGACGGGGCTACGGCCCCGAGACAGGCGATTCGTACCTGTTCACCTGCATCGAGCGAAATACCAAGTTGCTCGTTTGCTGGCACCTTGGCAAACGCTCTCCCGAGGCTACCGAGCTATTTGCCCACAAAATGCAGCGTGCCATTGGTTCGCCCACATTCCACCTGTCCACCGACGGCTTTACCCCGTACCGAAAATTTCTGCCGTCCGCCCTGGCTGGCCGCATCAATTACGGGACCATCGTCAAGATATTCGGCAAGACGACAGTTGACGACCAGCGGAAGTACAGCCCTGCCACGATAAGCGGCATTAAAAAGGAAACGGTCTGGGGCGAGCCGAACCAAGCACAGATCTGCACGAGCCACGTCGAACGCCACAATTTGACGCTGCGGACATTTGTTCGTCGCATGGGGCGGTTGACGTGCTGCTTCTCAAAGAAATGGGAGAACCACGAAGCGATGATCGGACTGGCTATTTTCCACTACAATTACGTGAGGCGACACGGCACGCTGAAAACGACGCCAGCGGTTGCCAACGGTTTGACCGATCACGCTTGGACCGTGCGAGAATTACTGGAGAAGACCAGCAACACTTAATCACACACGACCGCCTATAGCTCATCACGGGCCTTGCGGGTATCCGGCCGATATCCGGGGCCGGGTTTGTGGCGTGACTGCTTCTGTTTTCCTTTTTTCTTTTTCTTGCCGCTGGAGATAGTGTGTACGTACTTGCCGTGGCTCAGCTGCGAGTTGGTTTTTTGGCGGCGTTTCTCAATTGCTTCCTTTGGCGGCTTGCTGCGAATCAAGCAATCGCAGCCACCTCCGATCAAGTCCGAACGGCCGGCCTGTTGCAGAGCTCGGCGGACTTCAAAGTAGTTTTCCGGTTTGAAATACTGCATCAACGCGCGTTGCAACTTGCGATCACGCAAATGGCGAGCAATATGAACGGGCTTTTTGCTAAACGGGTCGATCCCTGTGTAGTACATTGCGGTAGCCACATCCATCGGTGCGGGAATGAAATCCTGCACCTGATCTGGACGATACCCCGTCCGCTTTAGGAACAGCGCCAAGTCGATCATCGCGTGTAGATCGCTGCCGGGGTGACTGGCAATGTAATAGGGGACAATGTGTTGTTTCTTGCCGACCTTCTTGGACTCCTTGAGGAACTGCTCGCTGAATTTTTCAAAATCGTCATCCGCAGGCTTGCGCATGAGATTCAACACCTTCGCGTCGGTATGCTCTGGCGCAACCTTGAGAAGGCCGCCGATGTGATGTTGGGTTAGCTCGCGCATGTATTGCGGCGAACGTCGAGCGAGGTCCATTCGAATACCGCTAGCCACCAGGACCTTTTTAATGCCGGGTGTTTCGCGAGTGTCCTTCATCAACTGGATTAGAGGGGCATGATCGGTTCCCAGCAATTTGCAGATCGTCGGATGAACGCAGGACTGCCGACGGCAAACGGCTTCGATTTCAGGCCTGGTACACTTCATTCGGTACATGTTGGCCGTCGGTCCCCCGATGTCGCTGATCACCCCCTTAAAACTGTCGTCGCGAGTCATGTCACGGACTTCTTGCAATACGGAATTCTGGCTGCGTGACTGGATGATCCGTCCTTGGTGGGCAGTGATCGAACAAAACGTGCAACCACCAAAGCAGCCGCGCATGATCGTGACCGAATCCTTGATCATCTCGTAAGCGGGAATTGGATCTTGATAGATGGGGTGAGGTCGGCGGGTATAGGGCAGTGCGTAGATCGTGTCCATCGCGGCTTTGGAAATCGGAAAACGAGGCGCGTTGGTGACGACGGCCTGTCGATCATGCCATTGAATCAACCGCCGCGCGTTGTGTGGATTGGTTTCGTTGTGCGTGATTTTGGTCGCTTCGGCGAAAGCGTGTTTGTCCGCGCAAACCTCGTCGTAGCTGGGGATCGTGATGGCGTCTTCCGGTGGTGTTTCCGAGGCACCCATCGCGTAGGCCACACCACGCAGCTCACGCAGGTCCTTGACTGTATCTCCGGCGTCCATGCGGCGCGCGATCTCCAAGATAATCTCCTCGCCCATGCCGAACACCACGAGGTCGGGTTTCGCATCGAGCAAGATCGATCGGCGTACCTTGTCGCTCCAGTAGTCGTAATGCGCCAGGCGTCGCAATGAAGCTTCGACGCCTCCCGCGATGATCGGAACGCCTTTGTATGCCTGTCGCGATCGCTGACAATAGGCGAGTGTGGCGCGGTCCGGACGCAGGCCAATGCTGCCGCCAGGCGAATAGGCGTCGTCGTTCCGCACTTTGCGGTTCGCCGTATAGTGGTTGATCATCGAGTCCATATTGCCGGCGCTGATCGCGAAAAACAGACGCGGACGGCCAAAGCGTTGCCAATCGTCGGCATTCTGCCAGTTGGGCTGTGAGACGATGCCGACACGAAAGCCAGCCGCTTCCAACACGCGTCCCAGAATGGCCGTCGCAAAACTCGGGTGGTCCACGTAGGCGTCACCGGTGATAAACACGATGTCGACCTCGTCCCAACCCCGCGCTTCCATTTCTCGCCGGGTCATTGGCAATGGACGACGATGTTCTAGAGGGATCTCCTGGGCCACAAGTCTGGCCAAGGGGTCAGGCGCGGTGTCGAGGTTGCTGAGGACGGGGAGTTGGCACATGGATTGGCATTGGTGGTAACTGAAGCGGCTGATCCATCGCCGCGAAGGAACCCAATTGTATTCGGAAATTCTCCCGATTCCTATGCAAACAGGGACGTCGCAAGCCGTTCTCATGCGCCGATCAAACCACGCAAATCGAATAGGGGCGGCATATCCAGCAGGGCTCGCCATGCCGCCCACAATCGGAATTAGGAGCCCAACCGGCAGGCCCCAACCGACAGGGGAAAGCGTGGCAGTGCAAGGGAACACAAATCGGTGATCTCGCGTCCATAACCCCTGGGGGGATCCCCAATTTTCCCGGTTGGGAAGGACCCAGTTCCCCGCAGGGAAAAACCCAGTGCAAAAACCAAAAACGTTGTGGTAGAATGAAACGTTCTTTAGGGCCGACCTCTTTAATTGGTGATTATGGCAGTCTCGAAAGCAACGAACGACTTCCTGTTGCTTCTGAAACGGAGCCAGTTGTTGCAGATTGACGATCTGCAAGATGCGGCAGTGACCGTCTCGCAATTGACGGACCCAACGTCCGCTGAAATCGCCAATGTGTTGGTCGATGATGGATTTCTGACGCGATATCAAGCCGACCGTCTTCTGAAGGGGAATCCTCGCGGCCTCCTCATCGACGGCTACAAAGTGCTGGAAGTGCTCGGCTGTGGTGGCATGGGATGGGTGTACATCGCCGAAGACGTCGAGACGCACTGGCGCGTGGCGCTGAAGATCCTGCCTGAAGATTCGCGTCAGGATGCGGGGACTCTCGCCCGCTTTCGCCTTGAAGCGCAAGCTGGCATGATGCTCGAGCATCCTGCGATCGTGCACACCTACAAAATGGGCGATTACGAAGATATCTATGGCCCGATTCACTTTGTGGCGATGGAATTGGTTCGCGGTGTCAACTTGTTCGAGTTCATGTTGATGAAGAAGAGGATAGATATCGGGCAAGCTTGCGACATCATCATGCAGACGGCCGAAGGGCTGTCTTACGCGCACGAGCAAGGGCTCGTGCATCGCGACGTCAAGCCAGAGAATCTGTTGGTCTGTTCTGATGGCACGGTGAAGGTGCTTGATTTCGGGTTAGCCATGGTAGACGACAACGACGAAGAGTTTTCGATGGCGATGATCTTCGGCCAAGATCGACTTGGGACTGCGGACTACATCTCTCCAGAACAGTACGTCGACAGTTATCAAATTGACCACCGCGCGGACATCTACAGCTTGGGATGCACGTTGTATTTCGCGCTGACCGGCAGCGTTCCATTTCCGGGCAAGTCGCAATCGCAGAAATTGAAAGGGCACCTCAAAAAGAAACCGGCGCGCGTTCAGGAATTGCGACCGGAAGTCTCTGATCGACTGCAGTCGATTGTCTCGAAGATGATGGCCAAACGTCCCGAAAACCGCATTCAGACCGCGGCTGAAGTGGCCAGGTATCTAAAGCCATTCGCACGGCGGCTGGAACAGAGGATTAATTTTCGTTCGGTACTCAATGCCCGGCTGCAGCACGCAAAGAAACGGATGGGAGATGGCGTAGGAGAAACGGTCAAGCCGGACCAGATCGCCGCACCCACCGATTCCAAGCAGGAAGTTCGCCAGTCGACAATCGAGACGATTGTCCGAGAAGAAACGATGCTCGATCAGCCCAGACCGCGCGAACGTGATAAGGACACACCCGATCTGGTGTGACGTGGGGCGCTACATCTCCACTTTTTCCGCGGCTTCCGCCTGTTCGATCGCCTTATCCGTGCTGGACGGATCGACGACTCGACACGTTTCAGCCAAACGCTGCGAGACGTCATCGAGATCCGTGTGCCATTCTTCTTCCGTGGTGTCATACGGCACGATCGCCTTGAATTCTGCGATCAGTAAGATCAAACGCAGCAGGTGCCGAAAGATGATCCCCTCCTGTTTTTGCAGTTCCTTGCTGGTGATGAAGTTGTTAAAATTCCCGCCGAATTCCAGAATCTCGCCGGCGGCCCATGCCGGAGTAATGCGCACGTCGCTAACGCCTGGAAAGTCATAGTCGAATAACAGCTTGAGTTTTTCGGCGAGCGTCAACACCCAGACCGGTTCTTCGTCGTAGAACGCGGGACGCCGATCGGATTGTTCGTCTTCCTCTTTCTCATCGGCTCCCAATTGTTCCAACGTGACCAGGCCCAGTCGCAGCAACTCGACATCGATTCGCGTGGTGGCCAGCGGGCCCGGCGGCATGTCGTGATGCTTGGGAACACGCACGAACCGCGCTACTGGTCCAGGCAAGGCAAGTATGGCTTCCAAGGCTTGCAGCCGCTCGTTCCGATCCGCGATGCCCATGTGATTCGCCAGGAACACGCCAAAAAGGGGATTCACGCCACGGAAGCCCAGGAGCCTGGGAAGGGTCTCAGTGGGGTGAGCAAATTCTGCTTGATAGGGCGACGGGGGCTCTCCGTCGGGATCAACGGTGGGCGATTGGTCGTCGTCGGCTTGGGGCTTTGGTGGCTCGGGTTCCAGCCGAACATAGCCGGCCGTCCACAGCGTCATTAACATCCGGTCAAGTTCCTTCTGGTCGGCCTCCTTCGTATTTCCTTCGTGCAGACGTTTTCCAACCAGGGAGCGAATTGGCGCGACTTCAGGCGTGGCATCGAGCATGTATGTTAGCAGCCGCCATGGAAGCGGGCCTCGGCTGGCCAGCTTACTGGCAGGTGCTGTCTTCAGCTTTTCGAAGTGAGTCTCGTTCCAATACTGTTGATTAGTACGCCGCTTTGGCATCTTTTTCTTCAGCGCTTTCTTTGCTTTGCGCAATCCGGGGTCCTTGGTGTCCTCCGGAATCTGATCGTACCTTTCGCGCCAACGCAACAGCTTGACGTCGTCTTCATGAGCCAGGGCGTAGACGAATCCCTGGGTATCAAACTGCGGGCGACCAGCGCGCCCGAACATCTGGTGCGCGGCGCTCGCCTCGATCAACTTCTTCTTATCGGGTGGTCCTTTCAGCAAGTTGGGAATGACCACGCTGCGCGCCGGCAAGTTGATTCCGGCTGCAAGCGTTTCCGTGCAGACACAAACCGAAAGTAACTTGCGTTGGAACAGGTCTTCGACAATGCGTCGATAGGACGGCAAAAGTCCAGCATGATGCACGCCGACGCCACGATAGAGAATCTGCTTGAGCTTCGGGCCGGCGCCCTGCGACCAATCGTACTTGTCCAATTCGCGGGCCAGCTGTTTCTGCTGCTCGGCCTGCACAAGCTTCTTGCCCTTGAGTTGTTCGCCGACGCTCCAACATTCCTCGCGATTGAAGCAGAACACCAGTGCGGGCGTATAACGTGACGACTCGTCTCCGCTGGCCATAAACTCCAATTGTTCGTTCAGCAGTTGGTCGCCGATCCAATGGTAGGTCAGTGGGACCTTTCGGTCGTCGCTTTGGACCAGTTCCAAGTTGTGACGGTGCGCGTGCCGCAGCCAACTCACGAACGGATAGGCGTTGCCCACTGTCGCCGAAAGCAACAGCAAGCGAACGTGTTCGGGCAGCATGCCGAGTGACATTTCCCAAACGATGCCACGCTCAAAATCGTTGAAGCTGTGGAACTCGTCCATCACCACTGTGGTGACATCGTCAAATGAAATTGCTTCCGGATGAAGCAGCCGATTGAAGAGGATTTCAGCGACTACCACCAGGACGGGTGCATCGGGGTTCACGCGCCGATTTCCAGTTACCAACCCGATGTCTTCCGCGCGGAAACCCCAACGCACGGCGGCGGCTTGCATCTCTTGAAGTTTCTGTTCTGTGAGTGCGATCAGAGGAGTCGTATAGTAGGCGCGACGCCCGGTTCGCAACGCTTCATAGAGGGCGGCTTCGGCGATCAGCGTTTTTCCTGTCCCCGTCGGGGCACATACCAAAACGCCCTGTTCCGATGTAAACCAAGCCAGCAATGCCTCTTCTTGCACCGGGTAAGGCTCAAACTCCAGCTGATCCAGATAGTCGTTTGCCAGGTCATCACGAGTCGGAAGTTCCGGTGGTGTCATCAGGAAGGCCTAGGGCTGTGTATCTTTGTTCACGATCTGATGTCAGTTGTACAATGTAGACCGGTTCTTTCGCGAGGGAGTGTGCTGACCAATGATTAGCAAGTCGTGAAACAGCCATGACTTGCGAGGTTCTGGCGAAGAACGGAGGCGATTCGGCACGCTGGTTGCATTGTAACGCCGTCAAGCAACTCCACGCTACCGAGATCTTGGTAGCGGCCGCTTCATTCTCGTTTCAGGAGATTCTTCCATGCAAATTCTTTGGGGAGCGCTGCGCGCCGTCTCTGTCGAAACGATCGGTGTTGTGGTCGTTTTTTGGATGCTCCACGGTGCGGCGGGTTTGGCATTCGACGCGCCGTGGCGGGCGTGGAAGTCGCGCCAAGTGAAGAACGAACGGAGTGACGAGACGAACACGCAAATCGCACGTGTGAAGCCACAGTGGGTCGGGAATGTAGCGACTGACGTCGCCCCAGAAGAAACTGCCTGCGACGAAGCGCAACGCCCGTCGCTGCAACAGTGGCTCGATACGCTATTCCCTGCCAGTCTCCACGAATCATCTCAGCAACCCGCAAGCGAGCAACGCTCCGAATACACCCGGGAACGCCTGGATCATTACAGTCGCCTTTATGGAATCGCGTCACGTGACTACAAACGGCAGCATCGAGTTGCCGATGATCACGGCGCAAAGTAGCCACGATGCTGTCACGTATCTTGGACGATGCTGGAACTTCGCTCCGCTTGTTTGCGGCCTACGAACGACGAACGCGAACCGCCCAAAGCCTAGCCGCCGCCGACGGGTGGCAACACGGACAAGTCATCACCATCTGACAGCACCCGACTGCGGTCTCGTTCGAGCGAACCGTTCACCGTGAAAACCTGGACACTTCCAACAGGCACATCCAACGCACGCAGGACATCCTCTATTGTAGCGCCATCTTCGATTTCCAGTTGACCGTTCTCGGGCGTTTTAGCCTTCAAAACACCCATCAGCTTTGGGCGCACCATCATCGCGGTTGGCATCCTACTTCGGTTTTGTGCCAACGAACTGTGCATGTGACGATCCCATGGTGGTCTTCGGTTCGGCACCCTGGAAGTGAAATTTACGTTCTTTGGCGGCGCTGCCAAGCAGGGTTGTCTGCACTAACTTCTGAGCGACACCGGCACCAACATACGCGCGGCGAACATCGAACAGGTTCTCTGTCAGATACTGTTTCCAGGGCCCCAGACCGGTCTGTGTTTGCAAAATGCCCTTGACCATCCCAATGTCTGATAGCATCCCCAAATCGTCGGCCTGTCCGGTGAAGATGGCACCGACCAGCCGATCGTCATGCCACAGTAATTTGCGGTAGATCGAATTGTTGGGATTGGAAATCGTAGTTGCCTCGGCGGTTGTGTCGTTCCACGCACCGTAGCTGACCGTTTGTAGGCCGCAGACATCGACCACGTTCATCAGCAAGCTGCCCGGGTAATGAACGTCCTGGCCTGTCATATTAGCACCCGCAACACGACCATGATCGACTGCCGTCGGATGAATCGCATGAACGGATCGCTGATCGCTGAAAAACACTGGTCCCTGCGCGACGTCACCCGCGGCGTAAATGTTCGGCACACTCGACTGCATCTGGTCGTTTACCAAGATACCCTCATCCGTGTCAATTCCTGCGCCGTCGATCAGGTCGAGATTTGCCTTGATCCCAGTGGCAATGATTACGATGTCGGCGGCGATCTGGTTGCCGTTCTCCAAGTGGACAAGTTTCTTGCCGCCATCGCCGGCGGAGATCGACTGCACCGTGGTGCCCGAATGCATGTCGACACCTTTTGACGATAGCCAGTTCTGAACAAGGCTGGCAGATTCGCCATCCAGCATTCGTGGCAAGACTTGGGATGCACGTTCCACCACTGTGAGATTCCAGCCGCGTTTGAACATCGCGTTCAAGACAATGAATCCAATGAATCCGGCACCGACCAGGAGCACGCGAGGCTTTTCCTTGTCGCTGGTCTCGTCCAGCAATTGCTGCGTATGCGCCAAGGACCACAACGGTTGTACACCCGGCAAGTCGGTACCAGGGACTGACGGCACGACGGGGGACGATCCAGTCGCGATCAGCAGATTGTCGTACGGCAGTGAACTGCCATCGTTCAAGGCTACGGACCGTCCACTGGCATCAACACTGACGACGCGACTGCCAAAGCGCGTTTCGACACCGAGTTTCTGGAAATGGGCGGCGTCCCCCGTATGTGTTTGTTCGGGCGGTATGTCGCCTGCCAACCAATAGGGCAGGGCCATCCTCGAATGCGCGGGTTCGTCAGAAACGAGCGTGATTTTGGCTTCGCTGTCGAAGATCCGAATCGTCTCGAGTGCGTTCGTTGCGGCAGGTCCGCCGCCAATAATGACGTGATGTTGGGCCATGTTTCTTCCTGATTTCGATCGTCAAAAGCCATCGTGGTGTGGCAAACGCGGTGCTACAGCGACGCCAGTCCCAATTCGGCTAGTTTTTCTGGCGAAGGAACACCCTCGGAGTCCCAGTCGCGTGATTCATAGTAGATCGGCAACATGACATCCAGTTTCACCGTCACACCCGCCGACGGTCCATCGGTGTGCGGTTCATTCAACAGGCGTTTGGGAAGCGAGTCATCCGCCTTGGTCAGGCCAGCTCTGAGATTCCACAGCCGTTCGAGATTCCACGTCCTTTCGCCGATCTTCAGCACTTCGTCCATCGTGTACGGGTAGCCAGTTGCCGCCGCGACACAGGGCGTGATCTTCTCCATCGCGCCACCTGCAAAGGCAGCAAAGAGACACAGACCTGTGCTGTCATGAGACGTACTGCGGTTCTGTTCGCTGACCACCAACTCGCTTTTGCCATCGGTTGTATGTGGATCCATATCAGTCGACTCACGTCCTGGCGTCCATGCACGCAGATGACAGGCACCACGATTGCACGTCGCATAGGCGATCCCCATGCCTTGAAAACCTCGCGGATCGTACGCAGGAAACTCCTGGCCCTTGGTGCCCATAAAGACTTCCGGGTGGTTGAATTGTTCACCCATCCGTTTGGCACCTTCGGCCAGTTCCGTGCCAAATCCTTCGCGATAAGCGGTCGCTTCGCACATCCGTACCAACGCTTCGGAGGATCCAAACGTCAGGGGCATCTCGACGTCCGCGTCAGTGATGACCCCCATTTGATAGAGTTCCATTGCGGACGCCAATGTCGATCCCATCGAGATTGGGTCCATTCCCAGATCGTTGCACAACCAGTTGGCTTTCAAGACCGCGTCCAGGTCGCCGACGCCAGTATCGGCACCCAAGGCCCAGGCTGCTTCATATTCGGGACCTTCGCCCGCAATCTTCCAGTTGCGCGGGTGAACGTTGACCATATACTTGTCCGAATGTTCTCCCAACCGGCAGACGCGACCGCAGGCAATCGTGCAAGCGAAGCACGCTTTGTTCGCGACCATGCGAGTATCCTTCACGGCGTTGCCGTTGAGGTTCTCTGCCAACTCGAATTGACCCTGCTGAAAATTGCGGGTCGGTAAGCCGCCGAAGGCGTTCGTCAAATCGATCGTGGCGGCTGTTCCCAGTTCCCCAAACGCTTTGCGACCTGGGTTGTCTTGCATCTCGGCCCGCATCTCCCAGACCGCTTTCATAAAGTTTTCTGGCTCGGCGATCTCGACCCCGCCCGTACCGCGGACGGCAATGGCTTTCAAGTTCTTCGACCCCATCACGGCACCGACACCGCTACGCCCCGCCGCGCGATGTTTGTCGTTCATGATGCAAGCAAAACGCACCAAGTTTTCGCCAGCCGGACCGATCGACGACACGCGGAGGGCAGGGATGCCTAGCTCATCGCGCAAACCATCCTCGGTTTCGAACACGCCTTTGCCCCAAAACTGTGCGGCGTCACGAATCTCGACGCGATCGTCATAGATGAATAGATAACAGGGTTTCGGTGCCTGGCCTTCGAGGATCAGGAGATCGTAGCCGGCGAATTTCAGTTCGGGTCCCCAATGACCACCCGAATTCGAGGTCGTGATGGCATTGGTCAATGCGCCCTTGGTCACCACCATGTACCGCGCAGCGCAGGGAACGTGTGTGCCCGTTAGTGGCCCGGTGGCGAAAATCAGCTTGTTGTCGGGCCCGAGCGGGTCTGCCGCCGGATCCATTTCTTCGTACAAATAGCGAGCCGCCAATCCGCGGCCACCAATGTACTCACGCATCCATGCGTCGGGAATATCTTCGATCGCGTGTGTGCCCGTCGTCAGGTTGACTCGCAGTAGCTTGCCTGTCCAACCGCCCATCCTATCATCCTCGTGTTAGTTTGCCGTTTGATACTGTTCGCAGAAAACAAATGAGGTTGTTGCTCCTTGCGGCTGTCAGGATCATGGCCCGACCAGCCGATGCCAACACTTTTCGCTAACGTCAATTGGTTGCAACAGCGGCCTCGATGTAGTTTGAATTGACTCGCTCGGTCAACGGGGCAAACCACCCACCTGTTCTGTCCGCTTCTATATACTCGATGGCATCTGTCGGACACGCGGTCGCGCACGCTGGATCGCCGCCACAGAGATTGCACTTGGTGGCCACGTCCGACTGCGGTGTTGTAAAGACCGTTCCAAACGGGCAGGCGATCGTGCAAAGATGGCAGCCGATACAGGCAGCGTCGATGACGACTTTGGCACCGGTCGAGTTGTCGATGGCAATGGCGTTGACTGGGCAAGCCGACATGCACCACGCTTCATCGCATTGCAGGCACGTGTATGGCGCATAGCTGGCCTCTTCGTCGAAAACATTCACCCGAATGACGCTCTTAGACGGCGCGAACGTGCCGGTCTGGACCCACGAACAGGCCAATTCACATTGCATACAGCCGGTACATCGATCCGGCACGATATTCAGAACCTTGGTCATGGTAGCTTCCTTAGCGCCAAGCAGAACTCACAATGAAGAACCCAGAACATAAGACCCAGAACATAAGACATCAGTGGAACGCGAAAATAAACAGCCGGATCGTGCCCCAGAATCTACCAAACCACCATTCGAAACACCAGTGAACCGTGATTTTGTCGGCAACGAGGCCAGCAGCCTGTCAGGCAGAGTCTGCAGATGATTGCGCCGCCCTAGGCACGAAAACAGCCGGATTATTTCCGAGATTCTGCTCCGCAATTTGTGCCTGCATTTCTCATCAACGCTCAGCTACTGCGTAGTCAGGTGAATTGCGAATTCATTCGCAAATTTCTCGCGAATCGCATGGACGGAGGTGAATTCTCTTTCTGTTTCGGTAGACGCGGCATCGATAATGCCCCGAATAGAGGATTCCTGCTGCGGCAGCGGAGTCGACGTCTCTGCGAGCAACCCCAACAGCTTACCAAAGTCTTCACGGATAATATGACGTTGGACGAGCAGGAATCTGCGTTGCGCGGAGATGAATGCGGCGCCATGATCCGATTCAGGTGCTTGCAAATGCGACACGACTGCAATCGACTGATTTACTGACTCAATCAGCGTGCGATGTGCGTGCTGCAGGGCACCAGGATCCGCCTCCTCCGGACTCTCCAAGAAATGGGACAGAGCCAACCCAAATTCGCGCGAAGCCTGCGAAATTTGCTGGTCGATGCTGTCCATATCACGGATCAGCGTCATTGCCGCAGTCTGGCGTTGCGTATAGTGCCTCGATGCCACAAGAACGTAAGCCGAGCCAATTCCAATCAGGATCGACAGCACGATCAGCGTCAGCTTCAATCTGTTTGACATTCGTTGCTGCTGACGCGCAAGAGTTAAGGGAACGGTCCGTGTTGAACATTTGGTGTGCGCGACGACGAATGCCGAAGCGGTCACAGGTGCGATGAATTGTATAGGCTGCACGCGCGATTCGGCCAGATCAAGTACCGGCTTGATCGACTGGCGAGACCGCTGGTTGCCATCGAATCACGGCGAAGACGTGCTTCTCGGTTTCTTTCGAGATATTCTGGGAAATGATGTCCGGCGCGGCGTCAATTGAGTAGAACGCGAAGAGGGAATCGTAGATGGCCGATTGGGTTACACCAGAACTCCTGCAAACGCTGCTCAATCGGCACGGTGCCGCACTGGAGTTGTTTGCGTCTCAATGGACTACGTCACCGGATGACTGTGTCCAAGACGCCTTTATCCAGTTGGTTCGTCAGACAAGATCACCGGATTGCGTGCCCGCCTGGTTGTTTCGCGTGGTGCGAAATCGGGCCATTAGCATGAAGCGATCAGCGGCCCGTCGGAAACGGCACGAATTGGCTGCGTCTGGTTCGCGACCCGTGTGGTTTACGGCCAACCGAGATGGCCTGATTGACGCCGCAGCGCTCGGCGACGCGTTGCGGGACTTGTCAGACCGTCACCGTGAAGTGATTGTCGCCAAGATTTGGGGCGGTCTTTCCTTTGAGCAGATCGCCAAAATTGTGGGAACGTCGCGCAGTAGTGCGCATCGCCGCTACGAAGCAGGATTGATCATGCTTAGAAAACGACTGGAGCTGTCATGGCTGAACGAGAGCAACCGAGTGAAGAACTCGGTGAATTCGAGCGCCACTTAAGCACGCTGACACCACGTCCGCTGACATTGGATCGGGCGGTGCTGTTATTTCAGGCCGGCAAGGAAGCCTCGCGGGCCGATCGCCGTCGGTGGCGTAATCGCCAACGGTGCTGGCAAGCTGTGGCTGCGACGATGACGTTGCTGGCGCTCGGGGCGTCGTGGCACGCTTGGCAAGATCAGCCGCAGGTCGTCCAGCGGATCCGCTACTTGCCGGCACCCGCTGTGGTGGACGAGTTGCCGCACGATTCGTCGTTTGTCGTGCGTTCGCAAAATCGGAATCGAAATCACTACTTGCACCAACGGTACGTTGCGTTGACCGTCGGACTCGATGGACTTGACTTTCCAGCGACGTCCGGCTCATTCGATAAGTTTGACAATCGCACTTATCGTGACTTGATGGGCCAATATTATGAGTTTCAGTAACGTCTGGAGACCACCGATGCTTCGAACAGGCCAATGTCTCTCGTGGATTGTGATTTGTGCATCCTGCCTGACGTCAATCGCACGAGCGCAAGCCATCGCCTTGCACCACTCCAGCGAAACAGGGCAAAAGCAGGAGGTACGTCAATCATGGAGATTGATGTTGACTCCGATGCCAGAAGGCAGGCCGGCGTTAAAGCGATCGCTGTTGCCTCGTTACTGGGAACAGCAACATGGTGACGCGACACCGTTTTATTTGCGGGCTTTAATGCAAGAAGCAGGCTTGCCGGCGGAGACGCGCAACGTCTACCGGGATCATGTGGACGAGTGGATGTGGACCGCAGATGAGCTAGGTCAAGACGCGCGAAAGGCGATACGAGAATGGCTTGCCGCATATGACAAGATCCTCGAAGACGTGCACGTGGCAACGTACCGCGAACGGATTGATCTGGATTTGCGACTCCGCGACCTGAGTGGCTTGGATGCAATCTATTTTCGGTTACCCGCCGCGCAAAGGACTCGCGATCTGGCCCGCATGTTACAGATCAAGGTGCGGTTGGAGATCTCAGAAGGCCAGTATGACGAAGCAATCGAAACACTACGAATGGGGTATCGGCTGGCTGAATTTGCAGCAGAAACTCCCACGTTGATCAATGACCTGGTGGGAGTTGCAATCGCGAACATCATGACGCACGAATTGGTTCGGCTAATTGGATCCCCCGACGCGCCGAACATGTACTGGGCCATCGCATCGCTACCACGGCCCCTGATCGACATGAGGCAAGCATTCGAGCACGAGAGCGCCATCGTGCTGCAGATTTTTCCTTTTCTGAAAGACGCAGAAACGGCCCGTCGTTCGCCTGATCAGTGGCGGCAGTTGGTCGTCGGCGTGTTCACTTCGATTCCCGAGCTAACGGGTGACTCCGCCGATAAAAAAGAGCCATTGAGCCCGGCGGAGGTGGAGGAGTTGATGATGAAGGGCTTCCCGCAGGCCAAACAGGAACTGGTCAATGATGGAGTGGATAAAAAAACAGTTGAGGCGATGTCTGTCGGGCAGGTGATTGCGATCCACACAGCGCGTAGAAATCGGAGAATGTACGACGAGAACTACAAGTGGTTCATGCTCTCGTTTGCGGAAGCACGAAAACATTGGGCCTTGTCGCAGCCCAATCAACTGCCAGACGATGCAACGCCAACGAATACCGATGGCGTCGAGATCATTCCAATTACTTCGATCCTGATGCCGAGCTTCAGACCGGCCTGGCGTGCCTCTATGCGGCTCGAACGCCAGTTGGCGGCAGTTCGCGCGATCGAGGCGATTCGGATGCACGCGGCTGCCAACGAAGGGACATTGCCGAAGTCGCTCGCCAATATCACGGCCGCCGTCGTACCCGATGATCCATTTCTGGATCAGCCCTTCACCTACCGAGTGAATGGCGAGACAGCGATCCTCACAACGAAGTCGGCAGGCACGGACGAACCGTGGTACGAAATCTACCGCTATGAGCTTACGATCAAGAAGTGACCCGGCGGGCAACATCGGAGATTCTGAACATCCCGCGGCCCCTGTCCAAGTCCAAATACTCGATAGCCTTCGATCATCCACGGCTTGATGTCTCGATCGCCCAGTCTTGCAGCCTTTTCTTGAGTGCTGTGCACCTCTGGCCCGTGTCTTCTCGGTGAACCGCCATCCCGATTGCCTTCTTCGTACCGACGAGTATCACGAGCTGTTTTCCCCTGGTGACGGCGGTATAGAGCAGGTTTCTTTTGAGCATGAGATAATGTTGCGTGTGAAGAGGGATGACCACACAGGGGAACTCGGAACCCTGACTCTTGTGGATGGACAGGACATATGCCAGAGACAACTCGTCCAGATCCGCGAAATCGTACTCGACTGGACAACCCTCGAAATTCACCGTCATGAGCTGCTCGACACGGTTGATTCTTTCGACGAGGCCAAGGTCACCGTTGAACACATCCCGATTGTAGTTGTTCTCGGTCTGGATCACTCGATCTCCAATTCGAAAGGTCCAGCCAAACCGCTGCACTTCGGGGCCTTTGTCGCCGGGATTGATTGCCTCCTGCATTACCTGATTCAGATTCCTGGCCCCCAGAAGTGAGCGATTCATCGGAGTCAGGACTTGAATATCCGCTTTGGGATCGAGCCCAAAGCGATCCGGAATGCGATCTTTGACCAGTTTGACCACCATCTCTTGGATGGCTTCCGGTTCATTGGATTCCACAACGTAGAAGTCTGTCAGTTCCGCTGACGACGACATGTCCGGCATCTGCCCGTGATTGACGGCGTAGGCGGCAGTGATGATTCGGCTTTGGCGGGCCTGCCGAAAGATCTCCGTCAGACGCACCACCGGGACCACCTTCGAGGCAATCAGATCTGCCAACACCGCGCCCGGTCCGACGGAGGGCAACTGATCCGCATCGCCGACGAGGATCACACAGGCAGTGCTCGGAACCGCTCGCAAGAACTGATGCCCCAAAACGACATCGACCATCGAGGTTTCATCCAATACGAACAGATCGCCTGCCAGTGGACGATGCTGGTTCCGCTTGAAATCACCCGTGGCTGGGTCGAATTCAAGCAGACGATGAATCGTCTTGGCCGTTCGCTCCGTTGTTTCGGCCAGGCGTTTGGTGGCCCTCCCCGTGGGTGCAGCCAACACACACTTCAGCTTCTTGGCCGAGAAAATTTCCAGGATGCTGCGGACCAGCGTGGTCTTTCCCACTCCGGGCCCGCCCGTGATGACAAGTAGCTTGTGCTGACAAGCCTGTCGGATGGCCTCCTGCTGACCCGCTGCCAAGTTGATACCCAGCTGTCGTTCGACCCAAGAGATGGCCTTATCGAAATCGATACTGGGCAACGGGTGTGGCGTTGCAGAGGCAAGACGATGCACGGATTGAGCCAGTCCAACTTCAGCCCGGTGGAGGCTGAGCAAGAAAAGCCACGGCTGGCCGTCCACGCTTTCTCGAACGACGTCCCCGTCGGCGACGACGCTTACGACAGCGTCTTCGACAATACGTTGTTCGATCTCAACCAGTTGCGTGGTGTGTTCAACGACGCCCGGCTCTGGATAGCCGCAGTGCCCCTTGCTCGCCAGTTCTTGCAAGCTGTAGAGAACGGCTGCTCGTGCACGGTAAGGACTGTTGCGATCGATCCCCAACTTGGCCGCTAGTTCATCCGCCGTTTTGAAACCGATCCCTCGAATGTCGTCGGCCAGTTGATACGGGTTCGCTTTGATCTTGGCGATGGACTCGTGACCGTAAGTGCGGTAGATCCGAACGGCTCGTCCCGCCGTGATGCAATGCTCTGTCAAAAAGAGCATGATCTTGCGGACTTCTTTCTGTTCCTGCCAGCTCTGGCGAATTCGTTTGACTCGCTCCGGCCCGATACCTTTGATGTGAAGAAGGAAATCTGGGGAATCCTCAAGGATCTCCAGCGTCTGTTCGTGATGAACGTCGACAATTCTCGCCGCTAGTTTCGGACCGAGGCCGCGGATTGCTCCTGAAGCCAGGTATCGCTCAATTCCTTCAGCTGATGCCGGATGCGTGATTCTTAGCTCGCTTGCCTTGAACTGTTGGCCGTGCTGTCGATCGATGATCCAATGGCCCGTTGCCTCACAATGCTCGCCCGCCGTGACGGAGGTAGCATTGCCAACCACCGTGACTAGATCGTTTCGCCCGGTGACCTTGACCCGTACGACGGCAAAGCCGTTTTCCACGTTGTGGTAGGTGACACGTTCAACGATTCCGTTCAGGGTCTCGGTCATTGCTCTTCTAATTCTGACGGCTTCATACGTGCGTATGGGAGAACGCTGATGCCGTCGCCCGCGGGCCTGTCTGGCCTCTCACGGTGACGGTTCTCGCCCGCCTTACTGTTGAACCGACTCTAACAAGCCCAGACGCCAGCCGAGCCGACCATACCGTTTGCTCCAATGCTCATCGGCCAATCCCTGAAAGAGGAACTGCAAGTCCGTTGCGTCTACCTCCAACCGTTGGTCGTATCCGCTGCGGATCAACTCGCCATGACTGAGAGAGTCCGTCCAGCGGGATGCAGGGCCAGTGACGTTAGCTCCGCCCGCGAATGGCTTATCAGCAGTTGCCGCTAAGGCAGTCCACTCACCGGCTAGCGTGTCGGCGACGTACGCCTTGTAGTATCGACGCCCCTTCCCGCCGCTTCGGCCTTGAGCCTCGACGAGCGTGAGATACTTGTCCAGCTCCTTCAAATGATACGTGTGGCTTGCTTCAAAGATATCGCCACGTAGAGCGACTTCAGGATCGCCGAACCCTCGTGGGAATTCTGCCAGCTTCGTTTCTGCCCGCCACATGCGTCCATCCAAGGAGGTGAAGAACAGGTGGGCCTTTTCTTGATCGCAGATTATCCAGAAGTCGAGCCAACCCTTGAGATTGGCGGGCTTCTGCGCATACAGCGGCCTGGCAATGACCAGGAACTCGGATCGTTGATGTCTTCAGTTGTCGAGTAGCACGGGCCGAAGGGAATTTCGCGGGAAGAATCTTCCAGTTGATAGATCAAGTACCATTTTCGATGCGGCGTGAAATAGAAGACTTGTGGTGCACCGTGGTAACCCATGCTCATCTCAAGCAGCTGCCACGGGGCGTCGTTTGCGTCCTTCCAGTCGGCGAAGCTAATGTGGCCGATGCGAATGTACCCAGCGGGCTTGCCATTGCCGCCGTTTAACTTTCGAAGGGTACAGAACAAGTGCCACCGATCTTGATAGCGGACGACACTGGGATCTTTGACGGCGTGCCAAGGATTATCCGGCGACGGTGGCAGGCGTTTGGGATTCACTGCCAACAGCGGCTCGGAGGATCTCCAGCGAAAGTTGCCTGTACGTAACGCATTCGTAGATTCTTGTTGGCGATCTTGGGCAATCGTCGAGCCATACACCAGAAGAACTGTGGCAAAGGAAACGGCGATGCGAGTGAGTATGTTCATATTCACATGTTGAAATGCTACGTCCACGACGGCCCTCGGTGCGTATCGGTTCTTGCTGTGGGCGAGTTCGTAGCCCGTTGGTTTTCAGAAAGACCGTTCAGTTCCCGTGTCCAGATCGGCGGGAGCCTTGAGGTCGTGTTCGCGAGTCGGGCTTTTGGGAATCGACTGGGGCATGGCGTCATGATAGCTGGTCCGCCGATCCCCCGCTCAATGTTCGGGCCTTGGAACGGGAATCTTCGGAATTGGTTGGAAATGTACGATCCCGTGTTAGAGTATTGGCACGACCACAGCACAAGACACCTTGGCGAGGACAAGAATGATGGACGACCTTTCAAGACGCAACTTTCTGTTCCTTTCCTCGGGAGCCGCAGCGGGAACGATGCTCGTTTCAGGTACTTCAGAAGCCGAAGCGGCCGGGGGAATTGACTTTTCTGCGAGCGGTTTGGTCACGGGCAAACCAAAGCCGCTGCGACATAAGTCGATTCCCGGTTTTCTAAGTGCCGAGCAAATCGCTCCTCACCATGCCGCACACTACGGCGGTGCTCTGCGAGGTTATTCAGGTATCGATGCCAAACTGGAAGAGAGCATCAAGGAAGGCACAGCCATCGATGCGAACGCCTACATTCACATGTTTGGCATTTACCCTGAGTACGAACCCGACACCAAACATTGATGCTCTGGCCAAAAGAGGTATGCGTTTCGATCGCGTCTTCTGCAACAACTCGATATGCACTCCCGGTCGAACTGAAAGAGACTCGCCGGAATCTGAATGAAACAGACGAGGAGTTTCCAGCCATCCAGGCCATCATCGACGAATATTGGCGAAAATAAACCAAAAAGGACTGATCTGATGAAACGTGGCGATCCAGCTCTCTGCCTGATTGGAGCCTTCATCGCGGTAGCCTCGTGCGTATCCAACGCAGCCGCAGCCGGTGACAAACCCAACGTCCTGTTCATCTCGGTGGACGATCTCAACGACTGGATCGGCTGTCTCGGCGGCCATCCGCAGGCGCGGACGCCGAATTTCGATAAACTCGCCGCGAGCAGCGTGTTGTTCAACAACGCCCACTGTCCTGGTGCCTCCTGCAATCCCTCGCGCACCGCGATCATGACCGGACTGTCGCCACATCGTTCGGGACTTTATCAGAACGGGCAGAAAATGCGGGAGGTTCTTCCCGAAGCCGAGTTGTTGCCCAAGTACTTCGGCAATCACGGCTACTGGTCCGGCGGTTCGGGAAAACTGTTGCACTACTTCATCGACGCGCGGTCCTGGGATGAATACTTCCCAGCCAAGGAAACTGAAAATCCCTTCCCCCGCACGCTGTATCCGGACAAGCGGCCCGTCAGCCTGCCGCGCGGCGGTCCGTGGCAATACGGAGAAACCGATTGGGCCGCGTTGGATGCCACCGACGAGGAATTCGGCGGCGACTGGCTGGTGTCGAAATATGTGGGCGAGAAGCTTAGCCAAGAGCATGACAAGCCGTTCTTTCTGGCCTGCGGCATCTATCGTCCGCACGAGCCATGGTTTGTTCCGAAACCATATTTCGATCTGTTTCCGTTGGCAGAGATCCAACTCCCGCTGGGATACAAGGAAGATGATCTGGACGACTTGCCTCCCGCCGGGAAGAAGCGTGGTCCCAATCGGTATCTCGCGCACATTCGCAAACACGACCAATGGAAGCAGGGCATTCAGGGCTATCTAGCTTCGATTGCCTTTGCCGACGCCATGCTCGGCCGCGTTCTTGATGCGTTGGAGAAGGGGCCGAATCGGGACAACACCATCGTGGCGCTTTGGAGCGACCACGGCTGGCATCTGGGCGAGAAGCAGCATTGGCAGAAATACACCGCCTGGCGGGTCTGCTCTCGCGTGCCTTTGATGATCCGTGTTCCAGAAGGCGTTCCTGGGTTGCCGGTTGGCACGAAACCCGGCGTCAGCTCCCGGCCTGTCAATCTGTTGAGTCTGTACCCGACGCTCATTGAGCTCAGCGGGCTCCCACCCAAATCGGACAATCACGGCCCCAGCCTGGTGCCCTTGCTCGAGGATCCAGCCGCCGATTGGAAACATGTCTCACTCACGCATTTGGGCGAGCCCGGTACGTTCGGCCTCAGCGCCGAGGGCTGGCGCTACATTCATTATGCCAACGGTGACGAGGAACTCTACGATGTCAAAAGCGACCCTTACGAATGGACCAACCTGGCCGCAAAATCGGAACACACGGGCAAGCTTGCGGAACTGCGGGCGTTGGCGCCGAAAAAGTTCGCACCCCTGAAGCCGCCTCGTGACGAGTCCCTCCCGCCGCTCAAGTGGATGGCGTCAAATGGCTCGCCAGCGCCGGCGTCGAAGCCGGACGGCAACACCTTCGATGTCGTGTTCATCAATCGGCGCAAGGCGACGGTGAATCTTTTTTGGATGGATCGGCAGGGCAAGCCCAAGCCCTATGGCGGAATCGCAGCCGGAAGACGCAAGCGCCAGAGCACGCGGCCGGGGGCGGTCTGGCTGATCACGGATGAGGACAATGAACCGCTCGGGCATTTCTCCGTCGACGATCGCAGCTCGCGGGCGGTGGTTCCGCCACGGCGGAAAAAGAAGCGTGTAGCGGATGATTTCAAAGTCACGGCACCGCCTCGGGAATTGAAGCTGGCCCCTTTTTACAAGAAGTACGTCAGTGCCCACGGCTATCCCGTTGTCAGTTCCGGCAAGGTGAACGACTATGCGCTCAAGGAGGCGGCTTACCTGATCAATATGATGCTGGCCAAGCGTCCCGATGTCCGCGACGCCATGATCAAGAGTGGGTCCCGTATGATTGTCATGGCCCACAACGAATACACCACCGATGTCCCCGAACACTCCCACCTTCGTCCCAAGGACTTCCGGGATGCCCGCGCCCGCGGCTTGGGCGGTTCGCGGACAGATCCGGTCTGTTCCTGCGCCGAGGAGAACATTTTGGCGTATGAGGGTGATCCCTATTCCACGGAGAATATCTTGATTCACGAATTCGCGCACAACATCCATCTGCGCGGCATGGTGAATATGGACGACGGCTTTGACGACCGGCTTAAGATGGCCTACGACAGGGCGATGGCCGCCGGCTTGTGGGAGGGGAAATACGCTTCGGTCAATCATGCCGAATATTTCGCCGAGGGCGTGCAATCGTGGTTCGACAACAACCGTCAGCCCGATCACGACCACAATCACGTGGACACACGCAAAGAATTGAAGCAGTACGATCCCGGACTGGCGGCGATGTGCGAAGAAGTCTTTGGCGACACGAAGCTGGTCTACACCAAACCGACGACGCGGCTGCGCGATCATCTGACCGGATACGATCCGTCCAAGTCGCCGAAATTCGAATGGCCGGAGCGACTGGATGAGGCCAGGAAAGCCATTCATGAGAAAGCCAGAGCGCGCGGCAAGAAGCGTCCAAAACCATAAGTGAATTAGCAAAAGACGTGGAAGACAGGAAAAGATAATGATTAGAGTAACTAGTTTGGACCTGCGATTGAGGCGTTTGTTTTTGAATTCTCTAGCTTGTGTGATGACCGTCACGTTACTGCTACTTGTGGCATCCAGCTCGACACAAGCGGCCGACGCGAATCGTCCCAATATCATCCTGATCCTGGCAGATGACATGGGGCTTGACTCAGTGTCTGCGTTCAACCCCGAGATGGGGATGGCGACTCCGGCCATTGATCGGTTGGCCAGCGAGGGGATGCGGTTTGTCGATGCACACTCGACATCAGCGGTCTGCACACCGACACGATACGGCGTATTAACCGGACGATACAACTGGCGTTCACGACTCAAACGAGGCATCGTTGGTCAGTGGGAACGTCCTTTGATTGAGGACTCCCGCCTTACCTTGCCTGAGATGTTGCGTGAGCACGGTTACGACACCGCCTGTATTGGCAAGTGGCATCTAGGTTGGAATTGGCCAAAGAAAGGAGGGGGTACCACCGAACGGCTCAGTGAAATCGACTTCAGCGGAAAAGTAGCAGGAGGGCCCAACGACCACGGCTTCGACTATTACTTCGGCGATGATGTTCCGAACTGGCCTCCCTACGCATGGAGAGAAAATGATCGAATCCTGGGCGAGATAACGACGACCATGAAAGGTGGAATTATGGTTGGAGTAGGTGCTGGTCCGGCCGTTGCCGATTGGGACTTTCGAGCGGTTCTGTTTGAGTACGCAAAACGGTGCTCACAACACATTCGTGGTCGTGCCGAGAAGAAACCACCGTTTTTTCTCTACGTCCCGTTGCCTTCGCCGCATACTCCGATTGCTCCTCATAAAGACTTTCGCGGGAAGTCGGTCGTGAGTGAGTACGCCGATTTCTTAGCTCAAACCGATTGGGCCGTTGGTGAAATAACGAAGGCCTTGAAAGAAACCGGACAGGATAAGAACACGGTCCTGTTTTTTACGTGCGACAATGGAACGTCCCCGCAGGCGAAGTTTGCCGAACTGGACGCTGCGGGAGTTCATCTGAACGAACATTGGCGAGGCTGGAAGGCCGATGCTTACGAAGGCGGTCATCGCGTTCCGTTCATCGTCCGCTGGCCGGGGGAAATCAAAGACCGTTCCAAGAGCGGCCAGACGATCACCCTGGCGGACATTATGGCGACTTGTGCCGAAATCGTGGAACACACTCTGCCCGCCAACGCTGCGGAAGATAGTGTCAGCCTGCTTTCAACTTTACGCGGCAAGAAGACGATTGAGCCGTTGCATGAAGTGGTTGTTCATCACTCAATCTCTGGTCATTTTGCGATCCGCAAGGGGGATTGGAAGTTGCTCCTCTGTCGCGGCTCGGGAGGTTGGAGTTCACCTCGCGAGACGGCAGCCGCCAAGCAAGGATTGCCACCTGTACAACTCTTCAACCTCCGCGATGACCCCAAAGAATCGAAGAACCTCCAGGCGGCGCATCCGGAAATCGTGAACCAGCTCACGGCGGACTTACGTCGAATGATCGAACAAGGTCGCTCAACTTCAGGACCCAAACAGCCAAATCACGCGAATGCGATATGGTGGCGCGGCTTGCCGTGGCAGAAAAACTAACTCGACAGAATGTCGCATAGTCGTTGTTCGCTCCGCGAACATTACGCCAATTTCATGGAAAATGAAAACAGGGCTATGGACGTCACTGACGCCCAAAGCCCTGTGGCTAGACTGGGTGGATCACTGTTGGCTACCTGTAGCGGGCCTTGAACTCCTCGGCGGCCTTCTTGCGGCGAGCCGCTTCTTCCGGATCCATCTTACCGAGGAACCACTTGTGGTCATCGGAGTTGAGGACGCTATCCAGTTTTGTCTGGAGCGATTTGGTCGCTTCGAGCTTCTTGGGATCCGCCGACTTCAGCCCCTTCTCGATCATCTTCTGGAGTTCGGGAACGTACTCCATGTAGAAAGTCTTGGCGATGTCGTAGGTACCGTGCCAGTGCGTATAATCGGGACCCATCATTGCCGCACCGTGCCGTGCACGACGACCTTCATGGTGCCAAAGCTCGAACCAGATCCAATCCACGTGGTTGGCGAAGTTCACTGGAACACCTCTAACTGGCTTGGCCAGTTCATAAAGCTCCTTGCCCGGCGTTGCAAACTTGTTGTTGTAGAGGTCAATCAGTCCGTCGTACTGAACGTAGAAGTTGTCAATCCAGTTCTTATTGTGGCAGTTGCTGCAGACATCCGTCATCTTCTGACGGCGAAGCTGCCACGGTACATTGGCTCCCGGGAGTCCCATCTTGGCATCTGACACCTCAGGCCGGACCGAGACTGGCGGGCGGTTGTTCCAACTGATACGAAGACCGATATCGTGCGTAACCGGCTGGTTCTTGGTGGCCGACATGTGGCAGGTCGCACAAGTCGGAGCCGCCCAGTAATCCTCGCCCACGATCCACTTCGGGCTGTCGAGGTTCATCTTGTTAATGTTGGCGAAAAAGGCGATACCGTGCTTCGATTCCTCGTAGATCTCTTTTTGCGGGTGGTCCGGTCCCAGGTGGCACTTGCCACACGTATCGGGATGCCGCGCCTGAGCGGCGGAAAAACCGTGTCGTGTGTGGCAGGCCGAACATGAACCCTCCGAACCATCTGGGTTGATACGTCCGATCCCGGTGTTCGGCCATGTCGCTGGGTCGAGTTTTCCGCCCGGGAGTACTTTCACTTGCGAACCATGACATTGCCAACAACCATTGACCGCCGCCGCTGAATTCCCATGTGGAAAGCCCATCGTCTTCATTCCCCTGTTGCCTTCGACGATCTCCGCGAGCACGTTATCCAACGAACCGAGAATACGAGCCCCCTTTGAATGGTGCGAGCCAGCGAATTCTTGGACCTCATTGGCGTGACAACGACCGCAATCTTTGGGGCTAACGATCGTCGAGATCATCTCGTCGTAATGGAGCATGGCATCGGAGTCGCCCTTCTCGGCCGCGTGACATTCATAACAGCCGACGTTCGCCCGAAAATGCTTGCTCTCACCCCACATCTGATAGAGTGCGCGACTCTCCTTCTTATGGCACTTTATGCAATCGCCCGAGGTCGCGCTGAGCTTTGGCAAGCCTATCGCCTGACCACGAACGGCTGAAGACGTCGCAAGTATTAAGGCGAGGACAGCGAAACAAACTCCCGTTGCGCGCGCTACCCTAGTTGAGATCCTGGAGTAAGTCATGGTCATATCCTCCTTTTCGATCGAGTGATCAATCATGTTGCCGTACTTTCTGCCGCTCCCTCGGACTGCTGAGCCGACTGGGCCGAACCAGTCACATCGGGAGCGAAGACATAGACGGTGTCGTAAGCCAACCTGCCCGAGAGGACAGGAATCGTAATTCGCACAAAAATTGTGTAGATCAGCAACCCAAACGCCCAGATCCCGAAGCAGACCAACGTTTCGTTGAACGTCGGCGCGTATTCGACGATCTCTCCGAGCGGCGATGGGATGAACGCGGGAACGATCAGGCCCATTCCCTTCTCGATCCAGATGCCAAGTAGGATCATGACGCAGGCCAGATTCATCCCTGGCAAGTTGCGATGCAGCGGTGAGTAAAGAATGATCATCGCGCCTGTATTGAGTGCGATGGCGGTCCAGATCCAAGGCACGAGGGCGCTGTGACCATGCAGACCAAGAAACAGGTATCGTGTCGACGCCATGTGCGCCGAACCGCTATAAAACTCGGTGAAGAGTTCGCAAACCAGCAAGAACATGTTGATGGTGAGCGCTATCGTGACAATGTTCCGCAGCAATCGCAGGGCTTTGTCAGATACGTGATAGGTGCTGTAGTAACGAATGAACTGCAGCGTCAGGATGATAAACGCCGGACCTGCGGCGAACGCCGAAGCCAGGAATCGTGGCGCGATGATCGCCGAGTTCCAAAAAGGTCGACCTCCAAGCCCGACGTACAGAAACGCGGTAACTGTGTGGATGCTGATCGCCCAGGCAATCGCCACAAACACGAACGGGATATAAAACAACGGACTTGGCTTGCGGCGGCGGTAGACACAGTAGATCAGGTATCCGCAAATATGCATGTTCAGGATGAGATAGCCGCCGAGCGCGATGACGTCCCACGTGAGCATCGAGATAGGGAAGTTGAATCGCCAGAAGAGGTGCATGAAACGATCCGGACGACCGAGATCCACATTCACGAACAGCAAACACATCACGATCGAGGCGACACCGAGCAACTCTCCGAAAATGACCAGATGATGCAACTCCTTGTTGCGATAAACGTAGGCTGGGATGACCAGCATTACCGCCGCCGCCGCCATGCCGACCAGGAACGTGAAGTTCGCGATATACATTCCCCACGAAACGTGGTCGGTCATGCCTGTCGTGATCAAACCTTGGACTAGTTGTTTGCAGTAGGCGTTGACTCCCAACAGCGTAAGGACAGTCAGCAACAGCATCCAAATGTAGTACTGCCAAGTACCGATGAAGCTGATCCGAAAGCATCGCCAAAGGAAGATCGCGTAGTCCTTCATGCGACACCTTCTTCCGTTACGTCGTCGGGCACCGCATCTGCTTGTGCGTCCTGTTCCCTGAGCCGCGGATAGTCCTCGTCAAAGTAGTAGAAGAACCGTGGCAGCGTGCCTAATTCCTGCTTGAGTACAAAGACATGCTTCGTCTTGAGGATCTGCGAGACTTCACTTTCGGGGTCAAGGATGTTCCCAAACTTCCGCGCGCCGACAGGACAGACTTCGAGGCAGGCTGGCATCTGTCCTTTCCGCGTTCTATGCAGACAGAAATGACACTTCTCCATGACTCCGTTCGAGCGAGGGCGGTTCGACAGGTAGGCCATGTCTTCGTTGAGGACGTACTGTCCGGTGTCGTCCTTGGCATATCCCGGTTCGGTGAAGTTGAAACGCCGCGCCCAATACGGGCAGGCTGCTTCGCAGTAACGACAGCCGATGCACCAGTCGTAATCAATGACGACGATGCCGTCTTCGTCCTTCCAGGTGGCTTCGACCGGGCAGACCTTGACACAAGGCGGATTGGCACATTGATGGCACTGAACCGGCATGTAGTAGTGATCATTGTCCGGAACAGTCGGCCGGTCGTAGTGGTGGTCGCCGCGTTCAAGATCAGTGCTGCCACGCGGCATCTCGATCACTCGAATGTACTGAACTTCGGGCGAGCGGCTCTGGTTGTTCTCTTCGACACAAGCGTGAACACAACGGCGACAACCAATACACCGGCCCAAGTGAAGCGCGTAGACAAATTCAACGCCATTTTTGGGTTTCACGTCCTCTAAGTTGGGCTCGATGTCATAACGTTGCGCGACTTCTTTCCGGATTCTGACGAGGACCTGCTCCATGTCCTCTGGCGTCATCTCCTTGTAGTGTTTCTGCAGGAACTTCTCGATCGTAAAGTCAGTGGTGTCCAGCTCGCGGAGCGGGCTCAACGCCGCCGCACACGCCGCCAATCCGCTGCCAGCCGCCAAAGTGCCTTGCAGGAATCCTCGCCGAGTCACGTTTGGCGACGCAGGCTCCGCCGGTGTGCTGTCGCCCGTTTCCCTGTCCACGCCAGTTGGTTCAGCTGCGTCTGTCATTCCTTTTCCCGTCCCTGGCTGTGAGGCTCGACCTCGTGTAACGCTCGGATCAGCGGGTCGCGTTGCGTTTCAAGCTCCTGGTGGGGATCCTTCCGCTGATCGCCCATACGTAGCGTGTGTGGACCAGGAAGTGGCTGTATCGGGTCCATCGCCGGAACGCGCGGCATGTGTGGGTCGTGGCACTCGGTACATTTCAAGCGGATCTGCTCACCAGCCGTGCTGTCCCAGTATCCATTCGTTCGCCCGTGCGCTCCGTGTTGCCAGTCGCGATACGTTGGACCGTGGCATTTCGAGCACAACTTGACGACCTCGTCATAACCCACCACGGTGCCGTCGTGCATCTTGAGCCGGTTGCGATCTACTGGATAGTGGCAGTCGCTGCAACGACTGTTGATGCCATGATCCAGGACGATGTGCTTGTGTTGGAGCAGCGCGACTGGGGGGTCCTCGCGTGGCGGAAATGTCCGATGACAGTCCATGCAGGTCCTGTCGAAACCAGCGATGAAGCGGGTTGGTGGGTCCTGCAGGATTGTGCGACGTGGTGCCGTAGAAAGCGCGCCCTGCGGGATGATTCCGGCGTCCAATGTCCCGGAGACCGGTATGTCCAATCGGTTAGGTGTCCGAACGAAGTGGACCGCAAACAGAATGAACACCAAAGCGACCGCGAAGCCCAACCACCATGGGACTCGACCCGAGCCAGCGAGAGCCGACGGGGACCGCGTTGCTTCCTGCGTTGCGGGGTGACTCATTGCTTGCTCACTGTGGTGTACTTCGACGGTGCTGGCATCTTTGTGCCTTCGTTTACGCATGTCGCGTACCAGTTGAGCGGATTTGCTGGTGATTCGCAGATTTTCTGAGACGCACGGAAAAACTCGGAACGAAAGCCGAAGCGTCGTTGGCCGGAACGTGTGCGGTTTAGCGCGGTCATGTGCGCGGTTCTGTATATGTCCGGCTACGTTCGTTTGCCGATATGCACCTCCAAGCAGCAAGCCAGCCACAGCGCCAATACCCGCGGCCAGCCAGTGCCGCCTTGCTATCGCGTCCATCGTCGTGTCACTCACTCCGTCGCCACTGCTGACTCGATCGCCCGTACCTGGACATGACAAGTTCGGCAATTCGCTTTCAACAACAGACGAGGCATATGCTCGCTCGCGTGCTTTGTGACGGGAGCTCCTTTGAGTCCGTCTTCGTGACAGTGCAGGCAATCCGTGGAGGTCCATGTGTTGACGTGCGATCTGCTGTTGGGGAGCATCGGCGGGAACGCGTGCTCGTCGAACAGCTGCTCCTCTTCGAGCTTAGGCGTCCAAGACACAGATGAACGGCTTGTTCGGACGCTCCTTACCCATCGCGTCGCGGTGTGGCGTCACGTTGGGCATTGAATGTCCCGGATTCGTGGTCAGAATGAACATCGCCTTTAGCTCATCGCGGCCCAAGGCGTTGAACATCTCGACCGTGTGGAGCCCTGGCTTGGGTGGGATCGTGCCGGGCTTGCTGCCCCACAATTTCTCCATCTCCGCGCGGTGCTCGGGTTTCGCGACCAACCGACCATACGGCAGGATGTGACACAGCGATCCTGTGTCACGGACGCCGCCGCACGCATTGGGCTGGCCAGTCAGCGAGAAAGGCGTCGCACCGGGCTTACAAATGTTGGCTGTGAGCAAGTGGAGGTTATGCACCAAGTTGTTCGCCCAGACACCAGTGGTGCGCTGATTCAGGCCCATCGTCCAAAATGACATGGTTGGTCCGACTGCGAACAACTTTGCTGCCTCCTCAATCGTCGAGGCGGGAACACCGGAGATCTCAGCTGCCTTCTCAGGCGTAAAATCCTTGAGAAACTCAACGTACTGGTCAAACGTGACGGCAATCGGACTGCCATCCTTCACGGCTTTGAATTGCACATACTTATCGACAAACTCCTTGTTGACCTTCCCATCGCGAATAATGACGTGAGCCATCGCGTGGAAGATCGCCAGATCGTAGCCCGGAATAAAGCTTTCGCGCAGACGAGTCCTTTCGTCGCGGGATGCTCTGGATCTCCGCGCAGTGCGACCAGTCTCCCATCCCGCGAGCCGAGCATGACCCCGCAGCCAGTACCACAGAATCGGCAGACCGATTTCACCCACTTCGTTGAATTATCTTGCAGCACGGGCAGCGCGATGTCTGGCGCTGCGACGCTGGCGACGGCTGCAGCAGCAGTTGCCTTAATGAAATCTCGTCGAGTCGAAGACATGATCTGTGCTCCTTGATAGCAATGCCTTGATGAGGCGGTACTCAATTCACTTCTCGAAGTTCGTATAGACAGGCCAGACGCCCAAAACGCCTTCCACCTGTTTGATCTCTTGGGTGACTTTGTCGTGGGCTGCGTCGAGGCTGCGGGCTTCGATGACCAAGCCGACCTTTGCCGGCTCATCCAGATCGAACAGCGTGACTCCAACAACTTGCGCGAGCCTGTCTCGCACTTCCACGGCGGTCTCTACATCGACACGAACGAACGCTCCAACCGTTGCTACAACGTCCTCCGTCTTACATTCCGACATCTTCAGACCTCCCATTTCTTCGTGACTCAACGGCAACTGTGAATCGAAAACGACCAGATGTATCGTGCAAATACGCCCATCGCGCGCGACAAAATGTCTTCCTTTGTGGTCTACTTGAGACTGTTTCAGGTCGTTCTGTCCTCAGTTGCAAAAGAGATGCCATTACGAAATGGGCTTCCGCGTTGGATGCTTGACCACAGAGCAGTCAAGTCGTCGCATCACCGAGGGTGGCGTTGCGCGACGCCCGGGCGAGTAGCAAGATGAGCACGACACACGATACAGAACGCAGGTCACCGGTTGCTCTGCCTTTTGCCACAGCGTCGCTCTTGCTTCTGGCTGCGTCCCACGGAAGAATTAACTTATGCTCGACATTGATTGCCTTCGTTGACGGCAGTGGCGGGCATTCAGAATGTGAGACGGTTGCGCGGAAGTGCTTCTTCTTTTTCTTGATTCTAATCGGCGCACCTATCCTGTTGCTTGCGTTGCCAACCGTCTGGTGGTGGAAATCCAGAGAGAATCAGCGGACTTGACATCAAGCCGCCAATACCTCACAGCCGCCGAGTACGGTATCCTGCAACCGCCCTTTGTCGTGAGAAAACCAGTGACGATTCGCAGCCAGACGAAATAAGTCAAACGCAGGCTGGTGTGGGTGTGATTGCCGAACAGATGCTCCAATGAAAGCTCATCAGGTACCAGCGATGAGCCAGTCCGCAGATATGTGGTAGACTCAGTAAGCAGTGTTCGATCTTCTATTGTCGTCTTTCGCTCCGCGAAAGGCGACTATCGGACAGTAATTCCTCTGACAATCCTAACGACAGCTGTTCCTCGCCCAGAGAGCGAGCCAAGTGACTCGAACACCTTTCCGATTGCCGCTTCGCCCCCAGTACACGGCACGCGTGCGTAACGCGATGTCATGTTATTCTTCTCAGTTTGAATTCCAAGGAAGAACGTACAAATGTTTGGCTTCCGACGAACAGGTCAAAGTATTTCTTGACAGACTGGAAGACTGGAGAAACCGAAACGCATCCTCCTTGTTCTCCTTTCGAGAGGATTTTCGAAGGATCGTGAGATACCGCCCGATTCGCGGACTCGCCTGGTGTTCGATCCATCGTGGAACACCTACGCGAAACATCGCCATCTGGTTGCTCGGTCAGATCCGCCATCGATCTGTCATGTGTGTTGTGGCTTCCTTCCAATGCGATACGAGCCATGGCGTGCGAAAGGAGGTGGCGAAGGCCCTACGCCGTATGGGAGCCTGGAAACAACTCCGAGAATTGGCCAATGATACGCACCCTGCAGTTAAGCGGATCGCTATAGAACGCTCGGCAAAGCCCTTTCATCAGCGACTCGACCGGTTTCTGCACGACGACGTTCGATCGTCTGCGGAAAACACGCATCGACAGAGGGTGAAATTCTCGTTACAGCACCAACAGTTCAGCGGTTGTCCACCCAAGTCAGGCTTGTACATTCGTCAAGTCCTGATGCGGATTCGATTCTCGGTTCGCCATCAGAGGCGGCACGTTTTTTACGGATGGCCCCAATGGCTGCAGAATTGCCGTAATCGACGGCCCAAGCCCACACTCCATCAACGGAACGAGCTTTGAAAGTAGACATGAACTCACAGCCTCTCATGGATTTTAGCGAGATTCTACCCAACCTCTTTGTCGGTTCCTGTCCACGAACACCGGACCACGTCGACACGCTTTCCGAAACAGGCATCACAGCAGTCCTCAACGTGCAAACCGCCGACGATCTGGCGTATTGGCAAATCGAGTGGCACGACATGCAGACCTGCTACGATGAACATCAGATCGAAGTTCGGCGCATTCCGGTGCAGGACTTCAATCCGGACATACTACGTCGGAAACTTCCGGACTGCGTTGCCGCCTTACAAGACCTTTTGCAGGCCGGGCACACGGTCTTTGTGCACTGCTACGTAGGAATGAACCGCTCGCCAAGTACCGTCATCGCCTATCTGCATTGGATCGAGCAGCGAGCGTTAGACGAGGCCATCCTGCATGTGTGTCAGCGTCGTCACTGCGAGCCGTACGTGGACGCGATAAAATTGGCGACGCAGGATCGAGAAAAGAAACTCCCAAGTTGATAGACTGCAGACTCGTTAGTTGATCAGGAATATCACCAACACACCGCAGTCCATGCACGGCAAACCGAGGCTTCTCCATGAGTGAAGAAACTCTCCGACACGAACTCCAGGCGTCATTCAAGAACCGGGCGATCCTCTACTATCTGATTTTCGATGAACTGCGAAACGAAATCGGCGAAGAGCAGGCTGTCACGGTACTCAAACGTGCCATTTACCGCCGAGGCGAACAGATTGGCCAGCAGTTTTGCCAGTTCGCTCCCGAGAACCTAACCGGCCTAAGGGATGCGTTCTTGGGAATCATTCCCGACGAGGGGCGGCTGTTCGATCCCCATGTCATGCAGTGCGACGCAGATGCGCTGGTCGTCCACCTGGAATCCTGCCCGCTGAAAGGAGCTTGGGAGGAGTTGAGCCTGGATGAACACGATAGGACAGTCATGTGCGAGATTGCTGGAGAGATCGACAAGGGCACGTTCGAGGCAGCTGGTTTCTCGTTTGAACCGGATACCTGGCAGCCTGGTCGCAGCGGCTGTTGCCATCTCAACATCTGCCCAAAATCGTAAAGTGACCCCACACACATCTATCGTTTGGCTCGGATCGACATGATTGAAGCAGTGTTACTCAGTCTTCTTCAGCCGATAGTCCGGTCGATCAGACGGTTGGCGGCGTCGTTGTCGGCAAAGCGCTCGTTGTCGGGGTCCCAGTGGAGCTTTTCGCCAAGTCGAATGGCGATATGTCCCAGGTGACATAGCGACGTCGTGCGGTGTCCCACCTCGGCGTCTTCGAGCGTTTGGCCGCGAGTCTTGATGGCGTCGATGAAGTCCTGCTTCTCTGTCTTCAATGGAAAACGGATCTCGTCCTCGCCGATCTTCTCGTCGAGGATCGCAGCCGGCTCTGCCTTCAGGCCGCGGGGAAACTCGGCGTAGATCCAGCCCTCGCTACCCTCGAATCTCACAAACGGCTTCGACGTACGGTAGATCATGCGGACCCCGTCGGCGAAGCGGTAGTTGACCTCGAACGTCTTCAACACGTTCCAAAAGCCGTCCGCCGGCGGATAGACCCCATGGCCTTCGATTTCGACCGGCCCGGTCCGTTCGCTGCCGTTGCACCATTGGGCCACGTCGCACAGGTGTGTGCCCCAGTTGGTAATCATGCCGTCGCAATAGTCGAGGTGCCGCATCCAGCCGGGACGTCCGTAGCCGTGACGCGGATGCACTCGGTTGACGGTGTAAGGGGCCTTCGGCGCCGAACCCAACCAGGCCGAAAAGTCCAACTCATCGGGCACGGGCATATCCGGACAGGCCGGCGAGGTGACGTTGTCGCCGGCCGGAACGCCCACCTCAATCGTCTTCACCCGGCCGATTCGCCCGTTGCGGACCAGCTCGCACATCCTCAGGAAATTCTGCTTGGAGCGGAATTCGCTGTCGACGCGGAAGACCCGATTGTGTTTGGTGACCGCATCGCTGAGCTGCCGGCCTTCGCCGATGGTTCGCGTGATCGGTTTCTCACAGGCGACATCCTTGCCGGCCTCGACGGCCGCGATAGACATCGGCACATGCCAATGGTCGGGTGTGGAGATCATCACGGCGTCGATGTCGGGTCGGGCCAACAGCTCGCGAAAGTCGCCGTAGGCGTGACAACCCTTGTAGCTGCCCGAGGCGGCTCGCTTGGCGTAATGTGCTTCGACCCGCTTCTTGGCCTCGGCCAGTCGCCAGGCATCGGCCTCGCAAACGGCCACCACGTGAGTGTCAGGATTCTGCAAGAAAGCGTTGAGGTTGTAAGACACTGTCTGCCGTCCCACACCGATCATTCCGATGCCGATCCGATTGCTGGGCGCCGCGTTTCCGAACACCGACCGAGGCACAATCATCGGGCCGGCACCGGCTGCTATGGCCATGCTGCCGAGAAAGCGTCGTCGGCTAACGGATTGTCTGTTGCACATCGTGGTTCCTCTTCGTCGCATAGCCAAACGGAGGGGGCGGCAGTGATTTCCATCGTACAGAGAACGGGCGGGGAATCCAACTCGATGTCCCGATTTCGACCTATTGAGGGTCTTTCGTTTTCTTCATCAGGGCCATCACCTTCTTCTCGTCGACCTCGATGCCTAGACCGGGACCGGTCGGTACCTCAATTACGTCGCCACGAGGCTTCAGCGGCCGGACCAGTACGTCGTCGACGAGGAACTGCGGGGCGTTCAAGGCGGCTGGCTTCTTCAGGCCAAAGGCTCCGTACAGACAGAGTGTGGCGGCCAGGGAGATATCGGGGTCACACAGCCCACTGCCGAGCCACATCAATCCAGCGTCGCGGAGAATCTCGATTTGACGCTTCGCCGAGAGCAACCCCCCGGTTCGCGACGGCTTCATCGCTACACCATCGAGCATCTTCAAGCGGATGAACTCGGTGAGCTCGACTGGCGAGACGACACCTTCGTCCATCAGGATTGGCAAGGCGCCTTGCCGCTTCAGCGCCTGATAGCCGCTGAGTTGGTTCGGCCTGATCGGTGCCTCCAGGACGTCGACACCCGCATTGGCCAGCTTGGGCGCGGTTTCCAGTGCCGTGGGTGGGTCGTAGCCCCCATTGGCGTCGGCCCAGAGGAATCCGTCGGGCACCAACCGGCGGACACGCCGGGCCAACTGCACGTCGAACTTCGGGTCCGGGGCCACCTTGATGTTGAAGTTGCGATAGCCACGCTTCCGGCCAGCCTCAATCAGTCGGTCGACCTCGTCGATCGTCCGGGCGTTGATCGTCCAGCTCAGCGTCAGCGGTCCACCGTTGGGAAGTTTCCACATTTGGGCCAGCGACTGTCCGGTGAGCTTGCCGGCCAAATCGTGCAGAGCCAGATCCAGTCCGGCCCGGGTGATCGGCATGCCCGTGCTGAAGGCTGGCGCGATTGCCTTGTCCATCGCCTGGTGGGCGCCGAGGATATCCAGCGGATCGCGGCCGATCAATGTTGGCGCCAGGTAATTGCGCAACACGATCGTGGCCGTATCGAGTGTCTCGTAACTCCATCGCGCGACTGGTACGCTCTGTCCCCATCCGACGGTGCCGTCATCGGCGGTGATCTTCAAGATGACGGCCGCCCGGCCGTAGGATCCGCCAGGCCCCTCGAAGAACTTGAAATATCCTTCCGTCGGATACCGAACCGGATAGACATCGATCCGCTCGATCTTCACACCGGCCGGGTTCGCCGCCGCAGCCGGGCCGCCGATCGCGGCCGCCGCCGTCACTGTCAGAAAGCCGCGCCGCGTCACTCCACAGTCGGAATTACTACTGGCCATGTCGGACCTCCACGTCTGCTAGACAACCGCCAACCCCTGAATCAACTTCCCGATCATACAGTTACAGCATACTGATAGCGAGGATACTGATTGCGATGTCAACGTCTGGGGAAGACGAAAAGGGGATAAGTCCAATATTGTGTTAATTGGACTTATCCCCTTTTCGTCGTACGGAGGTTTGTTTGAAGCGGAGCCGACCCACGAAGGTTCACAGCCGGTTGCTGATCGCTGATTACACACAATGTGCGTTTGGCACGAGCGAGAAGAGAGCACCACAGATGAAGGCAATCCAGAATCGCCTCTTCACGTTGCTACCCCTTTTGTGCGATTATTCAGAAACTGTGTGAGATTCTCAGCATCATCAGTGCCTATCCGCAACATGCTGCCATTCTTGAAGTGGACGACCACGCAATCGCGACCCCAGAGGTTCCAGACCCACCCACTACGAATACTGTAGTGGATGCCCCAGCCGTCTAGGATCTGCGTGCGTCCGACCTCGACCTTATCAATGTCGGTGTATTGCACGGTCCTGCGGAACAGGGGCAGCGGACCGAATCGAATCGCCACTCGCTCGCCCTGGCCCACGACCGTCAAGTGATGAAACGCCGGGGCAAGCATCGCGATGAGCAGCCCGACGCCACCAGCGATGAAAATGCCCGGAGCGTCGCCGACCTCCCAGGCGAGGACGAAACACAAGAGAGCGGACCCATAGAGGATCAGGCAGAGCGGAGCCTTTTGCGTGTGCGAGTACCCGTCCATGGCGATCAACGCCTCCCTTTTTCGTTTTCCGCATCAATATGACCATTATAGAGATCAGTTCATTGACCTGGAGAAAAAAGTAAGGGCTGCAGTCTAGGATAAGGCCGCTTCCCATCCGCCATCTACCGGGGCTTGCGAGCACAGCACTTGTTGAACTTCTGATCGCTTCCAGAATATGCTCCGCTGGCTTATGCGTTGGAACTCTCGATTCGGAAGACCGCATCCAGACGCATCACCCGAAGGATGTCCTGGATCGTCGGAGAAACGTGTCGTAGTTTCAGCTCGACACCGTTCTTTTCAGTTGATTTGTGTAACTGTACAAGTTCGCAGACCATCGCTGATGAGCAGTACTCTACGTCTTGAAGATCAAGGACGAGTGTCTTTCCGGCTGGTATATTGCTGGCGATTTCCGTCAGTTCATCACCAATTTCCATGATCCGAATTTCTTCGCTGATGTTCCGATCCAAGACGACCACAGCGAGGGTATCGTCATCTTTATCAACCGTCATGGAATGCATCGTAGGTCTCCGTGAGGTAGCAGGCGGCAAAGGGCACGGGGTGCATCAAGCCGAGACTAAAAACACCAGCCGATTTGGGCCGTTGCTTGCGATCTGACTTGCCCCGAAGAATTCCTGAGAACCCCCTGGCAGTTTCTTGGGAAGGAGTAGTGGGTGGGCTCGGAAGGTGGTTTCGTGTGACGCGGTACACGACGCCTACACGTCGATCAAACTGTCGTGGCCGGAATTCAGCCGACCAGAACCAGACTGTCTCACGCGGTTTGCTCCGAAGTGCTCACAAAAAGCACTCTCTTAGCTTAGTCTCAAAGTGGATCTGCTGCTAGGAGGATCTTCGGCCATGTTTCATTCTTACTTGTTAGAGGCGTCGTCGCCAAGTGCAGATTCGACTGGTGGATCAGGTTCGTCGCCAGCTGCGGACTCGATTGGCGGGACAGCTTGGATTGGCGGATTACTATCCGTCATGGGGACGGCTTCTGCTTCGTCGGACAAAATTCCTCGACAAGCACGACGTCATGATCACGCCGCATTGGTCGCCTTGCCATGGTTTGACTGCAGAGGAAAACTACCCTCGTAGTTGATCTCGCTGACTTGGCCATTTAGTGTCAAGAAGTCGTAGAGAATGCCCAGTCCGAGGAGTCCACCGGTAGCAAGATATAGTAGCCCTGTGATGATCTTGCCCAGATAGAATCGGTGGAGCCCAAAAACACCGAGAAACGTCAGCAGAATCCAGGCAACTGAGTAGTCGATATGTCCAGACCGGTAGCGACGATCTGCGTCGCGATCCATGCTAGGAATCAAAAACAGGTCGATTATCCAGCCAATGCCCAGTAGACCGGCAGTAAGAAGCCAAATCGTCCCTGTGATCGGCCTGCCATAATAGAAACGGTGGGCCCCAGTGAAGCCAAACAGCCAAAGGATGTAGCCAATCACTTTCAGATGTGTGTCATTGTGCGGGATCATTGGAGACCGTTTGATCTTGAGTTACTTTCGTTATCGCCAATTGCAAGTGGCTATTCGTTCTGCCTGGCCGGATCTTGACCTGAATTCTCCACATGGCAAGCTGAATCGCGTTGACGATGCGGCAGAGACCGTAGTCCGTCATAGCTCGTCACCGCTACAATGATCCCATTCCCAGCAAACGAGATAAAGCAAGCGGGCAATACTCCCAGCACCTTGGTAGAGCACATTAGTTCCGCTGCTATTCTTTGTGAGATGGCGAACCGCAACGATTGCCGTTCGAGTTTCTGCCGCCAAAGCAACCAATGGACCAAACGCCTCCCGGACAGTTCGCCCATTGCTGACGCTCCCAGCGATAAACGGATCGACGGGGTCAATGACTACCAATCGAATACGATGATTTCTAATCGAAGCTGCGATCGTCTCGATGCCGTCGGGGAGAACGGTAGGATCGGTCGCTTGCATTTGTTTGTCATGCACGAACACTCGCCGGACATTTGCTCCCATTGCTTCTAGTCGCGGTCGCACCGTTGTGTCAGCATCATCTTCGCCCTGGAGCAGTAGGACAGACCTGGGGCGTTTCGATCGTCTGCATTGCGGCATCGGCTGACCCGTCGTGATCCGAGCGGCCAGATCGCACATGAGCGTGCTCTTGTTGTCGCCTGGATTTCCCTCGACAACGGTGAGGCCACCAAGTGGGATGCGACGGTTCCACAGCCATCGTGTTCTTTGAGACTCGATTCGACTTAGTCGCTGAGGCATCAGGTGCTCCGGAGTGCTGGTTTCACGCGAAGATCGTCCATGAGCCCTCATAGGTTGCCAAGGGAGGATGGCAACCTATGGCCCGCTTCCAAGTCGAGGCAACCTTGAACCTAGCAAGGGTTCGATGAGAAGCGATGGGTGCCAAGGTTCAGGCACGAAAGTTCCCAGAGTGAGGCTGAAATTGGGCAACGACCAGAGTGTCGAGTACGCAACACAACCGCCATATCGATGCAACGACTGCATACGGATTGCATACGGAGGTGCAATGCCACGAAAAAAGGACTCAAAGCGAGTTGCTCTAAGTCCTTTGGTTATTCTGCTCTGCGTCGTTTTCAGTTGACCTGAAGACAAGTGCCCCCACTAGGAATCGAACCTAGAACCTATTGATTAAGAGT
>PVBE010629232.1_pt1 | contig 40088 bp, 33 predicted proteins | sample 1631181 | NCBI WGS metagenome assembly PVBE01 (sample SAMN08397723, study PRJNA350692) | Marine metagenome, whole genome shotgun sequencing project. | isolation source: water | place: Pacific Ocean | collected 2012-04 | reverse complement strand
TCCGTCGTGGGACTGGGATGCATGATGTTCGGCAAGATGTCACATGCGGCGGCTTATGAAGAGCACACCTAACCAGCACAAGCAGTTTGCTCCCTTCGGTCGCGGGATCGGCCTACCGGCCGGCCCCTGTTGTGAGCGTTATGGGGCTTAGGTCCACCATCAGCTTTCCACACTTATTACCCACCTCGACTTAGCAGATTCCGGGAGGATTCCAGACTTTATTGATTGTAAAGTGTTTGGCAGTCATGTTGTTTCTCTACCGGCTTGGATCCAACCTTTTCTGGCCGTTTCCTGTTCGGAAACCGCTATAAGATAGGTATCAGGAAGCAGCGCAATCTTTGTCAATTTTTCGCGTCGCGTACTCTAGGGACCAGCAAGTTTAAATAGTTGAATAGCAAAAAAACCGGCGATTGAAACCTGCGCGCATGGCGACAACCATGTCCCGGTCTGCGTCAGGTAGCGGTATCCTCGCACCATTAGAAACAGGCCAAACGGATAAATCGGCAACAAAAATCGTGTGGACAGGACGTCGTTGCTTGAAATTGGCCAAACCAAAAGCACTACCATGATATAGAACAACAAATACAAAGTGGCAAGCCGCCAATAAATTTCTTTTTCTATATCTGTTTTTTCTATTTTTCGAGCTTGCAACAAATTTGCTACTGTCCAATAAATGCCTACGCACATAAGGATAGCGCACGCTAAAAACACGGGCATCCCAACAATGTACTCGCGCCATTGGTCAACAACGTTGCCAGCGTAGCGGTTTGTCGCAAGTGTAGTGAAGTCGTCGACTACAACGGTTACCAGCTCTACAACGGTGGTCATAAGCGATTTAATCCAACTTAGATCTTCCATGTGTAGTCTTGCAAAACGATCCATGGAATTAGCGCTACCACGCCACTGTGCCCCCAATACAAATACAACGGTTGGCAACAATGCGATTGCTGTCAAAACAATGTTGCGTGCTATGGCGACTAACAGATTATCGCGATGGAGCAACAATACACACAGAACTGATATTGGCAGCAACCACAATGCTCCGATGTAGCGGGTAAAGCATGCAGCTCCGAGACAAACAGCAAGCAATAGCAGCCTCGTCCAACTGGATGATTGGCAATAACGCACTGTAGCCAGAAACGTAAGCACGGTAAGCACTACAAATAGTGGTTCCGACCTTAGAAATACCAGGTGCTCATACATGGGGGCGAATACGGCAACTGACAATGTCGCAACCATCGCTTCAAGGGGTGGAAAGACTCTGAAAGCCACAAAGCCAAGAAGCCCAAGGAGAACGATCATCAGAGCCAGATTGGCATATCTAAAGTCGTCAATGCCGAATGCGTTGCTAACATATAGGAAAATTGGATAAAGAGGCGGCTTGAGCGCGGAGTTTTCTACGATGATTGCCTGAATAGACGGGGCTGTTGCATAGTTGTAGTTTCGCACCATCTCAGAAGCAAATTTTGCCGTTTGCAGCCGGGTCAGGCTCGCCCTCGGTGAAACTTCCAGCTGATGTTCGAACGCAGGTATGGGCACCAGAACAACCACAAGAATAGTTGCCAGTATCAGAAATAGCCTTGGGCTAGTTGGCGCCATTCCCTATACCTCCCCCTAAAACGTGCAATAGCGTATCAAAAATATTGCACTGCATACAAACCCAAGCCACGCAAATATGTCAATAGAGTATGGCGGTCGACAGTTTCACTGGATACCACCGCCGGATCAGCCACTAGTGCAAAGGAATTCTCTCGCGCCCACGTATATCGGGTATGACAAATAATCTATGTCAATCTGGCTGAATTTTGTCATCGTTAGGGATGATGCTCCAACCTTGGACGCTAGAGGGCATTTTCTGGTCCGCTCGGTGGTACCAATACCCGCAGCTGCCTATCTTTTCGGTTCGGCTCTGGCAGGCCTAGGTTGGATGTGTCGTCGAAAAACTGCCTAACTTAGTTCGAGCTAACGATTCATAAAGCCCCGCCTAGTGCTGGGTTTTTTATGGCAATCGTTTCTAAGTTAGACTCGTAGCATGTTGCCCCATAACCAGCACAAGCAACTGGACCAGCCTTCGGCTGGCCGCTGTTGTGGGCGTTAGGTGTACAAATAATTTAACTCACGAATCTATTATAAACAGCAGGTATCTATGTACGATGTGATGTTTTCCAATACCGGCTGGATACGGGTTTGGTTCTACTGGCTGGGATATGCGATCGTCGCCACGCCGGTAATACTGGCATTTTCAAAGGCAACGCGTCGCGATGCGTTGATTGTATTGCTGACCAATATCAGTGTGATCGTTTCCATGGGCTGGCTGTATCGACAGATAGGCTACGTTCGGCTGTTGGGCATCGTGCATGTGATTTTGTGGACGCCGCTGTTTGTCTATCTCTTCGGCCGCGCAAAAAACGGCGAAATGATATTACCTTTCCGGTTGGTCATCTGGTTATTTGTGGCGACACTGGCAGTGTCTTTGGCCTTCGATTACGTTGACGTCGTGCGCTATCTGTTGGGTGAGCGCGGCAGCATGATTGAATGATAACGGTCTTTTCAATCTAGCTGTCGGCGCTCGCTATCGCTCGTTCGACGCGCCTACCGGCGCACCATTACCAAAGGCATTACGGGCAGTCAGCCACTGACCGCTTCTGACTCAAAGCAGATATTCCTCTAATTAGGTGGTTTAGTTGTGAAACTGGCAAAAATTGCTGCCTGCCAGAATGGTATTCTTCTGCAACTATTTCAGTTTATGCAGTAGTATCTATGCATGTTTTACTTATAGGAAAGCCAGCCTGATCCAGGCTAAATCACCCGCGGCCCAACTCTGTCAGAGAATATAAATGAACTGGGGTAATATTATCTTTTCGCTACTCGCATTGGCAGGCATGTTTGTCCTGGTGGTCATCATCTTTGTGCTTAAGTCAAAAAAACAGGTTGAGAACGAAGAAGCCTCTCAGAAGCAGGACCGATCAGGGAGTTAAAGTTAGTTTCTCCCTGCAAGAAAAGCCAGCCGATATATTCGGTTAATTTCTATTCTGCTGCATTTGCAGGTCCGGCGCACAAATCACCTCTATTCTTCCTCTGCCTGACCGGATGATTAATTATTTATTCTGAATGTTCGCTAATCTTGCGAATAGATTAACCTGGCACCCTTTCGATAAACAGGTTCCTACATACAGTGCTGGCTGACATGCCCTTTCCAGGCTTGGGCGGGAAAATAGGTAAAAGTACGACTTGGGTAGGATATAGCCGGTAACTACGATACCATCCCGATATATGGTGCCGGTGCCGGGAAGCTCATAAGAGAACAAAACACCGGGCGACGCCCCAAATCGAACAGCGTAAGCTGGCAACAGAAACCGGTAGGGCTTGTCGCCTTCCTGCGTTTTGACTTTAATAAAGCAAGGGGTAAGTTATGTATATCAACTTTTGGTACCCGATCGTTCGCAGCGAGGATCTGGGTTATGACCAGCCGGAGAAAGTCAGAGTGCTCGGCGTCGATCTTGTCGCATTTCGCGATAAGAATGGTGACGCTCACGTATTGAGTGATACCTGTACACACCGCGGTGCATCACTCGGTGGTGCCTGGTCCCAGGGCAACAGACCGCGAATTATTGATGGCTGCATCGTTTGCCCGTATCACGGCTGGGAGTTCAACAGCGACGGCGAATGCGTGAACCTCCCGTCTATCGGTTATGGCGCCAAGACCCCTGCACGTGCGAAGGTCGATTCATACCCGGTGCAGGAAAAATACGGCATCGTGTTTGCGTTCCTGGGTGATGAGCCTGAAGAGTCCCGGATTCCGCTTCTGGACGTCGAGGAATACGGTCAGGAAGGTTGGGTCGCCAACGAAGTGCTGGTTCTCGAAGTACCGTACTACTACGAGCGTTCAATCGAGAACGGCATCGATCCGTCGCACAATGAGTTCGTCCACCCGACGCATGGTCACTCGTCCATCGACCGTGAAAGCTACAGGGTCCGCGAGTACGAAGCTGAAGATCATCGCCAGGGCTGGGGCTTCTGGTTCTGGCACCTGTTCGATACCCCGCCGCTGCCGCAGAAAGATGATGCGACAGCCGGTGGTCAGGAGACACCGTGGGGCGATACGCGGACTGAAGATCATGTTCAGATGAAAGTTGGCGGCGGCACCTATGGCCCGAACTCCATGCCGACCTATATCAATATCACAGCAGACAAGATGTTCCGGCAGTATTTCTTTGAGTTGCCGGTGGATGAGAACAACACGAAGATCTTCTTCCTGAACATGCGTAACTTCATGCTGGATCCAAAGCACAACGGTCCGATCCATGCGCGCAACAAGGTCATCGCGGCGCAGGACATCCAGATCCTGACGACCATGTGTCCGGAGCGCACACCGTTGAGCTCGACGGATGAGGTTCTGACGCCGTCTGATAATGGAGTCGCGGCCTACCGCAAATGGCTGGAGAAATTCGACGACAAGGGCTGGCGCATTGATATCAACAAGTTCAACGCCCGTCATGGCAAGGACAAGGCATACGCGATCCCGTCCCCGGCACGCCGGACCTCTGGTAACTGGGTGCTCGACGAGATTCCCAGGATCAAGGATCGTGCCGAGCGTAACAGGTTGAATAAGGACGACTAAAACCTGATCACTTAATGACGAGGCGGCACGGGCAGGCGACTACCCGTGCCGCCATTTCGTTTAGCGTCGGTCGCCCCTGCATATCCCGGGCGCACCGTTCCGGTGCGCTGACCTTTTAAGAAATACCGGTCTCCGCTGGTGGCCGGAAGCAGGTATTCGTCTGGATAATGCGCGGTAGAATATCAGCCTCCGGTTGACCTCGGAGACCCATGTGCCCCGCAACCAGTGCAAGCAGTTCGTTCGCGGCGCTCACCCGACCGGCCCAACGGCCGGCCGCTATTGCGGGTATTAGGTGACTGTTATCTATCCACTAGATTTTGCAATTATCGTTTGGGGAGTAATAGGCACATATAGAATCAAGCAGCTGATTCAATTAAGGCCTAAACGTAAATATTCGAACACTCCGATAGTGGTAACCACAATGGTGTTTATTCTTGTGCCTCTGATTGCACTCAGGGCCAACGTGGTCGAGTACTCAGCTTTCGGTGTCATTGCAGCCGGCGCCGAGATATTCTGGTTTGCATTCCTGGCTAGCCGGAGTCGCAATGTCACCTAAAAAGGTATAGCGCTGAGGTTTCTTCGGGGCATTTGTTGCAATTTGCAGGACTGCGCATAACGGCGCATAACCGGGTCCTGTAAATCTCCTGAAGCAGTTCCGGACATCAAATGCCAAAAAACCTCGGTTTGACCCTTATTTTATGGAATTATTGGGGACTTCTACGTATTCAGTCCCGAGCTGGAGTATGCCAGCCTCCCTCAAGCCTATATTTTCACTTGGCGTGAGTACACCAGATAGAGGGGATTTTATGACCGCAAAGCCTTCCATGCAGCCATCCAACGACCCGTTCACACCGGTGCGGCCGCGCGACAATTTTTACCAGTCCTGTGCATTTTTTCCGATGCCTTTCGCGCTGATCACGACCACGAATGAGAACGGCTTTACCAGCATCGGGCCCTACGCACTGCAGTTCCCGCTTCAAATCTGCGAGCAATTCTCCATGTTGCTGATCACACGCGCCGGTTCCAACACGGGGACCAACCTGCGACGCAATGGAAAATGTGCATTGAATTACATCGAGTTCGACAAGGACCTGCTGGAATCTGTCGTCGAGCTCGGTTACCCGGGCGTGTTACCAGAGGAGAAAATGGAAAATACACCCTTCACGATGATTAAAACGCCGACACCGCAGTTTCGTGATGACCCGGAGTTTCCGCTGATTGTCGAAGAGGCGTTCCAGGTTTTTGAATGCATTGTTGACGGTGAATTCGAATACCGCCCCGAGCGAGAAATAGAGGCCGCGCTTGCCGAGGATTTCATTGCGCTGAGAGTTGAAAATATCATGCTGCGGGAGAGCTTCAAGAAAAAACTCGATCAGCGCGATGAATTTCCCGATATGCCTATCTCATACGGTTTTCGCGGCGGCAGCGAGTTCTGGTTTACACGCTGCGAGAAACCGTTCCACTACCCGATCCCCCGGGGCAAGGAACTGGAACCCGAGTACGTATTCCAGGTCGCCAACGGGCTGGATCCAGAGGTTCACTTCACCCTGGAGGCCTGTGCGACGCTGGTCAGCTTTCCGGCACCATTTCTCGAGTCCACCCTCGGCTTCTTCGTCACTAAGGCCAAGAAACAGGGTGCGAGTACCGTCGACCTGGACTTCCTCAAGGCAACTAACACCCGTTGGAGTGGTGATTAGAAATAGCCGGTATGCTTGCCAGCGGCATGGCCGTGGAGGGACTAATCAAGGTGAATGGGTTACCCAGCCAGCGCATTAACTACGCTGCCTTGCGGCGACTCGACATAGCAGAGCTGAGCCGCCCCGTGGCTCATTCCATTTGAAGCGGTTTTCAAAACACAATATTGTTATGGCTATTGCTTGGTTAGGCTTTGTCATTTATTGGATGGTCTGCCTGTCCTTTTTTCATCAGGAATAGAAACATTGATGGTAAAAACAGTTAACCAGTGCAGGCAACCGCTCGCTCTCGCTCGCTCGCCGTGGTTAGCGCCACGCCATTGCCACAGGCATTAGGTAACTTTGATGGTCAAAAAAATTGTCATAACACTTTTGGTCTTATCCATAAGCTTCCTCTGCTTCAATTGGTTGCTTGGAGAAGTCGTCGTGCAATATGAAGACTGGTATACCGAAACCTCGCAGGGATCCGGAAAGGCCGATGATCTAAGTTTGGATACACTCAGGATATTGTTTGTATTGCCGGTGAGCATGCTTTTGGCTCTCTTGGGTGCAATATTCGTATGGCGCAAGATTCCCAAGAAGTGAATATCGCGCAAAGCAAACATGGCCAGCCGCATCCGGCGATTGAAGCCAAGGTACGATCGGTCATGGATTCAGTCGTACAGGAGTTTATTCAGAGTGCCTCATTCGTCGTGATGGCGACCAGCAATGCAAATGGCGACTGCGATGCATCGCCCAAAGGTGGCAAACCAGGGTTCGTCAAGGTGCTGGATGACAAAACATTGATTCTTCCTGATATCTGCGGCAACAAGTTATTCCAGTCATACGGGAATATCGAAAGTAATCCGAAAGTGGGATTAATATTCATGATTCCTGGCTGTGGAATTACTGTGCGTATTAACGGTCGTTCCCGGGTTATTGATCAGGATGAAATGCTACAAATGGGGATCGACAGAGAGGTCTTCGATCCGGATGACAGGGCTAAGATACTGCAGGCGTTGCACCTGCAGGTTGATGAGGTTTACCCGCATTGCTCGAGAGCATTCAGGTTTTCACGCTTATGGGATACGGGCACTATCACTAAAAATGCCGGGGACAAGTCTGAACAATACTGGTACCAGCGCTGGGCGAAGGTTACGCAAAACCCCTGATTGCTGTTCCTGGCGGAATGCAGATGTGCATATATTTCGGTTGACTTTGCAAGTCTGTCCGTCTGAGTATCGGTAAATGCTAATCCGATTTGTATCAAAATTAGCGACCACCATTTTTTTGTCTGGGTGCCTGGCTTTCTCAGCAATTGCCGACACCTGCGATCTGTCAGGATCTTCTCTGTTTATTGGGGAAGATACAGACTTTATCCTTTGCGGTGACGAGTTCCCGGCGGAAATATCGATTACATCAGACGACCCTTCTCTGTTTAATGTTACTTATCTACAGCCACTGAAACGCTGCGACGTAGACGATAAACGTGGCGGGTTTCATGTCGTGCTCAACGCGGATGGTAGCGGTGAAACTGATCTCCAGGTAACCGATGCCGCGACGGGCGATACGCTATGCAAATCTAGCTTACGCATCCTGCCGGCCCGAAATATCGAAGAACCAGCTTGGCTCAATGCGATGCCTTTAGCGGATGCCCGCTACATAAATGTAAATGGCATCAGGACGCGCTATTTCGATAAAGGGTCTGGGCCTGTACTTATCCTGGTGCACGGTGGCCAGGCAGGCGGCGCCAATAACAGTGCACAAAAGTGGGAACAGAACTTTGCTGCACTGTCACACAACTATCGTGTCATTGCCTTGGACCGCCTGGCACAAGCGGGTACTGATAACTTTCCAGCGGTTAAGGATTATGCGAAATATTTCGCCCACGACGCAAAGCACCTGGAGGATTTCATTACCACGCTGGACCTCAGGAATGTCACCCTGGTCGGACATTCACAGGGAGGTTGGCCCATCACCTGGGTTGCACTGAAACGGCCCGACCTGGTTAGTTGTCTTGTCAGCGTGGATACGGTGATGGTGCCCGATGACATCGAACTGATGCGCGAAGCGCTTGCCTTCATTCTCTACACCGCCCGCTTCGTAGACCCACCAACGGGGCCAACTGTACACAGTGCCCGCCGTTCGATGGCGCTGCGCTACCCGAGCGGCAGAAATATTACAGCCGCTAAAGCTCAACGGGTGGTAGACCAGTACCAGTCACCCAAAACTGCAACTGCCCGCGAGCATATGGCAGCACTACGAATGAACCCTTTACACCCCAGCCTCAAAGTCCTAAAGCAGAAAGCCTATGACGAAATCAATGCCGGGAACCTGCGAGTTCGTAGCCTGGTAATTTGGGGCGCACAGGATCCGCAAGTCCCACTGGGGCTGGGCCAGCAGTTTAACGATATGCTGTCAGCAGCCAACGTAGAAACAGAACTCGCGGTTGTTGAAGGCGCTGGTCACGCTCCCTTTGTGGAGTTTCCGGAAGAATTCAATGAACTTATTGTCAGCTACTGTGGGGAAGACCACTAATCTGCGAGCGCGCCATATTCCCAGAATGGCCGCTATTGGCCGAAAGTGGGCATTCGGGTCTTTCGATAATACGCGGTAGAATATCAGCCTCCCATTAATCCTGGAGACGTGTTTGCCCCGTAACCAGCGCAAGCAAGGAGCATTTGAGACGATGGCACTTCTATACATAGTTCTTGGCTTTCTTATCCCTGTCATAATGGTGTTCGCCTATTCGGTTTGGCTTAATCGCCGGCGACGGGCTCGCAATGCTACAAAAACTGACAGCGACTCTGAGCAACCTTGAGGGTGCACGATCTGACTGATAGGGTTTGATCACCCAACCAGTGTGGGTAACCCGCACACTACCGTTGGCTTGATGCGGCTAACGCGGCGCAATTACCACAGACGTTAACCCGGCTTCCCGTCGGCGCGAGGGCTAACGAAAATCGGCACATAGACCAGCAGAAATAATACGAAAGCAGCACTCCAAACGAGGTCTGCTATCAGGATGACATTCCAATAGTTATCCGGCACAAGCCATGTACCCCATACACGCAAGGCAGCCGCCACGCTAACGAACAGATAAGCGATAACAATAGCTTTCGATACGATCAGCGGACGACCCGTATGACCGAGGCCCGCACGTGTAGTCACGCCAAGCACCATCGTCCCGAACGCACCGATAGTGAGCGCATGCATCCAGTTGGCCGACCAGGCGTACCCACCAGTCAACCATGCCGCTTTCAGCGCAAGGCCAATGACAAGCCAGCTATAACCAAGATGCAACACCCATAAAAGCGGCGTATCAAGTGTGTGCCGGCCGCGCCACCCTGTCATACGAATACCTAACACCAGCGCCGCAAATCCGGCGAGCAGTCCCGTTATCATCGTATCCCTGGCGACAAGATCACCAATCAGGATAGCTATCAGCCCGACAACTGCCGCCCGATCGAGCCATTGCGTGCTCCTGACAGGCTCCGCCCGTTGCATCGCGACCAGGGCATTGTTGGTAAATGCCGGCACAATTCGCCCACCGATGACAGACACCAGCAACAGCACAACATTAACGGCCAGCCGCAGGGGATCGACAGACGGAGATTCGATCCAGCCGAAACGGGGTCCCTGAAACAAAAAGTCGGCAATGAAAAGAATCCCCAGGATCAACAAAATGGGCAGGTTGCGGAAATTCTTATTGCGCACCAACGGCGTGCCGACCATCACCGCGAGCATAGGAAAGAATGCAAGCGACAGGGGCTGAAAAAGAAGACTGGCCGGGTTCCAGAACGGTGATACCTCGACCCGTCCAAGCGCCCAAAGCTCTGCCAATATCATGAGAGGAAAACCCGAGATGGCTTTTATCCCCGTCCAGCTCGGCACCGCAGTCAACAAAAACCCGGCGATCGCCGCGGCCGCGAAGCCGAAGATCATCTCGTGGCCATGCCACGTGAACAGCGGAATCGCCTCTGCAGGCCACTGACCTGAATAAACGGAAAACCATACGGTGAGCATGGGCACAATTGCCCACAGGCCCGCTAACAGGAAGAAGGGCCGAAAACCATATGCAAAAATAACCATAAAAGACGGCTTTTACTGAATCTGTTAGCGACTGGCGCCGCAACATCCGGGCGCCGTGCCCGTTAAATTGAACCTGTTCGTGCAGCAATTATGATACAGCTGACCTTTCCCCTGCATGCATACCACGGCTGATGTGGGAAATGTAAGCATATCATGCGGCCTGTTTAGCAGACTGGGTTGGTGATAAATAGCCCAGCGAGCTGTGTGGCCGAACATCGTTGTAGTGTTTTCTCCAGGCATTGGTTTCCGGATCCTGCAAAAAGTTCAGCATCAACTGTTCGCGTGTGGCCTCACTGCCCCACGCGGGATCCAGCCGGAGTACAACAACAAAGGTGACGAGGTGTGGTTCTCCGTCTGGAGCGGCAAGGAACAGGAATCGGCGATAGTTATTGTCGACGATAAAACACGTCAGCTGAAGAAAGTCATTAAGGGTGACCAGATTATCACGCCGACAGGCAAATTTAATGTCTATAACACGATGAATGACATTTATTGATTGGGCAATCATTCAAAAAAATAGGACAGGAAATTCTATCGGGTCAGCGCAGCTGAACCGATGCCAGCAAGGTCGGAAACGCTTGCGCAACGACTGAGTGCAGGGGGAATTCGGTGCGCATTGTCGATCGACGCAGTGGTATCGTGGGCATGTTTGCTATCGACCTGTGCCGGCTGAATCGGGGCTGGCGCGATCATTGTGTGCTGTTCTTCGTGCTGCTCCTGCCGGGTATTGGCAATAATTTGCGGTTTAGAACAACCGCAAAAATGGAATCAGATCTCTTTATATATCAGCGCGCAGGAGCTGGATTTAGCCACGGCGGCTGATCGACAGAGGGGTCTGACCCTTCTAATGCCCGCTGCCGTGACGCTCGTGGTCAGCGTTATCCATACCCTTTGGCAGTAGCGGCGCCGGCTCCGGGACCAGCTGCGCGAAACCTGATTTGCGCTCGCCCTGCTGCACATCGTGCGGATTATGGCATTCGGTGCAGACGAACCAGCGTTTCTTGCCAGTCGAGGCCCACTCGCCGATACGCTTGCCGTGAATGCCGTCGCGCCAGGCGCGATAGACCTGGCCATGGCACTTGCCGCACATTTTTTGTGGCTCGTTGAAGTCGACCAGGTTGCCGGCATTGTCGACAAACTTGTTACGCGTCTTCGCATCGTGACAGTCCAGGCACCAGATGCCGCCCTTGCCATGCTGCAGATTCAAAGCATCCGGCACCAGGTCCGTATGCATCGTCAGCTTGCGCGGCGGTGCGTCCGCCGCCACCGGCGGTGGGAATTTACCGTTATGACAGGCCAAACCGCAAACCGGATACAGGCCCAGCTGCGTCGTTCGTGGCTTGACGACGGCTTCGCCGTGCGTGTAGTCCGCCTCGATCGGCATATCACCCATCGGTTGGGTACCGTCAAAAGGATCGCCCCACCACAAGACGCCATCAGTCGTATCCGAGCACCTGACATTTTTTAATTCTTCGCCGATATCTTTTTGTGTAACGCTTGATGCGCCCTCCCGGGCCTCGAAGCAAACTTTGTCCTCGGCGAATGCGGCTGACGATAGGCTGAGTATCAACAAACAGAAGATAGCAACGATTTTGGATTCCTTTACAATCATATTCGTAAGGACTTGTTTATTCGTTTGCATACTTCACCTCGCCCAACAGTATGCCAATTGCACCTTTTAGCAGCAGCGTCAACACGATGAAGCCGATCGCCCAGTTGCCGAGGGAATTAAGAATCTCGATCAGCGACGGTGTGTACTGCGTAAATTCGCCGATCGGTGTCGGGATCGAACCCGGGATTATAAGACCCATGCCCTTCTCAACCCAGATACCGGCGAACGTGAGGGCGCAGATATACGGCAACTTCTTATGGTCTTTGCGGATGCTTGGTATCAACAGCAGGATGAATGAGCTGACCAGCGCGATAATCGAGAACCAGAACCATGGCACGAGGGCGCTCAAGCCATTGTGGCCAAATATCAGGTACTGCAATCCGAGCGAGTGTTCAGTCGGGTGGTAGAACTCGGTTACGATTTCCGACATCGTCAGGAACAAGGCAATACCAAGACACCAGACAACAATCTGTGACAACAGATCGATTGCCTTGTCCTCGATCCAGAATTTTGTGTTATTCCGCACAATCGTGAACACGATGATAATCAACGCCGGCCCCGCCGCAAATGCCGTCGTAATAAATCTAATCGGCATCATGCCGTGGTGCCACATCGGCCTTGCCGGCATCGTGTTGATCAGGAACGCCGTGACCGTGTGAATACTTAACGCCCACACAATTGCAATATAAATGACCGGCAAATAGAAGCTCTTGTTGACGGGTTCCTGGGCATACTTCTTATAGAGGTAATAGAAACCACCGACAATGTTCAGGACCAGGTAGCCGCACAGCACGATGACGTCCCACGCCAGCATCGAACCCGGGAAGTTATAAATACCGATCAGCGGAAGCATGTGCCACAGCCGGTCCGGACGACCCATGTGATTGAGGACAAACAGCATGCACATAACGACGGCAGCAATCGCCAGCATTTCACCGAGCACCGTGACCTCGTGCAGCGCCTCGTGCTTGTAGACATACGCCGGAAATACGATGGTTACCGCCCCGGCCGCCACGCCGACAAGAAACACGAAGTTGGCGAGATACAGCCCCCAGCTAACCTGGTCCGTCAGACCGGTCACGATCATGCCCTCAGACAGCTGCATGAAATTACCGTAGGTCCAGCCGATCACGAAAATACACAGAAACCCGAGCCAGGCATAGAACTTTAGGCCGCCTTTCAGGACATAGACCCAGTAATCAACAACGAAACTAATTAGTTTTTTCATCGTGGTGAATCCTAGTCCATGTAGTAGAAGAACTTCGGGTAGGTGTTAGCCTCGGCTTTGAGCCGGAAAACCTTTTTGGTCGCAAGTACCCGCCGAACCTCGCTATCGGGATCGAGCAGGTTGCCGAATTTACGCGCGCCGACGGGGCAGACCTCGACACAGGCCGGGTAGCGGCCCTTGCGCGTGCGTTGCACGCAGAATGTGCATTTTTCAACGACGCCTTTCATGCGTGGGCGGTTGCCAAGGTAGTGCGTCTTTGGGTTCATGTCTTTTTTCGGCAACTTCGGTTCACCCCAGTTGAAACGACGTGCCCAGTAGGGACAAGCACCGATGCACATGCGGCAACCGATACACCAGTTGTAGTCAACGACGACGATGCCATCGGGTTCACGATAGGTCGTGCGCACCGGGCAGACCTTCACGCACGGCGGTTTCTCGCACTGCATGCATTGGATCGGCATGTAGAACGCATCTTCCTCCGGCACCTTTTCCGGCTCGTAATAGTGCTCACCTTCGAGTACGACGCCGGATGCGCTGTAAGCATTACCGCCGACCTGGATTCCATAGCTGTCCGGGTAACCATCCGGCATTTTCGATGCGTCGAAGTCGCCCTTCTCCATCTTCAGCACACGAATCCACTCAATTTCCTGATCGCCACGTGACTGATTGTTCTCCTCGACACAGGCCTTTGCACAACGACGGCAACCGATGCACTTCTGGATATTCAGTGCGTAGCCGAACAACACGCCCTTCTCGGCCGGCGTCGAATCGACCGTTACCTTTTTGTCGTACTCCGCCGAATAGCGCCGTTCGAGCCTCGCGACGGCCGCAGCTTTTTCTTCCTGTGACATTAACCGGTAATTACCCTGGAACCACTCGGCCCACTCGGTGTTGGCCTCGGCATCATCAGTGTTTGTCATCAATGCGGCGGTGCCAAGCAACGACGTTGCGCTGACATCGCCGACCTTCTTGACAAAACCACGCCGTGACATCGAATCCGGCGCGGCCTTGTCGTCATCGGGTGCGGCCTTCTCGTTGTCGTACACGATAGGTAATTTGTGATCTGTCACCTCAAAATCTCCTTGTCAGAGGCTCTTGCCCCTGATACGAAACTGCTCATATGCTACGGTACTGGATTCGGCTCCGCTCTTGCGCGCACATTGTCTACAGAACGCTACCCCTTGTCTACAAATCGCCACTCCGCAGAATGACGCTTCAATTACGCAAAATTTATGAATAAAAAGACACCTATCTATTTCGGCCCGCCGCTCGTGATCCTGACCGAGAAAGAGAAAAATACGATGGAGGTCAGCGGCAAGCTGAACCGGGCCGCAGAACGCTACCTGGAAATCATGCGGCAGCACAGCGTCGACCTGACGGCCCCGGAGCAGCAGTGTTTACTGAAGGCCTGTGAGGCAGGCTACCTGGCACCGTACGAGATCACCGAACTGGCCTACGATGTCCGGGACGGACAGTTCGACATCGACGGACTGGATAAGGAAGCGCTGATCGCCAAGCTCGAGGCGGCAAGTTTTGCCGACCTGGTCGCCATCGTCGAGAGCCTCGGGTACTGACAGGAATCAGTGGTCGGGGCCGTCCGGCGGCATGCCCGGCCAATGACTCGGGTCGGCGGACTCATCAGCAGATGGTGTAATTTCACTGAGGCTCAACTGGGCTTCGCGAATCTCCTTGACCGCCGCCGACTCCTCGATCTCCTGCTGAATCTCGGCCAGGTGCAGCTCGTCTTCGACCTGCCTGCGAATATCGGCCAGCCCGCGCTTCGCTGCTGCTGTCCACTTACCGAGCGGGCGCAACAACTGGGGCAGTCGGTCGGGGCCGACGACGACCAGCGCAACAGCTGCGAGCAATAACAATTCCGGGAAGCCGATACCGAACATAAACTACCGCGTAGATCTGTATCCCAAGTCCAGTGACGATCATAGCACCGCAGGGATGCGGCTTCAGCGACAAAGCTAATCCGTCAACCTAAGCATGATGCGGTAGAATATCAGCCTTCCATTAATCCCGGAGACGCATTTGCCCCATAACCAGCACAAGCAAGAGGATGACACCCCCGCTACGCGGCCCACAAATGAAATAAAATCTCCCATCAATTTCAGATTGAGGTTGTATAAGCCAACGCGGACTGCATTATCCTTCTTTGCTCTCTTTGCTTTTGGCATGGGTGCATATGCCTATTGGAAAGACATTGGATCAATTAGCCAAGTTGTACAGGCAGTTGCTTTTGGGCTCATGGCGTTGTTGGTCAGGTTCACATTATTTCGAAGCCCAACCATAGCTCCGATTGTCCAACCTGGGGAAAGAGAAACCGATGGTATGCCTTAGGGTAAGATTGGGGTGGTGCAGGAAAGAGAAGAGAGCAAGTGCTGCAATGGCATTTGTAAAAGGTGCACGCGGGCACCTAGCGGATGAGCTGTACCGTGGCTTGATTCATTCACTTATTTGCGCTCTCAGGTGTTGCAACGTTTCAAGGGCAGCAACATTTTCTGATTGATCTAATTTGACGGCGGTTTCGTTGAACCACGTCGCCCCGGTTCGCGTCAACTGTTCTACCAACGCACGGCCCTGGTCAGTAACGCTGACCAGCTTCGCGCGACGGTGATGGGGATTGGGCAGGTATTCAACCAGACCATTTTCCGCCAGCGCGTCGGTAGTGCGTTGAGTGTTCTGCCGGCTTACACCCATGACGCGCGCGATCTCGGAAACGGTGATGGGTTCGCCTCGCCCGAAAATCATACTGACCGTTAACGATCTGGACGCCGTCGTTCCCAGGCTCCGTGCAACAGTTTCCGTCATACGCATCATCTCTGCCTGGGTTCGGTGAACCTCCAGCACCAGTTCGAACAGCGTAGAAGCCTCTGTAGATAAGAATTTATCTATTGATTTCATAAGGATATACTCAGCTTACTACTAGTTGACAACTAGTTGACAATATGTCATCATGTTGTCATATACTATAGCACAGCGTTTTCATATAAAAAATATATTCGCGATATCGCGGGGAGACAGTCCATGTTTATCAACTTCTGGTATGTGGCCGCGGAAAGTAAATCCCTGGCCGATGAACCGTTACACCTGACGATGTTGGGTCAGGAGTTTGTTCTGTTCAGGGATTCCAAAGGGATTGCACGTTGTTTGAGTAATGTTTGCACTCATCGCGGCGGTTCTCTGGCCCATGGAAAAATCAAAGGCGATTGCATTGAATGCCCCTATCACGGCTGGCAGTTCAATGCAGATGGTTATTGCACACATATTCCTTCTATAGGTAAGGACGCAAAGATCCCCGGCCGGGCAAAAGTCGACGCCTATCCAACGCAAGAGAAATACGGCCTGGTATTTGCGTTCCTTGGTGATCTGCCGGAGGAGGAACGGCCACCTATTGTTGACGTTTCCGAATGGGGGCAAGACGGGTGGCGTGCTACCTGCGGTGTGTTTGAGTGGGATTTTAACTACCAGCGTTCGATAGAGAATGGTATTGACCCGGGGCATAACGAGTTTACCCATAGCACCCATATCTCGGTGCCGGAAGGTAAGAATTGGACCATCCCGGATATCGATTTTAAAAGTAATGAGTGGGGCGGTGAAGCATCGTTCTCGCTTCCCGGGCAGGCGCTGAAGGATGAGAAATGGCGCCAGGAATCCGGTAAATCACAGCCTGGTCGCGTTGATATGCTGATGGCTTATCATGGCATTTCGACGTTGAAGACCCACATTGATTTGACCGAAGAATTCCACTCCCATCAATATCTGTTCGACACCCCCATCGACGAAAACCATACCAGGATAACGCTCCTCAGCATGCGTAATTTTTTGCTGGATCCCGCCGATGATGATCGATGCAATGAACGCAGTTGGTTTGTGGCTGTTGAGGATCGGGTGGTATTGGAGCCTCTGCGGCCGGTGCAGCCACCTGCACTCAATAACCGGGAGGTCTTTGTACCCGCCGATGCACCCATCGCCCATTACCGCAAACGGGTGGCGGAGTGGCAGGCAAAAGGCTGGCGCATCGATAGTGAAGAAGTGGAGCGAAACAGTCTAAAGGTTGCCTACGCCATTCCCAGCCCGGCCCGCCGGGAGCATAAAGGCTGGGTTCTCGATGCGATACCGCTGATTGAAGCAGAGAGCGAAGTTGCATTGCCGAGAATCTCGGTTGTATAGGGCAAAGGCTGGCGGGGGATGATCTGAAGTGTGGCCCTGCTACGCAGGGCCAGAACGGCTGTACCGGCAGCCCCTGTTGTGGGCACTACGCGGTTTGATTTTGCGGCTCAACCTGATTTTCGCTATCGGACCGGATTGATAGTCTGGCAGCGATCACAGCCGTGGCGAAGAGCGATAAGAGCAGGCGCGGGGGTGGTAACCCCTGTGGCTTGATCAACCAGTCAATTAGCCGCTGGTGCCGATCTGTTTTCCATAGCCCAGAAACTGTCTCGGCCATTCAAGGTAATACGCTGCAGGCCCCAGACCAAATGAGATGCCGAGCAGGAAACCAGCCGTAGCTGCTACGGTGCCTGCTATACCCTCAATCGTTGTGTTGCCATCGTATCCCCAGCGGTAGAAGAACAGCAAAAGGAACAAAGTTAGTGAGATATACGAAGCTTTTTTCCAGGCACCTGACACCGAATTCATGTAATGCCCCCATGTTTCATAGGCTGATATTTGCTGGATTACAATCCATATATCTGCGCCTTATGGCTCATTTTAGGAAAAGTGTGAATACCGGATCCTGGAGGTATATTTGCCCTGTAACCCGCGCAAGCAAGGGATGGCCAGCGCACCTGTTGCAGGCGTTACCCGGTATAATTGTGCATTGCAGCAAAATATCTGCTTTCGGCCCGAAGCGGATATTTTCTATCAACCAGCTCTGCCGGTTTCCATAATTGGCTATTATTGAGTCTGAACTCTATTGTTCTGCTGCCAGCGTCCTCGATTTTTGCGGACTAAGTATTGTTACGGAGTGTTGTTTCCCCTTTCCGGGTGCATCGTCTGTTAACTGGCTAATGAGATAAAGAGCTTTCTCGGACGGTTAACCTTTTGGCCGTACCGGGAATCCTGTTAACACTAACTACAGAGGTGAAATATGACACTAAATGAAGCGCTAGCAACACTGGGTGTAGTAATTATGTTTTTTTGGATATTCGGATTAATTGCGTATAACGTATATAAAAGCCCGGATGATCAGAGACCTGGATGAGTAAAAGGCTTACCAATAGGATTGTTGGGAGTGGGGCTACTCGATCGTATACGTAAGGGAAGGCAGAAGAGTCCTTGTTAGGGGTATATTTATTTAAAGATTGCCGGTTAACTGATGTTTCAGCGTCTCACCATTCTTTGCTGGGGACTAATCATAGTAATCATGCCGGTTGTTGCGGCAATTTCCTGGATTGCTACCAAAGATACAAATGTCTTTATTATGGTCCCTAGCACACTGCTTTTTGTTGGAGCCCCTTGGTTTGTATTTTGGTTCATACGATTGATCATCACGGGATGCTGGAAATGATCATCGTCCCCATCCCCGCCACCTGGCTATTCGGGTCGGCACTTGGCCTACCCGGCTGGATGCAGCGTAAGGCAAGGTAATGGCTATTTGGAAACCGGCCCTGGAACCCGCTTGGGTAGATCTCTTTTTGCATTAATCCGAGTGTGGCTGAATGTCTGCTTTTTGCCGTAAGCGGTCATTCGAACCCTGGTCTAATGAGCGCTAAAATTAGTCTCTTCCGCGGTTCCGGAGGCACGTTTGTCCCGTAACCAGCACAAGCAACGGACGTTTGACCGCTCAGGTCTTTTGGTTTCCAGCGCAAATATTTTAGCAAGAGCGCCAACAAATAGTGACCAATGGTTAGCATTTAACATAGGAGAGTAGATATGGACAGCGGACAAAAGATAAACCGAATATTAGTCTTTTTAGCAATCCTATTTATAGCATCTTGGGGTATAGCCTGGTATTTCACTTACCAGTTCTAGGGGTAAAAACCTAGCTCCAATGGAACCTTTGGAGATATCGGAAATTGAAACAGAATATGCTGTCTAACCAGTGCAAGTAGTTTGTTCCCTTACTATCACCGGACACTGGACGGCGCTGACGCGGCGCCCCTTTTGCAGGCATTAGCATGCAGACAAGAAATAAAATACTACGACTATCATGTACAAGAAAGAGGATTCAATGAATACAATTCAAGTTAATGACACGGTGGGAGAGGTGATGGCACGTTGCCCGGCGCTCTCCCGAGTGTTCGATGAAGCGGATATCGACTATTGCCGCGAAGACAAGAAGACCCTGGACGAAGTGTGTCGGGATAAGGGTCTCGACTCCCAATCATTTCTCGCCACACTTAAGGAATCTGCGCTGGCGGGCGCCGGAGAATCGGCTGTTGACACAGCAACCATGTCACTGACTGAACTTGCCGACCACATCCAGCAGACACATCACACGTACCTGCATTCCGAGATCCCACATTTAGACAGGATGACGGAAAAAGTGACATCTGTTCACGGCGAGAGGAACTCGCGCCTTCATCAGATTAGGGAGGCATTTCTTGCGCTGGCAGCGGAGCTGTCGAGCCACATGATGAAGGAAGAACAGATTTTATTCCCCATGGTGTGTCAGCTAGACGCAAGCGAGACGGTTCCGATGTTCCACTGCGGATCACTCGCCAACCCCATTCGGCAAATGGAATCTGAGCATACCCAGGCAGGGTCGGCGCTGGAAACGCTCCACGAGCTGACAGATGGTTACCACCCGCCGGATTGGGCGTGCAGCACTTACCGCGCCATGCTGGATGCCCTGGCCCGTCTCGAAAAAGATATTCACCTGCACATCCATAAGGAAGCCAACGTGCTCTTCCCACGAGCACTTAAAATGGAGAGCGAGAAAAGTGTATGAGTAAAAGTTAGGAGGAGTGCATCCGAATGGACTGGATGCCGCTGGAGGGGATCATTCTAAGGAAAATATACGATTACTGATGAGAAATAATGGTCTTTACTTCTGATGGCACATGCTGTGACAAGTCGCCTTACCGGACCTCACTAATGCCCGGCCTGTAAGTTCGACGTTAACTGTACCTGTGGCAATGAACAAACAGACATTCCGCAACCCATTCCTTATCACTCTAGCCATTGTCTTTGTGGTGATCTTTACTATTTTCCGTTATTTCGAAAGTAGGGAAATTATTGATAGCTTTGGTGTCTGGAACACAATGCTTACCGCCCTGATACTCTCGGTAATTCCAGCAATTATTATTTACATGGCCTGGCGCTACCTAAAGAAATAGAAGCCAGCAATGTGTATGTATGAGCGTACATACAAGTATCGAACGCTTAATCAGTTGAAGTAGCCGGATGCCACAAGTGCTATACACTTTTGGTGCTGCTGTTGTGGGTATTACGAGGCCAGCCCCAGGCGCACGTACCAGGACGCAAATATAATCATTGAGAAAAGCGCCAGGATTACTACCAATATAAACCCAATTGAAATCCGTTTGTCCTTATTCCCGGAGACCTGACCTCGTGTTGCATAAGCGTAATATATGAAACAGATTACTATGAGCGCGAGAAATTCGAGTCCAAGAATAACCATCGGCCCTACCCTAAATCCCAAATGCAGGATCAATAATAGTCTGTCATGTGTTGAGAACCTAATATTGAGTACGGTAGCGCACTTGCCTCATAACCAGCACAAGCAGGCGACCATTGTGGGTGTTAACTCCAGGGCATTGCGCCTATCCGAACCTGCGCGTGATGTCATCCATCCACTTCGCATCAACATGCTCGAATATTTCAGGATCAAAATCGGCTAGTGCGTCACGGCTGTAATCAGGATAGCGTTCCGGGCCACCCTCCTCGGGCCACTGCCTCGTTGCGTCGATGATGATATTGCTGGTCTTCATATAACTCGGTGAGCTGGGCTCCAGCGGCACGGCCATCATGTCCTTAAAAATATGACTCGCCGGATGCGGCTGCCAGCGCGTCGCAAATGCCATGAAGAGGTCGGCAGGATTCCACAGGTTCACATCATCATCTACGAACATGATGATTTTCCATACCGGGCTTAATTTTGCGAGACTTTTACCGATCTCAAGCGCCTGACCAGGTTTGGCCTTCTTAATGCTTAGAAACGCCACGCTGTCCACGAAGCGATAGTCGCTGACCGCAGGGATCAGGCGCTTCAGGCCCGCCGCCTCCAGCGCGCAGACGGGCAGTTCCGGCAGCGCGCGCGTGACACCGGTGAAATCGTTGACGATCCACGGGTCTCTGCGATGCGTTACGCGCGTAACAGTCATCGGAAAAGCGCCCACGTAGGGTGCGCCGATGTATCCTGACCTCTCGCCATAAGGCCCATTCGGCTCCGAGTCTACGAGCGACACCGTACCTTCAATAATCATCTCGGAATGCGCGGGCACGAAGAAGTCATTGGTCTCTGACCGGACGACTTCGATCGCCCTGCCACGCAGTCCGCCGGCAATGGCCATCTCGTCAATATGCTGCTTGCCGCGCCGCGCGGGTATGCGCGAACTGCCGACGACCCAGACGACCGGGTCCTGGCCGACCGCTAAAGTGACCGGCGCCGATGTTTCACCGCGTGCTGCCTTCGCTTTCCACATGGTGTAAGTGGTCTGCCCCTCGCCACTGAGGATGGCGATATGCCGCGGACCCTTGATCTCGCAACGGTAGGTGCCGATGTTCAGGCCCGTCTCCGGATCGCTGGAAAATATTGACGCAGTATTGACGAAGCGGCCGCTGTCGCCCGGGTTGTTCTGCAGAAACGGAAATGAGCGTACATCGATCGCGTCGCCTTCAAGGATCACCTGCTTGCACGGCGCGTCCTCGCGGGATACTTCAGCCTGCTCGATGGTCGGATACGCGCCGCCCCCTTTCTCGATGAGCTGATCGAAGTGTGCACGCGCGCGGGCGTACGTAGCCGTCGCATCGCCGGGTACCGGCTCGACACCGAACAGCAGCGCCTCGATGTCGACGTGGCGCGAGATGTTGGCGACGACCGGTCCTTTCCGCCAGCGACCGTCGACCTTGACCTCCTCGAACAACACGACCGGCGCACGATTCCAGCCGTAGCGATCCACGAGCCGGTACATGAGTGCAGTGCCTTCGTAAGCATCCTGGTCGATGCGATCAATGCGCAACAGGAGGCCGCGCGCCTCCAGCATCTGCACGTAATCACGCAGGCTGTCAAAGGGTGCCCGTTGTGCCTTCGCAGAACTCGCGGTCGCCGTCAGGCCCGAACCGCCGGCAACCGCCGGCGATGCAGCCGCCAGTCCGGCGCCGGTCGCGGCGATGAATTCACGTCGGGAGAACGGGTAGCGTAGCTGCTGTTCGCTTTTGCTCTTCGTATCGTCGGACATCACGGACCCCCTCGCACCTGGCGCGCCGGCCATTCAGCCATGGACTGTAGCCCGTTTTTGCCGATCCCTGCGTAAACGCAGGCGCGGTTGTCCGGCAACTGAACCGGGAAAAGTGTGGCAGATGTGCTTTTTCGAACGGCGACTATTGCTCGCTTCGGTAGCAGGACCGGCCGGCCGGCCGGCTGCGGTAATGCGCACTTCAGGACCACGCGTGCAACGGTTTCGCTGAACTCGCCGTTGATGATGCTCGTGGCCAGCAACGTGCGGGAAAGCAGCCTTGCGCGACGCGGCGAGACACGGATGCCGGCATCGTTTAAAGCCGTCGTCAGTGTGGTCGTGTAATCGATGATCGTGCGCGGGCAGCGTTCGACACGATCAGTAAACTCGGCGCGCCAGTTTTCGATGTCTGCCTTCAGCGTGCCATTGTCATTAGAGACGAGGGCTTCGTTCCGGCACTTATTGCCCGGGAAATACTCGTAAGGAAAGAAGTCATAGCCTCGTCGAAATGGCGTAACTTTTTTATTATTTGTTTTTGCCTTGCCCTTAGTGCTTGTTACGAACTTATAGAGTGGGCAGTAGCGATAGTTTCCGATACTGCAGCCGAGGCATTTCTGGGAACCCAGGGTTATATTTGGGATACTCAATCAGACATGGCATTTGCATTAGTCGGAGCAATAATGGCTTTGGTCCTATGCGGGCATATCCATGATCGCCAGATGCGAAATATAACCGGTCAAAGCAACAGACCGGCTTCGCCGACTGCTGATTGAGGCATTAATCCATCCGACGCAGCGTAATATCCAGTGTTGCTACATCCGCCCCGTGTGTGCTGCCATTCAGCGGGAATACAACCGGCTCTGAACTCCCCCAGATATAGTCGCCCGATTGTGGCATCGGCTGCGATCTCTTGCGCATTTGTAAATGTGCCCACAAACGAAACTCGCCGTTTATGAACGCTTCGCGATAGTAGGTGCAGGCAGGCACCTTGATCGTAAGCGGCTTACCCTTATCAATATTTGGCCTTAAAACCTGGTTGTAATCCGTGCCGCCGTCCGGCGGACGCATGGGTGGCATCTGCCAGTCTTTTTCCTGGTACCAGAACACCATAAGTTGATGCGGCTGCATATCGAGCTTTTCCGGTACATGCAATGTAACCTGCACGGCATCGCTGGCAGCACAAACATCTGCATCGCAGATCGCAGTGATTTCCGGATTCGAAACATAAGTATCGACGTCTACACAACTATCGTTCGCGATGCATTCGGGCGCCCGGCCGTCGTTGTCGCGCACACAACGCACATCCGCGTAACTGCAGTTATGATTAAAACCCACGCCCCCCGTATCGAACGAAACATAGGCTGTCCAGTGTTCCGGGTCGTTAATGGCCTGATCATTCGCCCAGGTTTCTAGCATCTTGCCTTTCACGGCGGCTATGTCGGGCTTATCGCAGCGGCCTGCCAGTTTGGACTTCCAGTAACACCCGCCGGCCGCCGGGCCCGCAAATCGCTCGCTGCCGTGACAGGCCGGATTGAAGCCGTCGCCGGTACGCGAACCAACCGATACGCCACAATCGCCGTCTGCCTGCGTGGACTCATTGCCGGCAACGAGCGTGCGCAGTTCGACTATCGTGGGCACCCGCCAGTCATCAAAACCTTCGAGCACCAGTGAATCGCAATAGGGTCGCGCCTCGGCCGCGATCAGCCCGGCATCATCAGGATCAAAACCTTTACGCTGCGGATTCTGCCAGCACAAATCCGTATCAGCATCACACCAGAACTCCGCAGTTTCGCGATCAGTCACTTGAGCGCCGGCGCACAAAGACGCGCACAACAAGGCAGGAAAGATCAACCTGGTTTTTTGGTCTGACAACATTTCAGTTTTTTATACAGCGGATCAAAGCTTGCGCTTCCGGGTTGCACTTGTCGCCATTTAAATACGCCGGTTAAGTTACCCGGATTGTCGAGCTGTACACCGGCGAAGTCAAAACTCTTCGCCTGCCTGTGCGGTTCTTTTCGCGAGCAACCGGCCGATCAGGGCAAATGCATTGGCGACGTTGTGGCGGACAGGACGACTTTTTAAATTTGTCGGTGAATTCAGCGGAACACCCGCAAAGTACCGGTTTTTTGACCATTGGCTGGCCACCCGGGGATGCACGCCTGCAGTCCGGTCCGCGACAGTCGGGCGCTCATGTATATTGGAGAACACGCCTGATCAGGGATGGGCGGGCAGTTCTAAGAAAAACAAGCGCAGGGTGCTCGCAGGGATGCACTTTAAATCACTTTGCGACAGGCATGTTCCCGGGGGGGGATGGCTATGTTGAATTGCAAAGGTTGGTCAGGGCTAACGATTGCATGGTTGGTTGCTTTGCCGAGCGGCGGGCTGGTGAGTGCGACAGGCTGGTCCGCGACAGAAGAAATCGTGGTGACAACTCGCCGTCGCGAGGAAAGCCTGCAGGAAGTGCCGATAGCCATCAAGGCGCTCGGCGCCGAGCAGATCGAGCGCCAGGGCATTCACAACATGTTCGATATCGCCCGGCTCGACCCAAGCCTGCAGATGGATGAGGTGTTCTCGGCATCGGATACCAAGATAACCATACGTGGCCTTAGCAATACACGCGGCCGGCCGAATGTCGCGATACTGGTGGACGGTATTGATGTTACGACCGAGAACCTGGGCCTGCCGGGTTCGGGAATGCTTGCCAACTCACGGCTGCTCAATGACATCGAGCGTGTCGAGACTGTCAAGGGGCCGCAAAGCGCACTGTTTGGCCGATCCGCTTTTGGGGGGGCGATCAGTTACACCACCAAGGACCCGGCGGATGAGTTCGAAGCAACGATCGGGGTCGACGTGGCAGAGTACGACCAGCAGCAGATCAACCTAACGTTGAGCGGCCCGCTGGGAGACGAGTGGGGCTACCGCGTGAACGGGGTATGGTGGACCGCGGACGGGTTTTACCAAAACAGCATTTCGGGCGACGACGTGGGCGGCGGCGATGGCGCAGGGATATCCGGCACGCTGAAATGGGAGCCTACCGATACACTCGCTTTCAAGGCCCGGCTTTCGTACAGCGAGGACGAATACCGACCGCGCGCCCAGGTCAGGGTTCCGGCCAGGGAACTTATGTTGTATCCGCAGGAGGTGCTGGACGCGGGTATGGGCGAACCGGGCTTCTGGGTGTTCAGGCGACTTAGCACTGCGCCCGGCGGTCCGTGTCCACTGGTGCCGGCGGGCGAGCCCTGTAATCCTGACGATGCTACCGACGTCACCGGCTCCCGGGGTTTGACGCTCAGGAATCACGGTCGTTATTGCCGGAATAATCCGGCCCTGGATGACCGGGGACCTACCGGAATTGCCAGCCCGGGTTTCTGCGTGACCACCAACCTGGGTGATGCGACAGATCCGACGACGGGCAAAGAATACCTGGTCACCCACAGCGAAAACACATTTACCGGTAAGGATCACGAGGGTTACACGCAGGACCTGCTGCGCTTCAGCCTGCGGGGCGACTGGGATGTGGGTTACGGTACCTTCACGTCGCTGACGGGCTACACAGACGCCGACGACACGGACTCGTTTGATACAGACTACGAAGCGATCGGGCGGCCGGACCGGATGATCGCCAACTGGGCTATTGACAGACGCGGTAGCACCAAGCAGTTCAGCCAGGAATTACGGTTTGCATCCGACTATGAAGGGTCGACTAATTTTACGGCCGGGGTCTTGTACTGGAAAGAAAAACGCAAAATCACCGACGCCAATTTCATTATTTCCTGCCTGCCGGTTGCACGCGACCGGTCCGCGCCCGACCAGAACGGCGTTGTGCCCGATCTGCAACTCGACCCGGAAGTGGGGCCACTCGTGATGGTGCCCGGCGTTTGTGACGGAAATATCGGTGGCTTTTTTCCTCACGGTCCAAGTGTGGGCGGGGCTAATACCGATTTCCTGGTCTGGCAGCCAATAGCGCAGCAGATGGCTCGCCCCGGGGCAAACAGCGTACCGCCGGTAAATATGTATGCGAACACAGATCATTTATCGTGGTACGCGATGTTCGAGTGGCAGATCAACGACCGGTGGAACCTGACACTCGAGGACCGGTATATAAAAGAACGGTTCTATTTAAATAAGCCCAACCAGTCCTCCTGCGACAAGCTGGGGATTGCGGTCTCGCCGGGCAACACGGATAGCCGGCTGAATGCAGTGCCCTTCGCGCCGCTGCTCGATGAAAACCTGGCAACTCCGGCCGATTACGAGAACCTGTGTACCTGGGAAAACCAGGCGTGGGAGCAGAATTATACCTGGGATATGATCAGCGGCCGGACCCGTACCAACTTTCATACGCCCAAGGCGACGGTCCGGTGGACGCCGACTGACCAACAGATGTTCTATTTCAGTTACTCCGAGGCACAAAAACCCGGCGGGATCAGCACCTTTATCAGCGGCGGAAGTGCGACGCCCATTGAAGACGAGTTTTTCGACCCGGAAAAGATGGATGTCTGGGAGATAGGCGGCAAGATGTCGGGCGATGCGGCCGGCTACCTGCAGTTCAATTTCGCAACATTTTTTCAGGATTACACAGACAAACAGGTTGGCACCCAGGTCATTAACAATGGCAGGCTTACCCCGCAGATCGAGAACGCGGCCGCGGCGGAAGTGTGGGGCGTGGAACTCGATATCGCGTGGCAGCCTGCGGTGATTGACGGCCTGACGCTGTCCGCAGGTTATACCTGGCTGGATCCGACCTACACAGATTTCATGGACGACACGACCTCGATCGTACGGGCAGCCGTGAATGGCGGTTGCGAAAAAATCGTTTACAAGGGTACGGCGGGGCCGGACCCTGATGACCTGGATGACCCGGCCAACGGCGGGCCGACTTGTCGGCTGGACCTGGGTGGCCATGACCTCGAGTACACGCCGCGTAACTCCTTTGTGGCGGGCATCTATGTAAACCGGCCGCTGTTTTCGACCGGTTTGAACTGGGTGCTCGATATCAACACTTCCTACCAGGACACGCGCTTCGAGAGCACCGATAACGACCTGTTTTTTGATGAATACTGGCTGACCAATTTTTCGCTCGGGGTGCAGGGCGACCGCTGGGATGTGCTCTTCTATATCGACAACGTAAAGGACGAGGACACGCTGAAGTCGGCGAGCGGTGCGCCGGATTTCGGCCGCCAGGTTACCGAGCTGGGATTCCTGGCCGGACTCGGGGTGAGTAACGTCACCGCTACGCTGCCCAACCCGCGTGTCATCGGATTGCGCGCAAATTATGCGTTTGGTGGCGACTGAAGGCTGTGACGTACCGTATTAACGGTGTGCAGAAGTATTAGTCGGGCTCGCGGTCATTCATGGATCGGTGACGATCACCCGGCATCATAACCAGCATAAGCATAGCGCGCTTTCGGCCGGGCGCCGTTGTGGATTCCCGGCAATCAAATGGATTGGTATCAATGCAGCAAAGCGGCGCTATAAAACTATTCTGCCCGGCAGTATCAGTGTTCACCGCGATAATAACGATGGTAATGATGGTGACGACAGGACTGATGTTTCCGGCCATCGCAGTGAGCAAGCAGGACAATGAGTTTGCGGGCCGGGTGATAAGCGCTTCCGGCACTTTGATTGTCGGCGGCGAGGCTGCTAATCCGGGGCATCCCGTGGTGGGAGCAACGGTCTATCTTGTGCCAACAACGGCAATGGATGTCACCACGAGGATGACAGCCAGCGCCATCTATGCCGAGCCATACCCCGCGGAGGCCTACGACGAACCGCTGGAGGATACTATTCGACTAAAAGGAATGGATTTTCCGCAATCCACGACAGACTCTGAAGGCAGGTTCAGCATTGCAAACGTGCCCGATGGCAGGTTCTTCATTCATGTAACACCTGCCGCCGCCGATGCGGAACACCTGCCCGGCGGGGATCAAAGCAGGGCAAGCTATTCAGCCGAGCAGTTGCGCGGCGAATCGATGACCATAAAAATTTCCAGCAGCCCTTCCCCGGCCGCGATAGCTGTTGGCAGCTCGACCTGTATTGCGTGCCATCAGGATAAAAAACACTGGCAGCGAACCGCCCACAAGATCGGCTGGACAGTACCGGGAGCTCCGGGGCCTATGCAGGACTTTTCGGGACACCCGGATTATTTCAAGGCACTCAAATCGTTCCCCGAGACAGGCAGTTACGAGGATGGAACGCATCTTGAACTCGGGGATTACGATTCACACAGGAAGGCTGACAAGTTCAGCTTAAGAGTATCCGGCGACGACCGGCTGCCAATCGAAACGACTTATGCCGATGTGTATTTGTGGAAGCAAAAGGCGGACGGCAAGTACTTCATCACGATGGTGAACGGTCTTAACCCCAACGACCCCAATAGCCCGGCTCACCTGGAGATAAAGCTCCTGTACGGCGGCGCGGTGCACGACCAGCGGTTCATCGTCGCGGTGCCGCCGGGACTTGGAGACCAGCCGGGCTGGTATACCGTGCTTCGCTATAACATGACCGGGCGTGACAGCCAGCTGAACAGGGCGCGGCGAGTCTGGCACGACTACAAGTTCTACCTCTGGTGGGGCCCCGGCGGAGATAGCCAATATGGGACTTCCGACGATTTGATCAAGGCACCGCCGATCAACACCAATACGGTCCAGGCCATGTGCGCCGGCTGTCATTTGACGGGCTGGGAACGCTATAAAGACGAGGCCACCGGCCAGTTCCTCGTGCGCGCTGTGAATGATCCGAACGGCTCAATAAATATAGACGATGACCCGGAGATGGATGAGGTCAATATCGGCTGCGAAAGATGCCACGGGCCAGGGTCGGAGCATGTTGCCAACGCCGGACAATCCCGCTTTATCGTTAACCCCAGGAATCTTTCGGCAGAGCGCTCCAGCGCTGTCTGCGGCAGGTGTCACGACAGGCGGCAAGGGTATGGCGGAAAAATTGCCGGTTATACGCAGGCTCTCAGCAAGGAAGGTAACCTTGCGAGGCCCGGGCTAAGCCGCCACGAGCTAATTACAAAGTATACCGACCCGATCAAGAAGGGTCCGACCATGAAGGGATCAGGCAGGGACAACAACATCTGGCCTGACGATATCCACTCAAGCAAACCTCACCAGCAGTATTCAGATTTCCTAAAGTCAAAAATGTATCGGAATGACAGGTTGCTGGTCAGCTGTGCAGACTGCCATGACCTGCATGGTGGAACGCCCTACTCACGTTGGCTTATTCACGACCCCGATGACGCTACCTCCCCGCTGTGCCAGAGATGTCATGCTGTAGATCTGCTCCCGCACATGGAAATGAAACTGAACGCGAAGATTGAGGGCCATCTGACGCGCTGTATAGATTGTCATATGCCGGGGACAGCTAATACCGGCGGTATTGCGGGCAACTTTGGCAGAATGATAAAGACACCTCCCTACGCCGATGCGGCCGAAGAAGAGGCTAACGCCTATTGGGAAAGCCCCATAAACTCCCATGTGCTTGATGTCCCGCTGAAAACGAATGTTGGGGTAAAGGGGGTTGCGCCGGGCAAAGCGATGCCCATTCCTTACACGGGCTCCTGCGGAACGTGCCATATCGTGAGCGAGTTACCATCTAAATGACCAACAAGGGGGGTGTCCAAGTGAAGCGTTTAATCTACCCGTGTGTTGCCGTGTACGGCATCTTATTTTTTGCCAGTGTCGTCGGCATGGGCGTGCCGGATGACGCGAATGACATTGAGCCACTCACCGTCGGTCAGTCGGCACCACGATTCACAGCACACCACACCGATGGGCGCCCCTACGTGTTTGACCCTGGAACACTCGAAAAGCCGGTGGTGCTGATTACCTATCGGGGCGGATGGTGCCCCTATTGCAATATGCATTTGAAAGAGCTTCGCGACGCGGAGCCGCGCCTTTTGGAAATGGGCTTAGAGGTTATCTTCCTGAGCACTGACCGGCCGGAGATCCTGTACGCAAGCCTTTTTGACTGGGTCAGCGACATCAATTACACATTACTATCCGACTCGAAAATGGATGCGTCGAAGGCGCTTGGCATTGCGTTCCGCATGGAAGAATCCGAATATGAGCGCTTGAAGTCGCTCGGCATCGACATGGAAAAAACAACCGGGGAAACGCACCATATGCTACCGGGGCCGGCGGTGTTCATCATAGACACCGGGGGAGTGATCCGATTTGTTTACACCAATCCCGACTACAAGATCCGCCTCGAAGCCGGACGTATATTGGCGGCCGCCCAGGATATGATCGATTAAAACGCTGACCGAACTATAAATGGATTTGGGAAATAGGGTCTGTTCCTTGAACTCCAAACCCGGTACCTACGCAATTGTCCTTCATTGCCCGCGCGAATGCTCCGCGGCAATCGGGAGATTGGGCGAAGTCCCGCTGAAGATGGGCTATTACATTTATGTCGGGAGCGCCTTTGGTCCGGGCGGCGTGCGCGCCCGGGTAACGCGACACCAGAGAAGCGACAAAACTCAGCACTGGCATATCGATTACCTGCAGGCGCATATGACAGTGGTTGAAGCCTGGTATACGCATGATGCAGAACGGCAAGAGCATCGTTGGGCGTCAGCGATGAAAAGCATAAGTGTTGCACCCTGTGCAAAGGGTTTCGGTAGCAGCGATTGTGATTGCTACTCTCACCTGTTCCACGCTGCCGGTAGGCCAAAGGTATCCGAATTTTGCGTCGCGATAGAACGAGCGGTTGCAAATCATGATCGAATCGATGTGTGGACACCGGGCTGAGCCCGCCGCTTGCGCAGACATCATGCGCAGAGAGAGTTATGGATAACCCGTGCGGATAAATGCCCGCAGTCCTATTTTGGCGACCGTCTCTCTTTCGTAGTATCCGACAAATGCGTGCCTCCCCCGATGACATTTATCAACCCCTCAACTGAACGCTTTTCCGTAACGGGAAATACGTATCTCAAACCACGGCAACATCACTAGACTATCCATAGCAACATCACTAGAATACGCGCCGAAAATACTTTTTCCTACGAATCTTTCGTACGGTAATCTTCCGGCGAAAAAGGCTGAAATCTATGTTTAGCGGGCATTCCAGAAGGATGGCTGTATCCATCCTTGGGCCAACTCTGGCTATTCTCTTCATGGGCCAGTTTCAGAATAGTTGGGCACAGGGCACTGGTGAGCAACTTTTCCAGACGACGTGTTTCGCGTGCCATACGATCGGCAGCGGCAGGCTCGTCGGTCCCGACCTAGCGGGCGTACACGAAACGAGATCGCAGGAGTGGCTCGAGCAGTTCGTGAAGTCCTCGCAGACGCTGGTCAAGAACGGCGATCCCGACGCCGTCGCTCTCGTGGCGGAATACAACGGCATGGTGATGCCGAATACCGTGATGTCCGAGCAGCAGATCCGGGAAGTCCTTAATTACATCAGGACCAAGAGTGCGAGCCCGGCATCGGCCGGGGCCGGCGACGCGGGCGCAACGGCGGCGGCTCAGCCTGCTCCGGCCGCTGCTCCGACTGCCGCATCCGCAAGCACACCCGGGGACATCGAAAAGGGGCAGGCTTTGTTCCAGGGCGCCATTCGCTTCGAAAACGAAGGCGCGGCCTGCAACGCCTGCCACGATGTTCGTAACGACGCCGTCATCGGCGGGGGTATCCTGGCAGCCGAGCTGACCTCAGTGTTTTCGAGAATGGGTGGCGCAGGGGTCAAGGCAATCCTCGGCCAGGCGCCCTTCCCTGTCATGCAGGTGGCCTACGCAGATAAACCGCTGACCGATGAAGAAGTGGCAGCTCTTGTCGCGTTCCTCGAGTACGCCGATTCGGAAGAGTACAACCAGATGCCGAGAGATTACGGAACCGGTTTGTTCCTGAGCGGCGTCGGCGGGGCTGCAATTCTGTTCCTGTTCTTCGGAATCTTTTGGCGCGGACGAAAGACCGGATCCGTAAACCAGGCAATCTATGACCGGCAAGTGACGTCTGTTGTAGAAGACCGTATTAATTAATGAGCGATTTTGCGAACCACAGGTAGCAGGTATGAGCTGGATTAAAGATATCATTTCACCGGAAACCCGTAATTGGGAAGAGTTTTACCGCAATCGCTTTCAGCATGATCGCGTCGTGAGGAGCACGCACGGCGTAAATTGCACGGGCGGCTGTTCGTGGCAGATCCACGTCAAGGACGGCATCGTCGTCTGGGAGACGCAGCAACTCGATTACCCGCTGCTTGAAGATTCCCTGCCCCCGTATGAGCCACGGGGCTGTCAACGCGGCATATCTTTTTCCTGGTACCTGTACAGCCCGCTGCGCATCAAGTATCCCTTGATAAGGAGTGCGCTGGTCGACGCCTACCGCGCCGAGAAGGAAAAGACCGGCGATCCCATGAAGGCATGGGAAGCACTGCAGGCCGACCCCGAGAAGCGCAAGAGTTACCAGAACGCGCGCGGCAAGGGCGGCTTCCGCCGTGCAAGCTGGGACGAGGTCATGGAAATCATGGCCGTAGCGAATATCTATACGACGAAGAAGTATGGCCCGGACCGGGTCATCGGCTTCTCGCCGATCCCGGCGATGTCGATGCTGAGTTACGCCGCCGGCTCGCGGTTCCTGCAATTGCTTGGTGGTGTCTGCCTGAGTTTCTACGACTGGTATTGCGATCTGCCGACGGCGTTCCCTGAAATCTGGGGCGAACAGACGGACGTCTGCGAAAGCGCCGACTGGTACAACGCCAAGATGATCGCCGACATGGGCGCGTGCCTGAACATGACGCGTACGCCCGACACTCACTTCTTCGCAGAATCCAGGCATAACGGCACGAAGGCCGTAGTCTTCTCGCCCGATTTCTCGCAGGTCTGTAAATATGCTGACCAGTGGGTCCCGCTGCATGCGGGCAGCGATGGCGCATTCTGGATGGCTGTCTCCCACGTCATCCTGACCGAGTTCCATCACAAGAATCCGACACCGTATTTCATCGACTACGTCAAGAAATATACCGACAGCCCGATGCTGGTGAGGCTCGACAATTCGAGCGGCCAGTACCGGCCGGGCCGGTTACTCCGGGCGAACGAACTTGCCGAGTTCCAGAATGCTTCCAACGGTGACTGGAAATTCCTCAACATTGATTCCGGCAGTGGTCGTTTCGTAATTCCGAAAGGCGCGATGGGACACCGTTGGGACGAGACACCCGGCAACTGGAATATGAAATTCGAGAATGCCGCGGATGACAGTCCTTACGATCCCGTCCTGACATTCCTTAATGACAACGACGAAGTCGTACAGGCCGGGTTTGACGAATGGGGTCTCGACAACGTGGCCCTCCGGGGCGTGCCGGTCAAGCGTGTTCAGACCGCGTCCGGCGAGACGGCGATCGTGACGACGGTCTACGATCTCATCATGGCGCAGTACGGCGTTAACCGCGGACTCGAAGGCGATTACCCGGCTGACTACGACGACAAGGACGCCGCCTATACGCCGGCCTGGCAGGAAATTTTCACGGGCGTCGACTCGAAGACGGTACTGCAGTTCGCGCGTGAGTGGGCCAACACGGCCAACATCACGCAGGGCAAGTGCATGATCATCATCGGTGCCGGTATCAACCACTGGTACCACGCAAATCTCATGTATCGCGCCGGCGCGATGGCGCTGATGCTAAGCGGCTGCGTCGGCAAGAACGGCGGCGGCCTGAACCACTACGTCGGCCAGGAAAAACTTGCACCTATGGATTCCTGGAGCGGCCTCGCATTCGCGAAAGACTGGCAGAATGCCGCCCGGTTGCAGCAGGCACCGTTGTGGCATTACATCAACACGTGTCAGTACCGTTACGACGGCCAGTATTCCCGTTACAACACCGTGCCCGACAACGAGATGACCCGCATGCACACGGCGGACACAATCTACAAATCGGTACGCAACGGCTGGATGCCCTTCTATCCGCAGTTCAAGCAGAACACGCTGGAACTCAGCAAGACGGCGATACAGGAAGGTGCATCCGATGACGACGCGATCAAGAAGAACGTTGTCGAGAAGTTGAAATCGAAAGAGATCGAATACTCGGTCGGCGATCCGGAAGCCCCGGAAAACCACCCGCGAGTCTGGTACATCTGGAGAGGCAATGCCATCGTCGGCAGCATGAAGGGTCACGAGTATTGCCTGAAGCACTACCTCGGCACGCATCACAACTCGATAGCAGAGGATTCCGAGGAGCAGACCGAAGAAGTGGAGTGGACTGATGTAGCGCCCGTCGGCAAGATGGACCTCATCGTCGATCTGAACTTCCGCATGGATTCCTCGGCGCTGTATTCGGATATCGTTCTGCCGGCAGCATCCTGGTATGAGAAAGCGGATCTGAACAGTACAGACCTGCACTCCTTCATTCATCCGCTTTCCGAGGCCGTGGCCCCCGTCTGGGAGTCCAAGACAGACTGGAATATTTTCCGGGATCTTGCAAAAGCCACGAGCGAAGTCGCAAAGACGTATTTCGCCGAGCCGCAGAAAGACATCGTCGCAGCGCCTCTCGCGCACGACACAGCCGACGAGATCACGCAGCCGACAGTCAAGGACTGGTATACGGGCGAAGTCGAGCCGATCCCCGGCAAGACAATGCACAAGCTCGCCGTCGTAGATCGCGACTACACAATGATCTACGAGAAGTTCATCACGCTCGGCGACAACCTGAAAAATACCGGGCTCGGCGCCCACGGCAATCATTATGATTGCGAGGACGTCTATGAAGAGATGATCGATTCCAACCATTTCGAGGTCCGGGAGTTAGACGGCAAGACCTACCCGTCCATCGAGGAAGACATCGATGCCGCGAATGCGGTCCTGCATCTCTCGACGCTGACCAACGGTAAATTGACGGTCCGGGCCTATGAGAACATGGAGAAGAAAACCGGCCTCGAACTTGTCGACCTGGCCAGGGGCAGCGAGGACGTCAAGCTCCGTTATGCGGATCTGCAGGCACAGCCGCGGCGCTACAACACGTCGCCGTTATGGTCCGGCCTCATGAACGAAGGCAGGGCCTATGCACCATATACCTATAACTACGACAAACTCGTACCCTGGCGGACATTGACCGGCCGGCAGCATTTCTATCTCGATCACGACATGTATATCGCCTACGGTGAGCATCTGCCGACCTACAAGCCGTCACCGAAACCGGAACTCTACGGCGACCTCAAGGAAACACTCAAAGACGGTGACGCGCTGGTACTCAATTACCTGACACCGCACGGCAAATGGCACATCCATTCCACGTACATGGAGAACCTGCGCATGCTGACGCTGTCGCGGGGTTGCGAGCCGTGCTGGCTCAGTGAGGTCGATGCCAGGAAGCTCGGAATCAAGGACAACGACTGGGTCGAGGTCTACAACGACCACGGCGTGTACTGCACCCGGGCCGTTGTGAGCTCGAGAATCCCGCGTGGTGTCTGCATCGTCTATCACGTTCCGGAGCGCACGACGGGCATACCGAAGTCGCAGGAGCGGGGCAACCGGCGTGCCGGCGGGCATAACAGCTGCACGCGTGTGCACCTGAAGCCGAATTACCTGTCGGGCGGCTACGGCCAGTTCAGTTATCACTTTAACTACTGGGGACCTATCGCGCCCAACAGAGACACTCACGTGACCGTCAAGAAAATGACCAAGGTCGTTTGGTAAGTACAACCAGGACAAACTAGAGACAAACATGGACATACGATCACAAATCTCAATGGTCTTTCATTTAGACAAATGTATTGGCTGCCACACCTGTTCGGTCGCCTGCAAGAACATATGGACAGACCGCAAGGGTGCCGAGTACCAGTGGTGGAACAATGTCGAAACCAAGCCCGGAACTGGTTACCCGACCAAGTGGGAAGATCAGGATATCTACAAGGGTGGCTGGGAAAAGAAAGGCAACGACGCCAACGGTAGCGGCAATGGCCAAGCTACCGAGCACGTCATCAAGCTGAAAGGCGCAGGCAAGGCAAAGGGCCTTGGGAATATTTTCCACAACCCGAGCCTGCCGGTGATCGACGATTACTATGAGCCGTTCACCTACAAGTACCTGGATCTCATCGAAGCGAAGGCCGGCGACGATCAGCCGACCGCGCGTCCCGTTTCCCTGATCACGGGCAAGACCATCGATATCAAGTCGGGACCCAACTGGGATGACGATCTCAGCGGCACGCCCGACTACGCGCGTAACGATCCGAATCTCGAGAACCTGTCGCCGGAAGAGCGTGAGGCGATGTTCCAGCTCGAGAAGATGGCATTTTTCTACCTGCCGCGGATCTGTAATCACTGCCTGAACCCAGCCTGCGTAGCATCGTGCCCGTCGGGAGCCTTATATAAGAGGGGCGAAGATGGCATCGTGCTCGTCAACCAGGAAGTCTGCCGCGGCTGGCGCATGTGCGTCACGGCCTGCCCGTACAAGAAAACCTATTACAACTGGCATACCGGCAAGTCCGAGAAATGCATCCTGTGCTTCCCGCGTATCGAAGCCGGGCTTGCACCCGCCTGCATGCATTCCTGCGTGGGCCGGATTCGCTACCTCGGTGTCATTCTGTATGACGCGGACAAGATCGAACAGGTCGCGTCGTCGGACGAAAAGGACCTGGTCCAGAATCATATGGACATCATGCTGGACCCGAACGACCCGGAAGTTATTGCCGCGGCGAAAGCGAATGGTGTCGCCGATTCAACGATCAGGTCGGCGCAGGCGTCGCCCATATACAGGTTCGTAAAGGAATGGGGCATGGCCCTGCCGCTGCATTCCGAGTTCCGGACCCTGCCGATGCTTTTCTATGTCCCGCCGCTGTTGCCAGTCATGGCATCACTAGGCAAGGCAAACAAGAGCCAGCTCGACAAGATGGGACCCGTCACCAAGCAGTGGAGCGATGACTGGTTGTACGACACCAGTACCGAGGAGATCTTCGCCACGATCGACCAGGCGCGGTTCCCACTCGAATACATGGCCAGCCTGTTCAGCGCCGGCGATACGGAGATGATCAAGCTCAGGATCAAGAAGCTCATGGCCGTCAGGATTTACCGGCGCTTTAAAACGGTCGGCGATATCTCCGAGCAGAAAGCCACGGAGGCACTCGCCGACGTCGGGCTGACCGCAAAGATGGCTGACGACATTTACTACCTGACCTCCCTGGCCAAGTTTGACGACCGTTTCGTCATTCCGGCCGCACATCGGGAAGAGGCCATCGAGATGATGGAGTTCACGGGCGATAACAAGGGCAGCGCCGGCTTCGGCTTCAAGGGCGGTACCGCCCAGAGAGGGCTGTAATGACAGACAGATCACATTACCGGCTTATCGCGTCGCTGTTCGAGTATCCGGATGCCGGTTACCCGGAGCGGGTCGGGCAGATCAAGGAGTTCCTCGACGGCGATTACCCGGAAGCTGCCGGGGAGATCGGCCAGTTCCTGGGGTATCTGCCGGCCGATGACGTCATAGCCATGCAGGAATTGTTTACGCGCTCTTTCGACGTGCAGGCGATTGCCACGCTTGACCTCGGTTACGTCCTGTTCGGTGACGACTACAAGAGGGGTGAGCTGCTCGCCAACCTGAACCGCGAGCATATCGAGGCCAGTAACGACTGCGGCACGGAGCTCGCGGATCATCTGCCGAATATTCTCAGGCTCATGAGCGTCCTCAGGGAGGAAGAACTGCTGGAAGACCTGGCTTACGCGATCGTCGGCCCTGCGTTGCTGGAAATGATCGGTGAGTTTGCTCCCGACCGGCTGGAACAGAAAAATGAGTCATACAAAAAGCACTACAAGACGCTGATAGACACCCCGATGGTGCAGGTCGACGCAGTAACCCTTTATAAACATGCCCTGCAGTCCCTGTACGAGGTTCTGAAGCAGGATTTCTCGCGGATCGAAAAGATGCCGCTGAAACGAAAGAGCGATTTTCTTGGTTCGATCGGTGTCGAGATCGAAATAGAGGAACGTGCCAGCGCACATGTGAGAGAGGCCAACTAAATGAACTCCCTGAATTACTTTTTCCTTGTGATGTTCCCCTACATATCGATCGCCGTATTTCTGATCGGCACGATCTACCGGTATAACCAGTCCGGATACAAGGTCACGAGCCTGTCTGCCCAGTTTCTCGAGGGCAAACAGGGTTTCTGGGGTACGGTGCCGTTTCACTGGGGTATTTTGATGCTTTTTGTGGGGCACATGATCGCATTCCTGTTTCCCAAGGCTGTGCTGGCCTGGAACGCTGACCCCACCCGGCTGATCATTCATGAAGGCCTCGGTTTTATGTTTGCCGTTGCCGTCCTGGTCGGGCTTGGCATGCTGATATTGAGGCGCCTGACGAACACACGCCTCAAAGTTGTCACCAGCCGCATGGATCTGTTCGTAGAGTTCGTGCTGCTGGCGCAGGTTATTCTCGGTTGCTGGATCGCGCTGGGCTACCGCTGGGGTTCGTCATGGTTCGCATCGGACCTGTCTCCCTATCTCTGGTCGCTCATCAAGCTGAATCCGCAAGCCGATGCGGTTATTGCGATGCCGCTCGTGATCCGGGCGCATATCGTCTGCGCGTTCTCGATATTCCTGATATTCCCGTTCACACGTCTTGTGCATCTTTTGGTCGCGCCGTTGCATTACATCTTGCGGCCCTACCAGGTCGTGATCTGGTACTGGGATAGAAAGCGGATTCGTCGGGCGAGCACAGCCTGGTCAGACGCCAGGCCGCAGAATAATTGATTGCGCACGGGTTTCAGACCAGGTGAATCATCCGCATGAATAACCTGGAAGCGCTGCCTAAGTTGAAACAAACTAAGGCTCTGAGCGCCAGTACCGTAGCATTTACGGCCTGCTTCGCCGTCTGGACTATTTTTTCCATTATCGGCTTACAGATTAGGACAGACCTGGGTCTGAACGACACTCAGTTCGGACTCCTGGTGGCGACACCGATTCTGACAGGTTCCATAAGCCGAATCTTTTTCGGTATCTGGGCGGATCAATACGGCGGGCGCATCGTCTACGTCACGGTAATGATCGCCGCAGCGTTTGCCACCTTCCTGCTGTCTAATACCGATACCTATATATTGATGTTACTGGCTGCGCTTGGCGTCGGTCTGGCCGGCGGATCCTTCGCTGTAGGTGTCTCCTACGTATCCAAGTGGTACCCGAAGGAGAAGCAAGGCACCGCACTTGGAATCTTCGGTGTCGGTAATGTTGGGGCTGCCATGACCTCCTTCGGGGCACCGTTCGTGCTGGTCGCGTTCGGCTGGGAAATGGTTGCCCAGGCCTGGGCTGCCGGGCTAATTACAATTGCGGCACTTTTCTGGTTCACGACCGAGGACGATCCGGAGTTTCGGGCGCGGAAAGAGTGCGGCGAGAAGTCGAAAGGCATCATGGAGCAACTCAAGCCCCTGAGACATGTCCAGGTCTGGCGGTTCTCTCTCTATTATTTCTTCGTCTTCGGCGCCTTCGTTTCGCTCGCGCTCTGGCTGCCGAGGTATTTTATCGGTGTCTACGGCCTTGACATCAAGACGGCCGGCATCCTGACGTCGTTCTTT
>PVBE011299176.1_pt1 | contig 40116 bp, 34 predicted proteins | sample 1631181 | NCBI WGS metagenome assembly PVBE01 (sample SAMN08397723, study PRJNA350692) | Marine metagenome, whole genome shotgun sequencing project. | isolation source: water | place: Pacific Ocean | collected 2012-04 | reverse complement strand
CAAAACCTGAATGTCCGGTTGTGGCTATTTCCGGACGTTCTGAGGGCCGTTGCTCTCCGTCCGCTTTACCCGTCGAAGCAGACATAACCGAAGGGTGCGATCAACGTCCGCTGATGACCCATTGCGGACACCTAATGAGGCGCCGTTCAAGCGATCTGGCCATCCACCCGTGCTCAGTACCCGGCGTGATTGGCACCTTGATCTTGCCGCTTTCCGGGTGCAGCATCGGACACTGTGGGACGCTCCGTGCCGAAACAATATTATTTTCAGTGGCAAACTTTGTTCGATGGGGGTGATCTCGATGAGCGGCATGTCATGACGGCCAGTCGTTACAATGCCGTTTTTTTGATTTTGACGGGGTGCTGGTCGAGTCCCCAGCCATCAAGGCGGCGGCGTTCCGCAGCCTCTATGCCGAGTACGGCGCTCAGGTGGCGAACGAAGCGGCTGCTTACCACAAGGCCAACGAAGGCATATCCCGCCTGATCAAGATCCGCCACTGCCATCAGGCGCTTCTTGGGATTACGCTCGGCGATGCGGAGTTAGCGGCGCTGGGCGAGCGATACACCGCCATCGTTGTGGAAAAGGTCATCGCCTGCGACTGGGTTCCAGGCGCCGCCGGCTTTCTTGATGCAGCGCGCGGGGCGTTGGCCCTGTTCGTGGTCTCCGGCACCCCCGAGGAAGAACTTCAGCGCATCGCCGCCCGCCGCGGAATGACGCATACTTTCGTCGAGGTTCGCGGCTCGCCTCCCGGCAAGGAGGCCATTGTACGCGAATTGTTAGAGCGCCACCGATTAGTGCCGCGAAGGACACTTTTCATCGGCGATTCCTTGGTTGATTGGCAAGCCGCCGAAGCCTGCGGGCTAGATTTCCTGGGGCGCGTCGCGCCGGGGCATGCCAGCCCCTTCCCCAAGGGCACGCGGGTTGTCTCGGACCTCAAGGCGCTCGACACTGTCGTCGCGCTCAGGTAATCCGCTGGCGCACGGCGGCGGAGATGAACTCGCTGATCAACACGACGGCGAAGATGGCGATCAGGAGCACGGAAACCTGCTCCCAGCGGAACAGGTTCATCGTCGAATACAATAGGATTCCGATGCCGCCGGCGCCAACGAACCCCAAGACCGTCGATTCGCGGATGTTGATGTCCCAGCGGTAAACCGTGGTGCCGTAAATCACCGGCAGGACCTGGGGCAGGATGCCGAACATCAGCACCTGCAGGCGCGAGGCGCCGGTCGCTTCGATGGCCTCGACGGCGCCCTGATCGATCTCCTCTATGGCTTCCGCCGTCAGCTTGCCCATGAAGCCGATGGAGCGGAAGGCGATGGCCCAGATGCCAGCCACTGGACCGGGGCCGAAGATGGCGACGAACAAAAGTGCCCAGACAACCGTGTTGACCGAGCGCGAGGCTACCAGGATGAACCGCGCGATGGACCAGGTCACGACGTTGAAGGTCGTGTTGCGCGCCGCTAGAAAGGCGATCGGAAAGGCGATGATAACGGTAACTGCGGTGCCAAGGGTGGCGATGTGCATGGTCTCGATCAGGGCGTCGACGACCTCATCCAAGACCTCCCAGTCGGGCGGCACCAAGCGTACCATAAGGTCCCAGGCCTGTACGTGGGCATCCAGGAAGTACACCCACGGCAGGTCCAGGCTACGCAACGACCATGCCGCGACGAAGACGACGGCGACGTACCAGACGTAACGAACCAATGTCTGGCGCGGCGTGAAGCGGCGCCAGACCTCGGGATAGCGGACGGAGTGCTCGGCCGGGCTCATCTTAGGCGGCTCCGCACCCAGTTGGAGAAAATCTCGCCCAAGAAAACGAGGGCGATGATGGTCAGCAGGATGGCCAGGCTGAAGTCGTAATCGTAGCGCTTGAACGAGGCCGACAACACCTGACCAATGCCGCCGGCGCCGACGATGCCGACCACCGTCGAGTGGCGAATGTTGGCATCCAATCGGTAAATGGAGACGCCGAGATAGCGCGGCAGAGCTTGCGGCGAGATGCAGTAGACCATGAACTTGGCAAAGCCGGCCCCGGTGGCGCGCACCGCCTCGAGTTGCCCCGGCGGCATGTTTTCGATATCCTCGGCCAACATCTTCGAGATGAAACTGACCGAGGCGACGGTCAGGGTAAGAACGCCGGCAAGCGCCCCGAAGCCCAAAATCTTGACGAAAAAGATGGCCCAGATGATCTCGTGAAAGGTACGCGATAGAACGATGAGGAACCGCGCCACCAGATAGATCGGCCTGGGCACCAGGTTGACCGCCGCGCAGACGCCGAGCGGTATGGCCACGATCATGCCGAAAAAGCTCGCCGCCAGCGCCATCTGGACGCTTTCCACGACCCCCTTGATGAGAAGCTCCCAGCGGCTGAAATCGGGCGGCACCATGCGTGCGAACATATCCCCGGCCCTGGGCAGACCCCTGGCCGCCCGGCCCCAATCGATGTCGAGGCTGGCGAAAGCCCAAACCAGGTAAACCGCCACCAGCGCCATGAGACCGAAGCGCAAGGCCGGGTTTTCGATCAGCTTGATGGTGTGCCACTCGCCCGCCGCGGCGCTTTTGGTATCCGCCGGCGGCGTCATCCCGCGGAAGCCTCTCTGACGAATCCTTTTTCCTTCTTGGTCGCTTGCGGATCGGGTGGCGGCTCGGGACCGGAATCGTCGTCGTCCTCTACCTTGCGGATGGTGGTGCTCCAGTCTTCCTCGCCGTAGATCCTTGTGAGGACGTCGGCCGTGAGGCCATCGGCGTCGCCGTCGAATACGATTTCACCTTCGGCGAGGCCGATGACACGGTCGGAAAAAGACTGAGCCAGTCCAACATCGTGGATATTGACCAGCGCCGGCGTTTTGAACTCGTGCGCCAGCTCCACGATGATGCGCATGATCTGGCGCGAGGTCTTGGGATCGAGGGACGCCGTCGGCTCGTCGACCAGCAACAGGTCGGGTTTCTGCATTAAGGCCCGGGCGATGCCGACGCGCTGGCGCTGTCCACCCGATAGCGCATCGGCGCGGGTGTTTTGGTAGCCCGTGAGGCCAACGCGATCGAGGAGCTCAAAGGCAGCCCGGACGTCGTCGGGCGGGAAGTTGCGCCGGTAAGCGCGCCAGAACCCGACGTAGCCGAGGCGTCCCGAAAGTAAATTCTCCATCACCGTCAGGCGTTCGACCAGATTGTATTCCTGAAAGATCATGCCCATGCGCCGACGCACCTTGCGCAATTCGCGACGGTTCAAGGAGACGACATCGGTGTCGTCCAACATGACCTTGCCCGAAGTCGGCTCGACCAGTCGATTGATGCAGCGGATCAAGGTGCTCTTGCCGGCGCCGGACGGTCCGATGATGGCGATCACCTTGGGCTCGTCAACGGTCAGGCTGACGCCCTTCAGGGCGCTCGTTCCCGTGGGGTAGACCTTGGCAAGATCGGTGATGGTCAGCATGGATGCCCTTTCACGATAGGCCGACGCCCCCTGATTGCCAGGGACGTCGGCCCGCCGCGTTGGTTTGGTTGGAGCCTACTTCTTCTTTTTCTTCGCTCTCTTGGCAGCCACCTTGGCGTCCTCGGCGCGCAGGGCGTCCTGGCTGTAGACGGTGTCGTTGGCCTGTTGGATGGTGCGAATATCGGACCAGTGGTCCTGGAAAGTGATGGGGAGGAATTTGTCGGCCTGCTTGCCGAACTCCTTCTCCAGCCCGGTTCCCTTCCAGTCGAAGGAGACGAACGAATAGATGATCTGGCGCGCCAGGTCCGGCTTCAAATTGTGTGCGTAGCCGTAGGATGTGGTCGGGAACAGCTTCGATTCCCAAATGATGCGCAGGTCGTCTTTGTTTACGACGCCCTTGTCGTGCATGCGATCCAAGACGCTCGATGCGATCGGCGCGGCATCGTAATCCTTATTGGCTACACCCATGATCGAGTTGTCGTGCTTGCCCGAATAGATCACCTTGTAGTCCACGTCAGGCTTGACGCCGAGCGCCACGAAAAGAGCTCGCGGCGCCTGGTTGCCCGAGTTGGACGAAGGCGTAACATGGGCGATCTTGCGCCCCTTCATATCCTTGAAATCCTTGATGTCGGTGTCCTTGTGGGTGATCAATTGCAGCTTGTAGCCGAAGGTGCCGTCGGCCCGCCCCATGATGGCAACCGGCACGTAGCCCGCCAAGTTGACGCCGAACACCGTCGGCCCGGTGGAAATGCCAGCCACGTGCAGGCGGCCCGAGCGCATGGCCTCGACCTGGGCGGCGTAGGATTCGGCGCCGTACCACTTGACCTTCTTGCCGGTGTTCTTGGCCAGATAGTCCATGAACTCCGTGAACTGGTTCTCGTAGACAGACGGATCCTCGACCGGCGTGTAAGAGAATATCAACGTGTCGGGGTCGAGCCACTTGCTTGTATCGGTGGGTGTATCGGCAACCAGATCCTTGTCGTTGTCGCAGAAACGAACGTCCAGATCGCCGCGGTTCTTGCACTCTTGAGCAATGGTAGGCGTCGCCGTCGCGAACAAGAGGGCGGCGACAGCGAGGCAGGGTAACAAGCGGTGGTAAATCGATGAAATGGCCATAGGACTCTCCCTGGATGGTTGATAGTTGGGCCCGACGGGCGGTCCTCCCTAGGTGCCTAATTCAAACTGGCTGTCTTGTTCCCATTCGCCGTTCGGCACCATTTGTTGCAAGATCATCTCTTTTTGCCACGCTCGTTGCAACAAAACATTTGCGCCGCGCCGCCAAGGTTCGCTTCCGGGCCTACAGCCTTGCTTCGAGGAGGGTCTCGGCAAGCTCCGCGAAACCGGCGCCGGCCGGCTGCCGGGTCACGTAGGCAGGTTCTGTCGCGAGCCGCCCGTCGAAGGCTCGGATGTTGGCCACGCCGACGGCATTGGGGAAGAAGGCGAACAGGGGTGCGTCATTAGGGGAATCGCCGACGAAGACGAAGGAGTCCCGCTCCGCGTCCAGATCGACGGCAAAGGATTCTTCGAGCAAGATGCGCGTCATGGTCAGCTTGTCGTAAGTTCCGAACCAGCCGTTGACGTGGATGGAGCTGACCTTGGCCGTCGCCCCCGCCGCCGTCATCATCGCGACGACGCGATCCACCTCTGTCGGCGGCAAGGGGGGCACGTCCTCGCAATAGTCGATGGCGAGGTCGGCCTCGCGGTAGGGTTGGTCCGAGGCCACCGCCGCCCCGGGAACCTCACGCAGGATCGCATCGCGCAAGCCGTCAAGGCGTCGGCGGTTCGCCGCCCGCTCGTCGGCGTCGAGCCCGAACCGCCGCGTCATCCGGCGCGCTTGGTGGTCGTAGCGAAAGTAGAACGCCCCGTTCTCGCCGACCACCGCGTCGATCGGCCACATGCGGGCGATGTGGTCGCACCAGCCGGCTGGGCGGCCGGTAACGGGGATCACCAGCAACCCCGCCGAGCGCAGCTGTTCCATGGCGCCATAGGCCTCCGCCGTCATCCGGCCGTCGGTGGTCAGGGTGTCGTCGATATCGGTCAGAACCCAGCGCACGGCACGCCGGGCCTTGTGCGGAAAACATTCGAGCGGCTTCATCGGTCGCACCCCTTTCCAGCCATCCATTCGGCGAGCCGGGCGCGCGTCGCGTCGGCCACGTGGAGGCCGAGCTTGGTGCGCCGCCACAGCACGTCGTCGGGCGTGCGAGCCCATTCCCGGTCCACCAGGTGGCGGACCTCGGCCTCGTAAAGCCCGCCACCGAAATCCTCGCCGAGGTCCTCCGGACGACCCGCGCCGTCGAGGATTTTGAAGACCCGGCTTCCGTATGCGCCAGCGTAGCGGCGGCGGAGCGGCGCGGGCAACCATGGAATGGAATCGGCGAGCCGACCCAGAAGCCCATCCAGACCGTCGACCCCGAGGTCGCCGCCGGGCAGCGGATCGTTGCTGGTCCAGGGCGGCGCCATGAGGTCGACGAAGGGTTGCAGCCTGTCGAGCGCCCGCTCGGCGAGCCGGCGATAGGTGGTGATTTTGCCGCCAAAGACGGACAACGCCGGCGCGCCGCCGGTGCCTCTTCCGACTTCGAGCCGGTATTCGCGGGTCACCGCCGAAGCGGCACCGGATTCGGCCCCGTAAAGCGGCCGTACGCCGGAGTAAGACCACACCACGTCGGTGGGATCGACAGGCGCGCGGAAGTACCGGCCGGCGGCCTCGCCAAGGTAGGCGATTTCCCCGTCGTCGATCCGCACCTCGGCCGGATCGCCGTCGAAGTCGACCTCGGTGGTGCCGATCAGCGTAAAGCGGCCTTGGTAGGGAATGGCAAAGAGGATGCGGCGGTCGGGTTGCTGGAAGATGTAGGCCATGTCGTGGCCGAACAGGCGCGGGACCACGATATGGCTGCCCTTGACCAGGCGCAACGGCACGGCTGTTGGCAGTCCGAGAATTTCAGTCGCCACCCGGCCGGCCCACGGGCCGGCGGCGTTGACAATGGCACGCGCCCGGACCATGCGTTCGGGTCCCGCGATTGGGATCAGGCGTGCTTGCCACTGGCCGTCGACCGCGTCGGCCGATGCGCAGCGGGTCCTAACCAGAATCTCGGCGCCGCGCTCGACCGCGGACTGGGCGTTGAGAACGACCAGCCGGGCGTCGTCGACCCAGCAGTCGGAATAGGCGAAACCCTTGCGGAAATTCCCTTTCAGCGGTTCACCCGCCGGATGTCGGGCGAGGTCGAGACCTTCGCACTTCGGCAGCGTCGTCCTGTGGCTCAGGTGATCGTAAAGGAACAGGCCGATCCGGATTAGCCAAGCCGGCCGCTGGCCGTCTTCGTGGGGAAGGACGAAACGCATCGGGCTGACGATGTGCGGGGCCAGCCGAAGCAGGACCTCGCGTTCGGCCAACGCCTCGCGGACGAGCCCGAAGCGGTAGTATTCCAGATACCGGAGGCCGCCGTGAATCAGCTTGGTGCTTGCCGACGAGGTGGCGCCGCCCAGGTCGCCCTGCTCGCACAGCACCACCGACAAACCGCGTCCCGCGGCGTCGCGCGCAATTCCGACCCCATTAATCCCGCCGCCGATGATCAACAGATCGACTGGTTCGCCGTCTTGCACCTCGGCACCTCCCATACTTTTCCGGCAACTGACAGGCCCAATTCCAACAATGAACGATTTGAACCATCTTTCAATGTTCGCGATGACGGGAACGGTAGTCAGGGATCGTCCTCCGGACAGCGGTCGACGACACTTGGCCGGCCCCCACAAGCCTCCCCGCCCATTTGTATTTTAACGATTCGGCGATAGAGGTCCCATGCCCAAGAGAGGTGGCGTTGCGGAGCAAAATGCCGAAGTTCTAAATCAACGCCGCCATGTCCGCTTTTGGCTATTTCCGGACGTTCTGAGGGCCGTTGATCTCCGTCCGCTTTACCCGTCGAAGCAGACATAACCGAAGGGTGCGATCAACGTCCGCTGATGACCCAACTCGGACAATACGGACTAGTGGCTGTGGGTCAATTTGGTCCTTTCTTGATTAAAAGGCTCTGACCTATAGGTGGAAATGTCCGTGGGGGTTGGTCAGCCTGATCGGGCCATTACTCCGCTTTCCAGCCTTCGCCCACAAGGCGATGGAGTTCCTCGCCGTTCATGCGCTCCAGCCCAAGTTCCGGCAGGATGTCGTTCTCGGCTGGGAAATCCCGCCCATAGAGGGCGGAGAAGAGGTTGATGCCCGCCTCGTGAAGCGGCATGGCGACACCGGCGGCGCGGCCGATGGCGACGCTTGGGACTAGGCCGAAGGGCACGTCCTCAACGACGTAGCGGGTATCGAGGGAATTTGGTCCGGGCGGCCCGCCGCGCCGCGCATGGATGGCGTCGGTCATCTCGGCGACCGGTCCCAGCGGCACGTGGAACGACAGGTGGATGTGCTCGCGAATCGTGCGCACGGTGACGCCATAGGCCTCGGCGACCGCAAGGCGCTCAACATCCATCGCCTCGATCAGGCGGCCCACGGTTCCCGTGATCAACTCATAGTTGGCCCACTCCTCGGCGCGCTCTATGCGCGTCAGGTTGCACAGAGAATTGGCCATGTGGACCGGCGGATTGAGATTGCTGAGCGATATGGCAAGAAGGTCGGAGCGCCGTTGGAAGTGGTCTCCGAACAGCGCCTGGCACACCTCTAAACCGCGATCCTCATCCGCCAAGGGCAAGGTCGAGACGTCCAGGGTCTTGCGGATGGTCGAGATACCGACCCCCGTTTCCCCTTGGGAGCGTCCTGCCAGGAAGGTTGTCGCCCAAGCGGCGATGGGAATCTGAACACCCCGCTCCGCCAGGAGTTTCGACAGATAAAGAGCGCTGAGCGAGCAATGCGAGCTGATGATGACGATTTGATCGGGGTGCAGGTGCGGGGCAGCCTGATCCATGACCATGCGGTGAGCGTTGCCCGGAACCGCGATCAATACCACGTCCGCGTTCTCCAGCGCCGCCTGACAGGTGGTCGCGATGGTTGGCGAAAAGTTGCCCGACACCTCTCCGCTGGCGGCCAGTGGCGCGCCCTCCGCGAACGCCTTGGTCGACTTTCCGGACGGTGACCAAAGGGTTGTCTGGTGCCCCTTGTCGGCAAGAAAAGCGATGTATCCGCGGCCTATGCCGCCGGCCCCAAGAACTGCTACCTGCATTCGTCTGTTCTCCTCAAAAGATGCAATCTAATTGGTGTGATCGACCGCGCAGCGCGCGGCGGCGAGCCAATGGCCCGTGGAAACCTCGGTCAGCCGCGAGTCCGGCTCTCCATAATCGAGGGTGGGATCCATCAAGAGGTGTTGGCGCGTACGCTCAACTAGCGGATCGGGTACCGAGATGGCAGACAATAGAACGCGCGTATAGGGGTGCAGCGGATTTTCGTACAACTCCCGGGTTGGCGCCAACTCGACGATCCGGCCGCGGTAAATAACCGCCACTCGATGGCAGATGTGGCGAACCATGTTGAGGTCGTGGGAAATGAAGAGATAGGTCAGGTCGAGCTCTTCTTGCAGATCCTGCAACAGGTTGACCACCTGGGCTTGAATGGAGACATCAAGGGCCGAGATCGGTTCGTCGGCGATGATAAGGCTCGGCTTGAGCGCGATGGCGCGGGCGATGCAGATACGCTGTTGTTGTCCGCCTGAGAACTGATGCGGATACCGTTTGGCAAAGGCCGGGTCAAGACCGACCTTGCGGAAGAGGTCGGCAACGTATTCTTCTCGCTCGCCCGGCCCCGGCATCAAGCCATGGATGACAAGCGGTTCGGCAACGAACCCACCGACGCGCATACGCGGATTGAGCGAGGCGTAGGGGTCTTGAAACACCATCTGAAAGCGCCGCCGAACCGGTCTCAGCTTCGCCGTCGTTAACCCGGTGATTTCCGCGCCCTCGAAGCGGATCGACCCCGACGTTGGCGGAACCAGCATGGTGACGGCGCGCCCGATGGTGCTCTTGCCGCTTCCCGATTCGCCAACCAGACCCATCGTATGGCCGCGCTCTATATCGAAACTGACATCGTCGACGGCCCTGAGATCGACCCCGGGCCGCCATAGGAATGGGTGCTGCAACGGAAAGGTCTTGACCAGATTGCGTACCGAGAGAAGCGGTGCCGGCTCTGCGTTCATGTCGAACCGCCATCGGCAAGCGACTGTTTGAGGTCATACCAGGCGGCGACCATATGACCGGCGGCGCCGTCCGCGACCTGATCGAGCGGCGGCACCTCGAGCAGGCAACGCTCGGTCGCATAGGGGTTGCGCGGCGCGAAGGGATCGCCCGGCGGCAACTCGCGGAGCGACGGCGGCGCACCGTCAATCTGCAGCAGGCGGGTCTGTCCCGAAGCGCCCTGGGGCAAAGAGCGCAAGAGCCCGAACGTGTAGGCGTTGCGTGGATCGGCGTAGACCGCTTCTACCGGCCCCCGTTCGACGATGCGTCCGGCATACATGACCTGAACGTTGTCCGCGATCCCGGCCACCACACCAAGATCGTGGGTGATCCAAATGACGGCCATGCCGAGCCTTTTCTTCAAGTCGCGGACCAGTTCCAGGATTTGTGCCTGGATCGTCACATCGAGCGCCGTCGTCGGTTCATCGGCGATCAACAGTTTCGGTTCGCAAGCCAGCGCCATGGCGATCATCACGCGCTGGCGCATGCCACCCGAGAACTCGTGCGGATATTGCCGGAGACGGCTCTTCGGAGACGGGATGTGCACGAGGTCGAGAAGCTCCGTCGCCCGCGCCGCGGACTGACGGGGCGTGAACCCGAGATGTTGTTCGACGCCCTCGGTCAATTGCCGCCCGATCGACAAGACGGGATTAAGCGACGTCATCGGGTCTTGGAAAACGAAGCCGATCTCACGTCCACGGACGCGCCTCACCTCTTCGGGGCCGAGCGTCAGCAGGTTGCGGCCTTCAAACAACACCTCGCCACGGACGATGCGGCCCGGCGGCATGGGGACGAGACCCAGCATCGATAGAACGTGGACGCTCTTGCCGCAGCCGCTTTCGCCGACGATGCCAAGCGTCTCGCCTTCGCCGAGGGTGTACGACACGTCGGTCACAGCATGGACGACGCCGCCTTCGACGTCGAACTCTACCGTCAGATCTCGGACTTCAAGGATATTCCCCATGAATTGGCTTTCAGACCTGCAGATACCCGTTGTCGGTGGTGGTTAGGAACTCACATCCGTCGTCCGTGATCAGCACCAAATCCGAATGCTGCAGGCCACCCCAGGGGGGAATGCGCAGATTGGGCTCGAAGGTGCACACCATGCCGGGTGCCAGCACGATCTTGGAGTCGGCATCAAGCGACGGATCCTCGTGGGCGCCCAGGCCCATGCCGTGGCCGATGCGCCCCGGCGTGTACTTCGCGTAGCCCAGGTCCGCGTAGGCCTGCTTGGCGGTGTCATAGAGCTCAGCCACCGAGATGCCGGGCTTGAACAAGGGCTTGGTGCGGGCTCGCACCTCCAGAATGGCGTCGTAAGCGGCCCTTTTCTCATCGTTCAAGGGGCCGACGGCCACCGTGCGTTCGTTTTCGGCATGCATGCCGTTGGCATTGGTCCAAATCATGATCAGCACCAGTTCACCCTTCTTAGGTTTGCGGCGCTTGGGATTGTCAGCGTTGATGGCCACCCGGTCGCCGGCCAGAGTCCAGCACCACAGGCCGTTGTGGACGCCGCCTTCCAAGCTGCCGAAGTCACAGACCTCGATGTCCGGATAGTCCTCGATCCATAGGCGGTTCATGGCCCCCATGGCCGCCACCGACGCCTGCTGCTCGTTGGCCCCGGCGGAAACGGCGGAGATGGCTGCATCCATACCAGCGTCAGACAGCTTCGCCGCGATGCGTATGCAGTCGATCTCGTAAGGTTCCTTGACCAGGCGGGACTTGGCGATCACGTCGGAGATATCGGAGAACGTGGCGTTGGGGAACGCGGCTTCGAACTGGCGCATCCGAGCGACAGGGAGGAAGTTTTCCTCGATCCCCAGTGGCCCGTCGGCGACGCCCAATTCGCTCAGAATCTCGCCCAGGGCTGTCAGCCAGTTGGGTCCCATGGTTTTTTTGATGCCCCAGGCGCCATAAAGCCGGATATCGCGCACCCAAGCCGACTCGTGGGAATGATCATCGCGCAGGGCGTGGACCAGGACCACGGGATCGCCCTTTGCGGGCAACACCGCGACGACGGGGTGGCTGTAGATGATCGGGTTAAAGCCACTGAGATAAAAACTGTTTTCCGGCTTCATGCAGATCATGGCGCCGATACCGCGCGCCGCAAGGTCCTCTTGCAGACGACGAATGCGGTCCTGGCCGACGGAATTCTGTTCCACGATTTTATGTCTCCTCCAGTTAGATTAAGGCTTGGTTCAACGCGAACCGCTCATTTTTGGGTCGAAATAATCTCGCATCCAATCCCCCAGCAAGTTGACACCGAGCACGACAAGGACGATCGCGACGCCCGGAAAGGTCGATAGCCACCAGCCGGACGAGATGTAGCCCCGTCCATCGGCCAGCATGCGGCCCCAACTGGCGTGCGGCGGCTGCACCCCTAGGCCGAGGAAGCTCAGGGCCGATTCGAGAACGACGACACGGGCCAGTTCAAGCGTGGCAACCACGATCGCGGCGGTCAGAACGTTGGGCAGGATGTGGCGAAAAAGGATCCGGGCGCGCCCCGCGCCGGCTCCTCGCGCGGAAAGCACGAATTCCTGCTCGCGCAATGACAAGACCTCGCCACGCGTGATCCGGGCGAACCGTGTCCACCCGGTCAGGGCAAGGACGATGACCAGGTTGACGAGGCTGGGCCCGAGGACGGCAATGACGATCAGCGCGAAGAGCAACAGCGGAATAGAGAGCTGAATATCGGCGATCCGCATGATGATTCGCTCGTTCCAGCCGCCGAAATAGCCGGCGACCAAGCCCAGAGAGACACCGATCGTTGCGCCTAACAGCACCGCCGTTGCCGCGACGAGGAGGGTGACGCGACTGCCGGTGATGATACGGCTTAGAATATCGCGCCCGATCTGATCGGCCCCCAGCGGGAAATCGCCAGGCCCGGAAAGAGACATCGTCGGGGGAGCCAGCCGCTTCTTCAGATCCATCTTTAAGGGGTCGTGCGGAGCCATGATCGGGGCGGCGAGCGCCGTTATCAGGAACAGGGCGACGAAAGTGGCGCCGAACAGGCCGGCCCGGCTGGCCACGAGGTGACGAAAAAAGCGGCTCACCGGTTGATCCTGATCCGCGGGTCCAACAGGCCATAGGTCAGATCGACCAGCAGATTAATCAAGATGAACATCGCCGAGATGACGGCAACCCCAGCCTGGACGACCGGGAAATCCTTGCTCTGAATCGCCAGCAGAATGACGCGACCGACCCCCGGCCACGAAAAGATGGTTTCCGTCACTACCGCTCCGCTGAACAACTCGCCGGCCAGAATGCCCAACATGGTCACCACCGGAATCAAGGCATTTCGCGCCACATGGCGCATGAAGACGAGGTGGCTGACCAGACCCTTGGCCCAGGCCGTGCGGATATAGTCTTCTTTTAGGATTTCGATCATGCTGGAGCGCAGAAGTCTGGCGATGCTGGCGCTCGTGAAGGTCGCCAAGGTGATCGCCGGAAGCACCAGATGGGCGAGAGTTCCCCGTCCCCCCGCCGGCAGCCAACCGAGTTGGACGGCGAAAACGAGAATGAGGATGATCCCGAGCCAGAAAATGGGCGTTGCTTGCCCTAAAAGCGCGGTCGTCATCGCGATCAATTCGAGGAAAGTACCGCGTTTGAGGGCAGCGACGAAACCCGCGATGACGCCGATCACCATCCCCATAACGAGCGCCACTAAGGAAAGCTGAATGGTCGCCGGAAAGCGTTCCAGAACAACGTCCATCGCCGGCCGCTGGTGGAGGAGCGATTCGCCGAAATTACCCCTGACGGCGTCCGCCAGGAAAATGGCGTATTGCTCCCAAAGCGGAAGATCGAGCCCCAGTGCATGGCGGAATTCGGCGAGATCCGCATCCGTTGCGCCAAGCGGAAGCATCAACACCGCCGGATCCCCGGTCAGCCGCGCCGCGACGAAAACCAGCGTCAACAATCCCCATATGGCGATTAAGGCTTCGCCGAGGCGCGACAGAACGTACTTGGGCATAGATGCCCTCAGACATCAGCGTTAGGGCAATCAGCGCGGTTTGATGTCCATCGCTCTAAACCATTCGTCGCCACGCTTTTGCCAGCTGATGGACTTGGACTGTGCCCAAGTTTTCGGCTGATGGAACATGGAGACGTGCGGCGGATCGGCGCATATGGTCTCGGACGCCTCCTTGTAGAAACTCAGGCGTTCCTTCTTATTGGTCGTCGAGCGCGCCTTGGACAAGAGGTCCTTGAACTTCTGGTTCTCGTAATAGGCATACTTGTTGCCCGGCTCGAACAGGGTCAGAAGTCCATCCGCGTCCAGTGTCGGCCATGCCATCCCAAGATAGGCCATGTTGCCGAGATTGCCCGCCTTGCGGAACTTGGTCAGCCACTGGCCGAAATCCATCTCGATGATTTTGGCCTGGACGCCGACCTCACCCAACTGCGCGGCAATGATTTGGCCGATTTCCTCGCCTTGCAGATAACGCTTGGTCGGCACCTCGAAGTCGACCTTCAGGCCGTTCGGATAGCCCGCCTCGACAAGCAGCGCCTTGGCCTTTTTCGGGTCGTACGGAATCGGCTTCAAGTCGGGATTGAACCCGAAATAAGCCCCCGACATGGGCTGGCACCTGGCGATTGAGCCATGGCCGTCCCACAGGCTGTCGATAATGGCCTGGCTGTCGATCGCGTGGTTGATCGCCAGGCGCAGTTTCTGATTGCCCTTAAACGGAGGAATCAGGTTATTGAATTTGAGCATCATGAAGCGAATGCTCGGTTCGGCACCGGCTTCTGCGCGGCCGCTGGCGTTGATGCGGGCGATCTCTGACGGCGGGAAGCTGTGAATCAGATCGACCTCGCCGGCAAGCAGCGCGGCGATGCGGCTCGAGGCCTCGGGCATAACGCGGAAGATGGCGGTCTTGAACGTCGCTTTCGCGCCCCAATAATTGTCCTTGGCGCGCAGTTCAAGATGGTCGCCGCTCTTAAACGTGACCAGATCGTAGGGTCCCGTCCCCATCGCTTCGATAGCCGGGTTATGGTCCTGCGACCATTTCGGCGGCAAAAGGAAGAACATCGAAAGCTGGTCGGCGAGCGCCGCAAACGGCTTGTTGGTTATTAATTCGAGGGTCGTCGGATTGATGACCCGGACCTCCTTGATCGGCGTGAACCACGCCCTGATGCGCGCCTTGAGCTTGGGGTCGAGGACGCGATCGACATTCCACTTCACCGCCGCGGCATCCATCTTCTCGCCGTTCGGGAAGGTTACGCCGGGCACCAGTTCGAAGCGCCACGTCAGGTCGTCGACCGCGCGCCACGACTTCGCCAGGTTTGGCTTGAGCTTCAAGTCCGGGCCACGGATGACGAGTGAACTGTACAGATGGCTGATGACGCTGAGATCGGTATCGGCGGTTGCTGTCTTGTGCGGATCGAGGGTGTTGACATTGGCAACAAGCCCGATCGTAACCTTGTCCCCGGCAGCTTGCACCGTGTTCGAAACAAGAGCGGCCGTTGCGAGGAGCAGGCCACCGACGGCATACGCAAAAGCACGAATAATACGTGACATGAAAGATTTCTCCCTTTTGGTTAACGGACGCGGTCGGGCACATTGCATGGCAGCCGTTTTCGGATGCCGTTTCCTAATGGTGCCTAATCCGACGTCAACTTCGACGCAGAAATACGTAACGTAAGCAAAACTATACTGCACCCGGCTCGCTGTGCACAAGATCGCATCCGCTGCACCGGTGGCGTCGAGATTTGGTGCCGCTACGGGCCGCTCCCAGTGCTTGCCGTCCGCTCGGCTCTTGTCGAACCGGTTCAGAAAGAGGAAGCTGGAAAAGATAATCAAACATCGGCCTCGACTGAGCGATCTTGGAGGGTTAGATGCGGGTGACTGGCGGGCGGGAAATTCTTACCGAACTCGACGAGATTGTTGATCCCAAGCATACGGCGTTGATCATTGTCGACATGCAGAGAGATTTCTGCTCGTCGGACGGCTGGTTCGCCCGCCGCGGGGTCGATATCTCTTCCGTGCAGGCAGCGGCAGAGAATTTGGTGCCGCTGTTGGGCAACGCCCGCCAGGCGGGCGTGCTGCCGATTTACATTCAAATGCAGATTCTTCCGGGCTTCAAATCGCTGTCGGGATCGTATCTGCGCTTTCTCACCGAGATTGGGAAAATCATGGACTCTTCGGGCGAGAGTTTCACGATGCCCGGAACGCGCGGCGCTGAAATCATTGACGAATTGGCACCGCAAGAGGGCGAAATAGTGATCCAGAAATGGAGATCAAGCGCCTTCGTCGGCACCAGCCTCGATATGATCCTCAAGTGCAACGACATCAAGTCCGTCATCTGTTCCGGGGTGGCAACCCATGCCTGCGTCGATTCCACGGCGCGCGACGCCACATTTTACGATTACTACACCGTCGTGGCCGAGGATTGCGTCGCCGATTACGATTCGGAACTGCACAATGCGTCGCTTCAACTTTTGGCCCATCGTTTGGACGTAGTGTCGTCGAAATCAATCGGTCGTCTTTGGGAACAGCCGGTCGCCGCGATTGCGGGAGAGTAATCCCAGTGATCTTTGATGCTTCGTTCAATCGGTCGGAAGGCCGTAGATGTCGCGGGCCGTTGATTGCGAGATACGCTCCTCGGTCAAATCTCTTTGAACGAGGGTGCGCTCACGAGTGCCGGGATCGCCATATCCACCGCCCCCGGCGGAAACCACCGCCACGGATTCGCCGGCCGGGACGATGCAGTTCGGCCCCACGGGCGGCGTAACGCCGGCACTCCATTCCAGTCGGGAAATGCCGCCTGACCGGCCGCCGAACAATCCCAAGGGGGGCGTCTGGTTACAAGCACCCCACATGAAAACCCGTGCCTCGTGATCGACGGCTCGGATACGGCGCCTTACCGCCATGCCGCCCCGGTATTTTCCGGTGCCGCAGGAATCCTCGACGAGCTCGTAGCGCTCGACCACCAGGGGATGTTGAGATTCAAGCGATTCGATGGGCTGATTGGCACCGTTCATGCAATGCGCCATGGTGGCGTCCATCCCATCCTTGGTGGCGCGTGCGCCCAGGCCACCGCCGACCGTCTCGTTGTAGACGTAGAATTTACCGGTGCGTGGATTGATGCCGCTGAAATTGACCAAGGCGCCCCCCGTGCTGTGGGAAACGACGCGGTCGGGAATCGCGGGCGCCAGCGCGGCAAAGATCATATCCGCGAGCCGTTGGCAGACCTGTGTGCGGCTGAAGACGGCGGCTGGTGCAATCGCATTGACCACTGAGCCCTCCGGCGCCGACACGTGGATCGGTCGGTAAAGACCCGCATTGGGTGGAATGCCGGGATCGACGAGGGCTTTCACCGCGTAGTAGATCAATGACAACAGCGCCGTCCACACGACGTTGATGGAGCTTCGCACTTGTGGCGGGTTGCCGGCGAAGTCAAAAAACAACTCATCGCCACGCACTTCGATCGCCACCTTGAGCTCCAAAGTGCCCTCGAAGGTGTCGCTGTCGAGACCGTCTTCGAATTGATACGAGCCATCCGGGATCAAGGCGATGCCGGCCCGTGTCCGCCGCTCCGCATAGTCGAGCAGGGCCTCGCAAGCAGCCAGCGTATGATCCATGCCGTATTTCGCACACACCTTCTCGAAGCGCTGGATGCCCATCCGGTTGGCCGCCATTTGAGCGCGGAAATCGTTGAGCCGATCACTCGGCACCTGGCAGTTGAGGAGGATCATCTCTATGACGTCCTCTTGCAGAACGCCCTCGCGATAGAGCCGCACCGGCGGAATGCGCAACCCTTCTTGGAAGATGTGCGCGTGGCCGCGATCGACGAAATCCGCATGATGCGCAACGTTGGTTGCCCAGGCGATAAACCGGCCCTCATAGAAGATCGGTTCGATGATTACGATGTCGTTGAGATGCGTCCCGCCGCCCGTATAGGCGTCGTTGCCAACGAAGGCGTCGCCGGCGCGGATGTCATCGAGCGGGTGGCGCTTGAGCACGTGATCGACGATGCCGATCAGCGAGCCGAGATGCATCGGAATGTGCTCGGCCTGGGCGAGGGTGCGTCCCTTGATGTCGAACAGCGCCGTCGAGCAATCGCGCCGCTCCTTTATGCTGGTTGAATAGGCGGCGCGGATCAGGGTCTCGCCCATTTCCTCGACGATCGTCAGCATGGCATTGCCGATGACCTCGACCGTGATCGGATCGACGGTCGGGCGGGCCGGACCCGGCGCCTGTTGATCGGGGGGCACGGTCATGTCGGCGACACCTCGATGATGATGTTGAGATGCGAATCGACGATTGCCGTCTGCTCGGGCAACACGAGCACGGTCGAATCCATCTGGTCGCTGAGCGCCGGGCCGATCAGCCGGTTCCCCGGCCGGAGCTGCTCTCGATCATACACCGGGCATGTCACGAAGCCGTTCGCTTCGGGGAAATATACGTCGCGCCGGCCGATAACGGCGGCGCCGGCGTCCGCCCCTTCATCGGGATAAACGGGCAGCGCCGCCTTGGGAACGATACCCGACGCCTCCAGGCGGAAGGTCGTTATCTGAACCGGCTCCTCCGCCGCAGTGTAGCCATACGTCTGGCGGTGCAGGCTTTCGAACGCCTGGCGCAGCATGGGCAGCATGGTTGCATCGATGGTGCCGGGTGGAAGCGGCACGCTGAGTTCATAGCTTTGCCCCGCATAGCGCATGTCGATGGCCCGTGCCAGCAGGCGGGCCTCGGGCGCAATCGCGTGGCGCTCGAACCAGTCGGCCGACTGGCTATGGAGGGTCGCGAACGCCTTGGCCATCGGTTCGAGCGCTGACTCGTCGAGCGCAAGGAGCCGCGTCATCGAGGTGTTGGTCCTGAGGTCGGTCAGCAACAGGCCAAGGGCGCTCAAGATTCCTGGATTCTTCGGCACGATGATACGCGGCACCTCGAGTTCCCGCGCCAGCCGGGCGGCGTGCACCGGACCGGCACCGCCAAACGCCACCAAGGTGTAATCGCGCGGATCGTGGCCATGCTGCACCGAGATCACGCGGATCGCCTTGACCATGTTGGCGGTAACCACGCTGACGATGCCCTGCGCCGTCGCCAATACGTCGAGTCCAAGGCGGTCGGCCAGCCCCTCGATCACTCCTTTGGCGTCCTCTTGGAATATCTTCATCCGCCCGCCGAGTAGTTGCGTCGGGTTCAGTGTCTGGAGCACGACATTGGCGTCGGTGACCGTTGGCTCGTTGTTGCCGAGGCCGTAGCACACTGGCCCGGGGACGGCGCCGGCGCTCTCGGGACCGACCTTGAGAAGGCCGCCGCTATCGATATAGGCGATAGAACCGCCGCCGGCGCCGACGGTGTTGATGTCAAGCATCGGTACCTTGATCGGGTATCCGTGCACTGTTGCCTGGCTGACCTGCTTCGGCTGTCCGTCGTCGATCAGCGACACGTCGCTCGACGTACCGCCCATATCGAAGGTGATCAGGTTCTCGAAGCCGGCCAGTCTTCCGATATGCAGCGCACCGACGACGCCCGTGCTGGGACCGGAGAGCAAGGTGCGAACCGGGGTTTCCTGGGCCGCCTCGAAGGAAATGACGCCGCCGTTGCTTTGTGTCAGGTGGGGCGGCACGATGGCGCCGATGTCGGCCAAGCGCGGACGCAGCCGTTCCAGATATGAGCTCATCACCGGGCCGAGATAGGCGTTGACGATCACTGTCGACAGCCGTTCGTACTCGCGGAACTCAGGCGCCACCTCGTGCGATGCGCTGACGAAGGCGGAGGGAAATTCCTCGGCGACGATCCGTTTCACCAGCTCCTCGTGCGTCGAGTCGAGATAACTATAGAGAAAGCAAATCGCCACCGACTCGACGCCGGCTTCCTTTAACCGGCGTACCGCCGAGCGCACCTCTGCCTCATCAATCGCTTTTTCGACCCGGCCGTCGAAGTGAATGCGTTCGCGAACCTCGATCCGCATGTCGCGCCGAACCAGCGGCTCGGGCTTGTCCGCTTGCAGGTCGTAAAGTGACGTGCGGCGCTGGCGGCCGATCTCCAACAGGTCGCGGAAACCTTCGGTCGTTATCAGTCCCGTCTGCACGCCTTGGTGCTGTATCAGCGCATTGGTTGCCACCGTGGTGCCGTGCCCGATATAAGTCACCTGAGGGGGCGCGTCTGTCTCGTTTCCCGCCCCTTCGCCGGCCGCCCTCTTCACCCCGTCTTCGATGCCCTTGGCAATGGCTTGAGACGGGTCGTCCGGCGTGCTGCTCACCTTCCAAACCCGGATCGCGCCGGTGCCCTCATTGAACAGACAGACGTCCGTAAAGGTGCCGCCCGAATCAACCCCAACCCGCCAACGCATCGCTTCATCAATCGTCAAGGGACCATCCATTATTCAAGCATTACGGGCTGCAAACGGCATCGTTACGTTAATCGTATTGACTGCGAAATCAAGGTGCCTTGCTTGTCGTCGCTTTTCGTCATTTCAATGGTTTAACGCCGCGGCGGCGTCCTAATCTCGCTTGGCATACCATTGACGCGATAATGTCCTCGCCACCTCGGTTATCTTGGCTGATCTTGGAAAAGGAAATCGTCGGAAATGTGTAATTGGTTGGCGAGATGGGCCCGAAAGAGGCGAAGAAATGTAGTTTCCTTAGTGGCAGAGTGAATGTACGCTTTCCATGGATTAGGAGGGCATCTGGGGAATGTCGGTTATTAATGGTTCCTAAGATGGCTCAAAAATGGTTGCGGAGGGAACTCGGGGATGAAGGGATCGATGACGCATTGGGAACGGATCGAAGCGGCGCTCAAGGGCGAGGCGGTCGATCGGCCATCGATAAGCCTGTGGCGCCATTGGCCGGGCGAGGACGATACGGCCGAGGATCTCGCCGCCGCCACCGTCCGCTGGCAGAAGGCACATGACTTCGATCTCGTCATCTATTCTTCAAGGGGGCTATCACGCCGCTCATCTGGGCTTCGGGCTTGCTCTATCTGTCCTACGACATATGGGGGGTCCTGGGGCTCGACGGGCTGTCGTTGGGATGGGTGGCGCTGGTTCACACCTTGGCCGCGTATCTCCTTCTCACTTTCCTGGCTGCCCATCTCTACCTGATCACCACCGGGCATACCGTGATTTCGCAGCTCAAGGCGATGATTACCGGCTGGGACGAAGTCGAGGAGTAATACCTAGGACCAGTGGAATCAGAACCGATCGGGCCGATAGGGCGTGAGATCGATGCTGGGCTGTTGGCCGGTCGCCAGCTCGGTGATCAATTTGCCGGTGACGCCGCCTAGCGCAATGCCGATCTGGTCGTGACCGAAGGCAAAGAGCACATTGTCGTAACGCGGCGAGCGCCCGATCACCGGCTGCGAATCGACCATCGCCGGGCGCGAACCCATCCAGCGCTTCGCCCCTTCGACGTTGAGGCCGGGCAGGATGCCGCTGGCGTGACGTGTCAGCACGTCGGCGCGGTCGTAGTTGGGAGCCGCGTCGACGCCGGCAAACTCGGCCGTTCCGGAGGCCCTGAGGCCGCCTTCCATGGGGGTCAGGGCAACGCGCCGTTCAGACGCCGTGACGATGCTGTTGAGGGTGACACCGGGATTGGGCATCATCGAATGATAGCCCCGCATGGCCTGTAGCGGCACCGTGGCACCCAGTTCCGTCGCCAGTGGCTTTGACCAGGCGCCGGCGGCAAGCACGATCAGGTCGGCTTCGATGGCGCCGGCGTCGGTCAGCACCTTGCTGGGACCGTCCGGCCCCTTTTCGAAGCCGGTGACCGTCGCACGCTTAAGTATGCCGCCGTTTCGAACCACGTGCTCGGCGAAGGTCTGGGCCAGGCGTTGCGGGTTGACCGTGTAGGCGACGTCGGGAAAAAGCACGCCGTGCTTGACCGTCGGACCAACGGCCGGTTCGCGCTCGCGCACTTCGTCGCCGCTCAGCTCCTCGACCCGGATACCCCGGTTGCGACGCAAATTGAGGCCGTACTGGGCATGGGCCAGGCCGTCATCGCGTTCGAAGACGGAGAGCAGGCCGGTGTGCTTGATCAAGTCTTGGGCGCCTGACGCCTCGATCAGAGGCTTGTAGGCCTCAAAGAGACCCTTGAGGAGTGCGTCGCGGGAGTCGGCGATCTTTTCCACCCGCTTGACCGTGCTGTTTCTGATGTATCGGATGAGCCAGGGCAGGGTCCACGGCAGATAGGCCCAGCGGATGGAGAGGGGCTGCAAGGGATCGAACAGCATCTTGGGCACGTCCTTGATGATGCCCGGCGTCGCCAGGGGCACGATCGAGGCGATCCCGAGCGAGCCCGAGTTGCCCAAAGTGCAGCCGCCGCCGGCGTCGCCCTTGTCGATCATCGTCACCTGGAAACCGGCACGCTGAAGAGAGAGCGCGCAAGAGGCGCCGATGATGCCGGCGCCGATGATAGCCACACTTTTGCCGGACGCACTCGCGTCGCCGTTTGCCATGGATGGACCCTCCCCAATATTTCGTTCGGGCGCCAAGATAGCGACGTTCAAGAAAGCACGCAACCAAGGTATGAATGCCCGGAAGAGGACGATGCGCGGGCTAAAAACGATCGGGGCGGTAGGCTTCGATGTCCATTGAAGGCGGGCGTCCGGCGGCCAATTCGCCGATCAACTGGCCGGTGATGCCGGCGGTTGAAAGGCCGATGTGGTCATGGCCAAAGGCGAACAGCACGTTCCCGTGCTTGGGCGAGCGTCCGATCACCGGCCTGGAATCGGGAAGCGACGGTCGGGGGCCCATCCACGGTTCGAACCCCGCTGTGTTGACGCCGGGAAAAAGGCCCGCCAGCAGGCCGAGCAGGCGCTCGGCACGGGCATAAACCGGCGGTGCGTCGGCGGCAGCGAATTCGGCGAGGCCGGCGACTCGCAATCCGTGTTCCATGGGCGTGATGCCGACGTAGCGTTCACCCGAGATAACGCAGCGACTGGGCGTTACCCTTGGATCGGGGAGCATCACGTTATAACCCCGCTCAGCCACAAGGGGGAAGTTGGAGCCCAATTTTTGGGCCAGTGGCCGCGACCACACGCCGGCGGCGATGACCACCAGGTCACATTCGACGGAGCCGCTGCCGGTGAGCACTTGGCGCGCGCCCTCGGCACCGATCTCGAAGTCCGTTGCTTGGCGGCGCAACAGTGTACCACCCTGATCGGTGAAGTGGCGGGCCAGAACCTGGGCCAGGCGCAGGGGGTTCACCGTGCGCCCGACCTGGGGGAAGAAGAAGGCGTTTTTGACCGAGGGGCCGAGAGCCGGTTCCATCTCGCGTGCCTGATCGCCGCTCAGCTCTTCCATTTTGACCCCGCGGCGGCGGCGCAGGTCCAACCCATAGGCGCTCTGGGCCAGGGCCTTCTCGGTCTCGAAGACGTAAAGCATGCCGTCGCGCTTCACCATATCCTCGGCGCCGGCCTGGGCGAGCAGAGGCTCAAACCCGTCGTACATGCGCGACAAGAGCGCAAAGCGGGCATCGGCAATGTCTTCGACGCTGGGTTTGTTGCAGTTACCGAGGAAGCGCAGGAACCAAGGCGTCAGGCGTGGCGCATCCCGCCAGCGCAGCTTAAAGGGGGCGTCCGGATCAAGCAGCATGAGCGGTGCCTTGAGCGCCAGACCGGGCATGGAAAGCGGCACACAAGACGCGTAACCGAAGCATCCTCCATTGCCTGTCGATGCCTCCTCGCCCGGTCCCCGGCGGTCGATCAGGGTCACCGCGAAGCCTTCGCGCTGTAGATAAAGCGCTGAGCAGACTCCGACGATACCGGCGCCAATGACCGTGGCGCGACGGCCTTTCCCGTTCGTCTTGGACATGGATTTCCCTTATTGCCAGCGCATTGCCACCATACTGGGTGACGCCGATAGTGAATACAACCGCTTTTCCGCGGTGACCCGAAGGCCGCCTGGCTTTATAGTCGCGGCGGCAAACATCGCCCGAGGAGGAATACATGGAGCCAGACAATATTGCACGCGCTGCCGATACCCTTGCCGAGGCTTGGCGTGGCCACACGCGTATCGAAGCCTTGCCCGAGGATTATCGGCCGGCGACCGCGGAAGAAGGATTTGCCATCCAGCAAGCGCTGAACGACCGCCTCGGTCGCGAGACGGTGGGCTGGAAACTGGCCCACAGCAGCCCGCCGGCGATGGCGCGCATCGGCGTGACGACGCCGCCGCCCGGGCGTCTCTTTGCCCAGACGGTAAAGAATACGCCGGCCGTCTACGGCCCCCATGAGCTGCACGCTCCCAGGCTTGAGCCCGAATTCGCCTTTCTTCTGGCGCGCGACCTGGCGGTTGGCGACGGGCCTTGTACCGAGGATCAGGCGGCGGCGGCGGTGGAGAGCCTGCACCTGGCCATAGAGATCGCTGATTCCCGCTATCACGACCCCAAGGCAGTGGGCATTCCCAGTTCCATCGCCGACAATATGGGCACCGGCGGTTTCATCGTCGGCCCCGTCGTTACCGATTGGCGCAACGCGAACCTGCGATCCGGCCCGGTGCGCCTGTTGGTCGATGGCAAGGTGGATGCCGAGCAGATGGCGACCGACGATCGCTGCGACCCTTTGTGGGTCCTGGCCGAAGCGGCGACCAACCTGGCAAGCCATGGCGAGCCCCTGCGCGCCGGCCAGTACATCTCGACGGGGGCCCATGTTGCGCCCCATCCGGTCCCCCTCGGCCACGTTGTGGTCGCCGATTTTGGCGATCTTGGCGAGGTCAAGGTGACATTGGAGGCGTGATACCAAGGAGCGTTCGGTTGCAATGCTCGGCGAAGGAGCTAGAATTCGCCTCGATTTAACCATCCCGCTAAGCGTGAGGAGCCCGCCATGGCCATAGAAATGATTGAAGGCTCGTTCGTCGCCCTCATCACACCTTTCAACCGCGACGGATCGGTGGACTTCGAAGGGTTCCGCACATTACTTGATTTCCAGGAAAAGAACGGCACCGCCGCCGTCCTTATAATGGGCTCGACCGGCGAGGTCTCGATGTTGAGTCCCGAAGAGCGGCGCCAGATTATCTCTCAGACAGCGAAGATGAAGACCGGCGCAATGAAGTTCTTCTACGGCTGCACCGGTAACAACACCGCGGGCACCATCGAGTACGTCGAGTATGCCGGCAAGGAAGGGGCCGACGGCGCCATCATTGCCGTTCCCGCCTACATCTGCCCGCCCGAAGAAGACGCCGTCAACTACGTCCTTGAGGTCTGCGACGCGTCGACCATTCCGGTCGGTTTCTATAATAATCCACCCCGGGTGAAGACCGACATCTCGCCCGAAGGCGTGCTGCGCATGGCCGAGCACCCCAACATGGTGCTGGTCAAGGAGGCGACGTCCAGGGTCGGCCAGATTGCCAAGCTTGCCGCCGCCAAACCCGACATGGGCATTATGTGCTGCGATTCGCCCAACCTGGGCCTGACTATTTCGGTGATGGCGCTGGGCGGCCAGGGCACCGCCAACATGACCGGCAATATCCTGCCCCGCGAACTTGCCACCATTTCCAAGCCATGGCGGAACTACGACGACGCCATGGCGTGCCGCGCCGCCTGGCTCAAGAACCTGCCGATGCTGCATTACACCTATTCGGAGATCAATCCGGTGGCCTTGAAGACGGTCATGCGCGCCGTCGGCCTGCCTTCCGGCGATCTGCGCCGCCCCCTAACCCTGCTGGAGGGGCCACGCCTGCAAGAAGGCCTCGACATCATCCGCGATCTCGGCGTCGCCGAGGCCTACGGCTACAAGCTGCCGGGCACCACCCGCGCGGCGGCGGAGTAGGGGCCCCAAGGCGTATCCTCATAAGGTGGATGAGAGCGGACAGGCTTGCTACCAGCGCGGCCGGCCGTCTATCAGTTCGATCGTATTCTCAGCCGTTGCCGGTTTTGCCATGTAGTAGCCCTGACCGTAATGGCATCCCAGATTTCGCAAGGCGTCCATTTGCGCCTTCTCCTCGATGCCCTCGGCGACGATGTCCATTTCCAAGGCGAGGGCGAGTTGCGCAATGCTACCGACAATCCGTTTGCTGTTCTCGGACTTGTCCATATTGAAGACGAAGGAGCGGTCTATTTTTAGTGTGTCCAGCGGGAATTGATGCAGATAGCTCAAGCTTGAGTACCCGGTGCCGAAATTGTCGATGGCGATTGAAACGCCCAACTCCTTAATTTTCTTCAACGCCACCGCGGCATGTTCGGGTGCTTCGACCAACAGCGTTTCGGTCATCTCCAGTTTAATGTTCGCGGGGTTAACGCCGCTTTGTTCAATGATTGTCGCCAAGCGATCAATCTCGGTCAGCTCTGATAACTGCAGACCGGAGACGTTTACGCTCATGAAAGGTGGTGGCAGATCCGGGAACACAGCGCTGAAATGGCTGGCGAACCGAAGTTGATCGCGTAACCCGATTTCCAACGCCCAACGGCCAAGCTCCACGATCAAACCCGTTTCCTCCGCCAGCGGAATGAATTCCATTGGCGAGATGAGTTCACCATCTTTTCTTTGCCGCCGCATCAATGCTTCGAAACCGACGATATGACCGCTATCCAGCGATACGATAGGCTGGTAGTGCAGTTCAAATTCCTCGACCTCAAGCCCTTGGCGCATGTCCATTTCGATGTTGATTCGGCGCAGCGCGAGATTGCGGATTTCTTCCAATGACGGGTCTATCTCACCCGATTCGGTCTTCATGCCGGAAAGCTGTCGCTGCACGTCGCGAAAACGCGTCAGCACGACCCTCAACAACAAATTCATCAACGGATCGGCGGACGCTAGGGGCTGTATGAACCGGGACGGCTGAATAACAATGACCTCGGTATCTTCCCTCGCCGTAACCGTTGCCGAGCGCGGCGCGTCGTCGATCATGGACATTTCGCCAAATATCTCGCCCTTGCCCATTTCCGCGATAACCACGTTTTTGCCGCCTCGCGTGGCCGTAACCTCTACTTTCCTGCGCTCGATGATGTAGGCGTTACGCCCACGGTCGCCCAGCCGGAATATCTCCTCCCCGGCCGCGAACCTTCTCGAAAAGATCGTCTCGGGCATCCGTTTGCGTTCCTTAGCCCCAATCGTCCCCGTAAGCTAAACACATTTTGCAGATGAATTGTAGGATGGTCCACTCGGCGTCGTCGCGGAGGTCGGTCACGCAACCGCCGTTTCCGCGCCTTCCTTCGCCATGCCAAACCGGTCGGGCGTCAGTTCTCCGATATCGAAGGCGGGGTCCTTACCCGTCGCCAGGTCGGCGATCATGGCGCCGGTGATGGGTGACAGGCATATGCCGTCACCCTCGTGGCCGGCCGCGACAAGCAGGTTTTCAACAATTCCGCTGCGACCGACGATGGGCTTGCCGTCGGCGACATAGGGGCGAAATCCTGCGAAGCAGCGCAATACCCGTGCCCCGGCCAGCAACGGCACCCGCTTGATGGCCTCGGATATCAGAGTGGCGATGCCTTCCGGTGTCGAACGGCTGTTGTAGCCGACGAAGGCCCGGGTGCTGCCCATCATGGTCTGGCCGTGGGCCGAGGTGCCGAGGGAAAAGCCATAACCAAGGCGGATCACCGGGTCGTCGGAAGCCTTCACGGCTTCGGCGTCCTGTTTGACGGTCAAGTACTGGGCCGAGATCAGCTTCATGCCGGTAAAGGCGCCGCCGCGGTCGGTCATGACCAGCTCGCCGCGCCTGGGCACCACCGGGATATCGACGCCGACCATGGCGCCCAGCGGGCGGCTCCACACCCCGGCGGTGAAAAGGAAGTTCTCCGCCACCACGCGCCCGGCCGCGGTGTCCATGGACTTGACGCGTCGACCGTCTAGCTCGAAGCCGAGGGGCGGAGTGTTCCAGAACGTGCGCGTACCTTGGGCGACGGCGCCCTGGACCAGGGCAAAGGTCCACATCTGGGCGTTAATCGTGGCCTCGTCGGGTGCATGATAGGCGCCGTAGAGGTCGGGGCTGAGGGCGGGCTCGGCTTGGCGCAAACGCTCTCCTGCCAGATAGGTTGTCTCGGTCCCCACATCGCGGAGTTCGGCGGCATGGCGCCCGGCGGCTTCGGCGACCGTCTCGTCCTCACAGATCATCAGCCCGCCGTTGACCTTGTATTCGAGACCGCCGCCAAGATCGGCGACACATTCGGGAAACAAGGCCTTGCTGGCCACCGTCAGCTCCATCATCAGGCCGGGCCGCTTAGTGGTGCCACAGATGGAGCCGTTACACGCACCCGACGAGCCGGCCGTCGGCATCTTGGCGTCGAACACCGCTACCTTGAGTCCGCGCTTGGCGGCCTGGTAGGCGCACGAAGCTCCGACGGCACCGCAGCCAACGACGGCCAGGTCCACTTCGATGACGGCCATGAAATCCTCCCTCCGTCCCGTCTTAACATCGGGACGCGGGGCTGATATTAACACCTAGTGCTGATCGGGGGACCCTGCACATGACGAAAACTGCATCGACAACGCCGGCGCGCCACGCGGTGGTCATTGGTGGCGGCATCGTCGGCGTCTGCTCGGCGCTCTATCTTCAACGCGAGGGTCTACGGGTGACGTTGATCGAGCGCGACGAGCCCGGCGATGCCTGCTCGGCGGGCAATGCAGGCAACCTTGGCATCGCGTCGTGCGTCCCGTATTCGCTGCCCGGCATGATGTGGCGGGTGCCGGGGCTCTTATTGGATCGAACCTCGCCGCTCAATGTGCGCCTCAGCCATTTTCCTCGCGCGACGCCTTGGTTCCTGCGCTTTCTCCTGGCCGGAAGCCACCGAAGGGTGGAGGAAATCTCCGACGCACTGCGCAGCCTCATGCGGCTGCTCTATGATGCCTACGCGCCGCTTTTGGACGATGCCGGGGCGCGCGATTTGGTGCAGAACGTCGGTCGGTTGCAGGTCCACGAAAGCGATAAGGGTTTCGCCGGCAGCCGCTATTCGATGGATATCCGGCGTCGCCGCGGCATCGAGTTCCAAACGCTGAGCGGCGACGAGGTGCGTGAGATAGAACCGGCCTTGGGACCCGCCGTCACCGCCGGTTATTACATCCCCGAGGCCAGTCATTGCGTTAATCCGTCGCGCCTGGTCAAGGTCTTGGCCGAATGTCTGGTCCGTCGTGGCGGCACACTGCTGCGCCAGACCGTCAAGGGCCTTGAGGACGGCGCCGACGGCACCGGATCTGTTGTCACCGATGCCGGGCGCCATTCGGCCGACGCCGTGGTCCTTGCCGCCGGTGCCTGGTCGGGGCGACTGGCCAAGCAACTGGGGACCCGGGTGCCGATGGAGGCCGAGCGCGGCTATCACACCATGCTGCCCAATTCGGGTGTGGGCATGAAAATTCCGGTGACGGCGGCCGACCGCTTTGTCTCGCTGTCACCCATGGAGCACGGACTCCGGGTCAGCGGCATGGGCGAATTCGCCCCCATCGACGCACCCGCCGACTGGCGCCTTGCCCGGGTCGTCGTCGAGCACGCGCACCACCTATTGCCGGGACTTTTGGAAGAGGGCTCCCACGACTGGATGGGGCCGCGCCCGGCGCTGCCCGACGGCAAGCCGGTGATCGGTCGCTCCCAGCGCCACCCTTGGGCCACTTTCGCATTTGGCCACGGCCATGTGGGCCTGGGAACCGGCGCCATCACCGGGCGTATCGTCAGCCAACTTGTGGCCGGCAAGCCGCCCGAGGTCGATCTGGAGCCCTTCCGGCCCGACCGCTTTTGAAAATTCAAAGAGGAGTAATCTCTCATGAACCAGGGTAATGGCGACGGAAGACCCTTCGCGGGCATCAAAGTCATCGATCTAACCCACGTGCTGGCCGGACCCTACTGCGCCTATCAGTTGGCCGTTCTGGGGGCGGAGACGGTCAAGGTGGAGCCGCCGGTCGATGGCGACATGACACGCGTATCGGGTGCCGTCCGCGAACTCAACGAGCGCGGCATGGCGCCCTATTTCCTGACCCAGAACTCCAACAAGCGGTCCCTTACCATGGATCTCAAGACCGAGAAGGGGCGCGAAATTCTAAAACGCCTTATTACTGGCGCCGACGTCGTGTTGGAGAATTATCGGGCCGGGGCGATGGGTGCCATCGGCCTCGGCTACGAGGATATGAAGGCCCTCAACCCGACTCTCATTTACTGCTCCATGACCGGTTACGGCGGCACCGGGCCGAAGGCCGGCCACACGGCCTATGACCAGGTGATCCAGGCGGCCTCGGGTTTGATGAGCGTTACCGGCACGCAGCAGACGGCACCCAACAAGGTCGGTGCGCCGGTGATCGACTATGCGTCGGGCATCACGGCCGCCTTTGCCGTCGCCAGCGCCTTGTTCCAGCGCGCCAAGACCGGCACCGGCCAGCACATCGACTTTTCCATGCTCGACACCACACTGGCCCTGATGGGCACCAATGTGACGTCCTATCTTTTAAACGGCACGCTGTCGAAGCCGTCGGGCAACGCCAATCCGCTCTATGCCGCCAGCAGTTGCTTTGAGACCGCCGACGGCCTTCTCATGCTGGGCGCCTTCAACCCCGATCAGAACCGGCGCCTGTGGGAGGCCCTGGGCCGATCCGATCTGGCCGCCATCGATACCTGGCAAGCCCTGCAGGACAAGCGCGAGATGCTGGCGGACGAGTTGGCGGTGATCCTTAAGACACGCACCGCCAAGGAATGGGAAGACCTGCTCAACGACATCCCAGTGCCGGCGTCACGGGTCCTGGGCATCGACGAGGCTTTGAGCCAAGAGCAGATCGGGCACCGGGGTATCCTTCACCGCCACGACAGCGTCCCCGGCGTCGACGGCCCGGTGACCGTGCCGTTGGCCGCCTTTACCTACGACCACGGCGGACCCAGTATCGAAACGCCGCCGCCGTGCCTTGGCGCTGATAGCGACGCCGTGCTGGGCGAATTGGGCCTGGGGGCCGATGAAATCGCGGCACTCCGCGACGAAGGCGTGGTTTAGCCGGAAGGCGAGGGCGCCGCCGTTACAACAGGCGTGCCGGGTCGAACAGAGGGCGTTCGGGCTCGTGGCCTAAAATACGTTGGGCCAACAGCCGCGTCATGTAGGGGCTGAGCGTATAGCCGCCATTCATGCCGCCGATGATGAAGGCATCGTCCATGCCGGGCAGGGGACCGATCACCGGCATGCGGTCGGCGACGTAGGTCTCAAGGCCAATCCAGGCACGAACCAGACGGGCCTGCGCCAAGGCCGGGATGGCGTGAAGTGCTACGCGGATGTTGCCGACCACGCTGGCGGGGATGATCTCGACGCCGCCCCGCGCCAAATCGCCGATTGCCGGCCAGCCCCCGCCGAACAACACCGTGCCGTTCGCCACCTGTTTCACCGAAAGGCGCTGGTTGGCGGTGCGCATGACCGTGTTGATGATGGGTGGCAGGCGCTCCGAAACCATCATCTGCTTGACGTCGCACAGGATGGGAAACTCGAGGCCCAGCCAGCGCGCCATCGGGCGCAGCCAGACGCCGGTGGCGAGGACCAGGCGTCGGGCCGCGACGACGCCGGAAGCGGTCCGCACTTCGTAGGCGCCGGCGCCGCCCTCGATGCCGCTAACCTCGGTCTCCTCGCGGATGTCCACGCCCGCGCTCTCAAGCGCCACGTGGTAGAGGATGCCCGCCAAGGTGGAGTTGCCATAGCCATCCAGCGGACAGTAGGTGGCGCGGATCACGTGATCCGACAGGCCCGGCTCGAAAGCGCGTGCCCGCTTGGCGTCGACCATCTCAATGGGCATGCCGACGGCCCGGCGCTCGTCCAGGCGATTTTCCAACAACGCTACCTCGTCGTCGCGGAAGGCCAGCATAAAGCCGCCCGTCTGGCGGTAGCCGGCATCCCCGTCCAGCCATTCGGCGGACGTCTCCCACAGTTCACGGGCGCGCAGGAAATAGGGTATCATGACCGGCGGCTTATCGTGCATTGTCATGCCGCCGGCGTTGGCGCCCGAGGCCTGCCGGCACAGTCGTCCGCGCTCGATCAGCACGACCCGCATGCCGCCCCTGGCCAGGTGGAGCGCCGTACCACTGCCCATGACGCCGCCGCCGATGACAGCCACGTCGAATGTCGCCGAGACCTCCATGCCGTTAACCGTCCCACCCCGATGCCGATGGGCAATCATGCCACCCGGGCCGAGCTCGGACAAGGCGCCCTGCCTCGTGACAGACGCCGGCCATCCGTGACATAAGACGGGATATCAACCGTAGGAGGCGACGTTTCGACAATGTCCAATCGGGGTGCCTTGTACGTGGTCTGGGGAAAGGTCGACAAGACCATCCTTGATCGCTCCATCGCCTCCTTGAAGGCCCACCATCCCGAACTGCCGGTCCATATCGAGCGTCTGCCCGACGGCGCCACGCTATTGGACAAGGCGCGGATGTTGGACTTCACGCCCTTCGACGAGACCGTCTTTCTCGACATGGATACGGTGGTCCTGGGCAACCTCGACTTCGGCTTTCGCAAAGGGCGCGAGGTCGGCCTGGCGCTTTGTATCTGCGAATGTCCGTGGGCACGCCGTTATGGGGGACTGACCGGTGATCTGGTGGAATACAACACCGGCGTCATGTTTTTCACCAACAAGGCCAAGCCAGTCTTCGATGCCTGGACGGGCCTCGTCGCCCATGTCGAGTCGAGCATCGTCTTTCAGGCCGGGGGCGAGTACGTGAAGATGCCGCTCAACGATCAGGCGGGATTTGCCAAGGCCATTGACGATACCGGCTTCGTGCCCTACGTCCTGCCGCTCAACTGGAACTTCCGCCCGCGCTGGCACAAGTCCTGGTTCGGACCCCTTAAGGTGTGGCACGACTATGCCCCGGTGCCCGATGCCCTGGCGGAAAATAACACCCGCCAGGCTGACCCCAACGCCATCATCGGGTTTGCCGTGCTGCGCGACGAATAGACAGCCGTAGAGGAAACCCACCCATGAAGACTTATAAAATCGCCGTCATTCCCGGTGACGGTATCGGCAAGGAAGTGGTACCCGAAGGCGTGGCCGTATTGGAGGCCCTGGGACGGCGTTTCGATATCGGCTTTGAGTGGGGCGAGTTCGACTGGAACTGCGAACGGTATTTAGAGACCGGGCGCATGATGGCGGAAGACGGCATCGAGCAGCTATCGGCCTTCGACGCCATATATCTGGGGGCCGTGGGCTGGCCCGAGGTTCCCGACCACGTTTCGCTTTGGGGTCTCCTCATCCCTATCCGGCGTTGCTTTCAGCAATACATCAACCTGCGCCCGGTGAAGTTGTTCGAGGGCGTACCGACGCCGCTTGCCGGCCGTAAGCCGGGTGACATCGACTTTATTTGCGTGCGCGAAAACAACGAAGGTGAATATTCGGAGATCGGCGGCCGCCTCTATCGGGACTCGGCCGAAGAGATGGCCGTTCAGCAAAGCGTGTTTACCCGCAAAGGCACGGACCAGGTTCTGCGCTATGCCTTCGATCAGGCTCGGGCGCGGCCTAAGAAACACCTGACCTCGGCCACCAAATCGAACGGCATTATCCACACTATGCCTTTTTGGGATGAACGCGTCGTCGAGGTGGCCAAGGACTATCCCGATGTGCGCTGGGACAAGTACCACATCGATATCCTGACGGCGCACTTCGTCGCCCATCCCGACTGGTTCGACGTGGTCGTCGGCTCGAACCTGTTCGGCGATATCCTTTCTGACCTGGGCCCGGCGGTGGCCGGCACCATCGGTATTGCGCCGTCGGCCAACATCAACCCCGAGGGGGACTATCCTTCCATGTTCGAGCCGGTGCACGGCTCGGCGCCCGACATCGCCGGAAAGGGCATCGCCAACCCCATCGGCCAAGTGTGGTCGGCGGCCATGATGCTCGACCACCTGGGCGAGGACGAGGCCGCGGCAACCCTGGAGAACGCTATCGAACGCGTGCTGGCGGACGGCGGCACCCGCACCTGCGACATGGGCGGCACGGCCAATACCCGCGAGATGGGCGAAGTTCTTATTCAGGCAATCACGGACTGACGCTGGGTTGGCGCCAACGCCGCTAGTTGCCATATAATCGAGAGCTAAAGAATTCGGCCGGGCCGACCAAGGCGCGGTGAGGGGGAGTAGTTTCACCATGGCTGCCATCGAGCCGACATTCCAGATGTGGGTGGTATTCGCCATCATCGTCGGGGCCCTGGCGCTCTATGCCCGCGAACGCGTCCCCATGGAGGTGACGTCGATAGGCGTGGTCTGCGTTCTGTTGCTGTTCTTCCATTTCTTCCCCGTGGCGGACGAAGACGGCGCCAACCGGCTGGAGGCGAGCCGTCTTTTGCTCGGCTTCGCCAATCCAGCCCTCATTGCCGTGGTAGCCCTTCTGGTCATGGGACAGGGCATGGTCCGCACCGGCGTGCTGGATCGTGGCGCGCGACTGGTGCTGGGCCTGGGAGGCGGTGGCGCCTGGCTGCCCTTGGTTCTCACCCTGACCGCTGTCCTCGTGGTGAGCGCCTTTCTCAACAACATTCCGGTCGTCATCATCTTCATCCCTATCATGCAGGCCCTGGCGGCGCGCTTTGGCCAGTCAGTCAGCCGGTTAATGATTCCCTTGAGCTACGCCGCCGTTCTCGGTGGTATGACGACGCTCATCGGGTCGAGCACCAACCTCTTGGTTAACAGCGCCCTCATCGAGATGGCGCAGCGGCCCTTCTCATTCTTCGATTTTACCGTGCCGGGGTTGGTCCTGGCGGGCACCGGCCTGATCTATGTTGTGTTCGTCGCACCGCGCTTGTTACCGGTGCGGGAATCCCTGGCCGACGTGCTCTTGGAGGGTCGGGGCAGACAGTTCATCGCCCAGATCACACTGTCGGCGGGCTCGGACCTAGTGGGCAAGGGTGCTCCGGGCGGCATCTTCCCCGGCCTGTCGGATATGACCGTGCGCATGGTGCAAAGGGGCGAGCAGCCCATCTTGCCGCCGTTCGAGGATTACGCCGCCCGGCCCGGCGACGTCTTGGTGGTCGCGGCGACGCGCCAAGCCTTGACCGAGGCCCTGGGTGAGGACCGCGGGGTGCTTTTTCCCGACCTGCAGGACGGCCACGAAACGGAAGCAGATAGCGAACGGCCCTGGGAAGCCGGCGATCAAATGCTGGCCGAAGTGATGGTGGCGCCGGCGTCGCGTTTCATCGGCCAGACCCTGCGCCAGATCGGCTTTCGCTATCGCACCCAATGTATTGTCCTTGGGGTGCAGCGGCGCTCGCGCATGTTCCGGACCCGCATGACCGATATTCGTCTCCAGGCCGGAGACGAGCTTTTGATCCAGGGACGACCCGACGACGTGGGCCGGCTGAAGGCGGACCGCGACGTCGTGTTGATCGAGTGGTCGGCCCAGGAATTGCCCGCCCTTGATCACGCACCCAGCGCCAGCCTCATATTCCTGACCGCGATCAGCATGGCGGCGATGGGCATCCTACCGGTCGTCGTCGCGGCGCTCGCCGGCGCCGCCGCCATGGTAGGGATGGGGGTGCTCAATGTGCGCCAGGCGGCGCGTGCGATCGAGCCCAACATCGTCACCACCATCGTCGCTGCCTTGGCGCTTGGCGTTTCCCTGCAAGAAACGGGCGGCGCCAGCTACCTCGCCTTGGTTCTTTCCGATGCGCTGCATGGGGCGGCACCGGCGGTCGTGCTTTCGTTCTTCTTTCTCCTTGTGGCGGGGCTGTCCAACCTTATCAGCACCAAGGCCTGCGCGGTGCTGTTTACGCCCATCGCCGTCGATCTGGCCCTGGCCCTGGGTGTCGCGCCCGAGGCTTTCGCGGTGGCCGTGGTGTTCGCCGCCAACTGCTCGTTTGCCTCGCCCATCGGCTATCAGACCAACCTTTTGGTCATGGGGCCGGGCCACTACCGCTTCACCGACTTTTGCCGCGCCGGGGTGCCGCTGATATTCCTGATGTGGATCGTCTTCTCACTCTTCGCGCCGTGGTACTACGGCCTGTGAGGCAAACTTCGCCGATTGCCGATTGACGCCCTACGAAAGGCCTCGCTATAAGGTCTGTGGGCCACGGCCTCCCAACGGGCCGCGACCCTTCTGTGAGGAAGGGAATAGACGTCATGGATACCCCCGCGCGGCCGGACCGGCGTCCGGCCTCACCCAATTTCTCCTCAGGTCCTTGTGCCAAGCGTCCGGGCTGGTCGACGGCCGCACTGTCAGACGCGCTGATCGGGCGCTCGCACCGGTCCAAGATCGGCAAGGCCAAACTGTTCGAGGTTATCGAGCGTTCGCGCGATCTGCTTGGCTTGCCCGACGACTGGCGGATCGGCATCGTGCCGGCGTCCGACACCGGGGCGGTGGAGATGGCGTTGTGGTCTTTGTTAGGCCAGCGCGGTGTCGATATGCTGGCCTGGGAGAGTTTTGGTAGCGGTTGGGTCACCGACGTCGTCAAGCAGCTCAAGCTTGATGATGCGCGCATCATAGAGGCCGACTACGGACAGCTTCCCGACCTGGACCAGGTCGATTTCTCGCGCGACGTGGTGTTTACCTGGAACGGCACTACGTCGGGGGTTTGCGTGCCCGACGGTGAGTGGATCGACGATGGGCGCCAGGGGCTTACCATTTGCGACGCCACCTCGGCGGCCTTCGCCGTCGCCCTGCCGTGGCACAAGCTCGATGTCGTCACCTATTCGTGGCAGAAGGTGATGGGCGGCGAGGCCCAGCACGGCATGCTGATCTTAAGCCCCAACGCCGTCGAACGGCTGGAAACCTACACCCCACCCTGGCCCCTGCCCAAGGTCTTCCGCCTGACCAAGGGGGGCAAACTGATCGAAGGCGTATTCAGGGGCGAAACCATCAACACGCCGTCGATGCTGGCGGTCGAGGACGCCCTGGACGGCCTGAAGTGGGCCCAGTCCATCGGTGGCGGTCAGGCCTTGATAGGCCGCGTTGGCGATAACGCCGCCGCCATCGCGGCCTGGGTCGAGGCGACGGCTTGGGTGGATTTCCTGGCCCGCGACGCGGCGACCCGCTCGCCGACATCGGTGTGCCTGGGAATTGTCGATCCCTGGTTCGCCGGCCTTGATGACGAACGCCGCGCCGCCGCCGCCAAACGTCTGGCGGCGATAGTGGAAGAAGAAGGCGTGGCCTACGACGTTGCCGCTTACCGCGACGCCCCGCCGGGCCTGCGCTTGTGGGCCGGTGCCACCGTCGAGACGGCGGATCTGGAAGCGCTGTTCCCGTGGCTCGACTGGGCCTACTCCGTGGTCAAGGCCCAGGCCGCGACGTGAGGAGGATGCCATGACCAAAGTCCTAATTGCCGACAAGATGAGCCCCCGCGCGGCCGAAATTCTGGCCGACCGCGGGATTGAGGTGGATGTAGAGGCGGGCCTGGATGAGGCTCAGCTCAAGGCCCGCATCGGTGCTTACGACGGTCTTGCCGTGCGATCGGCGACAAAGGTGACAAAGGAGGCCTTGGAGAGCGCCGAGGCGCTCAAGGCCATCGGCCGCGCCGGCATTGGCGTCGACAACATCGACGTGACGGCGGCCACGGCGCGCGGTATCTTGGTTATGAACACGCCTTTCGGCAACTCGATCACTACCGCCGAGCACGCCATTGCTCTGATGTTCGCCCTGGCAAGGATGATCCCCCAGGCCAATTCCTCGACCCACGCCGGCAAGTGGGAGAAATCGCGCTTCATGGGCGTCGAATTGATGGGCAAGACCTTAGGCATCATCGGTTGCGGCAACATCGGCTCGATCGTGGCCGACCGCGCCCAGGGGTTGAAGATGAAGGTCGTCGCCTACGACCCCTATCTGGCGCCCGAGCGCGCCCAAAGCCTGAATATTGAGATGGTGGAGCTGGATGGCCTTCTCGGGCGTTCCGATTTCATCAGCCTGCACACGCCGCTTACCGACGCCACCCGCGATATCATTGACGCCGCCGCTCTTGCCAAGACAAGGCCCGGCGTTCGCATCATTAATTGCGCGCGCGGCGGCCTGGTCGTCGAGGCCGACCTTAAGACAGCCTTGGAAGACGGCCATGTCGCGGCGGCGGCGATCGATGTCTATCCGCAAGAGCCGGCGCGCGAGAATATCCTGTTCGGCATGGAAAACGTGGTGGCGACGCCGCACCTCGGTGCCTCGACGTCGGAGGCGCAGGAGAAGGTGGCCGAGCAGGTGGCCGAGCAGATCGCCGATTACCTGTTGACCGGCGCTGTGGTCAACGCGCTCAACATGCCCTCGGTGACGGCCGAGGAGGCGTCCCGGCTCAAGCCCTACCTGACACTTGCCGGGCAGTTGGGAAGTTTCGCCGGGCAGGTGACCGAGACCGGCATCAAAGCGGTAACCATCGAATATGACGGCCACGTGGCGGCGCTCAACACCCGGGCACTCACCGGTGTCGTCCTTCAGGGCCTACTGGCGCCGCTCCTAGAGAACGTCAACATCATCAACGCGCCCCTGATCGCCAAGGAGCGCAACATCGCTATTAGCGAGGTCACCCATGATCGGGCTGGCGACTACCAGACCCTGATCCGACTCACCGTGACCACCGAGGCCCGATCACGCACCGTCGCCGGCACCCTGTTCGCCGGCAATCGGCCGCGCATCGTCGAAATCCGGGGTATTTCCATGGACGCCGAGTTGGGACCGCATATGCTGATCGTCACCAACCGCGATCGACCGGGCCTGATCGGCATCATCGGCCAAACCCTCGGCGAGTCCGGGGTCAACATCGCCACCTACAACCTGGGACGCACGGAAAGCGGCGGCGAAGCCATCTCGCTGATCGGTGTCGATGACGCGGTCGGCGAGGACGTGGTGAAAAAGGTGCGTGCTCTGCCCGACGTGTTGCAGGCCAAGTTCCTGGTGTTTTGAAGGCTTGAGGTTTCTGCGCCAGCCCGCATCCCAGAGCGGAAGAAAATGCCAAGCACTCTTGATCTGGCTCAAGGTGCCGCCCCAGGTTTTTGTTATTCTTATTGGCCGTCGATAATGTCGAAGCAAATCCCTGCTTCTGTCACTTTGCCGAGCCGCAATGGCTCGGCTTTTTTTAGGTCGGTGCCAGTAGAGTGCGTTGGAAACAAGCCCACTGAGGGCCAGCATATTTTTCCCGCAGACAACCAACACAAAGGAGTTTTCCGTGAGTACCTTGGATACCGCGAAGAAAAAACTTAAAGAAAATGAGATGATTGCAATTGCCTTTGTGGTCGGCTTGGTAGTGGGGCCACTAATCTCCAGCATGATTGGCTGGCAGGTGACCAGCGGTGCATTGGAGGAGCAAGTGCGTACCGCCGTCGTCGAGCAGCAGGCATTGTTCTGCGTAGAACGGATCCGAGCGACAGGCCAAGACACCAGCGGGTTCGAATACAGCGCACTAAAAGATTTAGCGAAACGATGGTCCGTCATGCCGGACCAGGACTCAGCTGATTACGACGTTGCATATGCATGTTCTGTGAAGCTTGGGGTGCGATAAAGTTTTTTATTTTTGGTTGCGGCCTTGGAAAGGGTCCGGTCAATAACCGGCACGCGCCTCGACCTGTGCCAGCAGTTCCTTAAGTTCGTCGTCGTCGATGTCGACTTCCGCCAGCGCGTGGAAGGTGCGGGCGAGATAGTCGCGGCAGGGACCGCGTTCGCCTCTGGCGCGGGCGATGATTTCCGCCGTTGCTTGGCGGTCAAGATCGCCGGCGTATTGGGGGTGCCCCGGCACGACGACGAAGACGAGGGCGTCCACCGGTTTTCCGTCCGCATCTACCGTCAGCCAGAGGGGCCGATAGACCCCGGTGAACATCTCGCGCCGCCACAGGGTCCTTAGCCCATCTTGTTCGTGAGCCGGGTCCATACGATAGGTGACCCCTCGGCATTCCTCGCCCCCGGTCTCAAGGCCGAGACCCAGACCCGGGTTTTCAGGTGTCCCGCGGGCCAGAGCGGACCAAATATTGAACGCGCGGCGATAGCCTTTGAGCGTCGCGGGCCGGCGTTCCACATGGGCGAAGCACGGGTCCCAAATCAATGAGCCATAAGCGAAAACCCAGGTCTCGGTCCGGTTCGGTCGGACGGCCATGAAGGACCTCAGGCTCTCGGCGCGAACCTCTTCTGATATCGGCGTGAAGGGACCACGGGGTCTCACGTGGGAATCTAGTATAATTTCTTAGCGTAGCTCTCGGCGACCCGGGCTTCGGCTTGTTCGACCGTGCCGGATTTGGTTTGTTCGGCGAGGATCTTGCCGAGTGTCGGAAAACTGTCGCGCGCGATCTTGGTTTCCGCGTCCCAAAGCCTGGCCCGCATCAGCGCCTTGCCGCAATGGAAGAAGACCTTTTGCACCGTCACTTTGAGAGCCGAGCTGGGCACCTTTCCCGAAATGGCGAAGGGGGACAGGGCGGTATCGTCGGTGATAATTTTCGCATGGCCGATGACGCGCAGGGTCTCGTCGATGCCGGGCACCAGGAACAAGAGGCCGACACCTGGGTTGACCAGCACGTTGGACAGGGTATCGACCCGGTTGTTGCCCTTGCGGTCGGGGATTATGACGGTTTGATCGTCGACGACCTTGACAGAGCCGGGAGGATCGCCCCGAGGCGAACAGTCGGCGGTACCGTCAGCCGCCGTGGTCGCGATGCACACGAATGGTGAGCGGGCGATGAACTGGCGGCAAAAATCATCCAGTCTTTCGAATTCCTTGTGCCGCACCACCCCTGATGGTTCTTGATAAATT
>PVBE012306317.1_pt1 | contig 40119 bp, 34 predicted proteins | sample 1631181 | NCBI WGS metagenome assembly PVBE01 (sample SAMN08397723, study PRJNA350692) | Marine metagenome, whole genome shotgun sequencing project. | isolation source: water | place: Pacific Ocean | collected 2012-04 | reverse complement strand
CGCCCGCGCCTATTTCGACGAACTCCGCTACATGCTGGCGACCCAGATGGGCGCACCGAACTCGCCGCAATGGTTCAACACGGGGCTTCACTGGGCCTATGGCATCGACGGCCCGGCGCAGGGGCATTTCTACGTTGACTACCAAAGCGGCGAGACCAAACCCTCGGGGTCGGCCTACGAGCACCCGCAGCCGCACGCCTGCTTCATCCAGTCGATCGCCGACGACCTCGTCAACGAGGGCGGCATCATGGACCTCTGGGTGCGCGAAGCGCGGCTCTTCAAATACGGCTCCGGCACCGGTACCAACTTCTCGGCGCTGCGGGCAGTCGACGAGCCGCTCTCGGGCGGCGGCAAATCGTCGGGCCTGATGTCGTTTCTCAAGGTCGGCGACCGCGCCGCCGGGGCCATCAAGTCGGGCGGCACCACGCGACGCGCCGCCAAGATGGTGGTCGTGGACATCGACCACCCCGACGTCGAGGAATTCATCGGCTGGAAGATGAACGAGGAAGCCAAGGTGGCAGCCCTGGTCACCGGCTCGCTGATCAACGAGCGTCACCTCAAGGCCATCATGAAGGCCTGCAACGCCGTGGCCGGCGAGGGCCGCTTCAGTCCCTCCGACAACCCCGAGCTCAAGAAGGCCATCGGCAGTGCGCGCCGCACCCTGGTGCCTGGCCCCTCGATCCAGCGCGTTATTCAGTTCGCCCGCCAGGGCTACACCGACATCGAGATCGAGACCTTCGACACCGATTGGGACGGCGCCGGCTACCGTGCGGTGGCGGGCCAGAACGCCAACAACACGGTGCGGCTGAGCAACGAATTCCTAGAGGCAGTAGACGCCGACCGGCCCTGGAACCTGACCTCTCGCACCGACGGCTCGACGGTGAAGACCATCGCGGCCCGCGGACTCTGGGACAGCGTCGCCCATGCCGCCTGGTGCTCGGCCGATCCCGGCGTGCAGTTCCACACCACCATCAATGACTGGCACACCTGCCCCGAAGGTGGTGAGATCCGCGCCTCGAATCCCTGCTCCGAGTACATGTTCCTCGACGACACGGCCTGTAACCTGGCGTCTTTGAACCTGCTCGCCTTCCGCCGCCCCGACGGCAGCTTCGACGCCGACGGCTTCGAGCACGCCGCCCGGCTATGGACGGTGATGTTGGAAATCTCGGTGCTGATGGCGCAGTTCCCAAGCCGCCGCATCGCCGACCTATCCTATCGCTACCGCACGCTGGGGCTGGGATTCTCCAATCTGGGCGGGCTCTTGATGGCCAGCGGCATTCCCTACGACAGCGACGCCGGCCGCAGCCTGTGCGCCGCCATCTCGGCGCTGATGAGCGGCACCGCCTACGCCACCTCGGCCGAAATGGCGGAGGAGTTGGGTGCCTTCCCCGAATTCGAGCCCAACCGCCAGGCCATGTTGCGGGTGATGCGCAACCACGCCCGGGCGGCTGGCGCGCTGGACGGCGACTATGAGGATCTGGCCATCGCGCCAATGGTCTTCGAGGCCGATTCCTGCCCCGATCCCGAGCTTGCCCGGGCGGCCATCGAAAGCTGGCAGCGCGTGGTGCGCCAAGGCGCCCGCTTTGGCTTCCGCAACGCCCAGGCCAGCGTCGTCGCACCCACCGGCACCATCGGCTTGGTGATGGACTGCGACACCACCGGCATCGAGCCCGATTTTGCCCTGGTCAAGTTCAAGAAGCTGGCCGGTGGCGGCTATTTCCGCATCATCAACCGCGGCGTCGAGACCGCCTTGGCAACACTGGGCTACTCGCCCGAGGCCATTGCGGACATTACCGCCTACGCCGTCGGCCACGGCACGCTGGTCAGCGCCCCGGGCGTCAACCACGAAAACCTGACGGCCCGCGGCTTCACGCCGGACAAACTGGAGGTTCTTGAGCGCGCACTCGAAACGGCCTTCGACATCAAGTTCGCCTTCAACAAGTGGACGCTGGGTGAGGATTTCTGCACCACCACCCTGGGTCTCGAGGCCGAGGCATTGGACGAGGTGTCCTTCGACATGCTGACCGCGCTGGGCTTCGGTGCTGGCGAGATCGAGGCCGCCAATCTCTATTGCGCCGGGGCCATGACGCTGGAAGGCGCACCCGGCCTGAACGCCGAGCACCTGCCGGTGTTCGACTGCGCCAACCCCTGCGGCAAGACCGGCCAGCGCTTCCTCTCGACGGAGAGCCATATCCACATGATGGCGGCGGCCCAGCCCTTCATATCCGGTGCCATCTCCAAGACCATCAACATGCCCAACGCCGCCACCATCGAGCAGATCCAAGATGCCTACCGGCTATCCTGGCAGCTCGGCCTCAAGGCCAACGCCATTTATCGTGACGGCTCCAAGCTCAGCCAGCCATTGGCTGCGGCGTTGATCGATTGGGACGCCAGCGACGAGGAACTGGCCGACGAACCGGCGGCGCTGGTCAATGAACGCCCCCAGGTCATCGCCGAACGCCTGGTACCGATGTGGGAGCAGGCCACACGGCGGCGCCTGCCGCACCGGCGCAAGGGCTACACCCAGAAAGCGGCGGTGGGCGGCCACAAAGTTTACCTCCGCACCGGCGAATACGACGACGGCACACTGGGCGAAATCTTCATCGACATGCACAAGGAAGGTGCCGCCTTCCGCAGCCTGATGAACAACTTCGCCATCGCCATCTCGATCGGCCTGCAATACGGCGTACCGCTGGACGAATTCGTCGACGCCTTCACCTTCGTGCGCTTCGAGCCCTCGGGTATAGTCGAAGGCAATGACGCCATCAAGATGTCGACCTCGCTGCTGGACTACGTCTTCCGCGAGCTGGCGATCTCCTACTTGGGCCGCGACGACCTGAGCCACGTGGAGCCCGATGACCTGCGGCCCGACAGTTTGGGCGGCGGCGACGGCGAACACCTGGAGATCGAGATCGAGGGGCCACGACCGGCGGCTGCCAGCGGCTTCGCCAGCAACGGCTACGTGCGCAATAATTTATATGTTTTCGAAGGCGGCGACGGGGCAGCTCAAACCCAGGCGACCACCGCCCTGGCCGGTGACAGCGGTCTCGGATTGGCGACAAGCGGCGGTCCGGCGCTGGCTGTCAGCCCGGCCCTGGCCAGCCAAGCGGACCACCAAGCAGACAGCCAAAGTCAGGCCATCGCCAAGGCCCGGGTGCAAGGCTACGAGGGCGACGCCTGCGGCGAATGCGGCAACTTCACGCTGGTACGCAATGGCACCTGCATGAAATGCAACACCTGCGGCGGCACCAGTGGTTGTTCCTGATGACCCGACCTTGCCGCCCACCAGAGGTTCAGTACGCGTGGTGCGACGTGTGGTAACTGCTCATTGGTAAGTCCTCCCTGTGAACTAGGGGCGCGCCGTTCTACACACCGCCAGAACCGCGCGCCCCCTTTTTTCCCCAACGGGGGGCTTTTTGTTATTCTTGGCCTTCTGGACGAACGCTTCGGGGGGTAATGTCATGCGCGCGATTACGCTGATCGTCATGCTGGTTCTGGCGGCACCCGTGCCGGCCGAGGCCCAAAGCTGGCTCAACAAGCTAAAAAAAGGAGTCGGTGACGCCGTCGGCAGCGTTACCGGCGGCGAGGGCAGCAGTGGCACAGCCACGGCGCTGAGCACCGGCGACATCGTGGCCGGACTGCGCGAAGCGCTGAAGGTGGGCAGCGGACGCGTGGTGACGCAATTGGGTGCGGCTGACGGCTACAACGCCGACCCGACCATTCACATTCCGCTACCCCCGGAACTGGCCAAGGCGCAATCCATGCTCAAACAGTTCGGGCTCTCGGCTCTGGCCGACGACGACGAGCTCAAGCTCAACCGAGCCGCCGAGGCGGCGGCGCCGGGCACCAAGGAGATTTTCTGGCAGGCCATCGAGGGCATGACGCTCGATGACGCCCGGGGCATCTACGAAGGCGCAGACGACGCCGCCACGCGTTATTTCGAACGTGTGTCGTCGGGCGATCTCATGGCCCTGATCAAGCCCATCGTCGACCGCACCCTGGCCGAAGTCGGCGCCATCGCTTCGTATGACCGCTTGATGGAGGACTACACCAAACTGCCGCTGGTGCCCGACGTCAAAACCCAGCTCTCGGACCACGCCACGGGCAAAGCGTTGGAGGGCCTGTTTCACTACCTGGCCCGCGAGGAGGCCGAAATCCGCCGCAACCCGGCCAAACGCACGACCGAGATCCTGAGCCGCGTCTTCGGCGGGTGAATTCCCGCTAATCCTTGCCGGCCAGAATCTCACTCACCGCCGCAGTCGCCCAGGCCCAGCCGGCGCTGACGATTTGCAGGTCGGCGCCCAATTCCAGCATGTCGATGCCCAGCGCCTGGTACTTCTCGATGTTCGCTGCCTCCGTACCGACGCCCAGCGAGACGTACTTTCCCGCCTTGTGGGCTGCCACCACGGTCTCGGCGATGGCGGCCTGGACGCGCTCGTCCTGAGCCTTGGGCGCGCCGAGACCGAGCGACATGGAAAAATCGGCCGGCCCGAAGAGGGCGAAATCGATGCCGTCGACCGCCATGATGTCGTCAATCCGCTGCATCGCCTCGACGTTCTCGATCATGATGCCGACCAGGGCCTCGCGGTCGCTCCAGGTCACCCACTCGGCAGCGCCTTCGGCACCCCAGCCGGCAGAGAAACAATAGTTGCTGAAACCGCGCTCGCCGCGTGGCGGAAACTTGGCCGCCCGCACCACCGCCTCGGCCTCGGCCACCGTCGAGACGTCGGGCACGATGATGCCGCCGGCCCCGATCTCCAGCGCCTTGCGCGCGAGATAAGGGTTGTCCCGGTCGATGCGCACGATGGGCACGACACCGCCCAGGTGGGCCGCCCGCACCAAGTGCTCGAGCATGCTGTCCTGGCGCCAGACGTGCTCGGTGTCGATGCGCAAATAGTCGAAACCGGCGTAGCCGGCGGCATCGATGATATAGGGGCTCCAGGAAAATACCGCGGCGCCGGTGACGCACTGGCCGGCGGCCAGTTTCTGGCGTACTGGGTTGGGGGATCTTATGTCCATGGGTTACCTCCGTTGGGGGCCTCAGCTGCCTGGGCATTCCGCCCAGGGCTGGAAGGCATACTGGTCCACCGCTTCGGCGACGAAATCGAAGCCTAGACCAGGTCGATCAGGCAACAGCACCCGGCCGCCCTCGACCACCGCTTGGGGTTCGATGAGACGGCGGAAGTTGACGATGCTGTCGTCGGTGAACACCTCGACGAAGGTCGCGTTGGGGGTGCTGGCGGCCAGGTGCAGGTGCATTTCGTGGTAGGCGTGGGGCGCCACCGAGACGCCGTAGCCGGCAGCCAAAGCGGCGATGCGGCGGAATTCGGTAATGCCGCCGCAGCAAATGGCGTCGGGCTGCAGGATGGTCGCGGCTTCGCGCTCCAATAGCTCCTTGAAGCGCCAGCGCCCGGCCTCGATCTCGCCGGTGGCCACGGGCACATGGGTGCTCTGCACCAAGCGGGCATGGTTGTCGATGTCATCGGGGAGGAAGGGCTCTTCGATGAAATAGGGGTCATATTGCTCGTAGACCGCCATGTGGCGCAGCGCCGTTTCGAGGTTGCGCCAGCCGTTGGTGCAATCGAGCATCAACAGCACCTCGTCGCCGATGGCCTGACGAACGGCCGCCAGGCGCTCGCCCTCCTGGTGCGGCTCGAGGCGTCCAACCTTGATCTTGACGGCATCGAAGCCGAGATCGACGTAGCCGCGCAGCTCATCCCCCAGCATCTCCGGCGTCTTGCCCTCCAGGTAGTAGCCGCCGCTGGCGTAGCCCCGCACCGAATCCTTGGCGTAGCCGCCCAGCAGCTTGTAAAGCGGCAGCCCGGCAGCCCGGGCGTTGCGGTCCCAAAGCGCCATGTCGAGAGCGCTCAGGGCCCGCATGGCCAAGCCTGTACGACCTTGCAACAACGCTTCCTGGTACATCTCGGCCCACAGGCCCTCGACCCGATAGGGATCCTCGCCCAACAGCACCGGCGCCAACAACTCGCGCACGGCCTCGGTGACGATGCTGCCGGCGGCGCTGCCGCCGTAGGTGAAGCCGATGCCCTGGTGCCCATCATCTGCCTCGACCTCGATCAAGGCGAATTCACGGACCAGTACCTGACGGGTCGAAAACGAGGTGGCCACGTCCAACGGAATGCGCACCGTGCTGGACCGAATAGCCGTGATACTGGTCATCGGGCTTCTCCCAACTTCCCGCTATTTGTCGAAACCGTACAATTTCGCTGGGTTGTCGACCAGGATGGAACGCTTGAGATCAGTCTCGGGCGCGTAGGCGTCGAGGGCATCGAGCAGGTCGCCGTCATTGGGCATCTGGCGATCGAGTGCCACATGCGGCTAATCACTACCCCAGAGCATGCGCTCGGGGCCGGCCGCGATCAGCGCCCGGGCGAAGGGTTGGGCGTCGGCGTAGGGCGGACCGGCAGCGGAAATGCGATAGTTGCCCGAGAGCTTGATCCAGCAGACGCCCTGGCCCACGAGATCGAGGAGCGCCTGAAATCCGGTGTGGTCGATGCCGTGGCCGGTATTCATGTGACCCATATGGTCGACCACCACAGGAAGTGGCAGGCCGATCACGTGAACGTGGCAATCACAAGCACTTGGCGGTACGGCAAACTTAGTTGGCCGCGGGTTGGGATCCGGGTCGAGGCAGGGTTTGGTCATTCGTCAAATCCCAAAACGAAGAAACCCCGCCAAGTGGCGGGGTTTCCCAAAGCGCTTTGTGGCGCTTGATCGTTACGAGCTGACGTTGATCGAACCGATAGAGGTCTGATCGGTCACGTCGCCGCCCGAGGCCCCGGCACCGGCGCCGGCACTGGCACCTGAGTGGGAGTGGGTGTCGGCATCGGCACCCCAGGACCAGCCTTGGGAAGTTCCGGCGCTGGCGCCCGAACTGGCACCCCCATAGGCACCCGCGGACGCGTCGCCGCCGGACTTGCCGCTTTGCTCAACACCAGCAGAGCTTTGGTCACTCATGTCATTCTCCTGCGCAGAATTGTCTGTCCAACCGTTGGTCGCGGCCCGGATACGTTGCCGCGCCGCTTGGCGAACAGCCTAGTTCAGGCTGCTCATCGGTAATGTGACGTTCGTCTCATTCTGACGGCAAAAGTTCGACGGCGCAAATACCTTTGCCGACCGCCCCAAGCGCCAGTTCGCCGCGTTTCAGGCGCAACGCGTCGGCCCCGAAGACCTCCTGCCGCCAACCTGTCAGGGCCGCCACCTGGGCCTCATCGTCCAGGGCGATACGCTCGAGATCGCTGCTATTGGCTACCAACTTCTGGGCCACGCCGTGCTCCTCGCACTTCATCTTGAGCAGCACTTTCAAAAGATCGACCAACGGGCCGGCACCACGCGGCAATTGTGGTGGCCGCTCTCGCTGCGGCAGTTCATCCTCGGACTGGGCCTTGCCTCGTGCCACGGCCTCCAATAGCTGCCGGCCCGCCGCCCCTTCGGCCAGGCCGCGGGGGAAGGCCCGAATACGCTTGAGTTCATCTGGATTTCCCGGCGGATGGGCAGAAATCTCGAGCAGCGCCTCATCGCGCACCACCCGGTTGCGCGGCACGTTGCGGCGTCGCGCTTCGCTTTCACGCCAGCCCGCTGCCTCGCGCAGGATGCCCAGCATGCGAGGATTGGTGCTGCGGGTCTTGATGCGTTGCCAGGCCTCCCCAGGCGGCATTTCGTAGATTTTGGGATCGGAGAGCAACGCCATCTCGTCGTCGAGCCAATGGCTGCGGCCGGTCTCGGCCAGCTGAGCGGCCAATTTTTCGTAAACCCCGCGCAGATGCGTGACGTCACCCAGCGCATATTTGATCTGGCGCTCGCTGAGCGGCCGCCTGGCCCAGTCGGTAAAGCGCGAGGACTTGTCCACCTGCTTGCCCACCAGCTTCTTGACCAACGTCTCGTAAGCCGCCGATTCGCCGAAGCCGCAAACCATGGCGGCCAACTGGGTGTCGAATAGCGGCGCCGGCACGCGGCCACTGAGCTGGTAGAAAATCTCGATGTCCTGGCGCGCCGAATGAAATACCTTGAGCACCCCGGGCGCCGCCAACAGCTCCAGTAACGGCGCCAGGTCGATGCCCTCGGCCAGGGAGTCGATGGCCACAGCGTCCTCGGGTCCGGCCACCTGGACCAGGCAGAGCCGCGGCCAGAAGGTGCTTTCGCGAATGAACTCGGTGTCGACGGTGACAAAGGGTGCCTGAGCCAGCCGGCCACACAGCTCGGCCAACTCGGCAGTACTCGAAATAACACTCATGCAAGGGTTATACACGAAACCCGGACAGCGCCAAGGGGACCTTGACAACCCCCCTTGATCCATGCGCTTTTCCGGCCCTATCGCACTGCCCCCGGACGGATCGACATGCACAGGTATCGCAGCCACACTTGCGGACAATTACGCGAAGAAGACGTGGGCTCCCAAGCTCGGCTTTCGGGCTGGGTGCACCGCAAGCGCGACCACGGCAACCTGCTGTTCGTCGATCTGCGGGACCACTACGGCCTGACCCAGTTGGTGGCGGAGGCAGACAGCACGCATTTCGCGCTCTTGGAACGCATCCGGCCGGAAAGCGTGCTGACGGTGAGTGGCCGGGTTGTGGCGCGCAGTGAAGAGACCGTCAACCCCAAACTGCCGACCGGCAAGGTCGAGCTGCGCCTCGAGGAAATCGAGGTCCAGTCGGCGGCCGAGGAGCTGCCGCTGCCGGTATTCGGCGAACAGGAATACCCCGAGGATATCCGGCTGCGCCACCGGCCGCTGGACCTGCGCCGCGAGCGCTTGCACCAGAACATCACGCTCAGGGCCGGTATCATCACCAGCATTCGCCAACGCATGACAGCCCAGGGCTTCACCGAGTTCCAGACACCGATCCTGACCGCCTCTTCGCCGGAAGGCGCGCGTGATTTTCTCGTGCCCAGCCGTATGCATCCCGGCAAGTTCTACGCACTCCCCCAGGCACCACAGCAGTTCAAGCAGCTCTATATGATTGCCGGCTTCGATCGTTACTTCCAGATCGCGCCCTGCTTTCGCGACGAGGACGCCCGCGCCGACCGCTCGCCGGGCGAATTCTACCAGCTCGACATGGAAATGAGCTTCGTCGAACAAGAAGACGTCTTCGCCGCCATCGAGCCTGTCATGCACGGGCTCTTCGAGGAGTTCAGCGATTGGCCGGTAACGGCACTGCCCTTCCCCCGCATCCCTTACGCAGAGGCTATGCTGAAGTACGGCTCCGACAAGCCGGACCTGCGCAATCCCCTGGAGATTTGCGACGTCACCGAGGCCTTCCGCGGTTCCAATTTCGGTATCTTCGCCAAGGCCATCGACAAAGGCGCAGTGGTACGGGCCATTCCCGCTCCGGGTTCGGGCAGCCGCCCACGCAGTTTCTTCGACAAGACCAACGACTGGGCCCGCGCCGAGGGCTGGCCGGGTCTGGGTTGCGTGATCTTCGAAGCCGGCGGTGGCAAGGGCCCGATCGCCAAGAACCTGGGCGAGGAACGGGTGGACCAACTGCGCGCGCTGTCGGGGCTAAGCGACGGCGATGCGCTCTTCTTCGCCTGCGACGTACCGGCCAAGGCGGCCGAGCTGGCCGGCCTGGCACGGCTGCGCATTGGCCGTGAGCTCGAACTCGGGGAGAACGAGACCTTCCGCTTTTGCTGGATCGTCGACTATCCCATGTACGAGTGGAGCGAGACCGAACAGAAGATCGAGTTCAGCCACAATCCTTTTTCGATGCCCCAGGGCGGACTCGAGGCGCTGGCCAACCAGGATCCGCTCGAGATCCTGGGCTTCCAGTACGACATCGTCTGCAACGGCATCGAGCTCTCCTCGGGCGCCATCCGAAACCACGATCCCGAGACCATGATCAAGGCCTTCGAACTTGCCGGTTATGGCCAAGACGTCGTTGAGACGGAGTTCGGCGGCATGCTGCGGGCCTTGCGCCTCGGCGCACCGCCCCACGGCGGCATCGCGCCAGGCATCGACCGCATCGTCATGCTGCTGGCCAACGAGCCCAATATCCGCGAGGTCGTGGCCTTCCCCATGAACCAGCAGGCCGAAGACCTGCTGATGGGCGCCCCGGCCGAGGTCTCGGCCCGTCAGTTGCGCGACCTGCACATCCGCGTGGCGCTACCGCCGGAGAAGAAGGTGGAGCAGAAGGCCGAAGGCTAAAGGATCACTCAGCGACGAAATCTTTTCGCTCGACGCTGAACCATAGCGCCGGCAGCCCCTCGACTTCCAACTCCCGAATATAACGTAGGCCCAGCTTGCCGAGTACGCGCTGCGAGGCGCTGTTGTCCTGGTGGGTGACGGCGGCGATTCGTTCGAGGCCGACTTGGTTGAAGCCGAAATCCAACGCCGCCCGTGCCACCTCGGTGGCATAGCCCCGGCCCCAGCGGCTGCGCTCGATGAGGTAGAGCACTTCGATATCGTCGATGCTCTCCCAGTGGCGGATACCGCAACGCCCGATCAGCCGGCCGTCGGCTTCCGTCACCGCCCAGACGCCGTAGCCGCGTTCCTGCCAGTGGCGCTCGAAATAGGTGATGTGCTTGAGCGCCAAGTGCCGCCCCTCCGCTGGCGTCTCGGCCACGTAGGGGAAAAACTTCATGGTCTCGGGATCGGCCAGCATGGCACCCAGGGCCGCGGCGTCATCGGCTTTGAAGCGCCGCAGCTTGAGCCGCTCGGTGGCGATATCGGTCATCGATCGCCCCTCTCGACTGCCGACCCCATTCCGAAGGCTTCAGCCAACGCCACAAGGCGGCGCCGGACGGTGTCGTTGAGCAGCGCCCGGTCAGCGGCCGGCACCCGGAAAAGAAGCTGCCCGCCCCGGATTTCTAGGCGGCTGGCAGCGACCAGGCCAGGCAGGCCACCCGAATAGGTCTGGGCCAGGCGCAACGCCAGGCCGACGCGCTCGGCCCGGCGCGCCTGATCCTCGTCGACCAGAGCGCGGGCAGTGCGGCTGGCGTCGCCGGCATAGCGGGCGTTGACGGCCAGGGCCAGAAATCCTCGACCGGGGTGGTCGATGCCGGTGAAGGGAGCATAAAGCGTGCCCTCGACGGCACGTTCGGCGCGATAATCAGGGTGGGCCCGCCAGGCGACGTCGCTGAGCAGGCAGGCGGCCAGTCGAAGTCGCTTCTCTGCGCTATTCTCACCATCGAATAGCGGCGCCATCCAAGCTGCCAATTCGTCGCCGAACGTACCGCCCAACGTGGCGTCGCGGCTGGTCTGGCGGGCGAAGGCGCGGCAGGATTCGATCAGCGGGTCGCGACCTTGGCGCTCGGGTGGAAGCTGCTGAAAGAGCAGCCCTTCGCGCAGGCCCCAGGCGGAGATCAGCAGGTTTCGCGGCTGTATGCGCGTCAGTAGCCGATTGAGCACCAGGGCCGCCGCCGGCAGGGCGGCCAGGCGGGCACGGTTGATGCTGGGAATGCCGGCTAGCGAATCGGGACCGAGGCCGGCCATCATCTCGCTGAAAGTCTGGGCCTCGGCTCGGGCCAGGGCGTAGTGGTGCACCACGCGCAGGGGATAGCGAGTCTGCGCCATGTGGATGCGAGCGAGCGCCCGCCAGGTACCGCCGACGGCATAGAAATCGCCGCCCCGGCCAGCCAGCCAGGAGGCCTCCGCCAGCGCCGCATCGACGGCCTCGGCCGAGCCACCAGCTAACCTCAGCGGTCCCAGCGGCAGCGTGATGCCCTCGCCCACAACATCGGCAGCTTCGGCGCCATGGCCACCCAGACCAACCAGTTCCAGGCTGCCACCGCCGAGATCGCCCATGACGCCGGCCGCCCCGGGAAAGGCGGCGGCGACGCCAGCCGCTGCGGCCTCGGCTTCCTGGCGGCCCGACAACACCCTTACGTCGAGGCCGGTTCGTTCCGCCACCTCGGCCACGAAGGCCTCGCCATTGGCCGCCTCGCGCACCGCCGCGGTGGCCACCACGATGGGTGCTTCGATGGCCATGCGGCGGCACAACGTGGCGTAGCGGTCGATAGCCGTATGGGCTTGGGCCGCGGCCTCGGGTGCCAGGTCTCCGGCGCTGGCCAAATTTCGACCCAGGCCGCACAAAACGCGCTCGTTGAATACCGGGAGCGGCGCCCGGGTGGCACCTTCGAAGACTACCAAGCGCACCGAGTTGGAGCCGATGTCGATGACCGCCGCCCGCGCCGGGGGCTCGAGCTCCGCGTCGGTCGTCGGCGCTGGCGCCGCATCGGTCATCTGCGCAGAGGTCACGTCAGTCGTTGTCGAGGACCAGGCGCGGGCTCGGTTGCTCTTCGCTCAGTGCTGTGCCGCGGCCCGACAGGCTGGGATTGGTCATGAAGTAGGAGTGAGCGGAAAAAGCATCCTCTCCTGCCTCGATGCGGCCGTAGGAGCCATCGGGGCCCAGCGTCCAGGTGTTGGCCTCGTCCTTCAGATTGGCGATCATGACCTGCTCGAGCACCTGCTGCTGCACTGTGGGATTTTCCAGCGGCGCCATGATTTCCAAGCGGCCGTCGAAATTGCGTGGCATCCAGTCCGCCGACGAGATCAACAGCCTAGCCTCGGCCGAGGGCAGGCCATGGCCGTTGCCGAAACAGCAGATGCGCGAGTGCTCGAGAAAGCGGCCGACGATCGAGCGCACCCGTATGTTCTCGGAAAAGCCCGGCACGCCAGGCCGCAAGCAGCAGATGCCGCGCACCACCAGGTCGATGGCGACACCCGCTTGGCTGGCCCGATAGAGGGCGTCGATGACCTCACCGTCGACCAGCGAGTTGAGCTTGGCCCAGATGGCGGCGGGGCGGCTCGCCTCGGCGTGCTCGTGCTCGGCCTGGATCAGTCCGAGCAGCGTTTCGCGCAGACCCTCAGGCGATATCACCAGCTTCTCCAGGTGGGTCGGCGGGGCATAACCGGTCATGTAATTGAAGATGTGCACGGCGTCGCGGGCGATAGTCGGGTCGGTGGTGAAGAACGAGAGATCGGTATAGGTCTTGGCCGTCACCGGGTGGTAGTTGCCGGTGCCGACGTGGACGTAGGAACGCAGCCGGTTCTGCTCGCGCCGCACCACCAGCGACAGCTTGGCGTGGGTCTTGAGGTCGACGAAGCCATAAACCACCTGCACCCCGGCACGCTCCAGGTCCCGAGCCAGCTTGATGTTGGCCTCCTCGTCGAAGCGCGCCTTGAGTTCGATCAACGCTGTCACCGTCTTGCCCGATTCGGCGGCCGCGATCAGTGCCTTGACCACCGGCGAATCGTCGCTGGTGCGATAAAGCGTCTGCTTGATGGCCACGACCTGGGGGTCGGCTGTGGCCTGACGGATAAAATGCACCACCACGTCAAAGCTTTCGTACGGGTGGTGAACGACGATGTCCTTTTGCCGGATGGCGGCGAAACAGTCGCCGTTGAAATCACGGATACGCTCAGGGTATCGGGCGCTGTAGGGCGAAAACTTGAGATCCGGCCGGTCGTCGATGAGCAACTGGGTGGTATCGGCCAGGCCCAGAATGCCATCGACCACGGTAACTTCGTCCTCGGGTACGCCCAATTCCTCAGCCACGAAGCGCCTGAGATCGAGCGGCATGGCGGCGTCGACCTTGAGGCGGATGACGGTGCCGCGCCGGCGCTGCTTGATGGCCGATTCGAAGAAGCGCACCAGATCTTCGGCTTCTTCCTCGATCTGGATGTCACTGTCGCGCAATATCCTGAGCAGTCCCTGGCCCGTTACCAGGTAGCCGGGGAACAGCCGGTCGAGGAAGAGTTCGACCAGGTTCTCCAGCGAGAGGAAGCGAATCTCCTCGCCGGGCAGACGGATGAAGCGGTCGACCTGGTTGGGCAGCGGCAACAGCGCCTGCATGGTGCGGCCGTCCGTCTGCCGGCTCAGCTCCAGCACCAGGGCAAAGCCCATATTTGGGATGAAGGGAAAGGGATGAGCCGGATCGACGGCAATCGGCGTCAGCAGCGGAAAGATGCGTTCGAGGAAGATCTCCTCGATCCAGGCGTGCTCCTCGGGGCTCAGATCATTGAGCCCGAGGACGCCGATACCGGCCGCCGCCAACTCGCTCCTGAGGCGCTCCCAAACCTCTTGCTGGTTAGCCAGCAGCCCAGCAGCACGTTGGTTGATGGCCTCGAGCTGGCGTGCCGGAGTCAATCCATCCTGGCTCAGCTCGCGCACCCCGGCAGCAATCTGGCCGCGGATGCCGGCCACGCGCACGGTGTAGAACTCGTCCAGGTTGACGGCCGAGATGGAGAGGAAACTGATGCGCTCGAGCAGTGGATAGTTGGGATTGTCGGCCTCCTCGAGCACGCGTTCGTTAAAGGCCAGCCAGGAGAGTTCGCGATTGATGAAGCGCGCCTTGGAGTTGGCGAAATCGGCAGGAACCTCGAATTCGGGCTCCGGTGCAGCCTGAGAAGTCCCCTTGACCACTCGAATTTCTCCTGTTGTTCCAATCAGTTACCGCCCATGTTGGGATACTGCCGCAGCCCCTGAAAGTCAAGCTTGGCGGCCGCTATTCGCTCGCCAAAAAGCCTTCGACCTCCGCCAGAAAGCGCTTCCAGGCCGGCTCATGCTCCAGGATCAGATGGTTTCGGCCTTCCAGGGCGACGAAGCGTGCACCTGGAATTGTCGCCGCCATACGCCGTCCCTCCTCGAAGGGCACTATGGCATCCTCACGGCAGTGCAGGACAAGGGTGGGAACGGAAAGCTCTTGGGCCAAGTCGCTGACCTCGATCTCGTTCAGCGCCCGCCAGATCAACGTCGCCGTTTCGGGCGTGGCGGTGATGCGCATGAGATCGTTGAACCACTGCATCTGTTCGGCGCTGCCATCGGGCACGAATAGTGAGGTGAAGACCTGGCGAAAGGCTGGATTTTCTTGGCCCCAACCTTGGTGGATCAAGGTTTCCAATGCCTCCGCTTCGCCAGCGGCGGCGACGGAGCCCCGGTGGTTGCGCCCACGTAAGTAGCCGCCATAGAGGACAAGGTGGCTGATCCGCTCAGGTTGACGGGCGGCGAAGGCGAAAGAGACCGCACAGCCCTGAGAGATCCCCAGCAGGGCAAAGCGTTCCAGCCCGGCCGCATCGACAACCGCCTCAAGATCAGCAACACGGCTCTCAAGGGAGAAGTCCGAGACCTCCCGGTCAGAAAGGCCGCTGCCCCGGGCGTCATAGCGAACCAGCCGGTGGTGTGCCGCCAGGTCGCGCAGCACGTGGCGCCAGATGGGGCTTTCCCAATCGTATTCGAGATGATTGAGCCAGTTAGCCGATTTGACCAGCGGCGGCCCCGAACCAACCGAGGCGTAAGCCAGGCCGACGCCGTCCGATGAGGTACAGAAGCGGATTTCCTGTTCGAGGTTGGCATCCCCAACCGCTTTCGCAGTGCTACCGACCGGTCGCACTTTGAACACCCGCACAGGTGTCGAGACGTTCTTGAGTCGATGCTCGCCACAATCCTCGAAGCCGAGGTCGAGTTTCTTGTGGACCTGGTCGTAGACACTGCTCGAGATGCAGATACCGCCGGGATCGGCCAGGGCCTCGATGCGAGCCGCCAGGTTGACGCCATCGCCGTAGATGTCCTCGTCGTCGGCCACGATGTCGCCAAGATTGATGCCCATGCGGAAGTCGATGGCCGCCGCCGCCAAGCCTTGCTGCATCTCGGTGGCACAGCGCACTGCCTCGACGACGGTGCCAAATTCAGCCAAAAAACCATCGCCTGTGTGTTTGACGATGCGGCCGCCGTGAGCGGCTATGCCGGGGTCTATGACTTCCTTGCGCGCGCCCCACCAGGCCGCCAGGGTGGCCTCCTCGTCAGCCTCCATCAAGCGCGTGTAGCCGACCACGTCGGCGGCCAGCACCGCCGCCAATCTACGTTCGACCTGGGTGCTCACCGAACAGTCCCCCCTTTTGCCCGAGAACGATTCTAAATGGCGTACGAACCCCTGTCCATTCCGACCACCGTCGTGGCATGCTGGGGCTATGAAAAGGCTATACCTGCTGCGCCACGCCAAGTCGGACCATGGCAGCCTGTTCGGCGGTGATCGCGCGCGGCCGCTGAACCAACGCGGCCGCCAGGCCACGGGATTGATCGGTGGCTACGTTCGCCAGCGTGAACTGATGCCCGAACTGGTGCTTTGTTCGACAGCGGTGCGGGCGCGCGAGACCTGGGAAGGCGTGGCGGCCGAACTGGAGGCGGCACCGCCGGTCGAGCACCGCCAGGGGCTCTACCTGGCCAGCCCGGGCGAGATCCTCGAAGAAATCAGCTGCTGCGACGATAGCGTCGGCTCGGTTCTGGTAATCGCCCACAACCCCGGCCTGGCGAGTTTGGCCCTGGCCCTGGCCAACGGCGCCGAGCTACCGGCCAAACTGGCTAAATTCCCCACCTGTGCCCTGGCCGAATTCGAACTCGACAGTCCCTGCTGGACCGATGTCCAGCCGGCCCGCGCAACGCTGCGCGACTTCATCAGGCCGAAGGAGCTGGCCGAATAGATCTTATTTCGCTGGCGTCCAGATCTGGGTTTTGCCAAACAGCGGCAGACCGACGTAGCCGCGTACCTTCAGGCTGCCGTCGTCTTGCAGTTCCATATTGCACTTATAAGTCTGCCCGTCCTCGGGATTGTAAATGCGCCCGTCAGTCCACTGGCGGCCACTGTCGCCATCGGCGACGAAATCGCTGAGCAGTGGCAGACCCAGGATCTTGCGGCTCTTCGACGCGTCGTCCGGATTTTCGCGGTCGACTTTTTCCTGGCCCTTGTCGTCCAATGGCTCCTTGAGCCAGACGATCTTGCCGCACAACTTGCCGGCACAGTCGAAGATCTCGATCCGCGACTTGCCGCTTTCGGTGGACCATAGACCAAGCGCCGCGGCTCCCTCCGCTGCCTGAGCCGACAATCCCAGCAGGCTGATCAGAACAGCCGTCGCAATCGCTCTCAAAGCCCCCATTTCGCCCCCCTTCCTGACTTCCGCCACTACATAGTCGAGTTGAATTCACCGCCGTCCAGCAACAGGTTCTGTCCGACGATAAAGCCGGCCTGGTCGCTGCAGAGAAAAGCGCAGGCCTCGCCGAATTCCTCGGCCGTGCCAACGCGTTTGCTGGGATTCTGCTGGCAGCGCTGCTGGTAAAGCTCGTCCGCCGAACCACCGGCGCGCTCCGCCATTTTGGCCAGGTTGCCGCGCAACCGGTCGGTGTCGAAAGGACCGGGCAGGATGTTGTTGATGGTAACGTTGTGAGCTGCCGTCTGGCGCGAGAGCCCAGCGCAAAAGCCGGTCAGTCCGGCACGGGCGCCGTTGGAGAGCCCGAGAATGGGAATCGGCGAGCGCACGGCGCCCGAGGTGACGTTGACGATGCGGCCCCAGCGCCGTTCGATCATGCCGTCGACGGTGGCTTTGATGAGCTCGATGGCGGCCAGCATGTTGCCGTCCAGCGCCTTGATCCAATCCTCGCGCTGCCAGTCGCGAAAATCGCCAGGCGGCGGGCCACCGTTATTGTTGACCAGGATATCGGGTTGAGGGCATTTCGCGAGCACCGCGGCGCGGCCCTCGGGCGTCGAGATGTCGCCCGGCGCGGTATGCACGGTGGCCCCGGTGGCGGCGCGGATTTCCTCGGCTGTGGCTTCCAGCGTTTCCACCGTGCGGGCCGAGATGGTGAGTTCGGCGCCCTCACGCGCCAGCGAACTGGCACAGCCCTTGCCCAGTCCCTTGCTGGCTGCACAGACGATGGCCTTGCGGCCAGCGATTCCCAGATCCATGGATTCTACCTTTCTTCCCGAGGCTTCGAAAACAGCACTTCACGGGCCAACGGCACGGTGATCTCGCGGCCTTTGGCCAGGGCACCCTCGTCGAGCGCCACCACGGCCCGGCGGGCTGCATCGGGTGATCGCTCGAGGCGGCCGACGAGATAGTGGACGAGATCCACGGCCACACGCAACTGGCGATCAGCGAACAGCTTGACCAACAACGCCGCCAGCAGGGAGTCGTCGGGCGGCAACACGGCTACTGCGGGGATGGCCCGCAGACGGGAGCGCAGATCGGCCAGCGCCACCTCCCAGCGTGCCGGTGGTGTCCGGCCGGTCAGCAAAATGGTACCGCCGGCTTCTACGATGCCGTTATAGAGATGCAGCAAGGCCTCGCCCAATGGTGCCCGATCGGCGTCGTCCAGCGCCACGGTGGTTGCCCCCGGGGCCATCGAGCTACCCCGCGCCACCGCCACGTCCTCGGGGTTCAGCAGCGTGCCCCCCGTGGCGGCTTGCCAAACGTGCACGAGATGGCTCTTGCCCGACCCCGGTGGACCATGGAGTGCTAGCGCCCGGCCCGGCCAGTCGGGCCAGCGATCGAGCCAGGAGACGGCCTCGGCATTGCTCTCAGCCACCAAAAAGTCTTCGGCCCCCAGCGCCGGCCGCTGGGCCAGATCGAAAGCCAGTTGCGCCGTCATAGCTGGGGGCCCGGATCGCCGTCGTCACCAATATCGCTGTCGGGGTGTGAATAGAGTGCACTGGCGCGGTACTGCTCGGCGGCGAAACGCACCATGACGCCGATCGCCGCCGCCGTCGGCACGGCGATCAGCACACCGACGAAACCAAACAGCGTGCCACCGGCCAAGAGGGCGAAGATAACCCACACCGGATGCAGCCCGACCCGGCCGCCCACCAGCTTGGGCGTGAGAAAGCTGGCATCCAGGGACTGACCGGCGACGAAGACGCCGATGATGATGCCCAGCGGCATTGGCTGCTCCAGACCGAACTGCAGAAAGCCCACCAGTAGAGCGGTAAGAAAACCAACCGCGGCACCGACGTAAGGCACGAAAGCCAGAACTCCCGTGCCCAAGCCGATGACCAGTCCGAACTCCAGTCCGGCCAGCGACCAGCCGATGCCGTAGATGGTGCCCAGCGTCGCCGCCACCGTGGCCTGACCGCGCACGAAGCCGGCCATGGCCTGGTCGATCAGGTCAAGCTGGCGGCGCACCGTTGCGGCGTGGTGGCGGGGCCAGATGGCATCGATACGGGCGACGATGTGGTCCCAATCGCGCAACAGGTAGAAGGTCACGATGGGGGTGATGAAAATCAGGCCGAGCACGTTGAAGATGGCCAAACCCCGGCTCCACAGTCCGCGCAAAGCACCGCCCAGCCCGCCTACCACGGTTTCCGCGAAACCCAGGGCCATCTCGCGTAAGTCGCCCATGGTGCCCAACTCGAAGCGGATCAAGAGGCGGTCGACCAGCGGGATGAGCAGTTCTCTGGCGCGGTCGATGTAGGCCGGCAGACGCCCCACGAAGCCCAACACCTGATCCTGCAGGACGGGGAACAGCAGCACGAAAAGCACGATGATAAAGAGGAAGAAAACCAGCGTGATCAGCGCTGTGGCCAGGGTTCGCGGCCACCCCCAGCTCTCCAGCTTGTCGGCCGCGGGATCAAGGAAGTAGGCCGCCGCCATGCCGGCCACGAACGGCAGCAGGATGGAACGTACCAGGATCAGGAGCGTCAGCAGTACGGCCGCCGTGACAAGCCAGAACCAGAGCTGGCGCTGAACCGTCATGCCCCGTCCTCCAGGCTCGAGATCTGCCGAGCCCATTGCACCAGATAGAGAGCTCCCGACACCACCGTCGTGGCGCCTACCGAATAGACCAGCACTTTTGTCAATGGGGCGACGCCAACCTCGAGCGCGATGCCGCCCAGTACCACGGCGGCTAACACAATCTGAGCCGCCGTGTTGATCTTGCTGATCAGCACCGGCCGCGGCCGCATGCCGTCGAAAAAGATATAGGTCAAGAGCACGCCTCCGATGATAAGGACATCACGTGACACCACCAATATTACCAGCCACACGGGCAAATACCCCATCTGTCCGAGGGTGATGAAGACGGCCACCAGCAGCGCCTTGTCGGCCAGCGGGTCGAGGTAGCGGCCAAGCTCGGTCTCCATGCCGAAGCGTTTGGCCAGGAAGCCGTCGACGGCATCCGAAACGCCGGCCGCCACGAAAATGCCGAAGGCCACGACAAAGTAGCCCTGCAGGATTACCCATACCGTCAGAGGTACCGACAATAATCTGCCCAGCGAAATAACGTTGGGCGGGCTCATTTCTTCGCTGCCGGTTGGGGGCCGCCGTCACGCCTACGCACTACCCAGAAGCCGTTTTCATCGGCCAGGGCGAGATCGCGTTGGGCCAGGGCGATGGCCAGGCGCCGAGGACTGCCCAGGTAATGCAGCACCACTTGCGCCCGATCGCTCGAGATCTCGGCCAACTCGAGCTTACGGATCTCGGCCATGGCACCGAGCCGGTCACGCACTACGATCCAGTCGCTCAGACTGCCAAGCGGCACGCTGGCGGCAAGCCGGCCTTCGCTCTCGAATTGCAGGCGGGTGGCCAGCTTCCAGTCTTCCTCCAGGCGGCGCGCGATGGCACCCGCGGCATGGCCTAGTAGGTCGTGGATGCCTTCGCCGCGGCCACCGCGGAAGCTCTCGACCACAGTCGCCTCGCCGCTCGGTCCGCTACGCCGCAGCGACACCACGAGCACTGGCACACCAGCCGCCAGGTCGCGCCTGAGCACGGCGTGCGCCACCAGCACATCGGCCACGCCATAGCGCTTGGCTATGGCCTGCAGACGTTTGGCGTTGCCGGCCAAGGCCTGCGGCGCGCCGATGGTACCGACATCGGTGAGGTCGCCATAGGGCACCACCAGCGGCACGAAACTGTCGCGGCCCTCCAACCCCTGCCAAGCCACGCGCCAGGGATTGGGGTCGTCCCACAAATTGCGCGCCCCGGCTGCCTCATAGACCGGCAGGATCAGCACCGGCTTGCTCGGAGTTTCGGAAAACGGCAGTTCCTGGCGGCGCAACAGCGCACGCACTTCATCTCGCTTGAAACGGATACTGAGGCTGGCGAGGTAGCGCGTCGAGCTGCGCTTTTCGTCGGCGATCTCAAAACTGTCGATCAGCGCCGTCACGGTATCGTCGTCGAGCAGGGGATGGCGGTGGTAACTGGATTGCGGCGTCAGGCGTCGCAGCAAGCGATAGAAGGCATCGCGTTGCCCCGTCATCAGGGCCTCTTCGCGGGCCGCCGTGGCGGTTTCGGCAGTGGCATCGACGGCCACCCCGACGACCGCAAAGACGTCCCTAGCCTGCGCTCCGGCAGCCTCCGGCAAAAGCGCCAGCCAGCCGGCCACGAGCGACATGTAGCCGACCATCGCGCCGGTTTTGATAAGCCCACGCAGCAGCATTGCAAACATTCCGAGATGAAGTATCTTCAGCGCAGCGGCGGCAGCTTATCGTATCAGCGGGGACACCATCAACAAAGACCCTCATGGCGCCAAATCGCGGCGCTATCGCGACGCTGGCGAAACTCGTACTTACCGCGACGCCGGCGTCGACATCGCAGCCGGCAATGCCCTGGTCGAGCGTATCTCGGGCCTGACCCGCAGCACGGCCCGGCCCGGAGCTGACGGGGAACTGGGCGGCTTCGGCGGCTTTTTCGACCCCCGGGCGGCGGGTTTCCAGGATCCCGTGCTGGTGGCCGCGAGCGATGGCGTCGGCACCAAGCTCCTTCTGGCCAAAGCAGCCCAACGCCATGACAGCGTTGGCATCGATCTTGTCGCCATGTGTGTCAACGACCTCGTGGTACAAGGTGCCGAACCTTTGTTTTTCCTCGACTATTTCGCCACGGGCAAGCTCGACATCGAGGCTGCGGCTGACGTGGTGGCGGGCATCGCCGAGGGCTGCCGACGGGCCGGCTGCGCCCTGATTGGCGGCGAAACGGCCGAACTTCCGGGACTTTACGGGCCGGGTGATTACGACCTCGCCGGCTTCGCCGTAGGTGCGGTAGAGCGCGGCCGGGAGATCACCGGCAACACCATCCAAGCCGGCGACGTGGTGCTCGGCCTGCCGGCCTCGGGCCTGCACTCCAACGGATTCTCGCTGGTGCGCAAGATCGTCGACGAACTCGGCTTGGATCTGGCCAAGCCGGCCCCCTTTGCCGCCGACGGCGACCTCGGAACGGCCCTGCTGACGCCGACCCGGATCTATGTACGCGAATGCCTGGCCCTGGCTCGGGCCGGCTTGGCCAAGGGCTTTGCCCACATCACCGGCGGCGGCCTGCTGGAAAACCTGCCGCGAGTGCTGCCGGCGGGCCTGGGCGCCGAGCTCGACGCCAGTCGATGGGAAATTCCGCCGGTGTTCGCCTGGCTGGCAGCCGAAGGCGTGCCCGACGAAGAGATGTTGCGCACCTTCAATTGTGGCCTCGGCATGCTGGCCATCGTCGCCGCGACAGAGGCCGAGGCGGCGGCCGAGCTGCTCGGCGGAGCCGCCGCCATCGGCCACATCCTCGAGGCCGAGGGCGTGGCGTTGACCAACCTGATCTGGAAGTGAGGCCATCGTGAAACTCGGCGTTTTGATTTCCGGGCGCGGCTCGAATCTACAAGCCCTGATGGCGGCCACGGCCCGGGACGACTATCCCGCGGAGATCGCTCTGGTCGTCTCCAACCAACCCCAGGCGGCGGGCCTCGAACGGGCACGAGATGCCGGTTTGGCGACGGCCGCCTTCGACCACCGTGACTTCGCCGATCGCCAGGGCTTCGAGGCCGAGATCGATGCCAGCCTGCGCGGCGCCGGCGTCGAACTGGTCTGCCTGGCCGGCTTCATGCGTCTGCTCACGGCCGGCTTTCTCGAAGGCTGGCCAGACCGCGTGGTCAACATCCATCCCTCGCTGCTGCCGGCCTTTCCGGGCATCCACGTGCATGAGCAGGTAGTCGCCTCGGGCACCCGCTTTTCCGGCTGCACCGTGCACTTCGTGCGGCCCGAAATGGATGCCGGCCCGATCATCATCCAATCGCTGGTGCCCGTGCGCCCGGGCGACGACGCCGACACCCTGGCCGCCCGGGTACTAGCCACCGAACACCAGTGCTATCCCAAGGCGGTGAAGTGGATTGCCGAAGGCCGGGTACGTATCAATGGCGATTTGGTCGAGGTCGACGGCGCCGGGACACCGCAAATGGCCGCCATCAATCCTATTTAGGGCGCGTTTTAGACTTCGACCCCGCTCTGGCGGGCGAATTCCTCGAAGGCGGCACGCACGCTGCCGTGGTCCTGGCCGGCCAAGTCGGCCACCATCGTACAGAGCGCGCTGACGTCGAGGCTGCGCACCATACGCTTGAGCGCCGGTACGCTGGCCGCCGTCATCGACAGGCGCTCGACGCCGCAGCCTATCAGCGCCATGGCTTCGAGTGGCCGGCCGGCGATCTCGCCGCAGGCGGTGAGTGGTACATCGGCCGCAGAAGCGGCCGCCACGACCTCCCCGATCAATCCCAGCAAGGGCGCTGAAAGCACGTCGTAGCGGGCGTTGACGCGGGGGTTGTCGCGGTCGCTGGCAAAGAGGTACTGCAGCAGATCGTTGGTGCCCAGCGATACGAAATCGGCAGCGGCAAACAACGGCTTGAGCTGCCACAGCAGCGCCGGTACCTCGAGCATGACCCCGACCCTGACATCGACCGGCGTGGCCAGGCCGGCGGCCCGGGCTTTCTCCAGCTCGATATCCAGCACGCCACGGGCATGATTGAACTCGGCCAATTCGGTGACCATGGGAAAGACCACGTCGAGGCGCCGGCCGGCAGCCCGGATGAGGGCGCCAAGCTGGTCTTCGAGAATGCCGGGGCGGTCGAAACCGACGCGAATGCCGCGCCAACCCAGCGCCGGATTGCTGTCTCCCGAAGTCTCGAGATAGGGCAGCGCCTTGTCGCCGCCGATATCGAGGGTGCGAAAGACCACGGGCCGTTCGCCGGCCCGGGCCAGAACGGAGGCATAGAGTTCGGCCTGGGCCGCCACGTCGGGATAGCTGTGGCGCCCCATGAAGGCCAATTCCGTGCGAAAAAGCCCGATACCCTCGGCACCGCAATCGTCGAGCCTGGACACCTCGAAGGGAAAGCCGGCGTTGAGCTCGATCGAGATGTGCCGGCCATCGCGGCTTAGCGACTCGAGTTTGCAGGTGGCGGCGAAATCGTCGGCCGGACTGGAGCGTCCGATGCTGCTCTCATAGGCCTGCAGGGCGCGGGGCTCCGGCCTCACTACGACCTGGCCGCCGTCACCATCGACGATCAGCAGGTCTCCCTCGACCACGACGTCGAGAGCCTCACGACAGCGCCCGACCACGGGCACGCCCAATGCCCGGGCGACAATGGCCAGGTGAGAGGTCGGCGATCCTTCGGTCAGCACGACGCCCTCGAGGTAGTCGGGGTCGAGATCGAGAAGCGCCGCCGGTCCGAGATTGCGGGCGATCAGCACGGCCGGTTCCTGCAGCACCAGGGCGCCGTTGCCAGCGGGCCCGATGAGGTGCCTGAGCAGGCGGTCGCCGAGATCGTCGAGATCGACCAGGCGCTCGCGCAAATAGGGATCCTGGGCCTTGGAGAGGCGGCCGCGGATCTCGTTCTGGACCAATTGCACGGCCGCCTCGGCGCTGAGGCCGCCACGCACGGCATCGGCAATGCGCTCACGCCAACCGTGATCCTCGGCAAACATCTTGAAGGCCTCCAGCACCTCGCGGTGCTCGCCCATGGCCGGCAGCGCCGAGCCCTCGATATGGGCCTCGAGACCGGTGCTGAGCGCCGCAAACGCTTCGTCCAAGCGCTTCAACTCCGGCTCCGGTTGGTCCGCCAGGGTGTGCTCGACAACGATTTCGCGCTGCACCCGGCGAGCCCGACCGGTGGCCACGCCACGGCTTAGCGAAATGCCGGCGATCAGAGCCGGTCCTGACGCCACGGCAGCAGCCGCCGGCTCCCTTTCTCCGGCCGCCGCCAGCACTTCGGCCAGCACCATGGCGACGGTTTCGCAGGCCTCGATCTCAGCCTCGGCGTAACGCCGCCGCGTGAGGTTCTGCACGACCATGACGCCAAGCACCCGGCCGGCGCGCAGCACCGGCACACCCATGAAGGAATGGTAGACCTCCTCGCCGGTTTCCGGCCGCAGCACGAAATTGGGATGGCTCTGGGCGTCGGCCAGGGCTACCGGGCGGGCTTGTTCGGCAATCAGACCGACCAGCCCCTCCCCCTTTTTCAAGCGCGTCAGGTGCACGGCATCGCGGTTGAGGCCCTTGGTGGCAAACAGCTCGAGATCGCGCTGGTCGCGCAGCACGTAGATCGAGCAGACCTCGGCCGCCATGTAGTCGGCAATCACCGTCACCACTCGGTCGAGGCGTGCCTCGGTGGTGCCGTGGCCGGTCATCAACTCGCGCACCTGGCGCAAAAAACGGCGCGATCGCGCCCAGCCGTCATCCACCTTGGGTTTGTCTACGCTCTGTAACGTCACACCGCCGCCGTCCCTGCCACCATCGTTGCCATCAAACGTAAGGTTCCCCGCTCCCGGTTTCCAGTACAACCCATGCATACTCTAATGTGTTGCACTAGAAAAATCTTATAATCCATTGTTATTAGGTATTTTTTTATTTGGCATTTATACACAGCAACTTCATCGTCACGATGCCGGACATCAAGTGCCGCCAGCCCAAGCTTGAGTTTGGGGTCAACCGCCAGGCGCTGGACTCGATCGGCCAGGTCGAAGAGGCGTCAAAGGATGTGCTCGATCTGCTAGGCAAGTTGGTGGGTTGGCACCACGATTTGCGCTAACCTCACCGCTGGGGCATCTCGGCGCGCCTCGATCAACCAAGCGGGGGAGCCTGGACGCAGTGAACGAATGCCCTGCCTGCCAGGCGGGCAATCCGCCTGAAAACAAGTTCTGCGGCCAGTGCGGCGGCCGGCTGCCGGGGTGCTGCCTCGCCTGCGGTGCGGCCAATCCGGCCGACCACATTTTCTGCGGCCAGTGCGGCGTCAGACTCGGGGATGCGGCCCCGCCCACTGTGGCTGCCCCGATCGAAACGGTAGCCGAAAGTGAAGCCGAACGCCGGCAACTGACGGTAATGTTCTGCGACCTGGCCGATTCGACGGCCCTTTCGGAACGTTTCGACCCCGAAGATCTGCGTGAAGTCATAAGCCAATATCAAGACGTCTGCGGCGGCCAGATCGAGGCTTTCGGGGGCTACATCGCACGCTATATGGGCGATGGCATCCTGGTCTACTTCGGCTACCCCCAAGCCCATGAAGACGATCCCGAACGAGCTGTTCGGGCGGGGCTCAGGATCATTGCCGGCGTGGCTGAACTGGAACCCCAGCCGGGGCTCCGCTTGCACGTGCGCATCGGCATCGCCACCGGCTTGGTGGTGGCCGGCGATATCATCGGCCAAGGCGCCTCGGAGGAGCACGCCGTGCTGGGCGTGACACCCAACCTGGCAGCCCGCCTGCAAAGCCTGGCAGAGGCCGACAGCGTCGTCATCAGCGACGCCACCCGGCGCATCACCGGCGGCTTTTTCGACTACCGTGACCTCGGCCATCACCAACTCAAGGGCATCAGCGAACCGGAGCAAGCTTGGCATGTGCTGGGCGAAAGCGCCGCTGTCAGCCGCTTCGAGGCCTCCGCCGGCAGCGGCCTCTCCCCCTTGGTGGGACGTCAGGAGGAGGTCGGCCTGGTATTCAACCGCTGGCGCCAAAGCCAGGAGGGCGAGGGCCAAATGGTGGTGTTCTCCGGCGAAGCCGGGGTGGGCAAGTCGCGCATCGTCGAGGAATTCCGCAGCCAACTGGAGGACAACACATACGGTCTCATAGCGCTCTCCTGCTCGCCCTTCCACACCAACAGCGCTCTCTACCCGGTGATCAACTGCTTGATTCGGGTGATGGAATTTCGGCGCGACGACCCGATAGCTACCCGGGCCGACAAGCTGGATGCCTTCATCGAGACCCTCGAATTACCGCTCACCGACATCGCGCCTTACCTGGCGCCAGTACTATTGGAAACAGACCTCGATCGCTATGCGGTGCCTCAGGGCAGCCCCGAGGAGCACCGCAAAAAAGTCTCCGAGGCCCTGTTGGCCTTGATGCTGGCCCAGAGCAGACTCCTGCCGATGATCATGATCGTCGAGGACGCCCAGTGGCTCGATCCCTCGAGCGAGGAATTCCTCGGTCTCCTGATCGAGCGCCTGAGGAGCTGGCGGATTTTCCTGCTGGTCACGGCGCGGCCCGAATTCCAACCTCGGTGGGGCAGCCATCCCCACCTCACGACGCTGACCCTCAACCGCCTCAGCCGCAGCGACAGCAGCGCCCTAGTGCAGAACGTGACCGGCGGTCGCGACTTGCCCGAAGCGGTCCTGGAGCAGATCGTAACCAAAACCGACGGCATTCCTTTATTCGTCGAGGAATTGACTAAGACGGTCCTGGAAACCGGCCTGGTCGAGGAGCGCGACGGACGATATCAATTGGTTGGCCCGCTGAACGAGCTGGCCATCCCGGCCTCGCTACAGGATCGCTGATGGCGCGGCTCGACCGTCTGGCCCAGGTCAAGGACGTGGCGCAACTGGCGGCGGTGCTGGGGCGCCGCTTCTCGCAAACAGTGCTGGCCGCTGTTTCGCAACTCGGAAGCGACGAACTGGAGGCCGCGCTGAATCAATTGGTCGAGTCCGAGGTGCTATTTCAGAGCAGCCTGCCACCAGCCGCCAGCTACGAGTTCAAGCACGGCATGGTGCAGGAAACCGCTTACGGCTCGCTGCTCAAAAGTACGCGCCAGCGCTATCACCGTGACGTCGCCGAGACCCTGGAAGCGGATTTCCCCGAGACCGCGACCGACGAGCCCGAGCTTTTGGCCCACCACTACAGCGAGGCCGGACTGGCCGAAGCCGCTGTGCCCTGCTGGCGCCGGGCCAGCCGGCGGGCCACAGAGCGCTGGACCAGCGCCGAATCGGTGGGTCATGTGGAGCGCGGGCTGGAGCTGCTGGACACCCTGCCCGATAACGCTGCGCGGGCCGAGCAGGAGATGCCGCTGTTGCTCGACCTGGTTGCGGGGCTGCGCATCCTCGACCGCTACGACGATGCGCTGGCGGCACTCGATCGCGCCCAGGCCGTGGCCGAGCGCTACCAGCGCATCGAGGACCTGTCACAGGTGCATTACTTCCGCGGCAGCATTTATTTTCCCATGGGCGACATCGAAGGCTGCCTGGCAGAACACGAACTGGCCCGCGAAAACGCCCGCCCGGCAGACTCTCCCGAGAAGGAGGCGCGGGCGCTGAGCGGCCTCGGCGACGCTTACTACATGCGCGGCCGTGTGGCCGCTTCGCACCGGCACTTCGATGAATGCGTCGAGTTGGCCCGAGCCCATGAGCTAGCCGCCATCGAGCCCCCCAACCTGGCCATGCGCGGTCATACCCAGCTCTACCTCAACCAACTCGAAGCCGGGCGGGCGGATACCCTGAAAGCGGCCGAGCTGGCCCAACAGCAGGGCAACGAACGGGCCGAAATAGTCGCCCGCGGCAGTTGTGCCGGCAAGCTACTGTTCGACACGGGCGAACTCGACCAAGCCCGCCAAAGCTGCCAGCGTGCTATCGATCTAGCCCGCGGCCTGGGCGCCCGGCGTTTCGATCCCGTCAACCAAGTCATCATCGCCAAGGCGGCGTTCATCGAAGACCGGCGCGACGAGGCCATCGCCTTGGCCGAAGAAGCGGTGGCGACGAACCGCGAGACCAGCCCCAGGTTCGCCGGCCCCATGGCGTTGGGCACCCTGGCCTTGGTCAGTGACAGCGAAGAGGTCCGGCGCCAGGCGATCTCGGAGGGATTGGCGATTTTGGATTCCGAATGCGTCAGCCACAACTATCTCTGGTTCTACCGCGACGCCATGGAGGCCTGCCTGCTAGTCGGCAACTTCGACGGCGTCGAGGCCCTGGCGCAGGCTGCCGCCGACTATACAAGCAGCGAACCCCTGCCCTGGATGGACCTGCTGATAGCCCGCGCCCGAACCCTGGCTCAAGCCGCCACGGCGCCAGACGAAGGCACGCAATCGCGCCTGCGTGAGCTGCGCGACCAAGCTACCGAGGTTGGCTTCAATGTGTTGCTGCCGTCGTTCGACGCTGCCATGGTTGACTAGAGCAGTTCAGATTTGATGCAAATCGTTCGACTCCCCCACTCGTCATTCCCGCGAAAGCGGGAACCCAGGTTTGGTTGGTTTTTTCAAATTTGCAGCAGCAGAACGACTACGAAAACGGTACAAAACCTGGGTTTCCGCTTTCGCGGGAATGACAATTTACAAAAAGGGCAAAGTCTGCGAACGAGAGTAGAGAGCCGGTAATGTCCACAGTCTTCGACGTCATCGCCCTGTTGCTCGGACTGGCGGCGCTATTCGGCTACGTCAATCTGCGCTGGTTCCGCCTGCCGCCCTCGATCGGCGTCGTCATCATCGCGCTCGCGGCCTCGCTGGCGGTGCTGGGGTTGGACGCCATCATGCCCGCCTGGGGCCTGGGCGCGGCCCTGCGTGCTTTGGTCGCCGGTATCGATTTTACCGAGACCCTGATGCACGGGATGCTGAGCTTCCTGCTGTTTGCCGGTGCCCTGCACGTCGATCTCGGTGACCTGAAAGAACGGCGCTACGCCATTGCCGCCATGGCCACCATCGGATTATTGCTGTCGACGCTGCTGGTGGGGTTCGGCATGTGGGGTGTGTTTGCGCTTTTGGGCCTGGGCGTGCCGCTCCTCATGTGCCTGGTCTTCGGCGCCCTGATCTCGCCCACCGACCCAATCGCCGTTCTGGGTATCCTCAAGAGCGTCACGGTGCCGCGCACGCTGGAGGCCAAGATCGCCGGCGAAAGCCTATTCAACGATGGCGTCGCAGTGGTCGTCTTTACCATCCTGCTGGCCCTGGCCACCACGGCCGGACCCATCGGCGCTAGCGACGTGGCGATCCTCTTTCTCGAGGAGGCGGTGGGCGGCGTGGTGCTGGGCCTGGCGGCCGGCGGTTTGGCCTTCCTGGCACTGCGTTCGATCGACGAATACACCGTCGAGGTGATGATCACACTGGCCTTGGTCAGCGTCACCTATGCCGTGGCCGGAGCGCTCCACACTTCGGGACCCATCGCCGTCGTGGTGGCTGGACTGTTGATCGGCAACCACGGCACCCGATTGGCCATGAGCGAGACCACGCGGGGACATCTGACTCGCTTTTGGACGCTGCTCGACGAAATCCTCAACGCCGTCCTCTTTCTGCTCATCGGCCTCGAGGTGGTGGCAGTGTCGTTCGGTACGGCACCGGTCCTGGCCGCACTACTGGCCATACCGGTGGCACTGGGCGCCCGCCTAGCCGGCGTCGCCTTGCCGCTGGCGATGCTGCGCCTGAAGCGAAGTTTCACGCCGGGCGCCGTGCCCATTCTGACCTGGGGCGGCCTACGCGGCGGCATCTCGGTGGCGCTGGCGCTGAGCCTGCCCGAGGGGCCCTGGAAGGAGGTGCTGCTCAGCGCCTGCTACGGTGTCGTGGTGTTTTCCATCATCGTCCAGGGCCTGACGATAGAACGCCTGGTCAAGCGCCTGCTGCCGGCGCCGACGAACGATTAAGCCAAAAGGCTAGGGCGGCGGCGGGCAGGCTTAACATCAGGGCCAACAGCCAGAGCTCGCCGCCACTGGCCGGCACATGGCCACCGCCCGGCGTCGCCAGGGCGATGCCGGCCACCAAAATCATGCCGCGGATGGGCCACTGCAAAAGACCGTGGCGACCCAGGTCGCCGATGCCGATGAGATAGCCCTGCAGGGCCGCCGCGATGAGCACCACACCGATCACCGCGTCTACGGTGACAGACAAGACGTCGGTCCAGCCGCCCTGCATGATCAGGGCTGGATTGAGCACGAAAAAGAAGGGGATGAAGTAGATGATGCTGCCCAGCCGCATGGCCTCGAAGCCGGTGCGCATGGGTTGCGCCCGAGCCAGGCTTGCGGCGGCGAAGGCGCCCAGCGCCACCGGCGGCGTGATGTACGAGAGCATGCCCCAATAGAGCATAAAGAGGTGCACGGCCATGGCATTGAGGCCGGAATTCGTGAGCGCCGGGGCCAGCGTGATGGCCAGCACGATGTAGGCCACGGTGACGGTGACGCCGATGCCCATGATGAAGCTGGCCACCGCCCCCATGAGCAGCAACAGCAGCACCGAATCGCCGGCCATGGACAACAGCTCGTTGGCGAGCGTACTGATCTTGCCGGTCAGCGACAGCGAGCCGACGATCATGCCGATGCCGGCCAGAATGGCCGCCAGCTCGATGAACAGCCGCCCGACGCCGGTGATGAACTTCAGGAGGTCGGCGAAATTCCAGCGACTGGTCTTGATGAACTGGTTGATGCCGATCAGCAGCACCGTGGCGTAATAGGGCGCCAGGGCTTCGCGCTGCAGATAGATCAGCATCCAGATCAGCAGAATGAAGACGGCGATGTAATGCCAGCCCTCTTTCAGCGTCTGGGCCACCGCTGGCAGCTCATCACGCGGCAGGCCGGCGAGATGGTTCCGCGCAGCATAGCTGTCGATCTGCACGAAGAGGCCGAAGAAATAGAGTAGCGAGGGAATCACAGCAGCGATCACGATGTCGGAGTAGGGCACCTCCAAGTAGGTCGCCATGACGAAGGCGGTGGCGCCCATGATCGGCGGCATCAGCACACCGCCGGTCGAAGCGCAAGCCTCGACGCCGCCGGCATAGTGGGGCGGCAGGCCGATGCGCTTCATGGCCGGGATCGACAGCGCCCCGGTGGTCAACACGTTGGTGATGACGCTGCCGCTCATCGAGCCCATCAGGCCGCTGGCGAAGATCGCCACCTTGGCCGGGCCACCGCGCACGTGACCCAGCAAGGCAAAGGCGAGATTGAGGAAAAAGCGCCCACCACCAGTGTGTTGCAGCGCTACGCCGAACATCAAAAAGCCGATCACCAGATTGGCGAAGGCGCGGAAGGGAATGCCGAAGATCGATTCGCTCGACACCGCATGATAGGCCACGGCGACGCCGAAATCCTCGCTGGCGGCGTCGAAGGGATAGGGCACGGAGGCGGCATAGATGGGATAGAGAGAGAGCACAAAAACGACCAGGAAAACCGCTGTGCCGCCGGCCCGCCGGCTGGCCTCCAACACCAGCAGCCAGAGCACCGTGCCGGCTATCTTGATGTGATCCGGAGCGGCGTATTCCCAGCCCAGATCAACGATATCGCGGGCGTACCAGAGCAGATAGAGGTTGACGCCGATAGCCGCCACGAAAAGCACCAGGTCGTACCACGGCACGGCATCGCGAGCGCCCTCGTAGGCCGGAAAGATGATGAAGGCGAGCGGCAGCAGCACGCCCAGAAGGGCGAAGAAGTACTGCGTATCGATGGCCACGAAGGTGCCGAAGCGGCCCAGGTTGAACAATTGATAGATCGAGATCAGGACGGACAGCACCGTTCCCCCGATCAGCACCACGCGCCACAGCGGCGTCGAGCCGCGGTAGCGGTGTTCGACCGTGGCCGGCGTTACCGGCGCAGCGGGCCCGCCGCCAGGGGCGGGCCCGTTCGTAGCCGTGTCGGGCAAGGTCTAGTGGTCTATTGGAAGACCAAGTCCATGCCGGCAGCCTTGAGCGCCGATTCGCGGGCCGCCATCCACTTGGACTTGAGATCCTCTTTCGACATGCTGTCCTTGTAGGCCAGACCCTTCCAAGCCGCCGCCAGCACGCCCTGGCGCTTGACCAGCATGTCCTGGTGCTTCTGGGCGGCATCGGACCACACCCCGGCTTCCTTCCAATAGCGCACGGCACCCCCGTGGTACGGCAGCGCCCAGGTCATGTTCTGGTTCTTGACCGACCAGCCGCTGGCTCCCGGGGCGGCACCCTTGAAGTCGTCGTAGCGCGCCATGATGCCCTTGGTAAGATTATAGGCGACGTCGGCCGACTGCGAGGCGTTGGTGACCAGGGCCGGGTAGGCATAAGTCGCCCCTTCGTGCGGCGCCGTCTTGGAGAGATTGGCGCCCGAGGTGCCCATGTTCTTCTGGTAGACCGGATGGACCGCTGACATGCGCTTCCAGCCCACGGCGTCGCCGTGGGGCAGCGGTGGCCAGTGGAGACCGCGCGGGCTGGCCGCCAGGCGTTTGGCGTGCGGCGTCACGGTGGCCATGAAGGCGGCATCGGATTGGCCGTTAATGATGGAATCGACCGAGGCTTTGAAGCCCGAGACCTCGACCTTCGTGACGTCGCCCCAGGAAAGACCGGCAAAGGCCAGGCTGGCGGCGACGTTCCAGTTCAAGGCATCGCTCGCTTGCACCCAGGCGACGCGCTTGCCCTTGAGGTCGGCCATGGTCTTGATGTTGGCGTCCTTGGCCGTTCCCAGGGCCAGGTTGTAGGAGCCGATGGAAGTGGCCAGCACGCGCAACGGCTGCGGCCCCCACTCCTTCGAGGCGAACAGGAAGACACCTTCCTGACCGAAATAGACGGCGATACCGCAGGCGCAGAAGTCGGCCCGGCCATCGCGCAGCGGCGCCATGCGGGAGACGTCGTTCTTGCCCGGGATCACCCGCACCGTGGTGCCATAGCTCTTTTTCAAAGCGTTGCCGATGGCCACGCTTTGGGCGTAGCCCGAGGCCGTGGTGCCGTAGGCCGTCCAGGTCAAGTTCTTGGGCAGTTGGACGTCTGTCGCGTGGGCACCGCCGGCAAAAACCAACGCCGCCGCAACAAAAAAACCGGTCAATTTGCGTGACATGAGAACCCCCTCTGTCAAATGCAGATGCTATTCTTGCTTATGGTCGTCTTTGCGACCTTTTCCTGGCACCAGTATGGATCATCGGCGCCAACTTTCCCACCTTGATCCTTGCCAGACCGGCCGGCCACAAAAAAGGAACTTCGCCCGCCATGAGAATCTTCGCGCCGCTAACGATCGTCGTTGCCGTTGTGCTACTCCAGGTGCCGGCCTGGGTCCAAGCAGCCGAGATCGAGGCACTGGGACCGCTGCACCAGATTTCGTTCGTCACTGCGCTATCCTTCGTTGGCGACGATCAGCGTCTGGAAGCGGCCGGTTCCGAGGGTTTGCTATGGATCGATGAAAATTTGCAGGCGCAGCGGCCGGGCCGCAGCCCCGGCGTCCTCATGAGCCTGGCCCACCATCCCAACCTTCCCGGGATGCGCTATGCCGGCGGCTACAAGGGCAAGAAAACCGGGCTCGGTTTTTTGGTTTCAGAAGACGACGGCGCGAGCTGGCAGCGGCGCGCCAAAGACGGCGACCGGGCCCTCGCCTTCCATGCCCTGGCGGTGGCGCCGAGTGCGCCTGCAACTATATATGGCTTCGCCATGAAAGCCGGGCTGCGCCTCAGCCAGGACAATGGCCGCACCTGGCGCGCCGCCGGCAAGCTGCCGGCCGAGGCTTTCGACCTGGCGGTGGCGCCGGCCGATCCCAGAACCGTATATGCCGCCACCCGGGCCGGCCTTTTCGCCAGCAGCGATGGCGGCGCTTCGTGGCAGCGCCGGCACCCGGCCGAGGCGCCGGCGACATTCGTCAACGCCGCGGCCGGCGGCCGCCTGACCAGCTTCATCTACCGCCACGGCCTGGTGCGCTCGGACGACGCTGGCCGGACCTGGAGCGAAATCTCGACCGGCTACCAGGACCGGGCCTTGATGGACTTGGTGGCCGACCCGATCCATCCACGGCGCCTCTACGCCATCGCCGACACTGGTGGCGTGATGGTCAGCACCGACGCCGGCCGCAGTTGGCTGAGCATAGAGGGCTGGCGCGACCAAGTGCCCGAACGCATCGAGGCCGGGCGTCAGATTTTCGAGGAGAACTGCCAGGCCTGCCATGGCGAAAAGGGTCGTGGCGAAAAGCCCGACGACATCCACACCCGCGACCAAAACGGGTTGCCGGTGGCTCCGCCGCCGGACGATTCGGGCCATGGCTGGCACCATTCCGACGTTCAGCTCATCCATACCATCCACGAAGGCTCGCCCCGCAACGAGCGAATGATCGCCTGGAAGGATGTCCTCGACGCCGAAGCCGTGCGCAATGTCGTCGCCTATCTTAAGTCGCTATGGTCGTTTCGCAGCCGAGCCTGCCAGGGCCGGCGCCATATGCGCTGCATGCATTAACCCGGAGAACGCTATGAACAAACCGCCCCGCTCGGTCGAGGTGCTGGAGAAGGCGTCACTTTATCAGGACTACTATCGGACCGACAAATACCGCCTGCAATACGAGCAATTCCGTGGCGGCATGGGGCAGCCGGTGTGGCGCGAGGTATTGGAACGCGGCCACGCCGCGACCGTACTGCCCTTCGATCCGCAGCGCGACGAAGTGGTGCTGATCGAGCAGTTCCGCATCGGTCCCTTCGCCGCCGGCCACCAGCCTTGGACCATCGAGGTGGTCGCTGGCATCGTCGAGCAGGGTGAGGAGCCCGAAGAAGTAACCCGGCGTGAGGCCGTCGAGGAAGCCGGCTGCACCATCGCTGAAATGGAACCCATCGCCGGCGTCTTCCCCTCGGCCGGCGTGGTCAGCGAATACAACTGGCACTTCGTCGGCCGCGTCAGCAGCGAAGGTGTCGGCGGCATTCACGGCCTCGATCATGAGGGCGAAGATATCAAGGTGCTGGTCATGCCGCGCCCCGAGGCCGAGGATCTGGTACGCCAGAGGCGCATCCAAACCGGCCAGGCGCTGATCAGCCTGCTCTGGTTGGCGCTCAACCACCAATATCTGAAAGCGCGCTGGACTTAGCACCCACTATCATAAAAGGATGACACGTATGACGGCCAGGAAGGACCATCGGCGAGGAGCGTGGTCCGCCGTGATGGGGGACCATCACAAGGACCGGAAAAGTGATCATACGTGCCATCCTTTTGTGATAGTGGGTACTTGCCGGGATTTCTTGTAGATTCCTTGGCCGTAACCCCTACCCCGCCGCCTGCATTGAGATCCGCCATGGATGTTCGCCAAGGCTTCATCGACAGCATCGGCCGCACCCCGTTGATTCGCCTCAACCGGCTCTCCGACGAGACTGGCTGCGAGATCCTGGGTAAAGCCGAGTTCCTCAATCCCGGCGGATCCGTGAAAGACCGGGCAGCGCTTTTCATCGTGCGCGACGCCGAACAAAAAGGTCTTTTGAAGCCGGGCGGCGTCATCGTCGAGGGCACCGCCGGCAACACCGGCATCGGCTTGGCGCTGGTCGGCAATGCCCTGGGCTATCGCACCGTGATCGTCATTCCCGAGACCCAGAGCCAGGAAAAGAAGGACATGCTCAGGCTCTGCGGAGCTGAATTGCGCGAGGTCCCGGCGGCGCCTTATAAGGATCCGAACAACTACGTCAAGGTGTCGGGCCGGCTGGCCGAGGAGTTGGCCGCCAGCGAACCCCATGGTGCCATCTGGGCCAACCAGTTCGACAACATGGCCAACCGCGACGGCCACATCGAAACCACGGGCCCCGAGATCTGGCAGCAAACAGAGGGCAGCGTCGACGCCTTTATCTGCGCCGTCGGCACAGGTGGAACCCTGGCCGGCGTGGCGAGTTACCTCAGGAGCAAAAAACCCGGTCTCACAGTGGGCTTGGCCGATCCCCTGGGGGCCGCGCTCTACCACCACTACAAATATGGCGAACTGAAGGCCGAAGGCTCCTCGATCACAGAAGGCATCGGCCAGGGCCGCATCACCGCCAACCTGGAAGAACTGGGGGTCGATGCCCCTTTCCAGATCCCGGATGCCGAATGGCTGCCCTACATCTTTGACGTCTTGCTTATGGAGGGGTTGTGCTTGGGTGGCTCATCGGGCATCAACATTTGCGGCGCCGCCAAGCTGGCCCACGAAATGGGCCCCGGCCACACCATCGTGACCATCCTGGCCGATTCTGGTACGCGCTATCAAAGCCGGCTCTTCAACGCGGACTTCCTGCGCCAAAACGATCTTCCGGTTCCCGAATATCTTGCCTGAGGCTGCCATGGAAATGCTCTTTCGCGACGACGCTTACGCCCGCTCCTGCGACGCCACGGTTACGGTCGTCGATGCGCGCGGCATCCAGCTCGACCGCACCGTCTTTTACCCCACCGGCGGTGGCCAGCCCGGCGACAGCGGCAACTTGCGCAGCCCCGAAGGCGACATAGAGATCGTCAACGCCATCAAGGGCGATGGCCCTGACGGCGTCATCCATGTGCCGGCCGAAGGCGTCGTTACGCCGGCCGTGGACAGCTCGGTGACGGCGGAGCTCGACTGGCAAAGGCGCTACAGATTGATGCGCATGCACACATGTTTGCACCTGCTTTCTGCGGCTCTTAGCTATCCCGTCACCGGTGGCCAGGTAGGCGACGGCAAGGGCCGGCTCGATTTCGACATCCCCGACGCCGTGCTCGACAAAGAGGAGATCACGGCCGAGCTCAATCGCTTGATTGCCGGCGACATTACCGTCAGCGCCGAATGGATCAGCGATGCCGAACTGGCGGCCCAGCCCGAACTGGTCAAGACCATGTCAGTCAAGCCGCCCATCGGCGCCGGCCAAGTGCGCCTAATTCGCATAGATGATCTCGACCTGCAGCCCTGCGGAGGCACCCATGTCGCCCGCACTGGCGAAATCGGCGGCATCGAGGTACGCAAGATCCAGAAGAAGGGACGTCTCAACCGCCGCGTCTCCCTGGTTTTCGCCGACTGATTTGCCGCAAAGGATCCGCCCAATATGTCCGCCCAGAGTTCATATGTTCACCCCGAAGCCCTGGTCTCGACCGATTGGCTGTCGCAGCACCTGCAGGCACCCGACGTGCGCGTCGTCGACGCCTCGTGGTATTTGCCGCAGGAAGGTCGCGACGCCCACATCGAATACGAACTCGGCCACATTCCGGGAGCCGTCTTCTTCGACATCGACGAGATTTCCGACACCGGCAACCCGCTGCCCCACATGCTGCCCAGCGCCGAGAAATTTACCAGCCGGGTGCGCAAGATGGGGCTGGGCGACGGCAACCGCATCGTCATCTATGACGGCGGCTTGATGGCCCCGGCGGCCCGGGTGTGGTGGATGTTCCGCTTATTCGGCCACGACGACGTGGCGGTACTCGACGGCGGCATGGGCAAGTGGCGCCAGGAGGACCGGCCGCTCGAGGACCTGCCGCCGGTGCCCCGCGAACGGCACTTCACGGCGCGCCTGAATTCGACCCTGGTGCGCGACTTCGATCACATGCAGCGCCTGGTGGCCAAGAACAGCGAACAGGTGCTTGATGCCCGTTCGCAGGGCCGCTTCGAAGGCACGGCGCCCGAGCCCCGCGAGGGTCTGCGCTCGGGGCACATGCCGGGCAGCCTCAATCTGCCTTTCGTCGACATTCTCGATGCCGGGCAAACCATGCTGCCGGCCGCCGAACTCGGCCAGGCCTTCGCCAGGGCCGGCGTGGATTTGCACAAGCCGGTCACCACGACCTGCGGCTCGGGCGTCACGGCGGCCCTTCTGGCGCTTGGATTGCACCTCTTGGGCCATCGCCAGGTGGCGGTCTACGACGGCTCCTGGAGCGAATGGGCGAGCCGCGACGACACCCCGATCGAACCCTGAGCAAGGGCCCGGCCATGATCATCCGCGACTTGGCCTCCGAAGACGGCGAGGCCGTGGTCGAGCTGTGGCGGGCCTGCGGCCTTTTGCACCCGCTCAACGATCCCCATGACGACATCGCGATGTGTCAGCAAAGCGGCCACGGCGAGCTGCTGATCGGCGAGGACGAGGGCCTGGTGGTCGCCAGCTGCATGGTCGGGCACGACGGCCACCGCGGCTGGATCTACTATCTCGCGGTCAGGCCCGAGCGCCAGGGCCGCGGCCTGGGGCGCCAGATGATCGAGGCGGCCGAGCTTTGGCTGGTTGAGCGCGGCCTGCCCAAGGTGCAGTTGCTGATCCGCGAACAGAACGCCGAGGTGCGTGAGTTCTACCGCCGCGTGGGCTACCAGATCGAACCCCGCGTCATCATGTCGCGCCGCCTCGACGGCAAGACCGCGGCGCTGGTCACGGCCGACCAGGCCGACCTCGTCGAGACCACCGTCACCTACCTGCAAATGAAGGCCCAGCCCGAGGGACCGGCCCTGCCGCCGCCGCCCGGCATTGCCGCGCTGTTGCACGCCGATAAGCCCAGTCTCGATTTTTACCGCTATCTTTATGACGCCGTCGGCCGCGACTGGCTGTGGCTCGACCGCAAACGCCTGAGCGACGACGATCTGGGCGCCATCATCGCTGACGCGCGCGTCGAGATCTATGTGCTCTACGTCGGCGGCGTGCCGGCCGGATATGCCGAACTAGACCGGCGCGAGCCCCCCGACATCGAGCTCGCCTATTTCGGCCTGATCGCCGACTTCATCGGCCGCGGCCTGGGCCGCTTCCTGCTCGACAGCGCCATCCGCCAGGCCTGGAGCTACGCGCCCTCGCGGCTCTGGGTCCACACCTGCACGCTCGACCACCCCAATGCGCTGCCGCTCTACCAAAAAGCCGGGTTCCAGGTCTACAAGCGCGAAAGCGGGTTCATGGACCCGAATATTTAGGTTCGGCGGCAGCGTTCGATAGGGAGCCATTCCCGCAAAAGCGGGAACCCAGGTTTGGTGCCTTTTTGCGGTCGTTCCGCCACTGCCACAGCGAAAAACCCAAACAAACCTGGGTCCCCGCTTTCGAGTTTATGAAGAAATAGGGTTTGCGCCGAAGAGTGCTCTTGACGGCAAAAAAACACCCCCTTCCTGGTCCGACCGGGGTGGGGGGGGGCGGCAGCGGCATTTGACACTGCTGCCCGATTTCTTCACAGGCTCTTTCGCGGGGATGACAAATGAGGGCTGTGCCCGATTGGCAACAAACTTGATATGCTTTGGCCAATCCAAGCCAAACCGGATCGATACCATGACGATCAAACGTGCAAACCTGGATAGTGGAAAAAACGTTTTCGCCGATATCACGACGGGGCGGCAGATGCCGCCGGTTCATCCCGGTGAGATTCTGCGGGTGGATTTCCTCGAGCCCCTGGACATGAGCGTCTATGCCCTGGCCAAGGCCCTCAAGATGACGCGTTCGCGGCTCAACGACATCGCCCGCGGCCGGCGCGACATCAGCGCCGACACGGCCTTGCGGCTGGGCCGCTATTTCGGCACCACGGCCCAGTTCTGGATCAACCTGCAAAGCCACTTCGATCTCCAGGTGGCGCAGCAAGACCTGAAACAGATCGAGGCCGAGGTAGCGCCCCGGGGGGCCTAGAGCGCCAAGCGTTTATTCGGAATCGCAAAGGGGTTCCCAAACGCTCTGAAATGTGGTTCACCATGTTTGGAGGTGGATCATGGGCAAGAGCTATTCGTTGGACCTACGAGAGCGGGTTGTTTCCTTTGTCGGTTTGGGTCGTTCGCGACGTGAGGCGGCGTCGCGGTTTGATGT
>PVBE011121317.1_pt1 | contig 40131 bp, 40 predicted proteins | sample 1631181 | NCBI WGS metagenome assembly PVBE01 (sample SAMN08397723, study PRJNA350692) | Marine metagenome, whole genome shotgun sequencing project. | isolation source: water | place: Pacific Ocean | collected 2012-04 | reverse complement strand
TCCAGCTCCTGAAACAAAAGAACCATGGCCTCCGGGCTTCGCTCCGCTTCGCCCTACGGCCATGGTTCCAGGACTCTCACAGGAAATGGTATAACTATCGGGGGCAGGTCGCCTCAGGACAGAAAATAACCACCGCCTGAAGTTTACCATTTCATTTAAAAAACACGAAATGATTCAAGGGTTTTAAGGAATCGAGGGCGCCCCGGGGAAGCATCGGGTAATGGGTAATTCGGGGGGGGGAATGAACCACCTGCGATAAGAAAATCGGCCCTATGGGTTTGGAAACTCATCCCCCCCGGATGAGATGGCCTAGCCCTTCCCCTCCGGAAGAGTGGGAGCTCGCCCGATGCAGTGATACTCGATTCCGGCCTTGGCCACCTGGGCCGGGACATAGATATTCCGGCCATCGAAAATGACGGGGCCGCTCAGCGCCTCGCGAATCCTATCCAGATCCAATTGAATGAATTCGCGCCATTCCGTCGCTATCACGGCGGCGTCAGCCCCCTTGGCCGAATCGTAGGCGCTTCGGCAATATTCGATGTTCTCTTCACCGAGGATCTTTTTGGCATTGTCGATGGCAATGGGATCGTAGGCCCGCAATTGGGCGCCATAATCCACCAACATCCGGCAAAGCGGGACGCTTTTCGCCTCCCGCATGTCATCGGTCTCCGGCTTGAAAGCCAAACCTAAAATGGCGATTACTCTGCCCGCGAGCGGCTTCTCTCCTCCCTCTCCGATCCGTTCGACTATTCTATCCACGAATCTAGAGATTCGATTCTCGTTTATTTCCACCACTTCGCGAAGAAGTTCAAACCCCGGACCGATTTTGTTTGCCGTATGAATGAGCGAATCGACATCTTTCGGAAAACATGAGCCGCCGTAGCCCAACCCCGCATCGAAAAATCCGGAGCCAATGCGTTTGTCGGCGCCCACCCCCTTGGCCACCTCCGAGACATTCGCCCCCGAAACCTCGCAAAGATTGGCCACGGCGTTGATGAAACTGATCTTCGTGGCCAAAAAGGCGTTGGACGCATACTTGATGATTTCGGCACTGAGAATATCCGTTACGAAAACCGAACAATCCCATGGGCGGTATATCTCCAACAGGCGAGAGGCGGACTCCTCCGAGGAAGCTCCGATTACAATCCGGTCGGGGTGAAGGGAATCGCTGATCGCCTGCCCCTCTCGCAGAAACTCCGGATTGCTCACCACGTCGAAGGAACCATTTCCGTTGCGGAATTTTTCGATGATCTCGCGAACAAAATCGCCCGTTCCAACCGGAACTGTGCTCTTGTTCACGATAATTTTATGCCCGTTCAGGTTATTGGCGATTTCCTTAGCTGCCGCCTTCACCTGAGACAGGTCGGTCTCTCCTCCATCCTTGGGAGGCGTGCCCACGCATATAAAAATGATTTCACTTTGCGTAACAGCCTTAGCCGCCGAGGTTGTGAATTCAAGGCGCTCCTCATGGGTGTTTCGATTCAACAACTCCGGGAGCCCAGGCTCGAATATCGGACATTTTCCCGACTTCAGATCCTCGATTCGCCCCTCGTCGATGTCGACGCATATGACATCGTTTCCCATGTCGGCGAATACGGCAGAGGTGACCAGCCCGACATAACCACTTCCCAGAACACATATTTTCATTCTTTCCGGCGCCTTTTTCGAAACGAGATGTTCAAATCAATATGATGACAGGCTCTCTTGAAATCCGTATATTCAACAATTGCAACACATTATAAATGGTCGCAAATCAAGAGGCTAAAAGCTCCCGCGATTCTAAGTCAAGCTCAGGCCCGCATCAATCCAACACACGAGAAAACCGGTCCTCGAGGTCTCCCGGTTGAATCCTGATCGATACCATTGGCATCAACCCGATTTCTTCGTTGCATTTGTTCAATGTCGCATCAGGCGGGTAATTTCGGATCAATTCCCCCGGATTCGAATTTGTTGTTTGAAAGCGGGGCCCTCAGCCCGCGTACCACATGACGGCGACGTAGTGGCAGGCGGTGCCGGCGACGACGAACAGGTGCCAGATGAGGTGGTTGTAAGGAATCCGCCGGGCGGCAAAGAAGCCGACGCCCACTGTGTAGGCGGCGCCGCCCGCGAATATCCAGAACAACCCCCAGAGGGGGAAGCTCAGCCAGATGGGTTTGATCGCGACGATGGCGAGCCAACCCATCGCGAGATATAGACACACCTGAACAACGATGGAGCGCAGCTTGCCCGTCGCGTGCAGCGCGATGCCGGCGGCGGCCAGGCTCCAGACAATTGCGAGAAGCGTCCACCCCCAAACACCGCTCAGGGCTCCGAGCAAGAACGGAGTGTATGTTCCGGCGATCATGAGATAGATCGCTATCTGGTCGAGGTCCTCGAAAAAGCGCCTCCCCCAGCGCCGGGGCATTGCGTGCGAGAGAGTCGAGGCGAGGTAGAGCAGAATCATCGCGGAGACGAACACCGCCGCGCCGAGCGTGCGGGCCGTGCCGCCGCTCTCGCCGGCCGAGTAGACGAGCACCGGGCCAGCGGCCAGGGCGGAGATGAGGGCAACGCCGTGACTCACGCTGTTGGCGATCTCCTCGCGGTGGGTTTGCCTGTGTTTGTCCCAGCCGATGGCCCAGTCGATCATCAGCCCCTTTCCTTTTCTTAGGGCGTGAGTGAATCAATGATTGGTCAGCGGCGGATATTCTAGACTAAATCGTCCCGAATTGTGCGGCGCCGCTCTTTCCTCTTCAAAACAGGCCAATTTACCCTCCCTCGGGCAATGCCTCCCACGAGTATGGAATCGGAAAATTGGGGCATTCCAATTAACGATATTTTGCGGAGCACTCCTGAAAAATCCCGGCGCGCGAACTCTGTTCTATGGCCCGAGCGCATCGCGCAGGCCGCCGAACTCTATTCACTGGTATTCCGGGCCTTTTGGGTAGTTGCGCTACGAAAAACCTGTCCGCATCCCCGAAACTCCTCGAATTTCCCGTTTATTAGGGCCGCCCCACGGCCGGTAAAATAATTGAACCAGGCGCCTGGCGGACAGGCTCCTGCACGATCTCTTCAAGGAGTTCCGCGAGGACCACGAAATGCGCGATGACGAGCGGCACAAAATACACGATCCCGATTTGATGAACCCGCGGGAAATGAGATGAGGCTAGCGCTGGTGCGCCTCCCCACCCTCGCCCTCGCGGGCCTGGTGGGACTCGCGGGCCTCTTGGGCTGCGCGGCCGCCCTTCCTCTTGGGGCGCCTCCTTCCGGACCGCCCGCGCCGGTGGTCTTATTCGGGCCAACGCAATGCCCACTCATCTTCACCTTCCGGGCTGACGACACAATAGAGCTTTCGGGTTTGGAGGTCTGCCGCGAGGCCCTTCGCGACTCGATCATCCAGGGCCGGAAGGCCCCGCCCAACTTAAACCGCGGAAAGGGACTCTGACATGATCGTTTCCTTGATTGGCTCCGTCCTCGGCATGGCGGGCGGACTCCTGCCCGACATCTTCAAGGAGTTCCGCGAGAGCCGGGTGCATACGCGCGAGCTGGAGCGGATGGACAAGGACGCCGAGAATCAGCTCAAGATGATGGAGAAGAAAACAGACGCCAAGCTCGCAGAGGTCGAGGCGAATGTCGCGGTCGAGGAGATGCGCGCCTTCGCCAAGCAGATGGATAACATCCATAAGGCGCAGGCCCCGACGGGAATTCCCATCGTTGACGCCTTCAATGCCCTGCTCCGGCCCGCCACGGCCTCGCCCATCATGCTTCTCTTCGTCGGGACGGCGGTGCTGTACGCCTGGGCCGTCATCACGAAATTCATGGCCGGGTCCATCCCGCTCGATATGGCGGCGACGATGATTTGGGGCTCGCTGGTCGGCAACTCGATTCAGGCCGTCCTCAGCTTCCTGTTCGGCTACCGTTCGACGAAGGGCCGCGTCTCGGCGGCAAGGTAATTTAACACCAAATGGATGTTAAGTTGCGGGTTATTTTTCACCACTTGCCGTGAGTTCGGGAAAAGGGAAAACACTTGTAGCTTTTTTAAAGAGGTAGGCCTCTGATCCAACCGGACACTGCCGGGGCCTTCCAGCCTGACCTCCAGCCCAACCTCTTGCCCTGCCTTCGGCGGCTCCTGATCTTGACTCGGGCCGTCTCTCCACCTCTTGGACTTTTTGGAGGCTTACGCCTCGGTCTCTGGATATACATAATAGAGGGTGTTATTATTTTTGAGTGGAAGTAACCAAAATGAATCAGACAAGATAATCACGAAAATATGTTCGTGGTTTTATCGCTTGCCCGAAAGTTCTTCAAAATTTAGCCAACATCAAAAATTTAGGGAATATCTCTTTAATTTTCAATAGTTTAAAAAGGAAATCAGTCCATGGCGGCCATTAAAATTGCGATTGCAGGTGTAGGGAACTGTGCAAGTTCGCTCCTGCAGGGAATCGAATACTACCGGAACAACCCTGGCGAGAATCTTGGCCTGATGCACCGGGAGCTGGGCGGCTTCGGCCCCGAGGATATCCAGGTCGTCGCAGCCTTCGACATCGACGTCCGCAAGGTGGACCGCCCGCTCCACGAGGCGATTTTCGCGCCGCCAAACTCCACCAAGACTATCTGGAAAGATGTTCCGAGCCTCGGGGTGACCGTCCAGATGGGTCCCGTCCTCGACGGGGTGGCCGATCACATGAAGGAATACCACCCCGACCGCACCTTCGTGCCCGCCGAGGCCGACCCGGTGGATGTCGAGGCTGTTCTCCGCGAAAGCGGCGCCGAGATGCTGATCAACTATATGCCGGTGGGCTCCGAGGAAGCGGCGCGCCGCTACGCCGAGGCCGCTCTTGCCTCGGGCGTCTCGTTCATCAACTGCATGCCCGTGTTCATCGTCTCGGACCCCGAATTCGCCGCGCGCTTCACCGACGCGGGGATTCCCGTCGTCGGCGACGACGTGAAGGCCCAGCTCGGGGCCACGATCCTTCACCGCACGCTGGTGAAGCTGTTCGCCGACCGCGGCGTCAAGATCAAGCGGACCTACCAGCTCAACACCGGCGGCAACACCGATTTCCTGAACATGCTGGAGCGCTCCAGGCTCCACTCAAAAAAAATCTCGAAAACATCGGCGGTGCAGAGCCAGCTGGACGAGCCCCTCGAGGCGGACAACATCCACATCGGACCGAGCGACTACGTCCCTTGGCAGGATGACAACAAGATATGCTTCCTGCGGATCGAGGGGGAAGGCTTCGGCGGGGTCCCGCTCGAGATCGAGGCCAGGCTCTCCGTCGAGGATTCGCCCAACTCGGCGGGCGTCGTCATCGACGCGGTGCGCCTCTGCCGCATCGCGCGCGACCGCGGGGAGGCGGGTCCGCTCTACCCGGTGAGCGCCTACTTCATGAAACACCCTCCCGTTCAGATTCCCGACACCTGCGCGAAACAGCTCCTCGACGAATTCGTCGCTGGAACGCGCCGGGCCAGCGAGCCCGTGGAAGTGGCGAGCGACTGCGATTCATCGGAGAATGGCTCCGGCCTGTAGGCCAGAAACCGCCGGTCCCGGGGCGGCCTTTCGCGGCGCTCCTTTTTATCGGCGCCCTTACTCACCTGTCGATTGTTGGAATTATTCAGAAGGGCTGGCGAGAAACGCTCACCTGACCTCATGACTGGCAGTCATTCAGTCAGTGGGTTCATCGATTTTGAAATATTCACGCTGCCACGGGACGGAGTTGAAGCGCCGGCACGCGGATTTTCAGTCGTCGTGGACTATTCACAAGTCTTTGCATTCTTTATATTTATTCAATTCACAAATTTCGTATGCGAGTTTTTGAGCGAGTCTGAAATTAGATGCCCTTGAATGCGCCTCGGACACTGACCTCCATTCAATAATTGTACCACTGCCTACGAGAGTTTTGGAACCATTTGAGGGTTCCCAATAACTGTTCCCGGCATTAGCGAGAAACTTCCCATCTTCCGCAAACCCGAAATGAATGGTAGGATCTGCGAGCTTTTTTGACATCTTCATCAACATTTTTTCAGATAAATTTGGTTAAAGGGCGCAAAGGCCATGCGGCATTTCCCATCCAGGCGATTCCGCCGGTTCATTTTCCCGGCCTTACTGTCCACGGTTTTCGCGCTGGCGGCCGGTTGCGGCGGTCCGGGTCCGAAAATCTCCCGTATCTCCCGGATTCAGGCGATAGAAATCGAACCCGGGGACGGGAAAACCGAAATCCTCCTTTTAAGCGACCGCACATTCGACCCTCAGCTAAAAGCGGCCAGCGAACCGCCTCGCCTGGAAATCCGGATCCCGTTCGCTTTGTATCGGGACATCGGCTCACTCGATAAAAAACTGAAGCTCCCCCTCGGCGGGATCAAGTCCCTCAAGGTTTCCAATCTTCGCGGTAAATTCGGCGGCGTGAGTATCGACATACAAACCGAGCGGGAGTTTGAGTTCAAGTCGAGCAAGCGCAGCAAGAGCTTCGTCGTCGAAATTCTCTACAAGGATTCGCCCTCCAGGGTTTCGGACGAATCCAAGGAAGGTGAGCCCAGAGGCAAGTCGAGGGCCGCAAAAAAAAGGCCGGACTCAAAGCTCGAGAAAGCCAAATTCGTTGTTCCCCTGGTTACCTCCACTCAAAGGGAAGGCAATTACACCGTCGGCGGAAAAGACGTTTTATCGATTCTGGTATTCGAGGAGCCTGACCTCACCAAGAGAGACATGCGCGTAAGGAACGATGGGTTCATCACATTTCCCCTGATCGGGCGATTGCGGGTCGGCGGTTTGACGTTGAACCAAATCGAAAAGGCGCTCGTCAGCCGCCTGGGGAAGGATTTTCTGGTCAACCCTCAAATTACCGTCCAGGTGGTGGAATTTTCGAGCAAGTTCATCAACGTCCTGGGTGCGGTTAAAAGTCCCGGCGGAATTCCTCTCAAGGGGCCGATCACTCTTCTCGAAACCATCGCCAAGGCCGGCGGAGTCAACGTTTCCCAGGCGGGAAAAAACATCATCGTCCTCCGGCATTCCGGGGACAAGAAAAAAGATGTCAAGCACATCACGGTTAACCTAAACCGGCTCCTCAAGGAAGGAGACCTCTCGCTCAACCTTGCCCTACGCGACAAGGACACGGTATTCATTCCCGAGGCCGACCAAATCTTCGTTTTTGGCGAGGTTAATAGCCCGGGACCCTACGATCTCACCGAAGAGAACTTCTCGGTTGTCGAGGCCATATCCAAGGCGGGAGGGCTGACCAAACTGGCGGCGGCAAACCGCACCCGAATCGTCCGGGTCGAGGGAGGCGAGGAATTCGCCATCGAGGTCGACGTCGAAAAAATCATGGAAGGAGACCGAAGCCAGGACCAGTTCCTCAAACCGGGGGACATCATCGTCATTCCGGAGGTCTATTTCTAAAGCCGGTCCCCGGGAAAGATTCGTTGGCGCCTCGAGTGAATCCGCCTGCGGTCACTTAACGAGTTCCTGCTCTTGATTGCTCCCCGGCTGCTTCCTCAGCCTGATATTTTCCGTCTTACACCTGAACCGGGGGTATAAATTCGTAGAACTCTAAACTAGAGGCTTCAGGCCAACCGGACCACCGACCTCCTCTCCCGTTAAACTTGAATCGCCTCCCGCCCGCACCCACCCACTCCCCATGAGGAATGGGACTCATTATACTGTCTGTGCGTAGATGTGGGTTTTTTGCCGAACAGATGCATGATCTTGAGGAAACGCATGACCATTCGCGGCCGCTCGGGGCTCCCAAAACATTCCGACATCGGCATCATCGGTTTCGGCGCGATGGGGCGGAACCTGGCCCTGAATCTGACCGAACACGGTTTCCGTGTCGCCGGATACGACCATGCGGATATATCCGGCCTTTCGGAAATGTCCGTTTTGTGCCGAAGCCTGCCCGAATTGATCGAGAGTCTGGACACACCCCGTACCCTTCTCATGATGATTCCCTCGGGCCCGGAGGTCGACCGGTTGATCGACGATCTTCTTCCCTTCCTCGAAAGGGGGGACCTTCTTGCCGATGGGGGCAATTCCTTTTTTCGCGACACGGAACGGCGGGCCGGCCGCGTAGGGGACGCGGGGGTCGAATGGGTGGATCTGGGCATTTCCGGCGGGTGGCATGGGGCACGGCACGGCCCATCTATCTCGGCGGGCGGCTCCCGGAGCGGGTGCGCCCGGGTGGAAGCTGTTCTCGGGGCCGTCTCGGCATCCGTGGACGGGGAGCGTTGCTTCGCCCGCGTGGGCCCAAGCCCCGGGGGGCACTTTGTAAAAATGGCCCACAACGGAATCGAATATGCCGCGATGCAGATTATCGCCGAAGCATATTTGATCATGGACCGCCTTTGCGGCTTGTCCATATCCGAGATTCAGGCGGTTTTTGCTTCCTGGTCCGACGGGGAAATGGGTTCCTATCTCATTCAGATCACGGCCGACATCCTTTCTAAGCGCGATTCCGAAACCGGAAAGCCAATCATCGAGGTTATCCTGGGAAGCGCCCGGCAAACGGGGACGGGCCGCTGGGCCGCAGTGGCCGCCCTGGAACTTGGCGCACCCGCCCCCACTCTTGCGGAGGCGGTGCATGCAAGGTTCCTTTCGGAGGCGGATCGGCCCCAGGTCAGCCAGGCGGGCGGGGCAGGTAAACCGGCCGGAGAAAACGCCGCCTCTCAAAGCGAGAATCTCGCGCGCCTGAAAGGGGCGGTCCTCTGTTCTACTCTTTGCGCTTACATCCAGGGTTTTTCTCTTCTGGCCAAAGCCGGAAAGAAATACGGGTGGGATTTCGATCAAGGCCGAATCGCCGGAATATGGCGGGGCGGATGTATTGTCCGATCTTCTCTTCTCGGAATTATCAGTGATTCGTTTCGGGCAAACCCCTCCCTGGAGAATCTTCTCCTTGCTCCGCAGTTAGCCGGGCAACTGGAATCCCGTGAATCCCCGTGGCGCCATATGGCCAGGGAGATCGCCCGTTTCGGCATCCCCGCTCCCGCCATCATGTCGGCCCTGGCGTATTACTCCGCGTTCGTGAGCGGCTCGTTGGGGGGAGAACTCCTGCAGGCCCAGCGGGATTATTTCGGCTCGCACGGATACCAACGTGTGGACAGGCAGGGAACCTTCAAGACGGACTGGCTCAACAAATGATTATTATCGTCATGGAGGTTTCCGGCGCGGTCAGGGAAAACGACCAGATTTAAATGTTAGGCCTGCGGGTTGAGTATCGTTTTGTTGTGCATAAGATTAATTTTCTTTTACATCCTGAGGAGCCTTAGCGCCGGCCTTTTCGCTCACCCTCAATATATTATCCGGTAGGCGGCCCGATTGTTCATCGCTTCTTCGTAGTTGGAAATGCCGGACAAATCGAGAAATTCCACTGGATAGCCGCGGCTCTCCATAACAGCGGCCACCTTGAGAATCCCCAAACTCATGAAAACCCGCTCGTCCAAAAGAAACGACGATACTGGATTGATGAGGCAAATCGATTTCATGACCCTCCCATCGTGATTTCACTTCCCTGGGCGATGACTCTCCAATGCGTCCCGGCAACCGTTAAACAACAAATTCCTCGATTTTCCTACAATTCTATTAAGAACCGGCTGCTATCTGACAGCCGCCACCCATATGGTAAACATCGCGCCACAACCACCTTCAATAGAAATGGGACCTGGGTTTCTGATGAATACCTGGACGGGACGGACACGGTTTTAAGAATTTCGATAAAATATTCAGTCCCGCTCCATGTCGATCAGTCCGCGCTGCACCACCCCGCTTTCAAGCTCATCGAAGCCCCGGTTGATTTCGCCAAGCGCATAAACATGGGTGATCATGTCCTTCAGATTGAGCTTGCCGCTGAGGTAAAGATCCGCATAAAAAGGAATGTCCTTGTCCGGCCGGCTTTCCCCCCCCAGGTGCCGGCGATATTCTTCCCTCTGATCAGTTCGAACGGATCAATGGAAATTCGCTCGCCGAACGGGAGATTTCCCACAAGTACGCACAAGCCCCCGCCCGGACGCACGGCCTCGAACGCCACCTCCATGGTCTCAACCCGGCCGGCCGCCTCAATCGAAAAATCCACCCCTCGCCCCCCGGTGATCTCCATAATCGATTTCAAGGGGTCTTCTTTTCGCGCATCGATCAGCCGGGTGGCGCCGAACCGGCGGGCCAATTCCAATTTACTTTCCACGACATCCACCGCGATTATCGTCCCGGCCTCCGAAAAATCCGCCGCCAGCACCGCGCTCTGGCCGATGCCCCCGATGCCAAAAATGGCCACGCTGTCTCCGGCCTTGACCTTCGCGGTGTTGAGTACGACTCCCGCCCCCGTCGGTATCGCGCACCCCAAAAGGGCGGCTTCGCGAAGAGGCAAGGCGTCCGGAATCGGCGTCACCCGGTTCTCAGACGTGACCGTCCGCCGCATGAAGGTGCCCACCGCACCGGAATTGATTTTCAAGTCACCAGAGATATATGCAGTCGAGGGAACGTCCGCGCCCGCGCCTTTCATCCAGGAAATGACCACACGATCCCCGGGTTTCACCTTTTTCACGTCGGGGGCCGTCTCGGCGACGATGCCCGATCCCTCGTGCCCCAGAGCGTGCGGAACATAAGGGTCGGGGCCCCTCTTCCCCCTGATCTCCAAGAGCTGCGTGTGACACAAGCCGCTGTATGCCACGTCCACAAGGACCTGGCCCGGCTTCAGTTCCGGTATCGTCAGGGGCAGAAGGGAAAGCGGCTTCCCCAGTTCGGTCAGGATTGCGGCTTCCGTGATACGGCGCATCAGCGCTTCTCCCTTTCGCTCCACCGGCGATAGGACATAAGCGCCAGTATCGAAATACTGTCCACAATTTCACCGGAAAAAATCATTTCAACGGCGCGCTCGAAGGGCACCCATTCCTGGAGCGTCACTTCCCGCCCGTCTCTTTCCATTTCATCCGTTTCGATGAATTTATCGGTGAAAAACAAATAGGAAGGATTGGAAAGAGAATCCAGGGCAGGATGAAAGGTCAGAAAATGCTCCAAATCACGGCAAACCAGACCCGTTTCCTCACGGCACTCCCTCACAGCGCCCTCCTACGGCGACTCCCCTTCGATGACCCTGCCGCTCGGTATCTCCCAGGAAAGACCCCTGAGCATCAAACGGTATTGGCGAACCAGTAAAACGCGCCCCTCGTCGATGACGATAACCCCCGACCGGGTTCCGTAGTCCGTTACGAAGTATTCCTTTTTAAAATCGCCGAAATCGGCACCCACCCGGTAAACCTCTTGATATTGGTTCTGGTAAACGGTCTCTTTCGGCCCGATCAATGGAAATTCCGTCAAGTGTCATCATCCTCGTTATAAGGTGGGGCGGTTCACGGCTATTCGGCGATGAACCAGTAATAATCGCCCGTATAACCGGCCTCTTCGAAAAATTCGACCCAGTCATCGACATGCATATAGGTCAATGCCGTCAGGTTCCATGCAAGCATCCGCTGATGTTCGTCCTCGTTTCTCCAGGCGTCGTTGACGATGAACGAATGCGCCCGGCTCACCCGCTTTATTTCGCGAAGTGCTTGCCTACATTCCTCGCGCGGCAAATTGTGGATGGTATTGATTGAAATCACGAGGTCGAAGGAATCGTCCTCGTAGGGCAACTCCCTCGCGTTTCCGGCCCGGAGATATTCCGCGACCGGCTCGATGGCGTTCTCGATGGTGTATTCGGAAATGTCGATTCCGGCGATTGTCAGTTCCGGCATCAGCTCCTTGAAATCGTGCAACATGAATCCCTTGCCGCACCCGACGTCGAGGACGCCGGCATCGTCCGCCAGCCGGTAGTGATCCCGGAAGCGCTTGACCGTCTCCTGCCAGAAGCGGGGATGGTAATGATAGCCACCGTACCCATTGAGGCGGTCGCCGTCGAAAAATTCCTTTCCAAACCGGCGCGCTATCCGCCGATGCTCTTCGGTGATCAACTTCGCCCGCTCATCGATTGCCCGCTTGCCCTTAGGGTATTTGTCCATGAGGTCAATTTCGGCCATGACTTTTTATCCTTATCTTTTTTCCGAGTACCGGCCGCGGAAATCCTCGAGGGTTCGCCGCAACCCTTCCTCGAGCCCGATAAACCGGAATCCGGGCACGGCGGCCATCAAAGCGGAAGTGTCGAATTTCTGGTCCACCCTGGGCTTGCTCCGCTCCCGGGAGACGACCTCGATTTCAACCCCGCTGATATGCCGCAGATGGTCCAGAATATCCCTGAACGAATGGCTCTCGCCCGTGACGAGATTGTATGTGCCGCAGGCCTCCCCCAACGCAAATCGGGCGGCGGCCCCGGCAAGATCCTCGATGTAGAGCAAGTCCCTGAGTTCCCGGCCGTCGCCGAACAGGCGGACTTTCCCTTCCTTCAAGATCGATTCGATAAATCCCGCAGGGCCGTAACCGCCCGATGTATCGCCCGGACCGTAAATTTTACAAGACCGGAGAATGACAACGGGGGTCCTCGAGCGTTCCGCACATTCCCGCAGCAGGTATTCTCCCGCCAGCCTGGCGATTCCATACAACGACGCCGGGGCCACGGGCGTCCTCTCCGTAATCGCCATGTTCGTCACCTCGTCATCGTACACGGATACCGTACTGAAATGGACGAGTTTCCGGATTCTCCTTCCGGAAAGGAACCTTGCGAGGTTCGCCGAGATGGCGAGATCCTTCGTGAACGTCTCGAAGGAATCTCCCGACGGCCTGGGGCGGACAGCCGAAATGAGAATGGAATTTTCGTCTGCGATCCGGCCGAGCCGAGCCGGGGACTCCGGGGATGTGAGATCGATGGAGGCGGATGCGTGGCCCTCCGCGTCAACGCCTTCACGGCGGCCCAGCTCCCTCATGATCGCCGCGCCGGCAAAGCCCGTGCTTCCGAGGAGGACCACCCGATCACTCATGCATTCATCCCGGCCGAGAGCCTTTATATCTTATGAATATATTCCAAAGGTTCTTTCTGAATCGCGTTCCAGTTATCTTCAACCCATTCGATGACTTCATCCACGCCATCCTCGAAGGAAATGCGGGGCTCCCAGTCAAGTTCCCGTTTTGCCCGCGAATAATCGAGCCAGTACCGGGGATCCTGCCCCAGGCGCTCACCGACCGTGCGGGTCACGGATTGCCAGTCCACCCCCATCCGGTCACAAACCCTCCGGACAATTCCCGAAATCGTTTCGTCGTCTGGCTCCGAAAAATGAAATGTTCCCGTTTTTTCCCGCTCGACCGAAAGGATCAACCCCCGGACCACATCCCGCACATGAATAAACGCCTTGATGGATTTTCCGCCGCCGTGAAGCTCGATCGTTTTTCCCAATTTTATATAAATAATTGTGCGGGGAATAATCTTGAACAACTGTTGGTGCTTTCCGTAAACGTTCGTGGAGCGAATCAGGGTGGCCGGAAATTGATAGTTTTTGATCAGGCTGTACAGATACATGTCGGCCGCCGACTTGGAGACGGCATACGGCGTGGTCGGACTGAAAAGGGCGTCTTCGCCAAGTTTCCCTTTATTCGAGCCAAACACCTCCGCGGACGATATGTGAATATATTGCTTCAGGTAGGAACTTCTCCGTAGATGGTCGCAGAGTCTTACGACGGCGGATGCGTTGATCGCGAAATATTCCACCGGCTGCTCGTTGCTCAATCCCACCTCGCTGAGCGCGGCGACGTTGATGACATATTCCGGCTCAATCGAGTCTAGTAGGGCCACAATATCGTCGAACTGCTTGACCAAATCGAACTGGTGAAACGCGAACCTGTCTCCGGAATGTCTTTTGTAAGGAAGAAAAAGATACTTGTACTCGGGGGACCGGCTGACCCCAACCACCCGCCTTTCCGGGTCCTCGAGGAGCGCATCCACGATATGGCTCCCCGTAAAGCAGTTGCTGCCGATAACGACAAATGTCTTATTGGCCATGGCTTTACGAACCTATGGATTCAGGTAAAAATTCCGGACTTTCTCGATGGCATATTCGATTTCTTCCTGCGTGAGGTGCTGGTGCGCGGGAAGCGTAATGATATTCAGGGCATCCTCTTCGCTGACCGGGAAATCCCCCTTTTTGTATCCTAGGTCCCGGGTGGCCTCCTGTAAGTGCATCGGAATCGGATAATGCACCTTGGCCTCGACTCCGTTTTCGTTCAGGTAGGCGAGCAGCTCGTCTCTCCGCCGGGCGCGAAGCAAGTACAGGTGGTAGACGTGCCTCACGCCCGGCCGCCGCCCGGGCACCCGGATGAACTCCGCCATATCCGCGAAAGCCTCGTCGTATTTCCGGGCGTTGGCGATGCGCTGGGAGGTGATGAACTCCGTCTGGCTAATCAGGCGGTTTCCGACAACGGCCTGAATCGTATCCAGCCGGCAGTTGATGCCGTAGACGGCCACCTCGTCCCGGCCGACCAGGCCGTGATTCCGGTAGAGCCGGAGCTTTTCGGCTAGCTCTTCGGAATGGGTGACGATGAGCCCCCCGTCCGCCCAAACGTTGAGGTTTTTGAGGGGGTGGAGGCTGAAACCCGCGCTGGCCCCCCACGAGCCGACCAGCTTCCCGTCGATGGCTCCCATGATGGCCTGACAGGCATCCTCGACGACGATTAAACCGTGTTTTTCGGCGATCTCCATGATTGCCGGCATATCCGCGACATTGCCCGTGTAGTGAACGGGGACGATGGCCTTGGTCCGGGGCGTGATCGCCGCCTCGATCTTGGCCGGGTCGATCACGAAACCCTCTTCGCTGTCCACGAAGGCGGGCCACGCTCCGGTCATCGCAATCGCGCTGACCGTCGCCACGAAAGTCGTCGGGGTGGTAATGACCTCATCGCCCGGGCCTACGCCCAAAACCTTAAGCGACATGGACAGCGCATCCGTCCCCGTTCCCACGCCAACCGCGAAGGGAGCGCCGCACAGCGCGGCGAAACGATTCTCGAACTCGGTCAATGGCGAGCCCAGCGTGAAGTCGCCGCTGGTGACGAGCTCGCGGATATCGCCCAGATAAGCGTCAACGTCCGCGAATTGCCGGTCCAGATATGAAAAAGGAACGCGAATCCGTTTTTCAGAATTTGATATTTCGGAATCAGATGTTTCGGGATTAAAAGTCATGCTCGATAAAATTCCTCTATGGCGCCGGAAATTTGATCCAAATTCCCGCCCGTAAGCTCGGAATAGACCGGCAGGCTCAATATTTTTCCCGCCTGCCGCTCCGCCGCCGGAAAACTTCCCGAACCGTATCCCAACTCCGAGGCAGCATCCTGTAAGTGAATGGGAACGGGATAGTGAACCGCCGACCCTATTCCCCTGCCTTCCAGATACGCCTTCAACTCGTCCCTTCTCTCGGCCTGGATCACGAGGGCGTGATAAACGGCCCGCTCGAAAGGCTTGTCGGCCGGAACCCGTACCCCCGGCACATCGGCCAGGGCCTTTTGGTAATGCGCGGCGTTCGAGCGGCGCTTCTCGGTCCATTCCTCGAAATACTTCATCTTCACGAGCAGCATCGATGCCTGAACGCTGTCGAGGCGCGAGTTTCCACTCCATACGACGGCGTTGTCCCGGGTTTTCAGCCCGATATTCCGCATGATTCCGAAATGCTCGAAGAGAGCCTCGTCATCGGTTGTCAAAACCCCTCCATCCCCGCAGGCGCTCAGCGTCTTGAGGGGATGGAGACTGAAACAGCCGATGTCGCCGAGCGAGCCGGCCCTTTTTCCGCGGTATTCGGCGGCGACCGCCTGGGCCGCGTCCTCGATCACCCGCAGTCCGTGCCGGTCCGCCACCTCATTGATCGGGTCCATGTCCGCGGGCCTCCCGGTCAGGTGGACCGGCAGGATGGCCTTCGTATTGGAAGTGACAGCCGGTTCGATGAGGTCCGGGTCCAGGTTGTAGTCGTCCCGTACGTCAACGAATACGGGCCTGGCTCCGGCAAGAACGATAGCCGACGCCGTCGCCACGAAAGAGTTCGGCGCGGTGATGACCTCATCGCCCGGGCCAATCCCGAGAGCGCGAAGCGCGATGATCAAGGCGTCCGTTCCCGAATTGACGCCCACCGCGAAGCGCACTCCACAAAGCTCGGCGAATCGCCGCTCGAACTCGGCAACCGCCTCCCCCAGAATGAACTGTCCTCCCTCGATTACGCTCCCGACGGCTTCCACCAAATCGGTCTTCAGGCCGGCGTGCTGGCCGGCGATGTTCACGTAGGGAATTTCGAGCGTCAAGGTTACTGTTTCCTTCAGTCCGCGACGAGCTCTTCGGTCGCCTAGAAAGGGCCTGTAAAACTATTATCGGGAATGTCGAGCGGACCTTCGCGGCGTATTCCCAGCTCGTCCTCGCTCTTTTGAGGCAGCCCCATCATCTCCCGGGCGGTGTTTACGATATCCACAACGCGGGGATAATAGTTGTTGGCCATGGACGGACTCGTCGGCGTGTAGGCGTCCGGGTAGGCAATGCGCCGCGGCGGGCACTTCAGCCCTCCAAACAGCTCTTCCGCGACGATCGCCAGGACCTCGGCCCCGAACCCCAAAGTGCGCCAGTCGTCATCGGCGACAATCAGGCGCCCGGTTTTTTCCACCGAGCCGAGGATACAGCCGGTATCGAGGGGCCTGATGGTCCGGACATCCACAATCTCGGCCTCGATTCCGTCCCGCGTCAGCGCCTCGGAGGCGCGCATCGATTCGAGAACCATGTGAGAGGTAGCGACGATCGTTACATCTTTTCCCTCTCTCATCACGCGCGAGCGGCCGATGGGCTCCCGGTACAACTCCTCGGGCACGGATCCGCTGATGTTATGGAGCCAGCGGTGCTCGAAAAAAATTACGGGGTTGTCGTCCTCGACGGCGGCGACGAGCATTCCCTTGGCATCGTGGGGGGTGGCGGGCATGACCACCTTCAGCCCCGGAATATGGGCGAAGAGCGCCTGGATGCTCTGCGAATGCTGAGGCCCCTGGCCCCATCCCCGCCCGATAACAAGGCGGATCACCAACGGAACGCCGCCGATCGCGCCAAACATGTAGTGCCACTTGGAGGCGTTGTTGATAATCTGATCGAGGGTGAGGAGGGCGAAATCAGCCCGCTGATGAGTCATTATCGGGCGCAGGCCCACCAGGGTGGAGCCGATGGCGACCCCCGTCATGGCGTTCTCCGAGGCGGGCATGTCCATCACCCGCCTGGCGCCGTACTTCGCTTCCAGCCCGAGGGTCGTCCCGAAGATTCCCTTCGGGTCGGTGACTCCCAGGCCTATCACATACACCCGGGAATCCTGCACCATGCACTGATCGGTCGCCTCCAGGATAGCCTCGGCGTACCGGATTTCGCGCGTCATCTGCCGTCACCTGGGACGTAAACGCGGTCGAGGTATCCCTCCTCCTCCGGAAAAGAGCTTTCCTTCGCAAAAGCGAATGCCTCGTCGATTTCCCGGCGAAACGACTCCTCGCGCTCACTGATTTCGTCCTCGGTAAGCACGCCATCGCGAACGAGAGCGGCCCGGTAATTATCCAGGGGACAGCGCTTCTTCCATTCCAGAAATTCCTCTTCCGTGCGGTAACCGATATGGTTGTCGTAGCCCGGCCCGCAGTGCTCAAGCCACCGATAGGTTTCAAATTCGAGAAACGTGGGGCCATCGCCATTCAGCGCTCTTTGAACCGTGTCGAGGCACAACCGATAAACGCCCTCCACATCGTTCCCGTCTCCCTTGGATGCGTTGACGCCGTGGGCGCGAACCATCTCGGTCAGCGACCGCCCGGGAGGCTGCCGAACAGATATCGACGAATAAACCGAATACTGATTGTTCTCGCAAACGAATATGACCGGCAGTTTTTTGAGCGCGGCGAAATTGAGCGCCTCGGCGAATACTCCTTCCTCGGTCGAGCCTTCTCCGAAGAAAACCATCGTCGCGCGTTTTTCGCCCTTCATCCACGACCCGAACGCCGTCCCGACCGCGACCGGTATGCTCCCTCCGACGATCGGGGTCGAACCGAGCATATTGACGCTCAGGTCGATCAGATGCATCGAGCCGCCCATCCCCGCGGAACAGCCGTCGGCTCTTCCGTAGATTTCCGCGAGCATCGCCTTGAGATCGCCCCCCTTGGCCAGATAATGCGCATGCGCACGGTGCATGCTCATCATGTAATCGCCCGGGCCCAGGGCGGCGCAGGCGCCTGCGGCGACGGCCTCTTGTCCGATGCTGAGATGAACCGGACAGCGCATCTCCTGTTCGGAGTACCTGTCCGCGATGCCGAACTCGACCATCCGGATGCGGAGCATGCTGAAAAACAATTGTTTTCTGAACTGAGCGTCCAACACGAAAAAACCTCGCCTTATTTCAGGTTCAGTTGCTGCATGGTCTTGATATTATAATAATGGTTGTCGGTCATCGAGCCGGGGATATTTCCTGTCTTAAAAGCGGCCACCAGGTCGAAAGCCGCGTCCCTGATTGTTTTGGCCGGCTTGAAACTCAGTTCACGACCGATTTTAGCCGACGAAATGTGGTATGAGCGGTTGTCGTCCGTGGGCGTGGTGACGATATCCACGTCCTCCCCGACGGCATCCTTGACGGTCTCCGCTATTTCGATGACCTTTTTATTGTCGTAGCCCGCGTTGAAAATCCTTCCGTTAATCTTATCGTCGGACCATCCCAGTGACTTTACATACAAATCGGTCATGTCCTCGATATGGATATTGGGCCGCATCTGCTCGCCGCCGAATACCTTGATCAAATGGTTGGTGACGGCGTGATTGGTGAGGATGTTCACCGTCAGGTCCAGCCGCAGGCGCAGGGAATAGCCGCACACCGTGGCGGGGCGCAGGATCAGCCAGTTGAACCCCGGTGTGTCCCTTTCGAGTAAAATGTCCTCGCACATGGCCTTGTACTTCGAATAATCGGTCAGAGGCTCGAGAGCAAGCTCCTCGGTCACATTTTCCACATCCTTGATTCCGTACACGCTGGAGGACGAAGCGTAGACGAACCGCCGCACCCCCTGGTCCCGCGAAACTTCCACCAGGCCGATAAAAGCATCGTAGTTGATCGACTTTCCGAGATCGGGGTCGAGCTCAAAGCTGGGGTCGTTGGAAATGCAGGCCAGGTGAATAACCGCGTCGCACCCCCGAATCTCCTTTTCGACCGTTTCCCGGTCGCGGATGTCCCCTTTTATCTGCTCGAGGTTCGGATCGTCCTTGTACGGGTTAAGCACATGCTCTCCGAACATGAAAAGATCGAGCACTTTGACGCGGTAGCCCGCGGCCAGAAGCTTCGGGACGAGAACGGTCCCCACATACCCCGCGCCCCCCGTCACAAGAACACTTTGAATATTGGGATCGGTCACAGGTTTTCCTTCCCTTCGGATTTTCTGCTTAATGCATTATCCGTCACGAAATGGGCAAGCGCCATGTGAGCCACTTCCACAAAACCGTAAAAATCCGAGGCCACGTAAAAATTCAGATCGCCCATCCGGCGCAGGGGATTGTCCGGGGAAAAACCCGAAAACGTGATCACTCTGCAACCCCGGTACGAGGCCGCTTCAACCGCGCTTAAAATATTGCCGGATTTTCCGGAGCTGCTGACCGCGAGGAGCAAATCACCCGGCCTGGCCCAAAGCTCCGCCATTTGGCGAAACGCTGTTTCGTATCCGTCGTCGTTCGCCAAAGCCGTTAACAGGGGCGGCTCGTTGAATACCATCGCCGGTATGCCCAGCGCCTTGCACAGATCGTTCTGAACGTGGCTAACGATGGCGGCGCTTCCTCCGTTACCTATAAGCAGCGCCTTGGACAGGGCGCTTCTTCCGGCCTCCCCGGGCGCCAGCGACAAAATCATGGCGGTGGCCTCGCTCATCCCCTCTTCGAGGGAAAGAGGCGCGCCATCGCCGCCGGTCACCTCAGAGCCCGACAACAATTCTCCCAGTTTTTGAAAATAAGATTCCGCTTTCATGTCCGGCATATGAAAATTTCCGCCATGGCCTGAACGCCCCCCGCCTTACTTGAGCAGGGACTCGATATTCTTGAACATCGGAATCCGCTGAACCGAAGAGCGATTTCCGACAGTGGCGACGGCCTGCCCGCCAACCACGTTTCCGATAAAATTCACGATCTCCATCGGAACCTCGCGCGCCACGCAGGGGGCCGACAGCGAAAGAAAAGTGTCTCCGGCCCCCACCCGATCGACAATCTGCCCCGCCAGGGCGGGACACTCGTTGAAGCCCTCCTCGTCGCTATAGCAACAGCTTCCGAATTTTCCCCGGGTCACGGCCACGCGGCCACCCGAAATGGTTTTCGATACGCGGCGGATCATCTCCTTCAGATCGCCACGCCGGTCCCGTGTCTCCAGCCGAATCTCGTTTTCGGCCATGCAGGCGAAATCGGCGCGGGGATAGGTGGATATGGTGTGGTAGCCGAGATTCCCCGCGTTGGATTGGGCGTTGACCGCGAGAAAGCGCGCTTTTTCGCACAAAATTTCTATCGCGGTCTCGCTCATCATGCCGTGACCGAAGTCGACCACAATAACCACGTCAAAGTCGGGAAGGCGTTCATTCAACAGCGTACAAAACTTATCGTCCTCGACCGCATTGAGCTCCCTGTCGTCCGTCTCGTAAATTTCCAGGAGCTTCGTAAAGAAATATTGATCGATAAAACGCCGCTTTACGATAGTGGGCGACTGGGCCTTGAAAAGAAAAATATCTTCCACATTTTCGTTCAGATTCTCGCGAACGAATTCCGCCTGTGAATTTTCCTCGCCGAGGAAGGAAAGAACGCTCACATGGTCGCAAAAATTCGCCACGTGATTGGCGACGGCCAGGATTCCCCCCCCGAATTTTTCGGTATAGCTGTGCCTCAAGGCGAGCATGGGCTCCTTCGAGGATTTTCCAATGCTGTCGCAATACTGATATTCGTCGATGATGGCTTCGCCCACGACGAGCACCTTCATGGGCTGAATGCTCTCGATGTAGCCCACGACATCGTCCGATGAGTATTTCTCGCCGAAGGCCCTTAAGTAATCCTTCACCTCGTCCGAAAATATCTGCATGTGTTTATTGATCAGATTGGAGGAGCTGTAGGTGATATCTTCCGTGAAGATAACCTGGCCGCCGACCGATTCGACCGCCACCGATTCCTTTTCGATCCCCCCCGTACGGTCCTCCTCGGCATATTTGTAGTCAGAGCCCTTCGCGTAAAAATCGGGTTTAAGAAGCCGAATTGCCTCCACCGCCAGCGGCCACTTATTGATGGCGACATAGTCCACGCAATCGAGCGCGGCAATGGCCTCGGCCCGCAACGGACCCGGAAAAGCCGGCCGGTGGGGCCCTTTGCTGACATGCTCGTCGGGCGTCAGCGTGACGGCGAGAATGTCCCCGGATTTCTTGGCCTGCTCGAAATGGCGGATATGCCCGATATGGAGCAAATCGAATACGCCGTGGGACTGGACTATCTTCTGATTTTGGCTGCGGTGCGATTCAAGAATTGCAGGCAAATCTTCGAGGTTTTTGATCTTCTCTTTTGCCGCACCCGAGAAATCATTTGATATCAACCGCTTTCACCCTCCTGGTTCACCCCAGGTACTCGAACCAATCCTTGGTGGCATCGGAAATCGATTCTTTGTTCCAGACCGGAGCCTGCCGCCACATTTCGATATTCTCCAGCATGATGGCCACGCCGTCCTCGAAGCGGACCTTGGGGCTCCAGCTCAGCCCCTGCCGGATTTTTCTCGTATCGGCGAATGTGCAATCGGGCTCTCCGGGGCGCTTGGGAATATATTCCACCTCCCCGCCCAGAAGACTCACCAAGTGGTTCACGCTATAGGTATCTCCGGAACCGACGTTGAAAATCTCTCCAGAGGCACCGGAAGCGGCGGCGGCGGCGAAGGCGGCGGCCACATCCGACACAAAGGTGAAATCCCGGGTCTGGGCGCCGTCTCCCACAACAGTGAACGCATTGCCGCTCAACTTCTGCGCCAAGAATACACCAAACACCGCGCCATAGGCAGCACTCGTCCGGGATCGCGGCCCGAACACATTGAAAAGCCTGAGCGAAACGCTGGGGAGCCCATACACCTGGGCCCAGTGCATGACATATTGCTCACCCATATATTTGGTCAGCGCATAGGGATACATCGGGCGAATTTCCGCCGTCTCCGGGGTGGGAAAAACATCCGGAAGCCCGTAGCAGGAAGACGACGCCGAATACACGAACCGGCTCGCGCCGCCCGCGCGCGCGGCCTCGAGAACGGCGATTGTTCCGTCCACATTCGACCGGTGGTAGGTGAGGGGCCGCTGGATGGAAGGGACAATGTCCGCCAGGGCGGCCAGGTGAAAAACCCAGTCAACACCTTCAAAATAAGGCTTGATATTGTCCAGCGAGGCGATGTCCGCCTGATGAAACGTTAGTTTCGGGTGGCCCTCGGCCTCCTGGAGGTTCTCCCGCCTCCCGGCGACCAGGCTATCCAGGACCACCACCTCGTGGCCGTCGGCGAGAAGCCGATCCACCAAATGGCTCCCGATGAAACCGGCGCCGCCGGTTACCACGGTTCTTTTTGGATCATGCATAAAAAGCTTTTCTTTTCAATGGCTTATTCGATCAATCGAATTGCGGAACCGGGGCGGAGTCGGGGTGATTAACAGGAGCGGAACCTTTGAATTTGCTCATGCCACAAAAAGACTACCTGCCAGGCGGCCAATCAGTTGAGGCGATTTCGAATTCCACGCCTCTCATATCACCTCAGGACAGAAAATAACCACCGCCTGAAGTTTACCATTTCATTTAAAAAACACGAAATGATTCAAGGGTTTTAAGGAATCGAGGGCGCCCCGGGGAAGCATCGGGTAATGGGTAATTCGGGGGGGACGTAAATTGCACTACGGAGACTGCATCCGCCAGTATCCGGGCGTTAGGGGAGTCGATTTCGGCACAATCCGTGACATAAGCCGGCCGTTTTTCTTTATGAAGAACATCGAGCAAGGATTTGGGATGGTTGCCCAATCCCAGCGGGGGCATCTCGACGTCCGATTCGACATAAAGATACCGGTACATCTCATTCTCCAGGTCCGCTTCGGCTATCACACACCGAGCGCACTGCACAGCCCGGCGAATGGCACTAACGACGGTTCGAAACAACTCATCGGGCCTGATCTGGGAACTCACGGCAGTGGAGATTTTATTGGACAGATTGAGACGATCTGCCCTCTTATTGACCTCTTCGTAAAGGCGCGCGTTCTGGATTGCCGTCCCAAGGTGGCCCGCGATGGAGGAGAGTAACCCCTCATGCTCTTTGGTGAAGTAACCGACCTGCTTGCTGGCCAGGCGCACGTGGGCGGCGCACTCCCCCTCCTGAAGAATGGGGATGACCAAAACGCTTCGGTAGCCCGCTTTGACTTGACGACTTTCACGCCACCGGGTTTCCAGGATATCCGGAATATTAAATGGCCGCTTCGTCCTGTACACCTCTTCGGGCATAAGGCCATGTTTTCTTTCTTCCTCAAGCGGTGGCCCTATCGGACTGTCCGCGTCCTCTTGGAAAAAGTAGGTAATTTTATTCCCAATGTCGAAGCGGGCGATGGAGCACCGATCGCAGGGAATTATCTTGCGGATTTCCTCGGTGATGGTTTTGAAAAGAACCTCGGGCTCGAGTTCGGAGCCCACGGCCGTGGCGATTTCATTGGCCAGCTCGAGGCGCTTCCTCCGTTTCATCTAAGTCGCCATAAAGCCTGGCGTTATGGATGGCCACGGCGGCGTGATCGGCGAATGTCTGGGCCAGGGCCACCACATGTTCGGGAAATTCCTGGCGTATGTCCCAGTAGAAGGTTAACGTTCCGGTTGCCTCTCCCTCACAGACGAGAAGAATGATCAGGGAGGACTTAAATCCCTCGACACTAATGACATCATGCAGGAAACCTATCCGAGGATCGTTTGCGGGGTCGGTGATTGCCAATGGAGCCTTCCCCGCAACGGCCCTGTTGGCAAGGAGCTCATTCGTTTTTTCTTTCAGGGCCTGTAAGTATGAATTTGAAAGACCTCTGCTAAATATGATCTCAAGGCTCTTTGTGTCATTCTTTTTTTCGAAAACGCACGAACGGCTCGCCCCCAGAAGCTCTTCTCCATAGGCGGCCACCCTCAGCAAAATATCGGCCAATTGCATGCCGGAGGTCAGGGACTTGGCGGCCTCCTAGAGGCGATTTAGTTCGGATAGTCGCCGCACGGCCTCCTCGTGAAGGCGCGCGTTCTCGATGGCGATCGATGCCTGGGAGGCAAGGGCCTCCAGGATTTCAAGGTACTACCCGTCAAAGGAATCGACCGGCCCGGAGAACGCATTGATGACGCCGATAACGTTTCCCGCCTGATAAAGCAGTTGACCGATGTGGGAATTCAGCCCCCTCATCTTGAACCATTCGGCGTTCACCAAGCGGGGGTCCTGAAGAATGTCGGAGCAGATCATGGGTTGGCCGCTCTGGAACACGATCCCGACGAGGCCTTCGCCCGGTTTGAAGCTGTTTTTCGTTTTGCCCGAATCGCTGGTCGATCCCACGGACGAATGAGAGACGAGCATGGAAGAGGATTCGTCATAAAGAAAGATTTGAGCGCGATCGGCGCTGATGAGGCCCAGGGTGGCCTGCCCCATATTGTCCAGCACCTCCCCCAGATCAAGGTGCTGCGTGATTTTCTGGTTGAGTTCGTTCAGCACAGCGAGCCGTTCGGCGCGCTCTTCGGCAGCCTGGTAGAGACTGGCGTTTCGGATAGCCGGTCCGAGATGGTTGGCGATGGAAGCCAGGAGCTCTGCCTGGTCATCCGTGAAGGCGTCACGTTTTCTGCTGGCAAGGAAAATATGCGCGATACACCGACTACCCCGAACGATTGGGACGACCAATGCACTTCGATACCCACCCTTGGCGTGTCGACCTTGGTTCCATGGAGCCTTCGAAATATCCGGAATGTAATTTGGCTTATTCGTCTGGTAAACAGGCTTTGCGAGAAGGCCGGTATACGAATAGTCTTTCAGAGCCGTGTCGGGATGTTCAAGATCGTCGTCAAAGTAGAAGATCGGAGACCATTCAGCCGCGTCGAAGCTAGCGAATGAAACCCGATCGCAGGGTATGGCGCTACGAATCTCGTCGACGATGGTTTTGAAAAGATCGTTTGGCTCGAGTTCGGAACTTACGGCACGCGATATATTGCCGACGACTTCGAGGCGCGAGGCCCGCGCCCTGGCCTCCCCGTGGAGGCGCGTGTTTTCGATGGCGATGGCGGCCTGATCCGCCAGGGAGATCGCGATATCGAGATCTTCGTCGTGGAAAGGAGTCTCCTTTTTTATCAAAACGGACAATAGTCCCAAGACCTCGCCTTCCCTTACGAGGGGGACGTGCATCAGCGTCTCGATCCCTTTTTCCCTAAAGGCCTCTCGGTGCGCGGGGTGAATTCTCTCGTCAGAGGCCGGGTCCGTTACAATCCTTGGGGTTTTGTGCGTGGTGGCCCACCCTAAGACCGACTCGCCGAACTGAAGTCTTTCTTTGAGGGGGACCCCCTCCATTCCCGGGGTTCTTGAAGAAATGACAAGCTCATCGCCTTCCCTCAGTCGGAACAGTGTCTCTCCCTCTAAAACCCTGCTGGCGTTCTCAACGACCAACTCCAGAACTTCGTCAAGATTCAGTCCCTCCGTTATGCGCTTGCCGATATAGACCAGAGCCGCCAGGCGCCCTCCGCGCAGCTCGGATTGGCCATAGAGCGATGCGTTTCGAATCGCAGGTTCCAGGTGAGTGGCGACGGAGGTGAGCAGTTCAATATGAGTGAAACTGAAGGCGGCTACCGCCCTGCTGGCCAAGTGTACATACGCAACGCAGAGCTCCCCTTGAGTTACGGGAATGAACAAAAGACTGCGGTACCCGGCCTTCGCAAGACGGGTTTCCCGCCATTTGGTTTCCAGAACATCCGGAATGTCAACCGGCCGGTTAGTCCGGTAGAGTTGTTGAAGGGGAATTTCGACCCGATAATCCTCTTCAGGGATGAAAATTCCTATCGGATGTTCCGTGTCTTCGATGAATTGATGGACAGTCTTTGTTTCCGGCTCGAAGACGCCTACCACGCACCGATCACACGACACGACATTCTGAATTTCCTTTGCAATGATGTGGAAAAGCTCATCCGGATCGAGCTCGGAACCTACGGCCTTGGCGATATTCCCCACGATTTTCAGGCGCTCCGCCCGCTCCTTCGATTCCTGATAGAGGCTGGAGTTTTCAATGGCGATTACCGCTTGGTCCGCTAGGGTGTTCGCAATTTCGATGGTGGCCTCGTCGAATACGTAACCCTTCTCCCGCCATACGGACAGCACGCCCACCGCCTCTTTGTCTTTGTCGCGCATGAGCGGGATGTGCATTACCGCCCCCAAACCCAGCCTTTCCATGCTTTTTAGGTGGATGGGGTGCGCTCTCTGATCTGAGGTGATGTCCGGGACGACGAGGGGAGTCCCCTTCGCGACGGCAACCCCCGATGTGGTTTCAGAGAGGTGAGGCCTTTCTACGAGTTCAACCTTTCTGATATTGGCGCTCGTCGCAGCTAGCGCCAGAGTGTCCCCGATTTTCAGGCGAAACACCGCCTCGCCCCCGAATAGCTGTGCGGCGTCTACGGCAATCGAATGCAATACATCGTCTAGCCTCAGGCCGCTTGTCAGCCGTTTGGTGACTTCGGCGAGCGCGGCGAGACGGGCGGTGCGCGTGAGAACCCGCTCCTCAAGCTCGGCGTTCGTCTTTTCGAGTTCCGTCTCCGCGCGCTTTCGCTTTAACGAGAGGATCGCCGTCACCCAGATGACCAGGAGGGCGAGAAGGCGGTTGAGAACCACTATCCACAACCCCCCCCCCGAGGGGGAAAACAGGAAGCCGACGACGGTAAGCGCCGTCCCGGCCGCCGCGACAATAAGCGTGTGATGCGGGTTTGGAGACCGCAGGGAAACCAGCAACGGAAAGAGATAGGGGATCCCGTCCGCGAAGCCCAGCGGAACGAAAAGGTCGACTCCAAAGACCGCCGCAGTTAGCGCCAGGGCTGCCGTGAGGTGCCAGGAGAATGTCGCTTTTTTCGGGTTCATGGAGTGTGTCCTGCCGTACGGCAAGAACCGGAAAATTGATTTTGCCGGACGAAAAAACGAACAAAAATAAAAGCGTTCGCGCTTCATTTACTTCCCGGGCCGCTAGCGGCCGGATATGCGTGTATTATCCGCATAGGGATAAATTAAAATGGTTTATAGGCCCGGGACTGGCGCGGGCGCTCGGCCTTCGGAAGCGCTGTTGCCAAGAGAGCATTTTAGAAAGGTATTCCGGGGGAATTGTTATGGGATTGTTAGAGGTTTTATTGTTATAAGAAATCTTGGCTAAAACAAACAATCATGATCGAAATTTTCCCCCTTACCGCCCTCTGAGCGGGTAATTGTCCCGATTTAAAGGGAGCCCAAGGAAAGGGAGGCTGCTCAGGGGGTGGCGGCCCACCGGCATTGTGCCCGCACGTTTAAAATGATGCCGGCGCAACGAAAGGATAGTCCGTGACGAAGCCCAGAGTTCTTTTTTTGTGCACCGGGAATTTCTGCCGGAGCCAAATGGCCGAAGGATGGTCGCGGAGCTTCAGGGCGGGAGCTCTCGAATCTTTTTCGGCGGGAATTGAAATTCACGGCCTGAACCCACGCGCTGTCCAGGTGATGGCCGAGTGCGGTGTGGACATATCGTGCCATCGCTCGAAAGGCCTGGGTGAGTTCGCCGGAGAGGCGTTCGATTGTGTGGTAACGGTGTGCGGCCACGCGCACGAGACCTGCCCATCCTTCCGCGGCGGGACGAAAACGATCCATGCACCTTTTGACGATCCTCCACTGCTCGCTGAAAGCGCGGACAACGAAGAAGAAGTGCTCGGACATTACCGGCGGGTGAGAGATGAAATTCGTGAATTTGTCGAGGGACTTCCCGGAAGGCTCGGGAAGGGTTAGTGCGTGACGGAAGATATGGTCAAGACCGCGAGAAAACTTTGGGCCGGGGAGGTTCCCCTGTGTCCCGCCTTTTGGTTTTACGGATTTACGGTGGAACTGATTTTTAAGTGGGCGATGCGCTGGTTGCACGCCTCTGGCCATACAGGGGATTTCGCGTTTGTATTAGTTGGTGGGCTCGCGGTGGTTTATTCCGCTTTCGCTACGGTCGCCATCTGGAGAAGCGCATCGAAGTTCGAGGGACAAGAGGCTTGGGCCTGGGCGGCAAGGACAGGTGCGATCATATGGCCCATGGGCATTTTCTGGGGCCCGTGAACTTTTGGGGCAAAGCAAACCGGGAAAGCCGCCGTGCATTGACGATTCAGTCGAACAGGTTTTCCTGGTCCCCCGGAAGAGCGTCGCGGGCCGCCTGAATCACAGCGCGTTGTGCGGTGGGCAGCGGAAGCGCTTCGATATCTGCTGCACCCGCCCAGATCGATTTTTCGTTAGGCGAGGTCTTTTTCTTATTATTGTTGGGAATTCCTTTTTTTTTGACCGCACTAAGGACGACGAAAAGAATTTTCCGGTGTGTAAGGGTTCGGGTGAGGCGGGCAATCACTTTCCCCGGGCGCCATCCCGGTCCCAGGGCCGACTGGCACAGGTGAGCGAGAGTTTTATTGTCCGGCTGGAGGGGACGCCCATCCATCATCAGGCCGGGCAATTCCCACATTCCCCCGAACAACCCCTTTTCTTCTCGACGGACCAGCCGGATTGAATTCTGGTTCTCCGCCCAGAGCTGAAAAACGGTGACCTCCCGGGGGGGGGCTTTTTTTTTCGTTTTTATGGGGCGGGTCATCGCAGTCCCCCCCGCCAGCGCGGAGCAGTGCCGCGAAAGGGGGCACGCCTGACAGCGGGGGTTTCTAGGCAGGCAGATTGTTGCGCCCAGGTCCATCATGGCTTGGTTAAAGTCACCGGGCCGCGAGGGGGGAACGAGCGTCTCCGCCTCCGATTCGAGGGCCGCCTTGACTGCCGGCATGTCCACCGGTTCGCTAATATCGAGAAGCCGGCTCAAGACGCGAACAAAATTCCCGTCCATCGCCGCGGCTCGTTCACCAAAAGCGATACTCGAAACCGCACCGGCAATATAGGGCCCGAACCCCGGGAGATCGTTGAGCGATTTCTTGTCCGCGGGAAGATTTCCTTGCCGCGATTCGGCGATAATACGGGCGGCGCGGTGAAGATTTCGGGCGCGGTTGTAGTAGCCGAGTCCTTCCCATTCCGAAAGAACAGCTTCGAGTGGGGCGTCGGCCAGCGATTTCAATGTTGGAAACCGAGAGACAAACCGGGGGTAGCGCTCGGCGACCGTATCCGTCCGAGTTTGTTGGAGCATGACCTCCGATACCCAGACGCGGTAGGGGTCGGACTCTCCGCGCCAAGGAAAAAACCTGTTTCTTTTGTCATACCAGCGGAGCAACTTTGCGCGCACATAGCGCCTTTCGCCGGGAGAGAACCCTCGCATGTTTGGCATTTTCTGTTTTTTTCCGTTTTGATTTGACATGTTCACAGAGTAGCGGATAGTTACCTGAAATCTTCCATTTATTTGGTGCCGTGTATAGGGACATTGTAAGCTATGGTTCGGAAAATTTGCTTCCAGGCGCTTTTTATTATTGTCCTTCTTGCAGCAGGCGTTCCGGGCCTCGTGGACCCGCAGCCGGCGGTTTCCCAGGAGACGGTGAAAGGAAGAACTGTGATTGGGGCCGTATTGGATCTGACTGGCCAGGGCGCCGCCCGAGGCCGCCATGCGCGCGACGCTCTCTTGCTTGAGGAGAGCCGGATCAATCAAGGGCGCCCTGCTTCTTTGGCACGAATTCAGCTTGTGTTGATTGATTCCGAGGGCAAAACCGAAGGAGCTACGAAGGCAGTGAAGCGGTTGGCGGGGGAGTTTGGCGCGACCGCAATTATCGGACCCGCCGAAAGGGAGGCTACGCTGGCTGCGGCGCTCGAGGCCGAAAAGGCCCGGATTCCCCTGGCATCCCTCATTGCGCCCGAAGCCCTCCTTCGCCCTGTTCGGAAATGGGTGTTTTCGACAGCTCATCCGGTTTCGCTGGCGGTGGGCCGCGTATTTTCCCACATCAGCCTAAGGGGATTTAGGCGAATCGCAATCCTTGCCTCGGGGAAAGCGCTGGGCCGCGAGGGCCGTGAAATCTTGAGCGGGCTAGCGCCGGACAGGGGCTTGTCGATTCTTCTAAATGAGCGGTTTTCCGAGAAAGAACACAATTTTCTTCCCTTTTTGCAAAAATCCCACCTCCGTGGGGCTCAGGCTTTCCTTCACTGGAGCAACGGGGCCTCCCGCCTGGCGCTAGCCCGCGCAAGACTGGCGCTCGACATTCGGATTCCGATTTATTTATCCATGGTGGCCTCGAAATCATATGAGTTAGAGGGGAGGGGTCGCGCTGTAGAGGGCTTGATGTTCCCCGTACCTCGGGTCTTCGCGGCGGAGCTTCTTACCGAAAATACGCCTGGACGAGAACAGATTCAGAAGTTTCGGTCGGACTTCAGGCGGCGATTCGGCCAGCTTCCGGACGGCCTGGCCGGATACGCCGCGGATGCTTTTCGCATCATTGGCAAGACGTTAGCCGGAAGCCCCCGCAGAGGTCTGGTTCGGCGACGAATTGAGACAATGGGCACCTACCAAGGGCTGACAGGAATTTTCCGGATTACCCCATCAGATCACAATGGCCTGAACCCTCATTCATTGGTTTTGGTGAAAATCAAAGAGGGCAAATGGGCGCTCGCCGAAACAAAAAAATAAAAAAAGCCCCAAAATACGTATAATCGTTTGAATATTAATAACTTATACGGCATTTATGATCTTTTGTTTCGGGTTCCGGATGTAGGCATTTATTCAAACGCTAATTGCTGCGTGAAAACCACGCAAAATTCAGGAATTTACTCCTATCTTTCGTTGACAATCGAGGATTCCTGCCCTATATCTACGACAGTAAATATCGGCGACTTAAATTGTCGGATAATACTGTGACCGGCCGGATTGATTCCGCTTTCAATTTCAGGTCCGGAGGTCGGGGAGAGGCGATGATAACCTTTTCAAAAAGAACGGATTATGGACTTATCGCTCTTTCCCATCTGGCCTACCAGGAAGACGGTGAGGCAACGAACGCAAAGACTATTGCCCAAAAATATGGGATTCCGCCCGAGTTGTTGGCCAAGACGATGCAACTGTTGGCCAAAAAAGAAATTGTGGAATCCAAAAACGGGCCCAAGGGGGGGTATGTTCTCTCCCGTCGGCCCGAGAGCATTTCTGTTTTCGAAGTGATTCAGGCGATCGAGGGACACGTCGCCATGGCGAATTGCCAGATCGGAGATGCTTCCGATTGCGATCAGTTCGCAAGTTGTCCACTACTTCAGCCAATGGAGCGTATTCAGCAGAGACTCGTCGAGATGCTCAAGGAAATGACACTGCTGGATATGTCCGATCTACCCGTGGGAGAGATTCAATGAGCCTCAAGCTACCCATCTATATGGATTATCAGGCCACAACGCCGACGGACCTTCGTGTCTTGGAAGAGATGCTTCCTTATTTCACCGAGACATTTGGCAACGCAGCGAGCCGCAACCACAGCTACGGCTGGGAAGCGGAAAAAGCAGTCGATGACGGACGTGAGCGCATCGCCAATGTGATCGGCGCCGATCCCCGCGAGATCATTTTCACCAGCGGCGCAACCGAGTCCGACAACATGGCGCTCAAGGGCGTCGCCGAGACTTACAAGACCAAGGGCAAACACATCATCACCTCCGCGATCGAACATAAGGCCGTTATTGACTCGGCCAAACGTCTCGAGACCTGGGGCTTCGACGTGACCTACATCATGCCTCGCGAGGACGGCATGACCACCGCCAAAATGGTCGAGGAGGCGATGACCGACGAGACTATCCTGGTCTCCATCATGACAGCCAACAACGAGATTGGTGTCATCAACCCGATTAGGGAGATTGGCGAGCTTTGCCGTTCAAGGAAAGTTTTGTTCCACACCGATGGCACCCAAGGATTCGGAAAAATACCTCTCGACGTCAACGACGACTTCATCGATCTCATGTCGATTTCCGCGCATAAGATTTATGGCCCCAAAGGTGTCGGCGCTCTTTATGTCCGCCGCCGGAAACCGCGCGTCCGCCTCGCCGCCATTATTGATGGTGGCGGTCACGAGCGCGGAATGCGTTCGGGCACGCTCAACGTCTCGGGCATCGTCGGATTCGGCAAGGCGGCGGAGCTCTGCCAGGAAAGTATGGAGGAGGAAAGTGTCCGCCTCTCGAACATGCGCGACAAATTCAAGGCCACGCTGATGGAAAGCCTCGATGAGGTTTATGTAAACGGCCATGAAACGCAGCGCCTTCCCGGCAACCTCAATGTGAGCTTTCCTTACGTCGAGGGCGAGTCGCTCATCATGGGCCTCAAGGACGTAGCGGTCTCCTCCGGTTCGGCCTGCACATCTGCCAGCTTGGAGCCGAGTTATGTTCTTAAGGCTATGGGCCGCGGCGACGAGTTGGCCCACTCCTCGATCCGCTTCGGCCTGGGTCGCTTTACTACCCAGGAAGAGGTGGATTTCGTGGCCGAAAAGACGGTCGAGGTAGTCAATCGCATGCGCGACATGAGTCCGCTCTACGAGATGGTCAAGGAAGGCGTCGACCTTTCGAAAGTGGAATGGGCGCACCATTAATCGAACGAACACAGGGTTCCTCGAAAAAGAGGACGATTTTTTCAGATAAGCATACAGAGACAACTTCTCGGTGAAATTTAAAAGGAGAAATTCAAGAAATGGCTTACAGCGAAAAGGTTGTCGATCATTACAACAATCCCCGCAACGTCGGTTCGCTCGACAAGAATGCCGATGCCGTCGGGACCGGCATTGTCGGCGCCCCGGAGTGCGGCGACGTGATGAAGCTCCAGGTAAAAGTCAGCGGCGATGGCGTTATCGAGGACGCCAAGTTCAAAACCTTCGGCTGCGGAAGCGCTATCGCATCGAGTTCCTTGGCAACGGAATGGCTGAAAGGAAAGACCGTCGACGAGGCGCAGGAGATCAAGAACACGGAGATCGTCGAGGAGCTCAACCTGCCTCCGGTCAAGATTCACTGTTCGGTTCTCGCTGAGGACGCCATTAAAGCAGCCCTGAACGATTACCGCGAAAAACAGGGCATACCGTCTGTCGGAGACTCCAGATCGGCGGTTTAAATCTCGCGGCGTGACGGTTTTTGGTGAACCGGGCCTCTGAAGCGCGACCCAAAATAAGAATAAAGGATGAGACAATGGAGCTTGCCGAGAAAAAATCCATCGGGATCAGCGACAAGGCGGTTGAGCACGTTAAGCGGTTCATGAAGAACGAAGACAAGGCCGATGCCGTTGTCCGGGTCGGAGTTCGAGGCGGTGGGTGCTCGGGACTTTCTTATGTGCTCCAGTTCGAGGAAGCAGGCAGCATCGGTTTAATGGACCACGTGATCGAAAAAGACGGCGTCCGCGTCGTCGTCGACAAAAAGAGCATTCTTTTTTTGGCGGGGTCCACTCTTGATTACGAAGACGGCCTGTCAGGCAAGGGCTTTACCTTCAAGAACCCCAACGCACGCCAGTCCTGCGGATGCGGGGAAAGTTTCTCTATCTAGCGACTGATTTCAAGAGCGCGCCTCGTCTCCCCCAAATGTATCCGGATTGGCGCGACGCGTTTCTTTTGAGGCGGACATCGCGCCACGGCCTTCCGTTTGGGGGCTGTTTTTCCGGACCTTAGAAATGAATCAGACAAGAGTAAAAAGCCGCGATACTTTTTCGGTGTTCGACGAAAACGGAGAGATTCAGCTCATTTCCTCCTCCGTCGACCACTTTGCATTTTTCTCCCTGCCGCGGAAAATGGAAATTGACGAGGCCGGACTCGAAACAAAATATTACGAATATAGCCGCAGGCTGCACCCCGATTTTTTTACGAACGCCCCTTCCTCGAAACGGATTCTCAGCCTCGATGCCTCGGCCCGGCTCAATAGCGCCTACAAAACCCTCAAAGATCCCATTCTAAGAGCGGTATATCTCGTCGAACTCGAGAGCGGAAAGCTCGAGGAAAACGACTCGAGCCCGCCAGTGGACTTGCTCGAGGAAATATTCAAGGCGCAGGAGGCGGCCGCCGAGTACAAATGCTGTGAAAACGACGCGGTAGAGGCGAAAAATCTCCGGGCGAATCTTGAGGCCGCCAAGGAATGTTTTGTGGCGCAGCGGGCCGGTCAACGCACCGCCCTCGAAGACCTCGGCGCAAGGTGGGACAAGGCCATTGATGCAGGTGAAGACCCTCCCGCCGAGGTGATCGACAGGCTTAGATCCGTTCTGAGTCTCCGGAATTATATCGACAACATTCTCCGGAATGTGAATCAGGCGCTGAAAGAGGCGTGATGAGCGACATCATCGGAATCGACCTCGGCACGACGAATAGCCTGGTCGCCATCATGGAAGAGGACGGCCCGTCGGTCATCGCGCCTGAGGGCGAAAACGTTTTTGTGCCCTCGGTGGTGAGTTTTCGTTCGGACAGGGTGCTTGTGGGCGAGAAAACCCGCACCGGTCGCGCCGAGCATATCCGCGACACCATTTTTTCCATCAAAAGATTTATGGGGCGCGGCTTCATTGATGTCGAGGAAGAATTACGCCACATACCTTTTAAGATCGATCCGGAATGCAAGGAAGCCGTCTATGTCAAGGCGCGCGGGCGGGCCTACAGCGCTCCCGAGATCAGCGCGATTATTTTGCGCGAGCTTAAATCGCGCGTGGAAAAACATTTGGGCAGGCGGGTTCAACGTGCGGTCATCACCGTGCCCGCGCATTTCAACGACGCCCAGCGGCAGGCAACGAAAGACGCCGGCCGGCTGGCGGGTCTCGAGGTTCTCCGCATCGTCAACGAGCCGACGGCCGCCTCGCTGGCCTACGGGCTGCACGACCGTAACCGGGGGGTCATCGCGGTTTACGACTTGGGCGGAGGTACCTTCGATATTTCCGTCCTGAGAGTGAAGGAGGGCATATTCGAAGTCCTGGCGACCGGTGGTGATACCCGGCTCGGAGGAGACGATTTCGACTGCGCCCTGGCGGATTATCTGATTGAACGTGCGGGGGACAGAGTCGAGGAGAATCCCGAAGCGGTGGGCCAGTTTGTTCTCGCGGCCGAGCGGGCGAAACGGGAATTGACCGAAAAAAATGAGACCGAAATCGTCCTGGAAAACCCGGGGGGGACTTCTCTTTCGTTTAGGGAAAAACTCACGCGCGCTGAGATGGAAAAGATCATCTCACCCATCGCCGAGCGAACGCTGGCTCCTTGCCGCAGGGCCCTTGTGGACGCTGGAGTTACCGCGAGTGAGATAGATGAGGTGGTTCTCGTTGGCGGTTCGACGCGGATTCCGCTTGTGCGGCATATGGTGGCCGACCTTTTCGGAAAAGAGCCCCACTCGGACCTGAATCCCGACGAGGTCGTGGCCCTGGGGGCGGCGGTCCAGGCGGATATTCTCGCCGGAGGGCGAAAAGATATGCTCCTCCTCGACGTAACCCCGCTCTCACTCGGTATCGAGACTGTGGGCGGGGCGATGGGGTGGATCATTTCGCGCAACACGACGATTCCGACAAGCCAACGCGAGGTGTTCACTACCTTCAAGGACAACCAGACCGGCGTGGACATACATGTTCTCCAGGGCGAGCGTGAATTGATCAAAGACAACCGTTCTCTCGCCCGGTTCGTCCTCGGCATCGACCCGGCCCCCGCGGGCATGGCCCGGATCGAAGTGACGTTCTTGATCGACGCGAATGGAATCCTGAGTGTCACGGCCAGGGATCTACGGAGCGGCAAGGCGGCTTCGGTCGATGTTCAGCCCTCCTACGGCCTCACGGACGAACAGGTGGAGCGGATGCTCCTCGACTCTTTCGAGAACGCCGAGGCCGATATCCACGCCCGGCAAGTGCTCGAAGCGCGGACCGAGGCCGAAAGTGTCGTGGCGGCGACGTTGCGCGCGCTTCGCGATTACGGTGAGGTGAACGTGAGCGGCGAAGAGCGTGCCTCGATCACCGGAGCCGTATCGGGTGTCGAAAGAGCGCTTGAGAGCGAGGACCATCAACTCATTCGAGACAAGATTGACGCCCTCAACGAGGTGACCCATCCGCTCGCCGAAAGAATGATGGATAATGTTCTCAAAGAGGCGCTAACCAATAAGCGCTTGAGCGAGGCGATGAGCGAATAGCCCGCCGAAGGCGGCGGTTTTCAACGGAGACAGAAAATGGCAAAACTTCATTTTGTCGACGAAGATCGGACTTTTGAAATTAAGCCGGGGCAAAATATCCTGGAGGTGGCTCTGGACAATGGCATCGATCTCGATCACGCCTGTGGCGGCGTTTGCGCCTGCTCGACGTGCCACGTGAAGATTCGCGAGGGATTCGACTTGTTTCCCGAGGCCGAGGAGGATGAAGAAGATCAGCTCGACAACGCTCGTGATGTGGGTCTCAACAGCCGGCTGGCCTGCCAGTGTGTGCTTCAGGAGGAAACGGGTCAGGTCATCGAGATCGATGTTCCTTTCTGGAACGTTAACCTCGTTCAGGAAGGTCCTGAAGCTGCCCGGGAAAGCCATTAACCGGATCGGGAGAAAAGAACTTGGAAAAATTTACATGGGATGACGCTGAGGATATAGGCATTGCGCTGGCGGAAAACCATTCAGGCGTCGATCCTCTTCAAGTGCGTTTCACTGACCTTCATCAATGGGTGATCGATCTCGAGGAATTCGGCGGCGACCCGATGAAATCCACCGAAGGTAAGCTCGAAAGAATTCAGATGGCCTGGCTCGAGGAGTTCAGGGAAGAGCAAGGCGAATAGCGGTGGTGGTTCCGGTGTCCAGGGAGGCGGTCTGTTGACTGCGGCAACGGAAGGGTTTGCCGGAGGAAAGCTCCTCCTCGGCCGTGAAGGACAGATCGCAACGATCACTTTTAATCATCCCGACCGGATGAATGCCATCGAACTCGAAATGTGGGCGGAGTTGGCCAGGCTCGTCCCCGAGCTCGACAAGGACGATAATATCCGCGTTCTCATATTCAGGGGAGCGGGGGAAAGGGCCTTCTCAGCCGGGGCCGATATTTCCCGCTTTGCAGAGGAGCGCTCGAATTCCGCCCAAGCGCGCGAGTATTCGGAACAATTCCTCCCCGGTCTCGACGCCATCGATGCTTTCAACAAGCCGACCCTCTCGCTGATCCGCGGGGCATGCGTCGGCGGGGGGATCGAGCTCGCCTCGGCGACGGATATACGCATCGCGGGCGAATCGAGCCGATTTGGTGTGCCCGTAGCAAAGCTGGGTCTCGTGGCCGGCTACTCCGAATTGCGCCGCTTCGTTCACTCGATCGGGCCCACACGCACAATGGACATGCTCCTGACAGCGCGCCTTTTTTCCGCCAAGGAAATGCTCGACGTCGGGTTTCTGGCCAGGGTGGTTCCGGATGGCGAGGTGGAGAAGACAGTTCTCGAAACCGCGGGGCGTATCGCCTCGCTCGCACCCCTCGTCCAGCGCTGGCACAAGGAATTTGTGAAGACCATCCTTCGCGATCCGTCTCTCGACACCCTCATCGAGGAAGATATCGCCAAACAGTTCGCCAGCTTCGACACCGAAGACTTTAAAGAAGGGGTGGACGCGTTTCTGTCCAAGCGCACCCCGCGTTTCGAGGGGAGATAAACACCCGATGACTCCGGATATGGGCGGCGCTCTCAAGGGTGTCCGCGTCCTCGAAGTGTGCCAGATCATGGCCGGCCCGTTTTGCGGCGCTCTTCTGGGCGACATGGGTGCCGACGTCATCAAGGTCGAAAAACCCAGTGGTGGAGACGATGCACGCCGCATGGGGCGCTACTTCGACGGCGGCGAAGGACACGGCTTCATGAACCTGAACCGCAACAAACGAAGCCTGGCAATCGATCTCAAGTCGGAAAAGGGCCGAGCTCTTCTATTCGAGCTGGCCGAGGGCGCGGATGCCCTCATCGAAAATTTCCGGCCTGGCACCATGGACCGTTTGGGTCTTGGCTACGAGGATTTCCGAAAAGTGAACCCCGGGCTGATCTACGCCTCGATCTCCGGCTACGGGCACACGGGGCCCTTCAGGGACAAGGGCGGATTCGATCTGGTGGCGCAGGGGCTCTCGAGCCTGATGAGTTTCACCGGGGAGCCGGGCCGCCCGCCGGTCAAGATTCCAATTCCAGTCTGCGATCTAAACGCGGGAATCTACACCGCTTTTTCCATTCTCTCGGCCTATATCCACAAATTGCGCACAGGCGAGGGCCAGCGAATCGATACATCTCTTGTGGACGCCGGACTGGGATATACCTTCTGGCAGTCGTCCCAGTTTTTTCCCAAGGGGGAAATACCCGTTCCCCGGGGATCTGCGCACGAGGTGACCGCCCCCTATCAGGCGTTCAAGTGCTCGGACGGCTACATCGCGTTGGGCGCTGCGAATCAGTCCAACTGGGAGCGAACCTGCAAGGCCATCGACCGCGAGGATCTGATGGACAGAGACGAGTACAAGACCGACAAGGATCGGGCGATCAATTACCTCGAGCTGGCCGGGGAGCTGGACGAAATGTTCACAAAGGAAACGCGCAACGAGTGGCTCCGGCGTCTTGAGGCCGAGAACGTGCCCTGCGGACCAATACTGAACATGGCCGAGACTTTCGATCACCCTCAAGTCAAAAACCGGGAAATGGCGGTTGGGGTGGAACACCCCACCGCCGGCAAAACGCGAGTGCTTGGATTTCCGCCGAAACTCTCGGAAACGCCCGGCATCGTGCGCCGCCCCGCGCCCACCCTGGGACAACACACCGACGAAGTGATCGGGGAGCTCGGAAAAAGCGGCGAGGAAATTCTCGCCCTCAGGGACGAGGGTGTCCTGGTCTGAGGCGCCGCTCCGGCCGACTCGCCGTGAAACCTGGCAAAACCCGGCGGAGGAATCGTGATGCCGCAGGAGCCGGAAAGTCTACCCCCCGGCATCTATCTGGTCACCACTCCGATCGGAAACCTCGAGGATATTTCCGATCGCCAGCGGCGGATTCTCGAGAGCTGCGACCTTGTGGCCTGCGAGGACACCCGCCGGACGGGACTGCTTCTTTCCCGCCTTTCCATCAAAAAACCCCTGCTCAGCTACCACGATCACAATGAAGCGGCCCGCGCCGAGGAGCTTGCCGAAAAAGCGGCGGCGGGCGAGTGCGTCGCCGTCGTCTCGGATGCCGGAACGCCGGGGATTTCCGATCCCGCCTACCGGGTTGTACGCGCCGCGGTTGAGCGCGGCGTGCCCGTGGTGCCCGTTCCCGGCCCCTCGGCGGTCATGGCCGCGCTTGTGGCTTCGGGCCTGCCCACGGATCGGTTCGTATTCGAGGGGTTTTTGCCCCAGAAGGGAGAGCGCCGGTGGCGCCGGGTCGAGGAACTCCTCGAGGAAGAACGAACGGTTATCCTGTTCGAGTCTCCCCACCGTGTCGTCCGCCTGATAGAAGAAATTTCGATCCGCGCCCCCTCCCGACCGCTGGTGCTGGCGCGCGAGATCACCAAGCTTCACGAGGAATTCCTGCGCGGGACGGCGGCCGAACTCGCCGAAAGGGTGAAAGGCCGCAGCGTCAAGGGCGAATGCGTGTTGCTCTTTGGGCCCAGGCGAATGGAAAAGTAGGGCCGGGAAGGGCCGGATAAACCCCAGTTCTCGCCAAAATTCACGTGTCCCCCCGCTCGGAGGGAAGAATTTTCGCCGTCGGATGTTTACGTAGTAGCGCAACCATGGCGCTTGGACCTTTCGTAGGCTTATCTGACCGACCAAGGAGACCTTTCATGCGCCGATGCCGATGGCCTATTTTGTGTTTTTCCGCCGCGCTCGTTCTCGGTTTTTCCACCCCGTCCCCGGGCGCGGAAAAAAAGCCCGCGCCGGATGAAGTCGTCCTCGCCGAAATGGGGGACGAAAAAATCACCCTCGATGATTTTAATTCGTTTACTTTAAACCTCCCGGAGAATGTTCAAGCCGTGGCCCGGGCACAGAAAAAAGATATGCTCGACAGCCTGATTAGCCGGCGCCTGATTTACCAGCACGCAAAATCCCTAGAAGTCATTTCATAACCCTCATGAGTTTTCTCGTCGTGATCAGGGCACAAGCCATATGAAAGAATCCACCGTAGGTTTCCATCAGTCGGTCCCATCGCACGGTCAGCCTGCGGAAGTTGCCAAACCAGGCAATCGTCC
>PVBE011527186.1_pt1 | contig 40132 bp, 33 predicted proteins | sample 1631181 | NCBI WGS metagenome assembly PVBE01 (sample SAMN08397723, study PRJNA350692) | Marine metagenome, whole genome shotgun sequencing project. | isolation source: water | place: Pacific Ocean | collected 2012-04 | reverse complement strand
CCGTTCAAGAGTGACCGTTACATCGGCACGGAGGTCGATGTCAGCGCGACGTGGACGCTTTACAAGGGCGTTTCGCTGACGGGTGGATTCGACTACCTGATGGCGGGCGACTACGGCGAGCTGCGGACGCCGGTGGCGAACGCCTCCCAGGTGCCGGGTGGAACCAACCGGGCGGTCAACAACAACGACAACTCCTGGCAGGCGGTTTGGAAGCTTCAGTGGTTCTTCTAAATCGCGCGTAAGTCTGTCTCACATAAAAAACCGGAGCGGCCTGGCTGGCCGCTCCGGTTTTTTATGTCCACCGTCCGGTTTCCTTCACTCAGGGGCGCCCGCGAGCGGAGCCGGGGGCCTACGCGGACGGGGCGACCACCGGATTCACGAGGCAACCCACCCCTTCGACTTCGCACTCCACGACATCTCCGAGTTTCAGAAATCGGGGAGGGTCCAGGCCGAACCCGCAACCCTCGGGCGTCCCCGTCGCGAGGATGTCTGCGGCCTCGAAGGAGACGCCCTGCGAAAAGACGGACACACAGGTCGGGATGTCGAAGATCAGATCCGAGGTGTTGGCGTCTTGGCGGGCCTCGCCGTTGACGCGGCAGGCGACGTTCAGTGAATGCGGATTGGGAATCTCGTCTTTCGTGACAATCCAGGGCCCGATGGGGAAGGAGGCGTCCAGGGACTTTCCGAGAAACCACTGGTTGTGTCTATGCTGGAGGTCCCGGGCCGAGACGTCGTTGCAGACCGTATAGCCGAAAACATGGTCGAGGACCTTCTCGGGCGGGATCGCCCGGCCTCCGCGGCCCATGACAACGGCCAGCTCCACTTCGTAGTCCAGCTCCTTCGTGACGGCATGGTGGATGACGCCCGCCCGGTGTCCGATCAGGCTGGTGGCCGCCTTGGTGAAATAGATGGGGTGCTCGATGATGGAGTCTCCGATCTCCGGGCCATAAACCCGGGCCCCCTCGTCGGCGTGGGCCTGGTAGTTGCGGCCCAGCATGACCGGGTTCTTGCCGGGCCGGGGAATCGGCGGAAGGAAAGCGATCTCATCCGCCGGTTGTCGGGCGAAATCGGCAATCCGGTCCCGGAAGGCGTCCAGTTTTTCTTCCAGCGTGCGGAGCGGGCTTTCCCACCGGTCCCACGCGCCGATCATTCCTTTCAAGTCCGGAAGGGCTCCCGGAACGGATACGCCCAGGTCCGCCCCCGCCGCCTCCAGACAAGCCTGAATGTCATACACCGTTCCCTGAACATGAAGACCCACTTTCTCCCCACCGTCCGTCTTGTAGGTCAGAAACTGCATGTTTCTCCCCTTGCCAATGGATTGAAGCTGATTGGGCGACCGCCGCGGCCCCTGGTGCGCGGACAGTCCGGGACGTGTTGCGAAGCCTTCAATATAATCGTGAACGTCCCCGGAGTCACGCGGTTCGCCGCGGGGTGAAAGACCCGGCCCGGTCCCCGAAGCCTGGATTTGAGCCGGGCGCCGGGATGGATTAGAATCGGCGTGTATCGAGACATCTCTCCCATTCGGATTTCCCCCTATTCGGAACGACGCGGTGCGGAAGCTCGATTATGAGGCCCTGGGTTTTCGCTCGGGCCTCGAAGTCCATTATCAACTCCTGACGGATCGGAAGCTTTTTTGCCGATGCCCGGCGGGCCGGTATTCGTCCCATTACGACGCCGAGCTCCTCCGCCACATGCGGCCGACCCTATCGGAGCTGGGCGAATACGACGGCACCGCCCTCATGGAGTTCAAGACCCGCAAGGAGGTCGTCTATCAGGTCCGCAACGACACGGTTTGCACATATGAGATGGACGACACGCCCCCGTTTCCGCCGGACCCCGAGACGATCGATATCGTCCTGGAGATGGCGCTGCTGTTCCGCTCTAGCATCGTGGGGGAGATTCACATCACCCGGAAACAGTACCTGGACGGGAGCATTCCGACCGGCTTTCAGCGGACCGCCATCATCGGCGTGGAAGGAGAAATCCCCTTGGCGGACCGCACGGTCCCGGTGGTTCAGGTGAGCGTCGAGGAGGACTCCTGCCGGGAGGTGAGGGACGAGGGCCACCGGATCACGTTCCGCGCGGACCGCCTCGGCATGCCCCTGTTCGAGGTGGTCACCTACCCGGAGATGCGGACCCCGGGGGAGGTGGCCGAGGTGGGGTGGCGCATCGGGCAAATCCTCCGCTCGACGGGAAAGGTCCGGCGGGGAATCGGCTCGGTCCGTCAGGACGTGAACGTAAGCATCGACGGAGCGCCCCGGATCGAGATCAAGGGCGTCCCGCGGGTGCGGGCCTTCGCGCCGCTGACCCACAACGAGGCCCTCCGCCAGAAAGGGCTCCTGGAGATCCGCGAGGAGCTGAAACGCCGCGGCGTCGGGGCCGGGGACATTTCCGCCCGCGCCGCGCCGGCGCCGGCCGCCTCTTTGGATCATCCCGGCTTGCGAAAGGCCCGCGCGGAGGGTCGGGCGGTGTGGGCCGTTCGGGTTCCGCGCTTTGCCGGCATCCTGGACCGATCCCTCCAGGAGGGGCCCGGCGGCGAAAGCGTGCCCTTCCTGCGGGACGTGGCGGGACGGGTCCGGGTCATCGCCTGTCTCGACCAGCCGCCCGTCCTGTTCTGCCGGGAGACCTCCGACCCGCGCCATCCGGAGCGGCTGAGCCTCAGCGTCTGGGAAGCGGCGGCCGAAGTCACGGGGGCCGAATCGGACGACGCCCTCCTGATGGTCTGGGGGCCGGAGGAAGATGTCAAAACGGCCGTCCGGGAGATCGAGACCCGCTGCCGGGAGGCGGCCGTGGGAATCCCAAGGGAGACGCGCCAGGCGCTGAAAGACGGCACGACTGATTTCGAGCGGGTCCTTCCGGGACCGGACCGGATGTATCCCGATACGGACCTTCCCCTGATTCCCGTCGAGGAAGAGCGGATCGCCCGGATCGAAGCCGCCCTTCCGGAGCCGCCCTGGGAGCGGGAGGCCCGCTACCGGGCCTGGGGGCTGCCGCCGGACGTGATCGAGGCCCTCGCCTTCTCGACGCGGGGGAACCTGTTGGACCGGATCGTGGAGGAGACGGGCGTCCCGCCTCTCCTCGCGGGGATCACGCTGGTCCACGATTGGAAGGCCCTGGCGGCCGGGGGGGCCGACCTGACAACCTGCGGCGATGAGCAATGGATGGACCTCTTCCGGGCCTACCGAGACGGCCGGTTCGGCCGGGAGGCGATCCCGCGCCTTCTGGAAAGGCTGGCCGGCTCTCCCGGTCTGACAGCGGATGCGGCGCTGAACGGCGCGGGTTTGTCTCCCCTGACGGATGAGGAGATGCGGGAGACCATCGATGAGGTTATTGCTTCACAGGGGGAAGCCCCCATGCACAACCCCGCCGATGAGAACCGCGTCGCTTACCTCATGGGATTCGTGATGAAGCGGGTGCGGGGCCGGAGGGAGGGACGGGAGGTCCGGGCCATGCTCGAAGCACGGTGGGAAGCCGCGCGGGCGGCCGACCCTATCACGTGAATGACAGTCGATGGGGAAGGGTGCGGATCCCCTTCCCTACTTTCCGCTGATGGCCGCATGAATGGGGCGATGCAGGGGCCGGGTGCGAGTCGGTTGACTCCGCATAGTCGGTTGACTCCTGTACCGGTCCTTCCGGTGTGGATCGTTATTTCCAATACCGGCCGAGGAACTCGTCCACCTCGGGGAGGCCGCCTTGGAGGACGACGTAGCCGTTCGGGGGCTCCCGGTCGGTGATCTCGTCCGAAACCATGGTCAACATGATCCGCTTCACTTCCTCCGGGTCGTCCGTTTGGCCGAGCGCCCAGCCGAGCTTCACGTAGGCCACCTCGGGCAGCATGTTGCCGAGTGGAATCACCCCTCGCTCCATGATGTCGCGCCCTGTGTCGTAGACGTACATCTGTGTGTATCCCCAAAGGGTCTGGACGGTCATGAACACCGGGATTCCCGCGTCCCGGGCCTTCTCCAAGGCGGGGTAAAGGGGCTTGTTGACGTGTCCCAACCCCGTCCCGGCGATGACGATGCCCTTGTATCCGCCTTCGATGAAGGCCTCCAGCACGTCGGGATGCATGTTGGGGTAGTAGTAGAGGATGGCGACCCGCTCCTCGAACCGGGTCTCGACGCGGACCTTCCGGTCCTCCCTCCTCGGCCGCCAGTCGTTCTTGATGGGCGTCAGGACGTCACGCTCGATTTTGGCCAGGGGCGTGTCGCCGAGCGTCCGGAAGGTCGAGCGGTAGCTGCTGTGCATCTTCCGGACCCGGACCCCCCGGTGGAGCAGGGCGTAGGCGTCGCTGGTGGGGCCGAACATGCAGACCATGACCTCCGCGATCTTTCCCCGGGCGGCAGCGTGGGTGGCGTGAATGAGGTTGAGGGCCGCGTCCGAGCTCGGCCGGTCGCTCGAACGCTGCGAGCCGACCAGGACGATGGGGACCGGCGGGTCCTGGACCATGAAGGTCAGGGCCGCCGCCGTGTAATGCATCGTGTCGGTTCCGTGCCCGACGATGATCCCGTCCACCCCGTGTGCGATCTCCCGCTCGATGGCGCGCGCTGTCCCGATCCAGTGCTCGGGTCCGATGTTCTCGCTGAACACGCTGTATAGCTTGATGGTCTTGAGGTTGCAGATGTCGGCCAGCTCCGGAACGGCCCCGTAGAGCTCCCCCGGCGAGAAGGCCGGGATGACGGCCCCGGTCCGGTAGTCCAGCCGGCTGGCGATCGTCCCGCCCGTCCCGAGGAGCGTCACGTTGGGCTTCGACGGGTCGGTCGGGAACTCTTTCTCGGGGATCTGGTAGTGGGCCTCCCGGTAGCCGACCTCCCGCAGGTCCAGGAGGCTTTCGGCCGAGACACCGACATTGTATCCGGTGGGAAGCTTCAGGACGATGTGCCGATCGTCGGCCTGTTCGGAACGGGGCAGGATGATCCCGTGGAAATTCCCGCGCCTGGTCTCGGCTTCGACCTCGCTCCACACGCGCACGCCGAAGGACTTCAGCGCCTCCCGGGCGCGTCCCCGATACCCTTTGAGCGGATCAGGCGGTGTCGCGTTCATGCCTTCTCCCGTCAACCTCCCGGCGAAGATCGCCAGGGGGGACATTTTGAAAACTGTCCCCCCTGGAACCCCCCTCGAAAACTTTTGCGGCCAACGCCTTTGGTTTGGCCTTTCGGGGGTGAGTGTTTTATTGGCTAGGCTGGTCGGCTGTGGCCCTCGGTGGCTTATGTCTTTGGCCGGATGCCCGTCTGCCTTTGGCAGCCGCAGCATCCGGCCAAGGTGCCAGGTTTCTTGCGATAGCCTGCCGCCCGAAGGGCGGCCATCTTGGGGTCGGTGACCCCTTGGCCGCCATCCGAAAGTGGGCTGGAGGGTCAACCGACCCGCGCCCCCGCATCAAGGCCCTCGTGATGTGTCGCCTTCAATCAACGCCGCCAGGACCCGCTCGTTCTCCTCGCGCGTTCCGATTGAGATGCGGACGGTTCCGGGCGCCCCGAATCCCTTTCCGGCGCGGGCCAGGATCCCCCGGTCCAGGAGCCTTTCGAACACCGCGTCGGCCTCATCCTGTCCGCCGATCTCGATCAAAATGAAATTGGTTTGCGACGGGACGTATCGAAGATCCCGCTCCCTGAGCTCGGCTTCGATGTATCTGCGCTCCCCGATGATGAACGCGCGGCTCTTTTGATAGTGTTCCTCATCCTCCAGCGCCGCCCGGGCCGCCGCCTGGGCGACCCGGTTGACGTTGAAAAACTCCTTGGCGCGGAACAGGTGGGCGATCATCTCAGGATCGCCCAGGAGGCAGCCCACGCGCAACCCCGCCAGCGCGTAGACCTTGGAGAAGGTCTTGACGATCAGCAGGTGCGGGGCGTCCCCCCTCCGGATCCGGCCCACGGTGTCGGCATAGGGGACCTCGTCCTCCACAAAATCCCGGTAGGCCTCATCGGAAACGACGACGGTGCGCGCGGGAACGGCCGCGGCGATCCGCTCGAAGTCCTCCGGGGCCAGCATCGTGGCGGTCGGGTTGTTGGGGTTGCAGAGATAAAGGAGCTTCGTCCGGTCCGTGATTCGGGACAGGACGTCGTCCACGTCGATGGTGTGGTCCTTCAGCGGACTGAGGACCACTTGCGCCCCCGCCACCTGGGCGGTGACCACGTACGTCGAGAAGGCCGGCCAGGGGATGAGGACCTCGTCCTCTTCGTTGAGGAGGGCGCGGGAAAATACCGAGATGACCTCATCGCCCCCGTTGCCCACGAAGACGTGCTCGGCCGTCAGGCCGTGATGGGTTCCGATGGCCGCCCGAAGCTCCCGGCTCATCGGGTCGGGATAGCGGTTGGGCTCCTTGAGCGCCCGCTCGGCCGCCGCGACGGCCGCCGGGGATGGGGCCATCGGGTTCTCGTTGGTCCCGATGCGGGCCACCTCCCGGCCGGACCTTCGCTTCACCTCCGCCGCGTCGGCAATCGGCGCCAGCGGGGAAAGGGACTCCATGCCTCTGCGTAGGATTTCGCCGACGGGACTTTTCGTTTCGCTCATTTCCGCTTCATTCCATTGTGGGGGGAGAAGTCAATAAACGCAGAACGGCGGCGGCGCCCCGGATGACCTCGTCGATGGGGACGGATTCTTCCTTGGAGTGGGCGAGGCCCAGGTCGCCCGGTCCGAAGACCACGGTGGGAATCTTCTCCGTGAAATACCCGGCGTCCGTCCACGCCCCCATGACGTTTCTCGCGGGCGGCTTGCCGAGCGCGACCTCCACGGCGGCGGCGAGTCCCGACACCAGGGGATGATCCGGATCGATTTCCATGGGTTGGCGGACGACGCCCAGCCGGGCCTCGGCCTTCAGGTCCGGGTCGGCCCCCGAGAGGCGACGCAGGATATCGCGAATTTCCGCGAAGATTCCCTCGGCCTCCTCCCGCAGACACGTCCTCACCTCCAGGGTCAGACGGCAATGGTCGGGGACCGTGCTGACGCCCGAGCCCCCCTCGATGACGCCCATGTGGATCTTGGGGTGATCGAGCAGCGGATGGACGCGCTCCCTCAAGGACGGTTTCATCCCCTCGACGGCCCGGATGATCTCGGCCATCTTGGCAATGGCGTCTATCCCCTGTTCGGGAACGCTGCCGTGGACCGCCCTGCCGAACGTCTCGATCTCGATCCAGCAAAAGCCTTTATGCGCCAGGACCAGGTCCAGGCCGGTCGGCTCCCCGATGACGCAGAAGTCCCCCTGAAGCGTTTTCAAAATGCTTCGCGCCCCGACGCTCTGGTCTTCTTCGTCGCTGACGGCGGCGATCGTCACGTTCGCGGGAAGCGGCGCCTCCATCTTCCGCGCGGCGTGGAGGGCGGCCAGGAACATCACCAACTGGCCCTTGGCGTCGAGGGACCCCCGGCCGAAGACCCGGCCGTCCCGGACGGCGGGATCGAAGGGGGCCTCCATGCCCGCCGCCTCGACGGTGTCCAGGTGAGAGCAGAGAACGATCTCCGGACCGGGCCGCCCCCCCCAACGGCCAGTGACGTTCGGCCGCCGGTCGGCCTCCTCCCCCGCCTCCTCGGCGGGCGTGATCTCGACCTCGGCCCCGAGGTCCATCATCGCCTCGGCCAACCGGGCCGCGATCCGGGATTCTCCGGGCGGACCCGGTCCATCCGAAGCCGCGGCCCCCTGGGAGGTCATCGGGTTGACGCTGTTGATCCGGACCAAATCGGACAGGAGCCCGACGGCGTAATCCGGATCAATCGGCGGAAGCTTGGGACTCACCGGGCGCATTCCCCCGCCGGCCTTTTCGGACCGGGGAGAGTCGATTCGGGGCGTCGGGTCTCAGAGCATGCCCAGCGCTTGCAGGGCGGCTTTCACGCCCGCGCGCTGCTCATCCGTGAGGGGCGGCAACGGCTTGCGGGCGGCGCCGCAGGGGATGCCCAGCATGGCCAGCGCTTCCTTGGCGGGCGCGACGTATCCGGGGTCGTACTCGAGGAAGCGGTTGAGGACCTGGACCTTCATGTGCAGCTCGCGGGCTTCTTCGTGACGGCCCGCGAGGAAGTGGCCGTAGATGTCCGCCATCTGCCGGGGGATGACACAGGAGGCCGTGGAGAATATCCCCCGTGAGCCTACGCAGAGGGCCGGGTAGAACTGGCTGTCGATCCCGGTGTTCACGGACACCCGGCCGCAGGTGATCCGGAGGGTCTCAACAAGCTGCCCCATGTCGTCCTGACTCAGCTTTCCGCCGATGATGTTCCGGTGCTCCATGATTTCGGCCATGAGAGACGGCGACATGGGATTGCCCGTGTAAAGCGGATTGTTGTAAATCACCACCGGGATGTCCAGCGCCTTGGCCACGTCGAAGAAGTGCCGCTTCAGCCCCTCCTCGGGAATCTTGAAGTAGTAGGTCGGGGTGAGGATGACGGCCGCCGCGCCCGCTTCCTGGGCGTCCTGGGCCAGAAAGACGGCTTCCCGCGTGCTGCATCCCGCCGTCCCGGCGATGATCGGGATCCGGCCGGCCGCTTGGTCCGTGATGACGGCGTTGGCCGCTTTCCTCTCTTCCCGGGTCATGTGGGGGAACTCTCCCGTCCCGCCCGTGGACATGATGGCGTGGACGCCGTTTTCGATGACGTACTCTGTCTGCTTGCGGAGCGCCGCCTCGTCGAGCGTCTCATCCCCTTGGAAGGGCGTCACGATGGCTGAATAAACGCCCCGAAGTGTTTCCGCGCTCAGCATTGCTCATCCCTCCCTTTGCCTTGCTTTGACCCCGAATCTTTACCTTTCGGCCCAATCGACCGGCGGTATCGGAATGCCCGCGCGGAGAAGACCCGGGGGACCCTACGACTTCGAGGCGGATTGCATCGCCTTCTGGACGAATTCGGCCCCCTTTTGGATATGCCGGGCCAGCAGGCGGGCGGCGGTCTCGGCATCGCGGTCCCGGACGGCCTGAACGATCACCGCATGATCCTGTCCGAGGAACGAGATCGGACGTTTCTCATGCTGATCCATACTGGCGGCGATGCACAGTCGGACCTGCGACTGGAGAGCGGACCAGTTTCGCAGAACCCGCTGATGCCGGGCGAGATGGAACAGCCGGGTGTGGAACTCCATGTCCAGCTCGACAAGCGAGTTGACATTTTTCCCCGGCGCAACGGCATTGAATCGTTCTCCGATGGCGCGGAGCGAGTCGACCTCCTCATCGGAGGCCAGCCGCACGAGCCGCCGAATCGCCAGGACCTCCAGGGTTTCGCGCAGGCTGTAGATCTCTTCCACGTCCACTTCCGTGGGCCTGAGGACGAAGGTCCCCCGATGGGCGTTGATGATCACCAGGCCCTCGGCCACCAGAAGGCGAAGGGCCTCCCGGATGGGGCCGCGGCTGACGCGCAACTGCTCGGCCAGCTCGGTCTCCACCAGCCGTTGGCCCATCTCCAAATCCCGGTTTAAGATGGCGGTCCGGATGGCACCCACCACGTTTTCTGAAAGCAGCTTTTTCTGCAAAGGTTGCAAAGTGGCCAAAGTCATGACACCCTTTTCCTCTTTGCGGAGGGTATGGAAAACCCCCGGAATTCACTTGAGAGATATCGGGTTTCCCTCTTAGATGTCCGATTCCATCGCCCATCGAAAAGAGAATATCCCTACCGATATGAGAATGGCGCCACGCATTGGTGAAGCCGCTTCAAAGAGGTTCTGTGTCCAGAAATCCGCTGGGTGATTCCTTCATCTTACACCACCTTGCCGAAAATTGTCCCTTGCAGGCAGTCTTGATTCGGGCGTTGTCCCGCCGGGCCTCTGACTCTGCTAGCCAAGGCCGGTAATCACCCCCGCCCCGGCAACGGTCAAAAGCGCCCCCACGACCAGACGCGGCGTGATCCGCTCCAGCTTTTTGAACGCCAGGGCCATAACGATCAGGACAAAGAGGGGATAAGTCAAAACGAGCGGAACCACAACTGAGACCGTGCCCTTGCCCAGGGCCAGAAAGTAGAGATAGACCGCCAGGGCATAGATGAGGCCCGTGAGGATGTACTGAACCGCTCCCAGGCGATGGCGGCTGAATCGTTGCGCGCGGGGAATAAACCCGACACAGGCCAGGAGGGCAAACAGACCCCCGAGCGAGGAGAACAACATCCCCATCACCGGCGACGGGAGGTATTGAAGTCCGGTTTTTCGGAGGAGGGGCGTGGCGCCGAAGCAGACGGCCGTCAGGAGGGGCCAGAGCAGTTTCCTGAAGGACATCCCCCCCTCCTCGTCATCCTTTTCCAGGCTGATGCTTACGACCCCCAGGACAATCAGAACCGTTCCGCAAAGCACGAAGAATCCCGGGCGCTCCCCCATGAACAAAACGGCGATGGTGACGCTGATCAGCGGGGAGATGCACAGGATCGGCGCCGTCCGCGCGACACCCACACACTCGAACGCTTTGAAAATCGTGATGTAACCGAGACCGGGATAGAACACCCCCGCCGCGAAGAACCAAAAAATCCCCGTGAGGTTGACGTCCTCCCAGTACCCGTGTCCCAAAGCAATCAAAGCAAAAACGGCCAGTCCGGCCAGCGTGCCCAGCAGCGCCCCCGTGTAGGGCGTGGAATGACGGACGGCCAGTCGGCCGACGATGTCTCCGGCGGCGAATACAAACGCCACAATAACCGCCAGGGTTTGCGCGAGAAAAAAGAAACTCATCATGGAATGTCCAGCCTCCGAAAATCGGGCGTTGGGTTCCGGCCTCTTCGCCGTCCGGGGGCCTGGGCGGAGCGGGAGGCGGATGCGCGCCCCCTACCCGAGCGTCGTGATGATCACCGCTCCGCAGACGATCAAGACCGCGCCGCCCACGAGCCGCGGCGCGAGCCGTTCAATTTGCCGAAGGAAAAAGTGAACCAGGACAAGCAGCATCAGCGTATGCGTGAAAAGGAGAGGCACAACGACTGAAACCTCCCCCTTTTCCAGAGCCGCGAAATACGTATAAACACCCAGGGCGAAGACGGTTCCAGAGATGGCATAAAGCCCGACCCCTCTCCGGTTTCCGCTGAACCGCCGCCCGGCCGGGAAAAACCCCGCGCAGGCCAGCAGACACACCGTGCCGGACAAGGAGGAAATGGCCATGCCGACCATCGGGGATGGGATGTGATTCAAGCCCGCCTTCCTGAGCACGGGCGCGAGGCCGAACAAGAAGGCCGTTAAGAACGGGTAGCCCAATCTCCTCCACTTCACGGGGCTTTCCGTTCCTTCTTCCAGACTGACGCAGACAACCCCCAGGACGATCAATAGCGTGCCGCCGAGCACAAACCAGGTCGGCCGCTCGCCGAGGAAGAGGATGGCGATGGCCACGCTGAAAAACGGGCCGGTCCCCAGGATTGCGGCCGAGCGGCCGACCCCGGCCTTCTCGAACGCCTTCAACAGGATAATGAACCCGAACGCGGGGTGAATCAGTCCCGCAAAAAAGAACCACACCACACCCGGCAGGTTGAGCGGAGTGGCCGAAGGGATCGCCAGCCAAACGGCGCCGAACACGACGCACCCCACGGCCGCCGACATGAGCCCCCCCATGTACGGTGGCGCGTGCCGGATGGCGAGCCGCCCGACAAAATCACCGGTGGCGAAGAGAACGGCCGTGACCAGGGCGAGGATCTCGGCGATGAACAGGGGACTCATCGAATTCTCTCAGACCTTCCAAGGTGCGGAGTCCCGCCCATGCGCAACCTGCGTTTTCCGGCGCGGGATGGAAGCCGGGGGGGGGATCAGGCCCGTCCGCTTTCGGGGAGCGGCGATCCGCCGGCTCGGCGTTGAACCCAGAGAGCCGCGGCAACCGCAAGACAACCCCGTCGGCCCCGTCGGATTTTACGGATTCTGAGTGAAGCCGGCCAGTCCGAATCAAAGGACTCGGGCCGGCCGTTTCCGAAGACTAAGCCGCGTCCACGCCGAGCTCGGCGAGAAACCTCCTGTATTCGAGGGCGATGGCGTCCGGCTTGTCGGTCACCTCAAGGGCGTAGGCCGCCGGATGCCGGTATTGCGCCAACGCCGGTCAGACGGCGATTTCGTTCATCGGTGCGGAGGTCCGCGCCATCCTTTGTTTTCCCGTTCCCGTGAAACCGGGCGGGACTAATCCACCTCGTCGTCGCTCATCCCGGTCCTGCCGGCGGGGTGGATCTGGGACCAGTCGAGCACCACGTCCCGGATGAAGGTGTCCCGGACGCTGGGCAGGGGCTCGATGGTCATATCCTGTTGTTCCGCGATTTCGGTGCAGGCCAGGCGGGTTTTGCCGTTGACCTTGACGTGGCAGGCGACGCACTTGCCGACCCGGCAGGAGCCGTAATAACAAACCGAGGGGTCCAACTCCTCGTAGATGTAGGCCAGGACGTTGAGGAGGCTCCAGCCTTCCTCGATGGGTACCTGGAAGTCGTCGTAGTAGGGTTCCTTGTCGGCATCCGGATTATACCGCTCGAGCTTCACCGTGTAAGTCTTCGCCATGATCTCCTCACTCCGCGTCCCAGTATTTGTACACCTTGCGCGGCAGCTCCATCGTCGTGACGACGACCGGCTCCGTCCGAAAATTCATCTGCTCGCCTTCCTGATAGACGATGATGTTCTTCAACCAGTTCACGCCGTCGGTGTCATTGAAGTCCCGCCGGAACATGGCGCCCCGGCTTTCCTCGCGCATCAGGCTCGCCTTGCCGACCATCTCCATGACGGTCAGGAGGTTCTCCGTCTGAAGGGCCTCGATCCACTCCATGTTGTATTGTCGCAGGTCCGGGTTTTTGGTGCGGACGGTTTTTTCCTGTTCCTTCAGCTCCTCGACCTTCTCGAGGGTGCTCTTGAGGTTGTCCCCGTCCCGCACGGCGTTCAGGTAGAGGTGAGACAACCGGCGGGTCTCCTTGCGGATCTCGATGGGGCTCGCGCCGGACTTGCGGTTCAGCGGCGCCTCGATCTTCTCGGCGAACCTCGCGGCCTGATCGGCGTCCACCTCCGCGCGGCCGTGTTCCTTCGCGAACCGGGCGGCCGCTTCGCCGGCCCTCGGCCCGAAGACCTGGGTCATCGTCAGGGCGTTGCCCGTCACCCGGTTGCTCCCGTGAGTGCCGGCGGTCCCTTCTCCCCCCGCGTAGAGACCGGGCAGGCTGGTCTCGCAGTCCTCGGTGATCTTGATCCCACCGTTCCAGAAGTGGCAGGCCGGGGCGCACTCGATGGCGTCCCGGGAAAGGTCGGGCAGGAAGTCCTTCATCTTGAAGGCCCCGTAGCGCCACTTCGCGATCATCTTCGGCAGCCACTGCGAGGCCCGGTCCAGGATGTTTCCGGGAATGTGCTTGAGCGAGAGGTAGGTCCCGTCGTTGGGGCTCCCGCGTCCTTCGAGGACCTCCATCATCTGGGCGATGGCGTTGACGTCCCGCGTGCTCTTCGTCAGGCGCAGCCGGTCCCACTTGGTCATGTACTCCTGGCCCGCCCGGTTCAGGGCCTTGGCGTCCAGGAAGTGCGCCAGCAGGTAGGGGAAATCGATGCTGTTGACGGCGTCGGGCTTGATGAGGATGTAAGGCAGGAACATGGGGAACTCCATGTCCTGGAGCTCCGCCCCCGCCCGGTAGGCGGCGGCCAGGCCGTCGCCCGTCAGCTCTTCCGGCGCGGTCGTGTACCGGTACATCCGCATGGCCCCGCCCGTGCACAGGACCACCGTAGAAGCCTCGAAGGCGATGGTCTTGCCGCGGCGGTAATCCAGCCCGATGGCCCCGACGCACCGGCCGCCGCTCGTCAGGAGGTCGGTGAGCATGAAGGTCTCGACGAGCTGGATGCCGGGCCGCTTCTTGATCTCCTGAGTCAGGACCCGGGCGAACTCGGGGCCTTCGATCCAGATGCCGCGCGGGTACCGGTGGCCCGGGCCGTGGGTCAGCCGCTCGATGCGGATCCCCCAGTCGACCAGGTCCTTGACCCTCGGGCCGGCCTCCTCGGCGTGGACCTCGACGAGCCGCTGGTCGTTGATCCAGTCCCCCTCGTGGACCATGTCCTCAAAGAAGGTCTGAACGCTGTCGTCGGGATGGCCGGGCAGGTTGAAGAGCTTGATGCACGTCCGGCTGTCCACGTCGATGTCGGCGTCGGCCGTGAGGGTCGCGCCGCTCTTGCCGACGAACCCCTTGGTCACGCAGGTGACCGAGGCCCCCGCGTCGTGGGCCGAGATCGCCGCCCGGGCGCCGGCCCCTTCGCTTCCCGCAATCAACACGTCCGTCCGGACAACCTCGTCCACAATGTCCGCTAAGCTAGGCATGACGTCCTCCAAATTGCAGAATGCGGCCAATATGGCCGCCCTACTTCTTTATTTTCATGAAACAAGTAAATTCTTTGGCCGCGCCAAACAGACACACGAAGTGGCATCTTCCCTCCATGCGCGGGTAAGGCAAGCCTACGGCTTAGCCCGGTAGGGCGGCCACCTTGGCCGCCTTCCGGGGTCCAGGGGGGCGGGACGCGCGGCGCCGGGATTCGCCACGGGAGCGCCTAGTCGATCTATTCACAGATGGTGTGCGCCGCCCACGTTGTGATAAGCACAAGCACCTTCATCCGCAGTTTGGCCGGCACGCAAGCGCCCCCCCCCCGGCGCCTCGCTCAAACCACCCACAAATCACGCCGGCACCGGCTCAGGATCTCGCACCCGTCCTCGGCGACGAGGACATTGTCCTCGACGTGGAAGCAGCCGTCGTCCCGCATCCAGCCGGGCTCGATGGTGATGGCCATTCCGGGCTCCAGGACCGTGTCGTCGTAGGCCGCGACGTGGGGCGGCTCGGTGATCATCGTCCCCAGGCCGTGGCCGATCCGTCCGCCGGCGAAGTTGATCTCGTTGTAGTCGTATCCCGCCTCCTCGAACAGCCGGTCGTTCAGCGCCTGGAGGTCGGAGCACCGGACGCCGGGCCGCACGGCCTCGACCGTCTCTTGCGTGACGCCGACGATGAGGTCGTAGACCTTGCGCTGCTCGTCCGTGGGCTCGCCCAGGAAGACCATCCGCGTGTAGTCCGACCAGTAATCCCCCACGCAGCACCCTCCGTCCATCCAGAGAACGTCGCCGGCCTGGAGCGTCCGGTCGGCCGGCCCCCCGCAGGGGATGTCGTAGTTCTCGGGACCGGAGTTGATGAGGAACCAGGGCGAGCCGCCCCCGCGCTCCATGTGCATCCGGAGGAAGCGATCGACGATCTCCGTCTCGGTCATGCCGGGGTGGACGGCCGGGAACAGGGCCTCGTAGACCTCGCCCGTGATGCGCCCGGCTTCGCGCAGACGCGCGGCCTCGGCGGGTGATTTCACCATCCGGCAGCCCCAGATCACCCCCGAGCCGTCAGTGAGCGTCGCGCCCGGCAGGGCCTTTCCGAGGGCCTGGAAATCCTCCGCCGAGACGCCGAGACGCTGTTCGTAGCCCAGCTCGCAGCCGACCTTTCCCGCGGCGGCCCCGAGGTCCTTCAACGCCCCGGCGATCATCCCGATGGGCGCGCCGCCCAGCGTGTCGTACACCCGAACGTCGTCCACGTAGGCGCTTCGGGCGGTCAGGTCCCGGAAGAATTGCTGAACGACGCAGACCGGCTCGCCCGACGCGGGAAGGATGAAGGTCGTCGGCCGGGAGAAGGAAAAGTCCGGGTTGCCGCCGCAGAAGTAAACGTAGTTGGCCTTCTCGGTGATGAGGAGGGCGTCGAGGCCGGCCTCGGCCATCCGCCTTTGGGCGTTCCCCCACCGGCCTTCGTACTCCGCCTTCGGGAACCGGTGATAGTCGACCGCCATCCTTCCTCCCGCCTCGGTCAGGGGTTCGAGGTTCCGATGACGAGGACTTCGCAATCCCGGCCGCCGAGCGCCCGCGCGCCGTGAAGCGTCTGGGCGTCGATGTAAAGGCTGTCCCCCTCCGAGAGGATCAGCGTCTTCTCCCCGTATACGAATTCCAGATCCCCCTTCAGGATGAACAGAAATTCCTCGCCCGAATGGTGCGCGGTGGGAATTTCAGGCAGGTCATGGGGGTAGATCAACAGGAAGGGGGCCATCCGTCTGCCCAGCCGGCTGGGCGAGAGCGAGTAATAGGCGTAGCCGAACTGCGTGTCCGTATGGGAGAGCGGCTTTCGGTCCCCCTTCCGGACGAGGGAGGGGTCCTCGCCGTTCTCTTCGCTGAACATGTCCGACAGGGATACGTTCAGGGCCGAGGAGATCCGGGTGTAAGTCGAGATGGGCGAGCTCACCTTGCCGTTCTCGATCTTCGACAAGACGCTCTTCGATACGCCCGCGCGCTCGGCCAGTTGTTCGAGCGTGAAACGCCGGGCTTTGCGGAGATCGCGTATCCGCATCCCCACCGTTTCCTCGATAGAGATCGTACCTTCCATGGCCTTCCCAGTCCGAGAGAGGTTCCTGATAGTGGAATTTTATATCATAGGATGATACTTGCTGTGCGGCCCGCTGTCAAACCGCTTTGGGGATTTATCTCCCTGGCGTACGTGTTAATCTGAATAAGGACTTTATTTTCGACTCATCATTGGAAAAGGTAGACTTAGGTATACCGGCTGAACGCCCAACCTGTGCCAAAGTGGAAAGGCATGCGGGTTTTCCAAACAACCGGATTCGTTTCGAGCCGATTGGCCCGCGCCTTGATTGCGGCGGCCCTGTTGTTGATCCCGATGGACGCCTTGGGGGCGTGCGTCCTGAACGTGGCCGAGCGCGTTCCGTGGATTCAGAGGGTTTCCTCGCACGGACCGATATCGGTCCCGCCGGGTCATCTTCGCGTCACCTACCTCGGCCATTTCAGCTTTTTGGTCGAGACGCCGGGGGGCGCCTCGATCGTCACGGATTACAACGACCAGGCTCCGCCCTCCTGGACACCCGACGCGGCGACGATGAGCAACGCCCACAACCTGCACAGCTCCGACACCATCGACCCGGCCGTCACGCGTTCCCTGCGCGGCTGGGACCCCAAAGGGGGCGTCGCCCGGGTGGACGTGAAGATCAAGGACGCGAGGGTCTTCAACGTCGCGACGAACTTCAGCGAATTCGGCGGCGTGCGGACGAACGGAAATTCCATCTTCGTCGTGGAGGCGGCCGGGCTGTGCGTCGCCCACCTGGGCAATCTCAGACACCTTCTCGACAAAAAGACCCTCCGGGTCCTCGGACGGATCGATGTCCTCTTCATATCCGCCGACGGCTCCTGGACGCTCAATCACGCCGACGCCCTCCGGCTTATCCGGCAGATCGGTCCCGCCATTGTGATTCCAATGCAGTACGATTTCATGGGCCCGAGTGTTTTCGGCGCCCTCGCGGAATGTTCGTTTCCGGTGAAGGTCCACGACAAGGACCACCTGCTCGTCAGCCGCAAGACCCTCTCGCGCCGGACGGAGGTCGTGTTCCTGCGGGGGCGGTGACACAGAGGGGGGTCTTGATGGCCCTTTTAAGGAGACGCGGCATTGCCCCGATTCCTTATGATGTCGTCCTGCCGGAGGAATTCGCGGGTCTCGCGAAGCGGTCGTTCCCTGTTAAGATTCTGAACAAAGACGTTCTGCTCGTGAGCCGAAAGACCCTTCCGCGCGAGCCGGAAATTCTGTACATGCGTGATGTGCGGCTGAACGGCCCCTGACGGCCCGGTTCATTGAGTCCAATGAATTCGATGGGTCCAATGAGGCCGCGTTTCCCAATCTCACTGAATCCGGAGGCGAAAAGATGGCATCCGACGCGCAAGACATTCACATCCCCTCAGGCGGCGCGCAGGTCCCCGCGCACCGGGTCCTTCCGGAAGGCCCCGGACCGCACCCCGGCCTGCTGCTCGTCGAAGAGATTTTCGGCGTCAACGGCCACATCCGGGACGTCTGCCGCCGGTACGCCGACCAGGGCTACGCGGTGATCTCCGTCGAGCTTTTCCACCGCGAGACGGAGCCCCATACGCCCTACACCCAGTTCGACGCCGCACGCGAGAAAAGGTCTCGGCTGACGGACGCGGGCGTGGTGGCGGACCTGCGGGCGGGGGTGGATCACCTGAAGGGCCTGAGCGAGGTCAACGCCGACAAGGTCGGGGTCCTCGGCTACTGTATGGGCGGGCGGATGTCCTACCTGGCGGCCACGAAGATGCCCGACCTCGCCGCCTGCGTGGTCTACTACGGCGGCCAAATCGTCAGCGACGACCTGAACGAGAGCACGCCGCCGGCCCCGGTCTCGATGACGGCGGACATCCAGTGCCCCATGATGTGCCATTTCGGCGAGACGGATCACGCCATTCCGCTGGACTAGGTGGACCAGATCCGAAAGGCCCTCGACGACGCCGGAAAGACGAGCGAGGTGTTTGTCTACGAAGGCGCGGGCCACGGGTTCTTCTGCGACCACCGCGAAGGCCACTACCACGAGGCCGCGTCAAAGCTCTCCTTGGAACGAACACTCGAATTTCTGGAGAAAAATCTCAAGAACTAAAACCTCTTTCTGGGGGACATTTTGAAAACTGTCCCCCAGACCCCCTCGAAAACTTTTTGCGGCCGGGCCTCGGGCCCGGCCTTTCCCGCGCTTGGAGGTAAGGTGGTTTCAGTTCATCTGCAGGGCGCGGCCACAAGATCCTGGATCGATTAAGTCGACGGGCGCACTCGACCCTTGACCCTTGCGCAAGAGGGCGGTCCCTTTCGGGACCGCCCTCTTGCGCGACACGAAAGTTTTCGAGGGGTTTGGGGGACAGTTTTCAAAATATCCCCCAAGGTTTTTTCTGTTACGTGGTTTTTCCCGCCGCTGAGTGGACGGCCTTGAGGATTTCCTTGTGCGCGCCGCAGCGGCAGTAGTTACCGAGTAGATACTCGCGAGTCTCTTCCTCCGAGGGGTTCGGGATTTCCGAGAGCATGGCCTTCACCGCCAAGATCATCCCGGGCGTACAGAAGGCGCATTGGAAGGCCGCCTCTTCGAGGAACGCCTCCTGCACCGGGTCCAGCTTGCCGTCTTTGGGCAGGCCCTCGATGGTTGTGACCTCCTGGTCCTGGCGGAGCTGCGCCGCCAGGGTGAGGCAGGAGCTCACGGGCTTGCCGTCGATGAGGACCGTGCACGTCCCGCAGGCCCCCACCGAGCAGCCCTCCTTCGTTCCCGTGAGAAACAGCTTATCCCGCAGGACGTCCAGCAACAGGGCCTGGTCTTCAATTTGGAGCGTCTCGCGCGTGCCGTTGACCATCAGCTCGATGGTTCTCATGGCCGCTCGCCGCCTCCGTTGTGTCCGCGCAACGCCCGCAGGACGCTTTCCGGCGTGATGGGGATCTCGTGGATCCAGACGCCCGTCGCGTCGAAGATGGCGGCGGTCACGGCCGGGATGGCCGACATCGTGCCCGTCTCGCCGACGCCCTTCGCGCCGTAGGGGCCGTCGCGGTGGGGGGTTTCCAGGATGTGGGAAGAGAGGTCACGGGGGACGTCGCCGAACGCCGGGAGGATGTATTCGAGGAAGGAGGCGTTGGTGAGCTGCCCCTGCTCGAAGCGCATCGATTCGAACAGCGTCAACCCCAGCGTCGTGATGGCGGCCCCGACGATCTGCTGGCCGCAGTGCGCGGGGTGGATGGCCTTCCCCACGTCCGCGCCGCCGACGAACTTCAGCACCTGAACCGTCCCCGTCTCGCAGTCCACCTCGACCTCCGCGCCGGAGGCGCCGCCGAACCAGAAAGCCGTCATGTTCTCCGACTGGCCGGTCTCCTTGTCGGTGGGCGCGACGGAGGTCTGGCAGACCCCCTGGCCGACGAGTGTCGTCCCCTTCGCGCCCTTGAACCGCTGGGTGAAGACGTCCCCCTGCGTGAGATTGCGTTCCGGCATGCCCACGACCCGGACCCCGCCTTCGTGAAACTCGACCTGCTCTTCGCTCACCTCCAGCGCCTCGGCGCCGATCTCGATGAACTTCCGCCTCAGGTCGGCGGCGGCAAGTTGGATCGCCCGGCCGACGTGGAACGTGGACCGGCTCCCGGCCGTCAGGGTGTCGTAAGGGGTCACGTCCGTGTCCGGCCGGACGATGCCCACCTTCTCGAACGGCACGCAAAGCTCCTCGGCGGCGATCTGGCAGAAGGTGGTGTCCGAGCCCTGCCCCATTTCGACGGCGGAGGTGAGGACGTTCAGGCTTCCGTCGCTTCCCATTTCCAGAATCGCCCCGGACGTAGAGGGCGTGAGGACGGCCTTGAGGGCGACGGCGCACCCCTTGCCGCGCCGCTTCCCCCGGGTGGGGGGCGACGCGGGGGGCTTTCGGGGACCGGGCGTCCAGCCGATGGCCTCGGCGCATTTTATGAGCGCTTCCTTGTGGCCCAGGCTGTGGAGCTTCGTCCCCGAGGCGAAGAAGTCCCCCTCCTCGTAGGTGTACTCCAGTCTGAGCTCGACCGGATCGCGTCCCAGATGGTGGGCCACCTTGTCCATGTGGGCCTCGTAAGCGAAGGCCACCTGTGGGACGCCGAAGCCGCGGAACGGCCCGGCGGGGGTCTTGTGGGTGTAAACGCAGTAGGAGTCGATCCAGACGTTGGGGATCCGGTAGGGTCCCGCCGCCGTGAACCCGGTCTTGTAGGCGATGCGGGGTCCGACCTCGGCGAAGGCCCCCGTGTCGTAGTACACGGCGACCTTCCGGACGGAGATCTTGCCGTCCTTTGAGACGCCCGTCCGGATCCGGCAGACCGCCCCGTGTTTGGAAGTGGTCACGAAGACCTCCTCCCGGTTCAGGATCCAGCGGACGGGTTTTTTCGTCACCTTGGCCAGGAGGGTCGTGATGGGCTCGAGCTTATCGTAGAGCTTTCCCCCGTAGGCGCCGCCGAGGTAGGGCACGATGACCCGGACCCGGTTGAGCGGAACGCGGTGGATGCCCGCCAGGTCATTGCGGACCAGCGAAGGGCTCTGCGTTCCCGACCAGAGGGTGAACTTGCCGTTCGCGTCCCACCGGGCGAGGACCCCGTGGGGCTCCAGGTGGGCGTGGGAGGCCGGGGGGGAAATGAAATCGTCCTCGAAAACGATCGCGGCCTCCTTCAGGGCTTTCTCGGCGTCGCCCTTGCGGAGCTTGAATTGAAAGTTGATGTTGGACTTTCCGCCCTTCAGGTTGGACAGGTCGGCGAAGGTGTTGGCCGACTCGATGTTCTCGTGGACGAGGGGGGCGTCGGGCCGGATGGCCTCCAACACCGCGTGGACGGCGGGAAGCGGCTCGTATTCGACCCGGACCAGTGAAAGGGCCCCCTCCGCCGCCTCGCGGGTGTCCGCCGCCACCGCGGCGACCGCCTCGCCCACGTGGCGGACGCGCTCGATGGCCAGAATGGGCTGGTCCTTGAACGCGGGTCCGTAATAGGGGTCGATGTCCTCCATCTTCAGAATGTCCGGGCCGGTCAGGACGGCCTTCACCCCGGGGACTTTTCGGGCCTCGCCGGCGTCGATCCTCTTCAGCAGGGCGTGGGGGTGCGGACTCCGCATCACGGCCGCGTGGAGCATGCCCGGAAGGGAGAGGTCCGCGATGTATTGCGCGTTGCCCGTCACCTTGGGGAGACCGTCGATCCGCGGGATGGATTGTCCGATAACTGTCGTGGCCATTTCGCGTTATTCCTTGCAGACCGCCTGAACCGATTGAGCCGCGCCGCTTCTCGGCGAGGGTTCACCCCAAGGCCAGCAGCGCCTCGATCCCCCGCCTCACGTGGACTTTCACCATCTCGCGTTTGTACCAGGCCGACCCCCGGTGGTCTTCGATGGGGTCGGTCTGCTCGGCGGCGGCCTCGGCGATTTGCTCGATCCGGTCCTCGGTCAACGCCCGGCCGAAGGCCAGGTCTTCCAGGCCGGCGACCTTGACGGGCGTTTCCGCCACGGAGGTCAGGACGACCCGGAGGTCTTCACACGCCCCCTTCACGGTCCGGAGCATCACCGCCGCGCCCAGCGTCGGCCAGTCGGCCGCGGCGTTCCCGACGTATTTCAGGTACGTCCCGGCCAGGCCGGCCTGCGGGGGCGGCACGGTCACGGCGGTCACGATCTCTCCCTCCGCTTTCGCCGTCGCGTAGAAGCCGGTGAAGAAATCCTCCAGGTGCAACTCGCGTTCTCCGCCGGTCCCCATCAGGTGGATCTTCGCGCCGAGGGCGATGAGGGGGGCCGGGGGATCGATCCGGAAATCTCCGTGGGCCAGGTTGCCGCCGACCGTGGCGCTGTTCCTCACCCGGACGTTGGCCACGCGGGCGTACGTGCTCGAAAGGATGGGGTAATGCTCCCGGACGGCCGGAGAGCACTCCACGGCGCGATGCGTCGCCAGCGCGCCCAGGTGAAGGCCCGCTTGGGGATCGAACCGGATTTCGGAGAGCGCGTCGAGGGCCTTGAGGTTCACCAGGTGGGCCGGCCGGTAGAGCCCGCTCTTCATCAGGATCAGGACGGCCGTGCCGCCCGCGATGGGCGCGGCGTCGTCGCCGTAATCGCCGAGCATCCGGCAGGCGTCGAGGGCCGATTCCGGGTCGTGCAGCGTGAAGGGAGGAAGCGCCATGTTGACCTATCTCCGTGAACCCGATGGGTCGGGCGCCTTATCCGGCCCCGTCGTCGGACGCAACGTCTGGGTCGCGAGGAGCGAGAAGCGCCCCGGGGGCCTCAGAGCACCTGCCCCACGTCCCAGCGGATGATGAGTTTTTCCAGACCGACGATGATCCCGTAGAGGATGATGCCCACGAGGCTCAGGATGGTCAGCGCGGCCATGAGCATGGGCGTGTCCACGTTTCCTTCCGAGAAGATAATCAGATAGCCCAGGCCCTCCTGCGCCGTGACGAACTCGGCCACGATGATTCCGATCACCGAGAACGTGATCCCGATCCTCAGGCCGCTGAAGATGTAGGGGAGTGCGTTGGGGAACTCGATCTTCCGGAAGATCTGCCACCGGCTGGCGCTGAACGCCCTCGCCATCCGGACCATGACGGGGTCCGTGGACTCGATCCCGGCGTAGGTGTTCACCACCATCGGGAAGAAGGCGATCACGAAAGCGAGGAGCGTCCGGGACATCGATCCCAGGCCGAACCAGACGATGAACAGCGGGGCGAGCGCGACTTTTGGGACGACCTGGAAGGCGATGATCAGTGGATAGATGCCGTTGCGGAAAAACCGGGAAAGCGCCAGCAGGATGCCGAGGCTGACGCCGACGCCCACCGACATCAGGAACCCGATGAGGCATTCCCGCATCGTGGGCCAGGTGTGGTTGATGAGGAGCTTGATTCGAAGGATGATCGTATCCAGGATCACCAGGGGCGTCGGCAGGATCGCCTCCGGGACCTTCTGCGTGACCACCCAGATCTGCCAGAAGACGAGCAGGGCGAGGAAGATGCACGCCGGCAGGATCAATCGCCGCAACTGGGCCAACGCCATTTCACCCAAACCGCCTTCGGTCGCCCGTGTCATCTTTCGTCGCTCCTCATCTCGCCGCGCGCCTCGGCGATGTGCCCTTCAATGGATTTGCGCAGGTCCGCCACGTACGCGTTGAACTCGGGCGTCTCCGAGATGGGCAGCTCCCGGGGCCGGGGCAGGGTGATGTCCACCACCCGGCTGATCACGGCCGGCCGGGGAGACATGACGAAAACGCGGTCGGAGAGATACACCGCCTCCCGGATGCTGTGCGTCACGAACAGGACGGTCTTCTTGAACTCCTGCCAAATGCGCAGGAGCTCCTGATTCATGTAGTCGCGGGTCATGGCGTCCAGGGCGCTGAAGGGCTCGTCCATGAGTAGCAGGCTGGGGTTGTGAATCAACGCGCGGCAAATGGCCACCCTTTGCTGCATCCCGCCGGACAACTCCGTGGGGACGTTCTCTTCGAACTCGGCCAGCCCCGTCATCTCCAGGAGCTCGGCGGCCCGGGACTCATACTCCTTCTTTGGAAGGCCGAGGGTCTCGATGGGAAAAAGCACGTTCTTCATGAGCGATCGCCAGGGCATCAGGACCGGCGACTGGAAGACGACTCCGGTGTCCCGCCGAGGGCCCGTCACCACTTCTTGCCCGATGAGAATCTTCCCGGCCGTAACGGGCAGCAGCCCGCCGATGGCCATCAAGAGCGTGCTCTTCCCGCATCCGCTCGGCCCCAGGATCGAGACGAACTCGCCGTTGCGGACCTCCATGGAGACCGATCGGATGGCTTCGATTTCATCGCGCCGGGTCTCGTAGACCTTTTGGACGTTATCGATTTGGATGTGTAGGGAGTCTTGAGTCATCAGAGATGAGATGGAAAATGAATCCGGACGAGGAAAACCTCCCCGCCCGCGCGAGGCGGACGGGGAGGCGACAATTCAGACGATTTACGACTTCTTGGACGGATCGTACGGCGCGGCCCAGGCCTTGGCCTTCGCCCACTCTCCGGCCGTGAGCTTGACGTTGCCGGCGAACCGGTTGTTGAAGAGTTTCTCAACGGGCGGAACGTTCTTGGCCTTCATGTACTTGATCACCACGTCGCGCGTCTTTTTCTGGTCCGCCGCGTCCATCCAGCCCAGGCCGTGCTTTTCAACGGCCGGACCGGTGGAGAGGACGTTCGTATTCCCGACGTGAGTCATGAGGAGCTTCCGGGGCTTCGTCTTGAGCTCCGGCTTGGCCGCGATCATGATGTCCAGCGCCTTCTCGGGCTCCAGGAGCTGCATCTTCAGCCCCTCCATCGCCCCGTCCACCATGTCCTGGACCAGCTTGGAGTCCTTCTTGATCATGTCGCTCCGGGTGATGAGTCCCAGGTCCAGCGTCTGAAGGCCGACATCGGCGTACAGGAAGTGGACCGAGGGCGTCCGGAACCCCAGGGAGGCGGCGTTGCTGACGTAGTAGGTCCCGCAGCAGTCCGCCCGCTTGTTGAGGACCGTGCTGATGAGCTTGGCGGGGGACACATGCGTAATCTTCACTTTGGAGGCGTCGATCCCCGTCGCCTTGACGAAGCCCGGCCACATCACCGCGTCACCCGAGGCGGCCCACTGAAGAAGATGGCGGCCTTCCAGGTCCTTGATGGTCCGGATGCCCGTGTCCTTCCGGCAGGAGATGGCCTGGGGGGCCTTTTGGAGCTTCGCGCCGATGGCGACGACGTCCAGCCCCTTGGAAATGCCGGCGATCATGACATTGTAGCTTGCCTCGCCGAACATGGCCTTGCCGGCCGAGATGGTCTTGGTCGCCGCCCCGGAGCCGTAGCCGCGGAAGATGGATACGTCCAGGCCGCGCTTTTTCCAGCCCTGGGCCTTGGCGACGAACTCGAAGGCGTGCCCGCCGACGAACAGCCACGGTAGCATGAAGGAGACCTTCCGCATCTTGGATGCGCCGGCCTCCCGGATGAACGCGGGGGCCGTCCCCGCCGCGATGGCGACGCCGACCCCTCCGATCCCCTTCAGAAACGTCCGGCGGGTTACATCGATTTTCAGATCCTTGCCGATCTGATATCGCTTGGTGAACTGATCCATGATTTCCCCTCCATCTGAACGAGCGAGTTGCCGATTGGCCCAGGACGTCATAAGGTTCCGTGGGGGTTGCTCTTTGCCCGGACGCCGGATTACTTCCGGGGATTCCCTCCTTTTTGAAAAACTTCCTCCGCTGTCGAAACCGCTCTCGCTTCTTACTGGTCTGATTGAGGGCATTGTAACGCGAAAAGAGACAAAAAACCATCCTTCTTCAAAGAATCCATTATCTTGAAGGGGCGGGATAGGACCTTAGACCGAAATGGATGGACCCTCTTCGTTCCGGGCCGGGTCGTCGAAAAGTCGCGAAGGCTTCAAACGGGGGTGAATCATGCGCGAGGTGAAATGGCCCTACGGATGGGGCCGGGCGCCCTCGATGATCCCACTCTCCCGCTCCGCTTGAGCCTGCGGCGGCCTCGATAGGCCGTCAGGTTCCCCGCGACGGTTCATTCCCCTCTTGGGCCGGCACGGCCTCCCCGAGTCTCCGCGCCCTTTTCCTCCCGGCGGCGAGCCAAAGCGTCGAGGACCCTCTTCGATGTGACCGGGAGGTGGGTGATCCGGGCGCCCGTGGCGTCGGCGACGGCGTTGAGGATCGCAGGGGCCGTTGGAACGGCGGCGGACTCGGCGACCGCCTTGGCGCCGAAGGGCGCCAGGGGCTCGGGAACCTCGACGAAGAGGGGGACCATCTCCGGGGTGTCCTTCAGGCGGGGGATCCGGTAGTCCTTGAAGCAACGGGTCTCGCCGGGGAGGAATTCCTCCTTCAAGGCGAATCCCAGGCCGATGAGCACTCCGCCCTCGATCTGGGCCCGGACGTGGTCGGGGTTGATGGCCTTGCCGGCGTCGAGGACGGTCACGACCCTCACGACCCTCACCTCCCCCGTCTCGACGTTCACGTCCACCTCCGCCATCTGCACCCCCCAGGTGTAAGCCTCATGGGGGATGCCCTGGCCCGTCTCCGGGTCGAGGGGGGTGACGGCGGAGCGTTCCTCGACGGAGCATCGGGGGTCGACGCCGTCGCGGCGGCACAGGGCCGCGACGCGGCGCAGGGACAGACGCTGGCCGGCGTACCTCAACGACTCCAGATATCCTCCCACGAGGCGGATCTCCAGAGGGTCCAGCTCCAGGCGTGCGGCCAGGATGTCCAGCGTGGATTCCAAAGCGAAATGCACCTGGGGCGCGCCGAAGCCCCGCATGGCGCCGCAAGGGGGCGCGTTGGTGAAGGCCATCCTCCCCTCGATGAGGACGTTGGGACACGCGTATGGACCGGTGGCGAGGGTGGCCGCCCTTGTGAGGACGCCGGGCCCCACTGTGGTGTAGGCGCCCGTGTTCCCGAGGAGCTCGGCATGGAGCGCGGTCAGCCGGCCCTCGCGGTCGGCGCCGATCCGGTATCGCATCCGGAAGGGGTGCCGCTTCGTCGAGGCGCGGAGGGAGTCCTCCCTGGAATAGACCAGGCGGACGGGGAGGTTCAGCCGCTGGGCCAGCAACGCGAGAAGCCCCTCCGTCGCCAGGCCCGATTTCCCTCCAAAAGCGCCGCCCAGGGGCGTCTGGACGATGCGGACCGGACCCGCTCGGGAGGAACACCCAGGACCTGCGCGACCGGCGGCCTGAGTCCGTGGGGCTGTTGCGTGCAGGAGTGGACCTCGATGGTCCCGTCGGACGCCACCAGGGCCAGGCCCGCCTCGGGCTCCAGGTAGGCGTGCTCGATGAAGGGGGTGTGGTAAACCTCATCCACCGCCACCGCCGCCTCGCCGCTCAGCGCCTGCTGCGCGTCAAAGACATGGGCCAATGGACGATAACGGACCCGGAGGCCTCCAGGGCGGCCCGGGCGGCGCCCTCCGATTCCGCCGCCACGACCGCCACCGGCTCGCCGATGAAGCGGACGCGGCCCTCCGCCAGGACGGGCTCATCCTGCCGTATGGAGCCATAACGGAGTGCGCCCGGGACGTCCCGCGCAGTGAGGACGGCCCGGACTCCGAAGGAGCGGCGGGCCTCCGCCACGTCCAACGTCTCGATCTCCGCGTGGGGAAAAGGACTGCGGAGCGCCGCGGCGAAGAGCATTCCCGGCCGCCTCAGATCCGACGCGAACCGGGTTCGGCCCAGGACCTTGTTCAGGCCATCCGGGCGAAGGACGGATTCTCCGACGACGGGCGCCGGGTCCCGCTTGGGGGCGGCCGCCGGCTGGGTGGGTTGGGCGACCCGCAGGACGCCCTCGACGATCCGGTGGTACCCCGTGCAGCGGCAGAGGTTGCGGGAGAGGCGCCGCACCACGTCTTTCCTTGTGGGATGGGGATTGGCGTCGAGGAGGGCCTTGGCCGTCATGACTATCCCCGGGATGCAAAAGCCGCACTGGACGGCCCCGCATTCCAGGAGGGCCTTTTGCACAGGGTGAGGCGCCCCGGGCGAGCCGACCCCTTCTGATGGTCGTGACCGAGCAGCCCTCGACTTTCTCCACGGGGAGGAGACACGAAAGGGCGGCCTTGCCGTCCACCTGGACGGCGCACGTCCAGCACTCCCCGCAACGGTCACACCCCTCCTTCGTCCCGGTCAGGCCGAGGTCGCGGTGCAGCACGTCGATGAGGAGGAGTCCGGGGTCCGGGTCGAGCCGCACGGGCTGTCCGTTGAGGAGGAACGTCACCGGTCGGGCACTCATCATTCTCCCCTTTTCTCAGAAGGTCTCTTGGCCTGAAACGGCCCACGGCCCCCCCGCGAGAAACAATCAGGAGAAATTCCTCCGGCGCCCCCCTTCTGGAGTGATGCACCACCTTTTCCGGCAGTTGAACCCAGGGTGGAAGGTGGCGCCCCCCGGCAAATTGATCCGCCTGTTGACGTGTCTTATAGGGTGCCGAAATGCCCGCGTCCTGTCAATCCGGATTCGCTTTCATGCGCCTCAGCGGGGTCTTCGGAGCCACCCCTGCCGGACTGAGACAAGGGCGCCGCCTTCCCGGAAACGGACCCGGGTTGAAGCGGACTCTTGCATAATGGCATCTGTTGGAGATCTCTAACCCGCATTTCTCACAAATCGGATGGTTTTATGTTTCGCTTAGTAGGTTGCGAAAAAACTCCGATGGGTTGGTGTTTTGGCCAAGATTCGGACCTTGCGCGCTGTCATTCCGAACGAGGTGAGGAATCGGCCCAAGCTCGAAACGCGTTGTTTTTGAATCAGTTGTATGAATGAGGCTGACTCCGGTGGAGATTCATCGCCGCCCTCGGAATGACAGATTGGGGCATTTCAGACCCCCCAGAATCGTTTTTCCGCAACCTGTTAGTGAAGGGATGGCCATCGGCGGCTTTGTCGCGTTGAAGGGGCAATTACACAAAACGGTCGGTTTTTCGGGCGGGGACGGGGGAAAACCCCTACGGGTAAACAGGGTTTTTTCGCCGTAGACGGCCTGTCTTGAATATCCAGTTTTTTCTGTCACAGGCCCGTATTTCGGACAACCGGGGCGAAGGGCGGCGCGTCTCTCCCCGCCTCTCGGGAGGTCCCGCCCCTCAGGGGGCCTCTTCCGCCCGGTAGACCTTGCAGAGAAAGCCCCGGAGCTGGGGTCCTCCGTAGATGGGGTCGAAGCCCTGGCCCCGGTCGTTCCGGGTGATCATGTTCAGGTTGCTCTCCCGGACTCCGTACTCGGGTCCCTCGCGCTCGGGGTACCACCAGGCGTGCTGGTTGCAGATCACCCGGGGGTGGATCCCGTCCAGCAGCTTGGCCTTCTGCCGGATGCGGCCCTTCGGGGTCTCGATCCAGACCCAGTCGCCGTCGCCGATGCCCAGGTCCTCGGCCGCCTTGCGGTTCATCTCCACCAGGGGGTCGGGATTGCGCCGCCGGAGCTCGGGCACCTGGTGGTGTTCGGAATGGAAGAAGTGGGCGGTCCGCCGCGTCGTCGAGATGAAGGGATATGGTTCGGACAGCGCGGCGTTGTGCGGCGATTCCTCCTTCGGCTCGACGTAGAAGGGGAAGGGGTCGTGGCCGTGCTTTTTGAAGGTCGTCTGGAACACCTCGACCCGTCCCGTCCGCGTCGGGAAACCGCCGCCCTCGCGGAAGTGGTCCCCCTCATGCTTGCGGTAGGTCTGGGGGTGGATGTACTGCCCCTCCCGCTTGAGATCCTGGAAGGTCATGCCCGTCCGGGCCAGCCGCCAGTCGAAATACTCCTCCACAGTCTTCCAGGGGAAGGCCACGTGGAGGCCCATGCGGTGGGCCGTCTCGAGGAGGATGTCCTCGTCGTCGCGGCACTCGCCGGGCGGCTCGACCGCCTTGCAGCGCGCGAACTGGCCGAAGCGGGTGTAGGGCGTCGTGAGCTGGTCGCGCTCGAGCCACGTCGTCACCGGCAGGAACAGGTCGGACAGCGCGGCCGTGGGCGTCATGAACAGGTCGAAGGTCACCGAGAAGGGGATCTTGTGCATGACCTGGCGGCACGTCTCGGTGTCCTCGGCCGTCAGGAGGAAGTTGTGCCCGATGATGAAACACACCTGGACCGGCAGCTCGCCCGCGACGATGGCGTTATTGACCAGCGAGCCGTGGGTGATGCCCAGGATGGGAAACTCACGCGCGCCGTAATCGGCCAGCATCGCGCGGGATTTCTCGGGCAGCAGGTCCGGCCGCTCGTGCTCGGGGCCGAAGGGGTCCACGAACGGGCCGTGCTCCCAGATGGCCATCCCGCCCGGAACGTCCAGGTTGCCCGTCACGGTCATGAGAAGAATGGCCACCTGCATCGTCTGGGAGTTGTTCACCCCCTGGACGTCCAGGGCGTTGCCCCACTGTATGACGGCCGGCTTGGTCGTGGCGAAGATGCGCGCGGCCTCGACAATCTTCTCGGCCGGAACCCAACAGATCTCGGCGACGCGCTCGGGGGGATACTCCCGGACCCGCTCGAGCAGGATGTCCCAGGCGGGGCGCACCGAGACTCCGTTCACCTGGTAGGTTCCGGTGAGCGCCGGACGCTTTGAGTCATCCGGCGCACAGGGGCCGCCGGTTTCAGCGTCCCAAACGAGATATCTCAGCGCCCCCTCCTCCTCCTCCTCGCCCGCGTTCAGGAGGTCGCCGGTGTCCTCCCGGACCAGGAATGGGGCATTCGTCCAGCGCTCGACGAAGGGGCGGTCGTAGAGGCCCTCGTTCAAGATGACGTTGAGCAGACCGAGGCCCAGGGCGCCGTCCGTCACGGGTCGGATCTGAAGCCAGCAGCAATCGTTCCGTCTCGCCCAATGGGTCTCGATGGGGTCGATGAGGATGATCCGGGCCCCGCCCTTTATGGTCGGCGTCAGCCGGTTGCTGATCATCCCGTCGGCGTTGGTGAGGGGGTCGTTTCCCCACATCATGACGCATTTGGGATACTCCCCGCCCCAGCCGTAATAGTCGGCGACGGGGATCTTGGCGCCGAGGGTGACCTTGGCGACAGCCACGCGGGGGAAATAGCAAAGGGGCGAGCGCCCCACGTTGAGGACCGCCCCCAGGGAATTGAAGAAGCGGTTGCCGAAGTTGTTCCACTCCCGGCCGGTCCCGCAGGCCTTGCCGATGTACTCGGGTCCGTAGTCCCGGATGGCGTCCTTGCATTTCCGCTCGAGCAGGTCCATGGCCTCCTCCCAGGAGACCCGCTCCCACTGCCCCGAACCCCGGGGACCCGCCCGCTTCATGGGATGGATGACCCGGTCGGGACTGTTGGAGTATGAGATCGAGTAGCGGCCCTTGGTGCAGAGGTATCCCAGGCTGGTCGGACAATCGGGGTCGCCCTTGATGTCCACGGCCTTGCCGTCTTCGACCGTCACAAACGCCCCGCACGCGCCGTGACAATTGCGGCACATCGTCCGGATGACTTGGGTGGAGGAATCGCCGGCCACTGGGTCCGAGGACATGGGACCCCCTCCTTTCCCCCCCGGTCCCGGCCGCCTCTCCGTTGCGATCCGGGCCCATCGGGTGGCTGAGAATGAATCGGAAAATCCCGCCGAAACACAGCGCCGCGGCCGTTTCGCACAAACCCCGGCCAACGACGATTTCGCTTCCGCGTGTTTTGACTTCAGCCTATACGGTGGGGCCGAATGTTGTCAACGCGGAAGCTTCCAAGGGGCGGAATTGGGGTCAGGACTTTACTTTTTGAGGCGGCCCCAGGGCCGGCGCGGGGTCAGGTCTCACGTTCCAACATCACACGGATTGGCCGGGACCGGATGTCAGGTCGTTCCGGAAGACGAACGGCTGACCCACGACCTTCTCGACCGCCAGCCCGTAGGCCCACCTCCCCACCGCCGCGTCCCACAAGCCCATGCCCTGCGTGGAACAAAGGGTGATCTCCTCCCCGCTCCGGCGGCCGGGGTCCCGGCCCGCGATGACGCCGGAGAGCTCGAAAACGTCCTCGTCCTTTAATTCGCCCGACGCCATCAGGTCCCCGAACGGCTGCATGGGCGGCGTATCATGAAGGATCTGGTCCTTCCAGACGGTGAAGACCCGGGAGCGCCGGACGGTCGTCGCGTCGATCTCGCCGCGGGCCACCTGCGTCACGTGGGTTCCCGGCCCGATCCATTCCCCGGCGAAGACCGGCTTCCCGGCGTTCGTGCACGTGACGACGATGTCGCACCCCTTCACCGCGTCCTCGGGGCGATCCACGGGGACGATCTTCCGGGAGACTTCCCCGGCAAGCCGCTCGGCCAGGGCGTCGCGCCGGGCGGGCGTCCGGCCGCACAGCCGGACCTCTTCAATCCCGGGCCGCTCGTTCAGGACGGATTTGATCTGCGCGCTCGCGTGCCGGCCGGCGCCGAAGAAGCCGAAGACGCGCGAATCCTCCCGGGCCAGATGGCGGACCGAAAGCGCCGTGGGCGCGGCCGTCCGGGCGTTCATCAGGAGATAATGACTCATGACGGCGACGAGCTTCATCCCGTTGTCGTAGTCGTACACGACGAGAAGCTCCGACCCCATCCGGTAATCGATGTCCTCCGCTTTCCTCGAGGGGTCGAGCACCCGGCCGCCGTGGTGGTCCGGGTAGGCGCGAAACGCGGCGACGCCCAGGCCGGGGAGGATGCAGGGAAGGATGCGAATGACCGATCCGTCCTCGTAACCCCGGCCTTCCGGGTAATCGACGTGCACCCGGGGGTGAAGCCGGAGGTCTCCGCCGGCCTGCTCGATGAAGGCCCGCTCAATCCAGTCGGTGGCCCCGGCGACAATCTCCGCCTCGGTCATCCCCTCGAAGAGGCTTTGAACGTCCCGCTCGCTGAGGATGAGCGTCGTATCGCCTTCTTTGAGCTCGCTTTCAGACCGGTTCATCGGGCGTCACTCCGCAATTGGGTCGCTGAGGGCGGGGGGCCGTTTTGGCCGCCGCCAAACATGCATCGCCGCCGGCCCAGAAGCTCCCGCTCCAGGAGGGCGATCAACTCCGTCGCGAGCTGGGCCATGTCCTCGACCACGACGTGGTTCGGATAGATCTCCCGGACGTAATCGTCTTCGACTCCCACGGCGATGATCCGGTAACCGCGCCGGCCCAGCTCCCCCACCGCCTCGATCAGGTTGTGCGCGCTCCCGTTGGGTTGGCCGTCCGAGATGATGATGATGACCTTCGCGTTTTCCGGCCGTCCCGCCATGCGGCGCGCGGCGAACCCCAGGTGCTCTTCGTCCCAGTTGTTGAACCGGGGCGCGATGTGGACGAGCCGCGTCCTCACGGCCCGGAATGAATCGTCGAACGTCTTGTAGAGCCTGTGCTGGAGCCGGCTGTGCCGGATGTGGCGATATTGGAACACCGGGACGTGGCCGCAGTTGTGGGCCATCACGGCCTCGGAGGCTTCGGTCGAGTATCCGATGATTTCGAAGGGGACCGAGATTCCGTCCAGGGCCTCGGCGCAAAGGACGGACGCCCGGCGGGCCACGAGGAATTTCTTCTTTCGGTTCATGCTGCCGCTCTCATCCACCAGGAGCGAGAAGGCCACGTCCAGGCGATCCGGCTCGACCCTGCGTTGGAACAGCCGGTAATTTCCGGTCCGCTGCTTCCAGAGTTTCGCCGGGTTCAGCCTCCCCGACCGGTAGGCCCCCGCGTACCGGACGTACTGCCGCTCCCGGATCACCCGCTGGAGCCTCTGAACCATGACGCGGACCTGGCTGCCGGCCTCCGAGAGGATGTCCTGGTATTCGTCCAACCGTCCCCCGGGCGGCAGGACGATTGTCCGCTCGTCCGGGGCCAGGGCGTCGGGATGGATCTCCTTCGGCCGCGAATCCCCCTCCAGCCGCGGACTCCCCGTGAAGCTCAGGTTCGCCAGCTCCTCCGGCTCGATGCCGAGGAGCATTTCCCCCTCTTCCTCATCATCTTCGGAATATTCCGCGGCTCCGTCCTCGAATCGGACCTCCGCGCCGTCCTCGGCGCCGGACGTGGCGGGGGGCGCCCCCCGGGGGGAAAGCGTTTCTTCGGACAACTCGAAGAAGGGCGCGCAGCGTCGGAAGATTTCCAGTGCGGCGTCGGCGACCTCCTCCGGGTCTTCACAGGCGGCCGCCCGCTCCACCAGGGGGCCGATGAGCCCCAGGGCCAGGCGGGTGTCTTCATCCAGGCCGCCGGCCCCCTTCCCCCTCCCGGCGCGGTACATCCCCCACGCCAGACGGACCAGGAGGTGGAGCGCTCCCAACCCGGCGTCTCTTCGGGAATCGTTTTCCGCGCGCACCTCCAAAAAGGCGTCCGCGCCGGGGTAGCGATCGAGGAAGATGTTTTCCGCGCGCGCGTCTTCGAGCGCGTGCCAGATCAGGTGGATCGCCAGGGACTCGGCGAGGGAGCGGCCCGCCGACAGGCCGGCGGCCCGCCGGCTTCCGCGCGCGCTGCCCACGAAGAGATGGGCCGATTCGTGGAGGGTCTCTCCCCGCTCGGCGAGGGCGTCGGCCTCCCTTTGGATGCTGACCCGTGACCCGTCGGTCCCGTGGCCGGGCCCGAAGTCCAGCTTCACCTTGAAGTCTTGGGAGGCGATCTGCGCGAGACGCTCCCACCGGAGCCGGCGGAACGCGTCGGCGGAGGAGGAGGAAACGTCGGATGTCGGTTTTGGGGGGGGGTGAGAATGCCGGACGGGCGCCACCGGTGCGCTCCCTACTCGGGTTGATCCCGCGCGCCCGGCGGGCCGAAATAGTTCTCGACGACGTCCTGGATCACCCGGGCGTCGAAGGCGGGCGCCTTGCTGAGCAGCGTGTGCCGCGCGGCCTCCAGCGGGCCGAACCGCTGGGCCATGCGGGCCCAGTCAATCACCCGGCGGGTGCTGCACGACCCGAAGAGCTTTTCCTCGGAGATGGCGGCCCGCAAATCCGCCGCGCACCGGACCATCTTCCGCACCGCGTCCTCGTCGGGATTGCCGCTCTGGACCCGGACCGCTTCCACCTCGGCATCCTCCGAGAGGTAGGTCATCCGCAGGGTCATGGGAAAGCGGTCCAGGAAGGCCTCGTTGAGGGGTTTTGTCCCGCCGTATTTCCGCTCTTCGGACGGGTTCATGGTGGCGAAAAGGCGGAAATCCGGATGGGGCCGGATGATCCGCCCATCATATTCCGTCAGGACGATCATCCGGTCGTCGTCCAGCAGCGAATGGAGGCAAAAGGCGATTTCCGGCAGACAGGCGTTGATCTCGTCGATGAGGATCCAGTCGCCGGCCTCCATGGCTTGGACCAAGACCCCGTTGGACCAGTACGTGCCGGAATTGTTGATCATCAGCTTGCCGACGAACTCGTCCACGGTCGTCATCCCGTTCAGGTTGACGCGGCGAAAACCGTTGTTGGTTTCGTGGGCCAGGTGGCGGATGGCGAGGGTCTTGCCGACGCCGGTTTCGCCGATGAGGAGGACGGGGAGGCTTTGGGACACCGCCCACATGACCTTTTCCAACGCGCCGCCGGCCGGGATGTAGAACTGGGGCGGGGGGACGAAGTCGCTCGCGCCGTCCTCCCGGACGGGCAGCTCCATCGAGCCGAGGCGAAACACCCGTTTTGGGCGAACGCGGTCTGGGCGTGTCATTGGGAAGGGCTGAAAATCAGTCGGCGACGCGGTTTTGCATCGAGAGACGCATGAGCAGGGCTTCCAGGACACCTCCCCCGATCGCGCGGGCCTTGTCCGAGATGGTGAAACAGTGCTCCGGGCGGCACCGGGGGTCCACGTCGGCCACTTTGAATCCTTCGGTCACCGCCAGGCCGTCCCGGAGCAGCCCCCGAAGGATCCCGTCGATCTCCGTCACGACCGGCCGGCCTTCGACCTCGGCCACCGCCTCACCGGACCGGACCGGATCGGCGATCTCCCGGAGGGATTGAAAGACGCCCGCGCAAGGGGCCCGCAGGACCCGTTCCGCGCCCTTTCCCCCCACGTTGCCCGGCACGCCGGTGTTGGGCTCGGCCGAGCCTTCCAGGATGACCCGGGCGAGATCGTGGCCCCGGTTGGTCTCGATGACGGCGTCTACGTCTTCGCCCGCGGTGAAACCCGGCCCCAGGCCGATCACGACATCCGCGATTCCCCGGCGGGTGCCGACGTTCCGCTTGGCCAGGATCGCGTCCACGACGGCGAAAGGATTCAACCGTTCCACGATCCGGGCCCCGGGGTCCACCAGGACGGGGACAATCCCCTCCCGGCCGACGCGCATCGCTTCTTCCAGGCCGTCCACCCGGCGGGCCGTGATTCCCTCGACGGTGCATTCGCCTTCCGGAACGGCCTCGGCAAAGGCCACGGTCCGGCGAATGACGGTGGGGGAAGCGATATCGGTCGCGATGACGGGAAATCCGGAACGGACGAGACGGTGAATCACGCCCGTCGCCAAGTCCCCCGCGCCCCGAATGACAACCCAACTCTCTTCAAACATCCTGAATCCTCAGGAAGTTTCGGATAAACCGGCAACCATATCTCAGTATACCATTGGGCCAATGATCACTGCAATTAAGGGACCGTGATCTATATAGGATGTAACCGGGCGTCGGTCGCGGAGGAATGGAATTGCGCGCGTCCCGGAGTCCCTTGCGAGCCCCGGGGCGACGAACCCCCAGAAGGAAAATTGTCGGCGATGTCATCCACCAAGCCGAAAATGTCCGTCCGGATACGTGAGATGCGGGAAGCGGACCTTGGCGCCGTCCTGGCCATCGAGGTCGAAGCCTTTCCGGTTCCCTGGAGCGCCGCAAACTTCCGGAGCGAGTTTGGTTTCCCGGGGATCTCGCACCTCCTGGTCGCCGAGCCGGAAGGCAAACCGGGAACCGTCGCGGGTTACGCCTGTTTTTCACTGGTCGTGGACGAGGCCCATATCACCAACTTCGCCATCCGGAACGCGCACCGGCGGCGCGGCGTCGGGGAACAACTTTTGCAGTCTCTTCTCAAGCGGGCAAGGTCGCAGGGCGCTTGCAGCGCAACCCTGGAGGTTCGGGTTTCCAATGAAGCCGCGACGCGGCTCTACTCGAAATTCGGGTTCGCCCCCGCCGCGACCCGCAAGGCGTATTACCCGGATAATAAAGAAGACGCCCTTGTGATGTGGGTCTTATTCGGTTCTGAGGATCGGGACAGTCCCGAATCCGGTTGAACCGCGGAACCTCGTGTGGTAAGTGGAACGATATGACTTCTCGTTCACCTTCGGTTTTGCCCACGCAAGAAAACCAGGAACCCGATCCCGTAATGGAAGAGGCGGCCAGGGCATTGATCGTGGATGATGAGGAAGAGGAAGCCCTCCTTATCCGTGAAATGCTCGAAATGGACGGTTATGAAACCGTCGTGGCCACGAGCGGCGAAGAGGCGCTCGACATCTTTGAGCGGGAGCGGTTCGACATCGTCCTTTCGGATCTCAGGATGCCGAGCATTGACGGCATCAAACTTCTTCGCCAGATCAACACGAAGGACCCCTACGTCGCGTCCATCGTGTTCACCGGAGACGGCTCCCAGGAGCAGGTCATCAAGGCCTTTCGTGAAGGCCGGGTCAACTACTTTCTGCTGAAACCGTTTCATGCGGACCAGTTGTTCGCGGCCGCCGCGCTGTCCATTCGCGAGCAACAGGTGAGGCGCAGGGAGGACGGCTTCTACCGGGAGTTGGAGCAACGGGTCAAGGAAGTTACGGTGCAGCTCGAAGAGAAAAACCGGATCCTCGAAGAGCTCTCCATCACGGACAACGTGACGGGCCTTTTCAACCACCGCCACTTCTTCACCGTTCTCGAAACCGAGATCGATCGGTCGCGGCGCCAAAATCACCCGCTCTCCCTGGTGCTCTTCGACACGGACGGCTTCAAGTCATTCAACGACCGCTACGGCCACCTAGCCGGGGACAGGATTCTCCAGCGCATCGGGAGCCTCATCACCGAAAAGATTCGGAACAATGTGGATAAGGGGTTTCGCTACGGCGGTGATGAATTCACCATCATCCTGCCGGAAGCGGGTCTGAAGCAGGCCGAATCCATCGTCCGGCGAATCCTGGACACCCTTCGGGACGAGGGCGAAGCGACGCTGAGCATCGGGCTGGTGGAGTTCAAACCCGAATACGACGTGCGGCTGATGGTCAGCCTGGCGGACGAGGCCATGTACCAATCCAAGAATTCGGGGGGCGATCAAATCACCGCTCACGGGGCCTGACGGCCGGGCGGGGTTCGTTCGGGTGATTCAAGCATGACTTGGCTGGACTACTGCATCCTCGCGATTCTCGGCCTCGCTGTGATCCGAAGTTTTGTCCGGGGCGCGGTCCGGGAGGTCTTTTCCTTTCTGGCCCTCATCACGGGCTACCTGGCGGCGAGCCGGACCTACGGTTACGGCGCCTCCTATCTCGAATGGGCCGTCGCGGACGAGCGGCTGGCGGGGATCATCAGCTTTATCGCTGTGTTCGTGACGGTCGGTCTGTCGGTCGGGGCCTTGGGCCGGATGGTCCACGCGGCGGCCAAGAAGGTCAAGCTTTCATTCGTCAACCGAACCCTGGGCGCCTTTTTCGGTTTCTGCAAGGGGGTGGTCCTCGTTTCCGTCCTCCTGCTCTTGATTCCCATCTTGTCCAAGTCCACCGCCCAAGGCGGGCTCCTCAAAGACTCCGTGCTTGCGCCCTTCTTCGATGTCGCGACCCAGACGCTCGCCTCGGTGTTTCCCACAAAACGACACGGCGCCCTGGACAATCGCCTCACGAAAGAGCTGCGAGAGGTTCGGGACAAGAAAAGCGGGGACGTCTTGTCGGCCCTGTCGCGATGGATCCAGCGAAAGATGTCTTCCGCGGGCGACCCGGGCGAGCCCGAAGAGGTGGAGCGAAAGCTGCGGAACCTCCTGAAGCAGTAAGGCGGGCCGGATTCTCCACCACGCCCAAGGCCCTTCTCCCTCTCGTATACTTCTCAACGCAATGATCAAGTGGGCAGGATGATGGACCCGCAGCTCAGAACGCTGGATTCCCGCCCCCCGATGAAACACTTCGGGGGCAGGCCGCGCGGGAACGACGGATCGGGGTGGACGTTTGGCGGGCCTGTTCTCACGATCGCCGGCACCGCACGGCCGATGAAAAACGGGGATCACTGAGGAAGGCCCGCTTGCCGACCGCTTGGCGGTTTCTTTATACTCTTGGCCGGTTTCACGCGGCTTTCATTCGGTATTCATGTTGAGGACAGGGACATGCACATCCTGGTCACGGGCGGCGCGGGGTTCATCGGCTCATTCATCGTCGATGAGCTGGTTCACCGCGGGCACAAAGTCCGGATTTTCGACAACCTGACCGAACAGGTCCACACGGCCGGGGGGCCGCCCGATTACCTGAACGCCGAGGCGGAGTTCATCCGCGGCGACATCCGCGACCGGGACGCCCTGGCGAAAGCCCTCCAGGGGATCGAGGCGGTCTTTCATAAGGCGGCCGCCGTCGGGGTCGGACAGTCCCAATATGAGATCAAGCATTACGTGGACGTGAACATCGGCGGGACGGCGAACCTGCTGGACATCCTGGCCAACGAAGATCACCGTGTCCAGAAGCTCATCGTGGCCGCGTCCATGAGCAGCTACGGCGAAGGGTGCTACCGGTGCGAGACCCACGGCGTGGTCCGTCCGCCGCTGCGGACCCCGGAGCAGATGGCCCTGCTGGAGTGGGAGCTCTTCTGTCCCGCGTGCGGGTCCGCCTTGACCCCGGTCCCCACGGACGAGACGGCGGCCTATCACCCGAACTCCGTTTACGCCATCACCAAGGGGGTCCAGGAGGACCTCGTCCTGAATTTCGGTCTGACTTACGACATTCAGGCCGTCGGGCTTCGTTACTTCAACGCCTACGGTCCGCGCCAGTCCTTGAGCAACCCCTATACGGGCGTCGCCGCCATTTTCCTGAGCCGCCTGAAGAACGGACATCCCCCCATCGTTTACGAGGACGGCGTCCAGACGCGCGACTTCGTTTCCGTCCATGACGTGGTTCAGGCGAACCTGCTGGCCCTGGAGCGGGACCTGGACGGCCCTTCCAGCTTCAACATCGGCACGGGCGATCCCCGGGGCATCGCCGCCATCGCCGAGACCCTGGGCGAGCTGCTCGAGGCGAACATTCCCCCCGAGGTCACCCGGACTTTCCGGAAAGGGGACGTGCGGCACTGTTACGCCGACATCACGCGGGCGCGCGAGTCGCTGGGCTTCGAGCCGAAGGTCAGCTTCGAGGACGGGATGCGCGAGCTGATCCAGTGGTCCCTGGACGCCGAATCGGCCGACCGGATGGATGAAGCCGTCGATGAGCTCAAACGGCGCGGGCTGGTCAGTTAAGCTACTTCGGGCGGGTACGGGAGGCAACCGACTCCCGCCGGGGGGCTGTCCGCACCCGCCCCCCTCAAGGACAGGGCCTTACACTCCCCTCGGTTTTCATCTCTTGGCCAATCGGTTGATCTTCAAAGAATTTCTCGAAGGAAAACCGCTGAACCGTCCTTCCTTGTGAGAAATAAAGGTTCCCCCCCCCGTGGCCGATCATCTTGGAATAACAGAGGGCGTGGTGT
>PVBE010438617.1_pt1 | contig 40162 bp, 36 predicted proteins | sample 1631181 | NCBI WGS metagenome assembly PVBE01 (sample SAMN08397723, study PRJNA350692) | Marine metagenome, whole genome shotgun sequencing project. | isolation source: water | place: Pacific Ocean | collected 2012-04 | reverse complement strand
CCACCGATGCGATATCGCCGTCTGCAATGGCAAAGCCCATGAGGATCGAAGCAAGCGTTTTAACGAATGAGCGGGAACTGACGGTCGCGGCTGCATGCATGCCGTCTGCGAACCAGGTGAATTGAATTTTATCTTTATGGAGCACAACGAACGTGTGTGAGTTTTGCTCCTTGGCGTAATCGAGCGCTGTTTCAAGAGCGTCATCTTTGATGGAGCGTCTGTTCGTCGTCGCTTCCTCGAAATAGGGCCTGATGCCGCCGGGCACGAGTTCCATAGGCGAATACCATTCCGGCGGCGGCTCAAAGGGATTCCCCGGTTGATTAAAAAAACGACGCCAGAAATGAAAATTCTGCCCCTCGACCTCGCCTACCCATTGGCGTTTGGCTTCAATCTCTTCCTCGCTCGGCTGACTGTTCTGTGCAAATGATGTAGTTGTAAAAAAGTAGGCGGCCAAGACGGATGTCACAGCTCTACCTATCCAACGTTTCATGCTTGTCTCCCCGTAATATGCTTTTATGGTGCCTTGGCGCGCGGCCCGTTGCAAACTTAAATTCCAGGCGTTGCAACAAGCCCGAATCGTTGAGCCATATTCGCCATACTTAGGGTTGTTTGAGGACTGAATCATGACAAGACCCATTTCTCGTCGACATTTGCTTCGCTCGTCACCGGTCGTGCTGGCTGGGTCAATCTTTTCCGCCGCCGCAGCGGCCGAGGTCTACTCGGCGCCGCCGCGGCAAGATCTCAAAGGCCCTATTAGGCTCATTGCTAACGAAAATCCATATGGGCCGTCCGCCAGTGCGCGCAACGCCATGCTCGCCGCGTTCGACGAAGCACATCGTTATGCCATGCGCGAGAACAGTGAGTTGGAGTACCAAATTGCAGAAGCAGAAGGTGTGCCGGCTGATCACGTGTCGGTTGCTGCGGGCTCGGGGGAAATTCTACGTATGGCGGCTGTGGCCTATGGTCTCAAGGGTGGCGGCGTGCTTTGTGCGACGCCGACATTTGAGATGTTACAACCATATGCGGAGACCGTGGGCGTTGAGGTGGAGCGGGTTCCTGTCGACGACTCTTACACTATTGATCTCGATGCTCTTGAAAAGCGGGTCAGCAACAATGTTGGTCTCGTTTACATTTGCAATCCCAATAATCCCACGGGGACCAGGCTTGATGCAGTGCGTCTGCGCGACTTTTGCCAGTCGGTAAGTGCACAGGCGCTGGTATTTGTTGACGAAGCCTATATGGAGCTTGCTGACGATTTTGAATTGAATTCAATGATCGATCAAGTGCGCTCGGGCAAGAATGTCATTGTCTCGCGCACATTTTCGAAAGTGCATGGCATGGCAGCATTGCGCGTAGGCTATGGTTTGGCGCCACCCGCCGTCATTTCCGATCTTAAGAAGTATCGAATGTCCATGCCGAATATTGTCAGCTTGCGCGCTGCGATGGCGAGCTATCAAGACAAAGACTTTCAAGCATTCAGTAAAGCAAAGATCGTTGAGGGTCGGCAAATGATCTACGACGTCTGTGAAGAACTTGACCTAGGCTATACGCCTTCTTATGGAAACTTTGTCCTGGTGGATGCCGATAGATCGTCCTCTGACGTTGTTAAAAAATTAAGAGATGAGAATGTTTTGATCCGAAGTGTTCGGCCTTATGAGACCCTATTGCGGGTGAGCGTCGGCACAACCGAAGATATGATCAGCTTTCAAAACGCCTTGCGAAAAGTTATAGCTGCGTAATTGTTTTCTGTTGAAGTGAATCTTGTGGAACATCCTGTTGTCATCGCCCATCGGGGCGGAGCTGGCCTGTGGCCCGAGAACACGCTTGGCGCATGCGGGCGTGCCCTAGACTTGGGCGTGGGCGGTATTGAGGTCGACGTACATTTGACAGCGGACGGCAAACTCGTTGTCCATCACGACTATAGACCCAACCCGTCTTTAAGTCGGCGCGAAGGGGTACGGCTGGAGGCGCCCGGGAGTTTAATTTGCGAAACAGCTTATGAGGACCTCAAACAGTTCGATGTGTGCCGCGTCAATCCCAATTCGGACTATGCCAAGCGCTGTCCGGACCAGGTGGCCCTCGACAGAGAACCCATCCCCCTTTTGAAAGACGTTATCGCTTTGGTGCAGCAAAAAGGTGGCCCCAACACAACGCTGCTCGTTGAGATCAAGTCAGACGCTTTGCGTCCGGAGCTATCGCTGTCGCCCAAAGCGCTGGCGCACGCCACGGTTGATTTGTTGCGCGCAATGGATTTTATTTCGCAGAGCGTCATAATCGCTTTCAACTGGCACATCTTGGTTGAAATTCAACGGCTCGAACCAGAATTGCGCACGGGCTATCTCACTAATCCCGCTTTTTGGTTTGGCGGCGCGCGCCCGCCCAAAAATGCAACGGTGCCGCCCCGGGATTTTCTCGATCGAATGCGCCGCTATCGGACAAGCGATGCGCCGTGGACCGCTGGCTTTGATCCGTACAAATATCAAAATTCCATTCCGCGCGCGATCGCCGCGGCGGGCGGCTTGTTTTGGGGACCCTACTATCCCGATGCGACAGTCGCTACAGTGAGACAAGCGCATCAAGAGGGCCTCAGCGTGTCGGTCTGGACAGCAAACACTGAGCAAGAGTTTGCCAACCTAATTGCCGCATCCGTCGACGTCATCACCACGGACTACCCTGATCGACTTCTTGATTTTTTGGCGTCACTCTAGGAACGTGGATCGATCTCCACTCTCGAAAATTTGTATGAGGTTCATTGGATCGCCGTTTTGATCGATGATCCGTGAGGATGGGGTGAACTGGCCCCGTGCACCGTTTATGAGCTCGACGACGTCAAAGGACGTGCTACGTTCGATTGCCGCTGCTCGGTTAGCGATAAAACCGTTCTAGACGGCCAAGCCGTACTAATGGTCTCCAGACGGACGAAAGATTAAGACTCCGGGGCTACAAGAGGGAACTCAGGATTTCCCCCATTATGAAAGTCATTACAGACATCAGGGATATTGCCGACACTTATCGCGGCTCGGTGGCGGCACTTGGCAATTTTGACGGTGTGCATGGCGGACATAAGTCTGTGATAGCTGAGGCTAGAGCCCGCGCGAGCGAGTTGAGAGCGCCGCTCAGTGTTGTTTGCTTCGAACCCCATCCGCGGCAATACTTTCGTCTGAAAGATCCGCCCTTTCGGCTCTCTTCGCTGCATGGCAAAACCCGCCTTCTTGAAGCGCTGGGGGTCGATGTCTTGTTTGCTTTGCGGTTTGACCGAGACCTTGCTGAGAAATCGGCGCAGGACTTTGTTTTTGACGATTTGGGCAAGAAGCTGGGTCTCGTACATGTGGTTGTCGGGGCCGACTTTCGATTCGGCAAGGGGCGCGACGGCGACATGTCGCTCCTGTCCGATATGGGCGTAGATGAAGGATTCGGCGTCAGCGCGCTTAATCTCGTTAAGGCACATAAGGTCAACAATGACGACGAACCGTTGTCATCGACGAAAATTCGTGCGGCCTTGCGCGAAGGGCGGGTCGGTGATGCCAATGCCCTCTTGGGGCGGCCGTGGGCGGTCGACGGCACCGTTATGATCGGGAATCAGCGTGGGCGGACGATTGGGTTTCCCACAGCAAATATCAATTTGGGGGCCTTTTTACACCCTGCGCTCGGTGGTTACATCTTTCGTGTTGAGATTCTCGATGGTCCCCATGCCGGAATTTATGGTTCGGTCGGCAATATCGGCGTGCGCCCTACATTTGGCGGTGACAACGTGGTTCTCGAAGCGCACATATTTGATTTCGACGGCGATATCTATGACAGTCACATTTATGTTTATTTCGTCGACTATTTGCGCCCAGAACAAAAATTCGATGGAATCGAAAGCCTTGTTGCTCAAATTGAGCATGATTCGGAAATTGCCCGAGACACCTTAGAAAACTGGCCGGAAGACGACATTCGTAAACTTTACGTCAACCAAGAGTGCTGTAAGTAAGAGCCCATGTCTGACACATACGTACAGCTAAAAGGCCCGAAGGGACGAATTATAGGCCCGGCCCGCATTTGACTGGTGGCGATACCGCCGGTTGGGATGATGGGTCCGGGTAACGCACTGTTCAGAAATTTCGTCCTAAAGAGCTGTACGGATTAGATCCATGTCAGAGACATCAACACCATCCGACACGACACCAAAGCAAACAAGTAAGCCGCGCGACTATCGCGATACGCTGCTCTTGCCGAAGACTGGTTTTCCCATGAAGGCGGGGCTTCCCAAACTCGAACCCGAATTACTCCAGCGCTGGGAAGATCAGGGCCTCTATCATCGGCTGCGCGAGACAGCCAAAGGCCGTGAAAAATTTATCCTTCACGACGGTCCGCCTTATGCCAACGGGCACCTGCATATGGGCCACGCGCTCAATAAGATCCTTAAGGACATCGTCGTCAAGTCCCAGCAAATGATGGGCAAGGACGCCAATTACGTGCCCGGTTGGGACTGTCACGGCCTGCCGATCGAATGGAAAATCGAGGAAGAATATCGCGCGGCAGGAAAAAACAAAGACGATGTTCCTATTCTTGAGTTTCGAAAAGAATGCCGCGAATTTGCTGAGCATTGGATTGATGTTCAGCGTGCGGAATTTAAGCGATTAGGCGTCGTCGGTGATTGGGAGCATCCCTACACGACGATGTCTTACGACGCCGAGGCGCATATTGTCCGCGAATTCTTAAAATTCGTCATGAACGGCGGACTCTATCGTGGGTCCAAACCGGTCATGTGGTCGGTTGTGGAAAAGACTGCGCTTGCCGAGGCAGAAGTCGAATATCATGACCATGTTTCGCCCTTTATCTATGTCCGCTTTCCGGTCATTCAGGGAGCTGAAGACCTAGCGGGCGCGAACGTGGTCATTTGGACGACGACGCCCTGGACGATTCCCGGCAACCGTGCGGTCGCGTTCTCCGAATCCATCTCCTACGGGCTCTATGAAATCATGACCGTTGGCGAAGAGAGCGGCGCACAAGCGGGTGAACGATTGATTCTGGCCGACACTCTGGCCGATAACGCCAAATTCGATGCCAAGATTGAGGAGTGGACCCGAATAGGTGATGCAAATGGACTGGGCGAACTCGTACTGGCGCACCCGTTTCGGGGACAAGGCTACGATTTCGACGTGCCTGTGCTCGCTGGTGATTTCGTAGCCGATGAGACCGGTACCAGTTTTGTACATATCGCGCCCGGCCACGGCACCGACGACTTTGAACTCGGGATCAAGCACGGCATTGAAATTCCGTTTACGGTCAACGAAGACGGGATCTTCTACGAACACGTACCGCTTTTTGCTGGTAAGCGAATCTTGCATACAGAAGGTAAAAAGCTAGGAAAATATGGTGAGGCCAACGACGCGGTGATCAAAGAGCTGGCTGGTGCTGACCGGCTTTTGGCCAATGGTCGCCATCATCACTCCTATCCCCATTCTTGGCGATCTAAAGTGCCGCTAATTTTCCGCAATACGGCTCAGTGGTTTATCAGTATGGAAATAAATGATCTTCGTCAAAAAGCACTTGCCGAAATTGACGATGTCCGCTGGGTGCCGCCCCAGGGCCGCAATCGCATTCATTCCATGATTGAAACGCGGCCCGACTGGGTCGTCTCGCGCCAGCGCGCCTGGGGCGTGCCGCTTACAGTATTTGTTGAAAAGGCAACGGGCAAACTCTTGCGCGATGAAGCGGTTAACAAGCGCATTGTCGATGCCGTCGATCAAGAAGGCGCGGACGCATGGTTCGCGTCCGATCCGGCCCGGTTCTTGGGCAATGATTACAGTGCCGACGACTTTGAAAAAGTCGATGACATTTTAGACGTTTGGTTCGATTCAGGATCGACTCACGCGTTCGTGTTGGAACAGCGTGACGATTTAAAGTGGCCGGCGAGTTTGTACTTGGAAGGCTCAGATCAGCATCGCGGCTGGTTCCACTCATCATTATTAGTATCGTGTGGCACCCGCGGCCGAGCGCCTTATGAAGCGGTGCTGACCCATGGTTTTTTGCTCGACGAAAAGGGCCACAAAATGTCCAAGTCGCTTGGCAACGTCGTGGAGCCGCAAAAAGTGATGCAGCAAAACGGTGCCGAGATCTTGAGGCTCTGGGTCGCGAGTTCCGACTATACGGAAGACTTGCGCATCGGGCCGGGGATCATCAAAGCCAATGTGGATTCTTACCGGAAGATCCGCAATACGCTGAAATATTTGCTCGGCAATCTTCATGGCTTTGATTCGAACGAAGTCGTGCCCGTCGATCAAATGCCCGAACTTGAGCGATTTGTTTTGCATCGGCTGGTGGAACTGGACGAAACGGTGCGTGAGGCCTATGACGCGTTTGATTTTCGCTACGTTTTTACGCACGTTTTCAATTTCTGCACACTTGAGCTCTCAGCGCTCTATTTCGACATCCGCAAGGACAATCTCTATTGCGATGGAGAAAATGACCTCATCCGGCGATCGTGCCAGACGGTGCTTGATCACCTGTTCGCATGCTTAACCACGTGGCTCGCGCCAATCCTGTGTTTTACCACTGAAGAATCCTGGCGGGAACGCTATCCGGATTGCGAATCAGGCGTTCATTTGGCCCAGTTTCCGGATGTCCCGGCTATTTGGCGCAATCAGGCCTTGGGCGAAAAATGGCAGCTGGTACGCCGTCTCCGGCGGGTCGTGACCGGCGCCCTTGAGGTCGACCGGCGTGACAAGAGGATCGGATCGAGCTTGGAATCCGCGCCTGTGGTATATGTTCAGGATCCACGTTACATCGAGGCGCTCGATGGCTTGGACCTTGCAGAAATCGTCATCACAAGTGAAGCTAGCGTGGTAGAAGGGCCGTCACCGGCGGGGGCATTTACGCTGGAAGATGTGGACCAGGTGGCCGTCGTCACGGGTATGGCCCGAGGGGAAAAGTGCCAGAGATGTTGGAGGATCCTGCCGGATGTGAGGTCAGTGCAGGGGTATTCCGGTATTTGCGGGCGATGTGCTCACGTAGTTGGACGGTTGGATGCGCAAAAGTAGCGACGAAAGCGGTGAATTATGATGAAGGCCGCCCTGCGAATCGCGGCAATTACGCTGATCTTTGATCAGATCTCGAAGTGGGTATTGCTCTATGTTGTGGATTTGCGAAATATTGGGCTGGTTGAGGTTACCTCGTTTTTTAATTTGCGCTCTGTTTGGAATCCCGGAGTAAGCTTCGGCTGGCTTGCGGCGAACAATGAGTTCAGCCGCTATGCGCTCATCGGATTTGCGCTTTTGATCGTTGCTATCTTGCTAATCATGCTGTTTCGTACCCGCACATGGCTGCTGGCCGTGGCGATCGGATTGGTCATCGGTGGAGCCATCGGAAACGTGGTGGATCGGCTATTTTATGGTGCGGTCTACGATTTCTTGGACTTTCACGCCTTGGGCTATCATTTTTATACATTTAACTTTGCTGATTCCGCCATCAGCGTTGGTGTTGTGCTGTTAATCTTCGATTCGTTATTTGTTCCGGAAGCGCCGCCGCCTAAAAAGGCGACACAGAAGACCTGACCGGCAAGGCATAAATCTCAGGAGTGGCAGACATGGTCATCATTGATCCCCTAAAAATCCAAAACACCATTGCAAGTGCCTGTAAGCTTGCCTTATTGGGCGGGGTCATGCTGAGCTTGGTTGGTTGCGGCGGCATGCAATCGGCTTTGGGTTTGGGGAAATCTCCCCCGGATGAATTCGCCGTTGTAACCAAAGCGCCCTTGGTTGTGCCGCCGGATTTTTCCTTGCGTCCGCCCCGGCCGGGTGCACCGCGGCCTCAAGAGCTCCAGCCCACCGAGACTGCGCGCCGAGCCCTGTTGGGTGAGGAATTCGGCGAAGGCGAAGAGGGCCCGTCAAAGGGCGAAGTTTCCTTGCTCATGAGAGCTGGTGCCGATCGTGTCGATCCGAATATCCGCAAAGTTTTGTCCGATGAATCCGGTGGTACACGAAAGAAAGACGAGGGTTTTGCTGACAAGGTTCTGTTTTGGAGGGATAGTGAATCGGGCAACGTACCTCCGAAAGCGCTCAACGCTAGAGCCGAGTCCGAGCGCCTACGCAGCGAGCTGCCATCGGATACAGGCTCCACCGATGAACTGCAAAACGAAGCAGGAGACCCGGCCGACAAGTAGAAAGGCTGTGGCGGACTTGTCGCGTTAATCGCTAGGAATCGCCGCAGGGCATCTCTCCTCAGCCCGATCGTGTGATTGAGTTTGGTTGACCGGAACGCGCTCTTACGCCACCGTTTGGCCATCCCGAAAACTGACAGGCATAGCCTCCATGATTCACGTTTCGATAGTCCGCCATAAGCCTCTTGCTTTGGCGGCAATTTTGGGTGTCTTCATAACTTTGGTTTTGATTTTGACGACAATCTCACTCGATACGGCTTGCGCTCAGGATGGTGTACCCGATGCATTGGGCTGGGCACCACAAACCTTCACGCTCGACAACGGTATGCAAGTGATTGTGCTCCCCGATCATCGCGTGCCGGTCGTCACCCATATGGTGTGGTATCGCGTGGGCGCAGCTGATGAGCCCGTTGGTAAATCCGGCATCGCTCATTTTCTGGAGCACTTAATGTTCAAGGGCACGCACAATGTGCCGCCGGGGGAGCTGTCGAAAATCGTTGCGCGCAACGGCGGCCAAGACAATGCCTTTACCAGCCAGGATTATACGGCCTACTTCCAGCGTGTCGCGCTCGATCGTTTGCCGATTGTGATGGAACTTGAAGCCGATCGTATGGCTAATCTGGTTCTGACCGACGAGGTGGTCGATCCTGAGCGAGACGTGGTTCTGGAGGAACGCAGTAGCCGGGTCGGCAACAATCCCGAAAGTATCTTAAGCGAACAATCGTCCGCGGCCCTTTTTATGGCCCATCCCTATGGCATTCCGATTATCGGATGGGAGCACGAGATTCGGCAGTTAAGCACTGAGGATGCAATTGATTTCTATGGTGTGCACTATGCGCCGAACAATTCCATTTTAATCGTTTCTGGTGACATTACCGCCGATCAACTACGTCCGTTGGCGGAGAAATTCTATGGTCCTATTCCTGCGCGTGAGATCGCCCCACGGGACCGTGTAAAGGAACCCCCGGCCGTTGCGCCCCGGCGGATTGACTATCGCGACGCGCGTGTGCGTCAGCCGTCATTTCGGCGCAGTTATATCGCGCCTACCTACTCAACAGCCGAAGAGGGAACGGCAGAAGCGCTCGATGTGCTGTCCCATCTCTTGGGTGCGGGCTCAACCAGTCGATTTTATAGGACGCTCGTCGTCGAGCGCGCTTTGGCAGCTAATGCGGCCGCATTTTATTCTGGCTCATCGCTCGACTATGGACGCTTCGGCTTTTTTGCTTCGCCGCGACCCGAAACGAATCTCGAGAGTTTGGAAGAGGCCGTTGACGCTGTTATCGAAGTGCTCTTGGCCGACGGCGTTACGGAAGAAGAAGTCGAGAGAGCGAAGTCGGCATTGATTGCTGATGCGGTCTTTGCGCGCGACAATCAGCGCTTTTTGGCGCAGGCCTATGGCGTTGGCTTGACTACGGGGGAGACAGTTGAAGATGTGACCGATTTCCCGGAGCACGTCGCTAAAATTACGCCTGAAGATGTCAACCGCGTCGCCAAACTGATTTTTACAAGCCCTGCCCATGTCACGGCATATTTGCGACCGGAGCAAGAGTTATGATCTGCAAATTTCAGAGCGCTTTGTTGATCACTGCACTCTCGGCCGCTTTAATTGCTTGCGACGACGCCGAACAAGACAGCATGGTGCTCGACGGCCAAAATGAAGCATCAATGAGCGGCGTTTCGGCCGATGCGGTGACAGCGGAGCTTGACCCAGATGAGGTCATCTTGATGGACAATATGGCACAACCAGAAACAATCCAAGACGCATCGGATGCTGACGACGGATCAGAGATGGGGGCGGTGGTCGACGAGTTCTTGGCTGGTATCGATCTCAGTAATCGCACAACGATCGAACGTGTGGTGAGCCCCGGCGGTATCGAAGCCTGGCTTGTTGAGGAGTCGGCGGTGCCGGTCATTGCCGTAGAAATCGGGTTTGCAGGCGGCGCGCGCCTCGATCCACCGGGCAAGGAAGGTCTCGCTAATATGTTGTCAGGTCTCCTCGATGAAGGGGCTGGAGAACTTGATAGCCAGGCGTTTCAGACCCGCTTGGAAGACTTGTCCATTCGTTTGCGGTTCAACGTTGGGCTTGATGGATTTTACGGCGGCGTCCGCACGCGCACCGAAACGCGCGACGAGGCGTTCGACTTGTTGCGCCTCGCGCTTACGCAGCCGCGCTTTGATGAGGAGCCGGTTGAGCGGATTCGCGCGCAATTGCTTGTCAGCCTCAACCGTGACAAGACCCAACCCAATGCGATCGCGCGGCGCAAGTGGTTCGAAACGGCTTTCGGTGAGCATCCTTATGCCCGTCCCGTCAAGGGCACACCGGAATCGCTCACAACAATTGCCGACCTTGATCTGAGGGCTTACGCAAAATCAATGCTCGGCCAAGGTAATCTCAAAATCGCCGTGGTCGGGGATATAGATGCCAAGGCGTTGGCAACGTTGCTTGATAAGACGTTCGGCGCGCTCATCGAGGAGTCTGCGCCCGTTGATATTCAGCCTGTCGAAGTCTTGACAACCGGCGAGACGTTCGTTGTCGAACGTGAACAGCCACAAAGCATTGTGTTTTTTGGGGGGCCTGGAATCTTGATTGATGATTCGGATTTCTTTCCGGCCTACGTCATGAACTACATTTTGGGTGGAGGCGGGTTTGCTTCGCGCTTGACGGAAGAAGTTCGCGAAAAACGCGGGCTGGCTTACGGGGTCTCTACCTATTTCAATCCATACGAATTCGGCGGTATTTTTGTAGGCACCGTGGCCACGGATAACGATCGTATTGCTGAGTCGCTCGGCATCATCAAATCGGAAGTTGCTCGTCTCCGCGACGAAGGGGTTACGGAAGAAGAGCTCGTCAACGCCAAAACATATCTGACGGGTTCATTCCCGTTGCATTTTGATTCAAATTCTAAGATTGCCAATCAATTGGTCGGCTATCAGTTAATCGGGCGGGGCATCGATTACATCAATACGCGCAATAGCAAGATTGAAGCCGTGATCAGCGAAGACATTGCGCGCGTGGCCAAACGCTTGCTCGATCCGGATGCGCTCACCGTCGTTATAGTCGGAAAGCCAAACGGTGTCGAACAAACTGTGGATAATTGACGCTCGCGCTAGTTTGCCGCTTCAGCCGTTGTTATGGTCGCGTATGAAGATTCTTAAAAAGATGCGCGCCAACACACAAATGGTATTTCGTGAGCACGATTCAACAAACCTATACCCATGAAATCGACGGCTGCCTTGCCGAGAGGGTCGGCGAGGCGGGCCTAACCGCCGGTGAGTTCGAGGCCATGCTTGTGCCTACGGTCGCGGCGCTCGACGGCATTCGAGGCGCCGAAGAGGACGGGTCATTGCCCGTGCTCCGCCTGTGGCGCGCATTTGACGACTTGGACCAGTGCGAGCCGGTGCGGGATCATCTCTTAAAAGACAGCGATGACGTGGTGTTCTTTGGCGTCGGCGGCTCGAGCTTAGGGGCGCGGACATTGGCCCAGCTCACGGGCCATCGCACGCCGGGCTTTGCGCCGCCCAAGGGCTCGCCCCGGTTTCATTTTTTCGACAATCTCGATGGCGTCAGTTTAGCGGCTGCATTCGAATCGTTTGATCTTGCGCGGACGCGGTTCTTGGTCATTTCAAAATCCGGCAGGACCGCCGAGACCTTGAGCCAATTGCTGGTGGCGCTTGCTGCATTTGGTGCCGCAGGCATCAAGCCAAAAGACCATTTTGCAATTGTCACGGAACCCACGGACAATCCGTTGCGTCGCTTAGCCGAAGCACAGGGGTTCAAGATCCTCGACCACGATCCCAAGATCGGCGGGCGCTTTTCGGTTCTTTCAAATGTAGGGCTTCTGCCGGCCATGCTCATGGGTCTCGACGTGCAAGCAGTGCGCGCCGGCGCAGGCGACGTCATTCGGCCGATCCTCGAGGGCGCCCGTCCCGTCGATACGGCACCGGCGGTGGGTGCAGCCCTCTCGATTGGACTGATGCAAGAAAAAGGTCTCACCTCAACGGTGTTGATGCCCTACGCCGATCGGCTTGATCTTTTTGCCCTTTGGTATCGCCAGCTTTGGGCCGAGAGCTTGGGCAAAGGCGGTGCGGGGACCACGCCGATCCCCGCGCTTGGGCCCATCGATCAACACAGCCAAGTACAGCTCTATCTGGATGGGCCGCGAGATAAACTCTTTACACTGATCATGACAGAAGTTGCTGGCGGGTCGCTCACGATCGATGCAAATTTGGCGAAAGATCCCGATCTTTCCTATCTTGCGGGCCGTACGATCGGCGATCTCGTTGATGCCGAACAAAGGGCAACCGCCGAGACACTGATCAAGAATGGCCGCCCCACACGTATCATCCACATCAAGTCAGTTGATGAGCGGACTATGGGTGCCCTGTTCATGCATTTCATGCTGGAAACCATCATCGCAGCGCACCTATTGAGTATTTATGCGTTCGATCAGCCGGCCGCCAAAGAAGGCAAGGTTTTGGTACGTCAATTTTTGAGTGATATGAAATGACGAGTGGGTCCGTCATACGCCGCCTGCCCGTCGGTACGGTCAATCAGATTGCTGCTGGGGAAGTCATCGAGCGTCCGGCAAGCGCGGTAAAAGAACTTGTGGAAAATGCCATCGACGCGGGCGCCACGCGCATTGACATACATGTTGCTGGCGGCGGACTCAAGCTGATCGCGGTCAGCGATGATGGCGCTGGCATGACGCCCGACATGCTTGAATTGGCACTGGAGCGTCACGCCACCTCCAAGCTCGAGCCTGACGATGCGGGCGACTACGATCTCTTGAGCATTTCCTCGCTTGGCTTTCGCGGCGAGGCGCTGCCGTCGATCGGTGCGGTAAGCCGCGTGACGCTTACAAGCCGCACGGCAGGTGAGGACGGTGCCTGGTCGGTCAGCGTTTCAGGTGGTGACCGGGGTGGTGCGGCGCCTGCTTCCTTCGGTGGGACGGGCCGCCACGGCACCCGCGTCGAAGTGCGTAACTTGTTTTTTGCCACACCTGCGCGGCTCAAATTCATGAAAAGCGAGCGGGCGGAGACCACTGCCATTGCTGAGCAAGTCAAGCGCCTTGCCATGGTGCGCGCTGATATCGCCTTCTCGCTCACCTCCAACGACCGCAAAGTACTGACTCTCAAGGCCCAAACGGGGGATCTTTTCGACGCGCGCCTCAAACGCCTGGTTGCAATCATGGGGCGCGACTTTGGCAACAACGCGCTGGCAGTCGACGCAAAGCGCGACAGTTATCGGCTCACCGGTTATGCAGCGCTCCCCACCTATCATCGGGGGACGTCAACCCAGCAATATTTGTTTGTCAACGGGCGGCCCGTGCGCGACAAGTTGCTGTTGGGCACGGTGCGCGCGACTTACCAAGATTTTTTGGCCCGAGATCGGCATCCCGTCGTGGCGCTGTTTTTGATTTTGGGTTCCACCCTTGTCGACGTCAATGTGCATCCGACCAAGGCGGAGGTGCGCTTTCGCGATACGGGCCTCGTGCGCGGGCTCATAATCGGTGCACTTCGCCATGCGCTGGCGGACGCCGGTCACCGCGCGGCAACCAGTGTGGCAGGCGCGGCACTCGGTACTATGCGCTCAGCTGCGGGGCAGGGCGTGCCCTATAGCGGTCGTACGTCGCAAGGGTTTCCCGAGGTAGCTGCAAAATTCTATGCACCATCGGACCCCAGTCCTGTGTTGCCCGGTGCCGAGGGCATGAGTGGGCGCGTTCCATCGGCAGCACTCGCCGACTACGCAGATATTCCGCTTGTCGACTATCCCCTAGGTGTTGCTCGCGGCCAAGTTCACGAAACCTACATCGTGGCGCAAACTGCCGATGGTATCGTTATTGTGGATCAACACGCGGCTCACGAGCGGCTGGTCTATGAGCGCATGAAGCAAGCGCTGTCAAAGTCTGGCCTGGAGCGGCAAATTCTCCTTATCCCGGACGTTGTGGAAATGGACGAGTCTGCCGTGGCATGTTTGACGCCGCGGCTTAAAGAATTCGAAGAACTCGGCCTTGTCATGGAGGTCTTTGGTCCGGGCGCCATCGCGGTGCGTGAAGTGCCGGCACTCTTGGGCGATATCGATGTTCAAGGCCTGGTGCGCGATTTGGCCGACGATTTGGCAGAACTCGACGAGGCGCTCACCCTTAAAGAGCGTCTGGAGGACGTGTGCAGCATTATGGCGTGCCACGGCTCGGTCCGCGCTGGCCGGCGCCTCTCGGCCGAAGAAATGAACGCTCTGTTGCGCGAGATGGAAGTGACGCCCCACGCCGGTCAATGCAACCACGGCCGACCCACATACGTTGAACTCAAACTCACCGACATCGAAAAGCTATTTGGCCGGCGGTGAGTTCTCATTATTCTCCGCGGTATCCCGGATCATGAACTTTCCTAACCGAATTGAAAATTCGGAGGAAAGCTATGTCCAGAATGGTGTCTGTGGTTGCTTTATTAAGGTCCGCGCAGGTAGGCGACTTTGCTGTCGCCGTAGGTGCGTACATCGATAAGCTCAAACCGCTGCGCCTCCGGATCATCTTCGCGTGCGCTCAACTCGAATATGATGGTGGCCTTGGCCGCGAGCCAGCCGCCGGTGCGTGCGGCAGCGAGCGCCTTGGGGCCAAGCCCTTTCTCATAAGGCGGATCTAAAAAGATGATATTGAAGGGTAGTCCTGCGTTGGCGGGGAGATCGCCTAACTTGATTGCGTTGCGGCGGAACACGCGGGTGCGCCCCGTGAGGGCGAGTGCCTCGATGTTGCCTCGGAGGGCGCCGCGGGCTTGCACCGCGTTATCCACGAACAAGGCATAGGCCGCCCCCCGCGATAATGCTTCGAGACCGAGCGCACCCGTACCGGCGAAAAGATCAAGCACGCGCGCATTGTCGATGCCGCGTGGCAGTGCGCTGCCGTGCGCCAGCATGTTGAAAATCGCTTCGCGCACCCGATCCGTTGTGGGCCGCACGGCCACGCCGCTGGGCGCGATGATGTTTCGTCCCTTAAGGGCGCCGCCGACGATCCGCACCTGACTTGTCTCTTTGATTTGGTTTCCCGCCTGCGTTTTTGCGCGCCGAGTGGTTTGACTTCTGGCTTGTTGATGACCCCCTCGAGTGGTCGAACTGCTCGTTCATCACTTTTTGGCTCACTTCTTCGACCGCGCCGAGGCCGAGCTTACCCAAATGAAAGGGCCCATAGGAGATGCGGATTAGCCGGTTGACCCTGAGTCCGCTGGCTTCAAGCGCGCGGCGTACCTCGCGATTTTTTCCTTCGCACAGGCTCACCGCAATCCAGACATTACTTCGCCCTTTGTGCTCGAGCTTGGCGTCAATGGGGCCAAAGCGCATGCGCTCAACAGTTATCCCGTTCGCGAGCGTGTCCAATTCCTCCTGGGTGATGGAGCCGAAGGCGCGTACGCGATAGCGGCGCACCCATCCGGTCGATGGCAACTCAAACATACGCGCCAGCCCGCCGTCATTGGTGAGCAGCAACAACCCTTCGGAATTGATATCCAGGCGGCCGATAGATACCACACGCGGCATGTCATCCGGCAAATGATCGAACACGGTCGGCCGGCCTTGCGGGTCCCGGTGCGTTGTCATCAGTCCTGGAGGCTTGTGGTAGCGCCATAGACGCGCCGGTTCGGCCGCCGGGATCACTTTTCCATCAACACAGATTTTGGCTTGAGGTACAACGTTGATGGCCGGGCTCATCAGCGTCGTGCCGTCAACCGAAATGCGCCCTGCCTCGATCCAGCGCTCGGCTTCGCGGCGGGAACACACGCCCGCCCGCGCTAAAACTTTGGCGATCCGTTCTCCTTGGTTCTGTGATTTGATCTCCGCCATGCTCCGTGTGTATCAGGATCGCGGCCCGCTTGACAGGCTTTCGCCGCCCTTTCAAGGTACCTCGCCATGGTCACGGAAGAAGAAATATTCATGAGCCGTGCGTTGGACCAAGCGCACGCCGCAGGCCGTCGCGGCGAAGTGCCAATCGGCGCGCTCGTCGTTCAGGCCGACACGGGCGAAATCTTGGCCGAAGCTGGCAATTCACCCATTGCCCAACACGACCCGACGGCCCACGCGGAGATTTTGGCCTTGCGCGCGGCGTGTCGGCACGTGGCCAACTACCGGCTGAACCAGTGCCACCTCTATGTGACCCTTGAGCCTTGCGCCATGTGCGCGACGGCGATTTCGTTTGCGCGGATCGCGCGCCTCATCTTTGGTGCGGAAGACGAAAAAGGCGGTGCAGTTGTTCACGGGCCCCGGCTTTTCGACCAAGTGACCTGCCATTATCGGCCGGACGTGCTCGGTGGGATTATGGCCGAGCCAGCCGGTCAATTATTGAAAGACTTCTTTGCTGCGCGCCGCGCGTGAGCCATCAGACGAGCAGACCCGCTCACGGAGACCGATATGGACTTTGATCATTCGCCTAAAGTTTCAGGTTGGGTCGCGTGCCTCGATTGCGAAAGTACAAATCGGTTACCTAGCATCGCCAGTTTGCAAATTCGTTATAAGAATGGCGGGAACACTCAACAAGTGGAGACCAACTCATGAAACTTTATAACGCCGACCTATCACCTTACTGCGCCCGCGTTCGGATTCAGCTCAAGGCCAAGAACCTGGATGCGGAAATAGCCGATGCGACAAAATTTGAAAAGTTTACCGATTTCAATCCTATCGGCAAAATTCCGGCAATGGATGTGGACGGAGAAACTCTGCCCGAGTCTCAGGTAATTTGCGACTATTTAGAAGAAACCCATCCCGAGCCGAGTTTGGTGCCTGACACGCCGCTCGCCTTTGCTCGCATGAGCCTGCTGTCGCGGATCGGCGATCTTTATGTCATTACCGGTCTCGGGGCCTTGTATGGTCAAATGGATCCAACCAAGCGAGATCAAGCGGTGGTCGACAAGAACATGGCAGAGTTGAATAAGGGGCTGGGTTTTCTGGAGCAATATTTAAGCGGGGGTACCTATGCAGTGGGCGACAAGCTGACGCTCGCCGACTGCACGCTTATGCCGTTCTTGTTCTTTGTGCCCAAGGTTGTGCCCATGTTCGGAAACCCCGAACCCTTCAAGGACTACCCCAAAGTCAGAAAGTATTTTGAGGAGATCATCACTATTCCGCCCGTTTCCGAGATCAATGCGGAAATGGAAGAGGGCTTGAAACAGATGATGGCAGCCCGTGCAGCCAAATAGGATGCGCAACTCGCACCAGATCTGCCCGTTCGCTCAGGCGTCGTTCCGTTCACGCTCGATGGCCCGCCAACCGATGTCCCGGCGGCAAAAGCCTTGGGGCCAGTCGATTAAGTCGACGGCTTGATAAGCGCGCCCGACCGCTTCGGCGACGCTGGGCCCCAGGGCGGTGACGTTTAGCACGCGCCCGCCCGCGGCTTTGAGAGTGCCGTCTTCGACTTTCGTGCCCGCATGAAAGATCTGGCAATCGGTCTTCTTGGCAGCTCGGTCAACATTGCCGATCACGCTGCCCTTTTCATAAGCGCTGGGATAACCGTTTGCCGCCATCACCACGGTTGCCGCCGCATCGCCGTGCCATTGGACATCCATATTGGCCAAAACACCGTCATTGACGGCGAGCAGAAGGGGAAGGATGTCGGACATGAGTCGTACCATCAACACTTGGCATTCCGGATCGCCAAAGCGGACATTGTATTCGATCAGCTGGGGGCCGGTCTTGGTGATCATGAGACCGGCATAAAGCACGCCTTTGTAAGGGGTTCCGCGTGATGCGAGCGCATCCACTGTCGGGCGAATAAACCGTGTCATGACGGTCTCGCACATGTCGTCCGTCATGATCGGTGCTGGCGAGTAGGCGCCCATACCGCCTGTATTGGGACCGGTGTCGCCGTCGCCGACGCGCTTGTGGTCTTGTGCGGTCGCCAAGGGCAGGACGGTTTCGCCGTCGGTGAGCGCAAAGAAACTTGCTTCCTCGCCTTCGAGAAATTCTTCAATCACGAGGGAATTGCCCGCTTCACCAAAGGCACCGTCTAAGATGTCAGTCACCGCCTGATCGGCTTGCAACAGGTTCTCCGCGATGATGACCCCTTTGCCGGCAGCCAGGCCGTCGGCTTTGATTACGTAAGGAGGCGATAGTGTCCTCAAATAAGCCGACGCGGCAGGAGCCGCGTCAAATCGCTCATAAGCGCCGGTTGGAATATTGAACTCTTTGCACAGGTCTTTTGTGAATCCTTTGGAGGCTTCAAGCTGGGCTGCGGCCGCGCTCGGTCCGAAACATTTGATGCCTTCGGCCAGGAGATGATCGGCCAGTCCCGCCACCAGAGGCGATTCGGGTCCGATGACGACAAAGTCTATGTGGTTTGCGCGGCAGGCGCTCACAATGCCGTTGAAGTCGAGGGCATCGAGCGGTAAGCAAGTCGCCAACGAACTCATGCCGCCGTTGCCGGGTGCGCAATAGAGCCGCTCCACTACCGGGCTAGCGGCAATGGTCCACGCCAAAGAATGTTCGCGCCCGCCTGAGCCGATCACCAGGACATTCACGTTGAGCTGCGCCTCCTGTGCTTTTGCCCGTGCTTTTGCCATGAGCGGTGACCCTTGTATCATGGGGCCTAATGTGCTCAAAGCGGCGAGCGTGGTCACTTTCTATGGCAACAACAGAACCACTTGCGCAGGCGCCTCTTGCCAACGTCAAGGAATACAGCGTCAGCGAGCTGTCGTTCGCGCTTAAGCGCACGATTGAAGATGCCTATGGTCATGTGAGGGTGCGCGGTGAAATTGGCCGGGTCAGCCGGCCGGGTTCAGGGCATATCTATCTCGATCTGAAAGACGAAAAATCCGTGTTGTCGGCGGTCGTCTGGCGGGGAACGGTCGGGCGGCTCAAAATCGCCCCCGAGCAGGGCCTCGAAGTGGTGTGCAGTGGCAGGCTCACGACATTTCCAGGCCAGTCGCGCTATCAAATCATAATCGAGCATGTGGAGCCCGCTGGTATCGGTGCGCTCATGGCGCTCTTGGAAGAACGGCGCAAGAAATTGGCCGCCGAGGGTCTGTTCGACGATGCGCACAAGCAGGAGCTTCAGTTTTTGCCCGAGATCATCGGTGTTGTCACGTCGCCTACCGGCGCCGTCATAAGCGATATTTTGCATCGCCTTAACGATCGGTTTCCGCGGCATATCATACTCTGGCCGGTCTCGGTTCAAGGGGAGCGTGCGGCGGAAGAAATTGCTACTGCGATTAAAGGCTTTAACAAGCTGAAGCCGGGGGGTCCAGTGCCGCGCCCCGATCTCTTGATTGTGGCACGGGGCGGCGGCTCGATTGAGGATTTGTGGGCGTTTAACGAAGAAGCGGTAGTGCGCGCCGCGTTTGCGAGCAAGATTCCCTTGATCTCCGCGGTTGGGCACGAGACGGATACAACGCTCATTGACTATGCGTCAGACAAGCGCGCATCTACGCCGACGGCAGCTGCCGAAATTGCTGTACCAGTACGCGCCGAGTTGATCTCCTTGGTTCGCAATCTTGAAGCGCGCGTCGGGCGTGCACAGGCTCGAATGTTGCGCGAACGAAGCGGTGAACTCGACCGCGCGGCGCGCGGCTTGCCGCGCCTTGACGCCCTGTTGGGATTGCCAAACCAGCGACTCGACAATGTAGCGTCACGGTTGGGTGGTTCTTTGAAGCTCTATGTGCAGACACGCGTCGCGGAACTCGCAACCGTCGGCACCATGAGTTCACGGCCGACAAGGGCTTTGGTTGAGCGGGGACAGGCGCGGATAAATGAAGTGGGTCAAAGTTTAACGCAGGCGATGAAACACCATGCGGAAGAACTCGGCAGTCACCTCGAAATGGAGTCAAAGCTTTTGGAATCTTTTTCTTACGCCGGTGTGCTGGAGCGCGGCTTTGTTCTGGTCAAGACGGCTGAAGGTGATCTTGTTCGCAGGGCTAGGCAAGCCAAACCGGAAACGTCCGTCGAACTCACCTTTGCAGATGGCACGCGCCGCGCTCAGGTTTTGGGGAAAACGGCAACGGGACAAGCGCGCCAAAAAACGGTCAAGAAAAAGCCCAAAGTCCGTGGTAGAAAAGATGATGCAGAGCCTCAAGGAAGGCTTTTTTAAGAGGCCGTGGTATAAGAAAGAAGGGATGCACTTGAGCGAGCCGTTAACACATGAACCGAATTGAACGCGATTTCAGCGCTCAGGGCGAAGCGAAACTCAAATATCTGCCCGGCGAGTACAAAGTGACCTCGCCGGGAACATTTGTCGTCTGCGCCGTCACGGGTAAGAGGATTTTGTTGGAAAACTTGCGTTATTGGAGCGTTGAGCGCCAGGAGGCCTATTCATCTTCGGAAGTTTCCTTGAGTCGTGAGCAGGGCAAAGAGTAGCGGGTTAGGAAAAGTGTATAAAGTAAGCGTGCGCAATCGCGACGCCATCCTTTTGATCGGAGGGCTTTTGTGTTTTTCGAGCCCATCGCCCGGATCAGATGAGCGGTTTTCCCTCAATGGAAATTTTATTCAAGGCGGTATGGTGGTAGGCCATGTCGTGCCCGGAGCGAAACTGAAACTGGACGGCCGTACCGTCATGGTGGCCGCAGGCGGAGAGTTCGTATTCGGCTTTGATCGCGATTACGGACCTCAAGCTGTTTTAACGGTGAGTTATGCAGACGGAAGTATTGAAACGCGCGACTTTGATGTAGCGCAGCGTGAGTACGATGTTCAGCGCATCGATGGTCTGCCACCGTCCAAAGTGACGCCGCAGACGCAAGAGCAGATCGATCATATATTGCGAGACCAGGCTCTAAAGCGCGAAGCGCGTAAATTGCCCGTAAAGGGTATTTGGTTCAAGCAAGTATTTGATTGGCCGGTCACAGGGATTGTGACGGGGGTCTACGGCTCACAACGAATCCTCAATGGAGAGTTGCGGCGCCCACACTACGGTATCGATATTGCCGTACCGACGGGTACAGACGTTGTCGCGCCCGCGGGCGGTGTCGTTATATTAGCCCAGCCCGATATGTATTTTGAGGGCGGTCTCATCTTTCTTGATCACGGGCACGGGTTTACCAGCGGCTTTTTGCACATGGATCGGATTGATGTGGTCGTGGGCGATATGGTCGAAAAGGGTCAAGTGATTGGAACTGTCGGCGCCACGGGCCGCGTGACGGGGTCGCATCTCGATTGGCGTATCAACTGGTCGGGCCAACAAATTGATCCGGAATTGCTGGCGGGTCCTATGCCTCAGTCACAGGTGGAATCTCTGCAGCAAGGAGGCTAGGCGTTGCCGGCCTGGGCCAACGGTTGTGGACCCACAGCCATTGCGACGGCGCCTCTCGAATTCGTTCTTCAAGCCAGGAATTCATCGCGCGGGTAAGCGAAGCGACATCGGCATCCCGATCCCGCGTCGGCGCAATCTCGAGAGGGGGGTAAACCGTGATCTCAAACTCCGGCCCGTCGACGCGCGTTATGCCGACGGGAACAACCGGGCAGTCGAAAGTTAGGGCTAAACGCGCGGCGCCGTCCGACGTCATAGCTTCGTGCCCAAGAAACGGTAACGAGATGCCCTCATTCATTTTTTGATCGACCAGCATGGCAATGTGCTGACGCTCTCGCAGTACGTGCAGCAATTGCTTTGCCCCATCCTTTCCTTTAGGCGCTTGAGACGGAAATATATTTGTCTTGCGTTTCTCAATAATCCACTTGTCGACAATGGGATTGTTGGCAGCGCGATAGACTTCCGTGCCGCCGAGACCGTAACCGCTTATCACAAGAGGCAAGACTTCCCAATTTGCAAAGTGACCTGATATAAAGATGGCGCCTTTACTGTTTGATTTGATCCACGCCAAAACGTCTTGGCCTTTGGTCGTAATGTGACCCGATCCGTTGAAGGCGTCGTATTTGTCGAGGTGAGCGAATTCGGTAAAAGTCCGACCAATATTCTCCCACATGTTGGTGACGATGAGATTTATATCGTGGTCACTCATGTCGGGAAAGCACATGGAGAGATTGCGACGGGCATTACGCGTTACGCCAATCCACGGTCCCACAGCGCGAGTGACTTTGCCGCCAATCCAAGACGCACCGTACAATCCAAGCGGGCGCAAGATGCCCATTAAAAGAAGAAAGCCGGCAGCTTCTGCGGCGTGACGTAATTTCTTGATTGGCGATCTTTTGGTCACATGTCTTCGCCTATACTTACGTTACTTAACAGTTTGGTGTTGGTTGCTTGCCGGCGACATCGCCAGTACTTTTGCGATCAAATTGTCCAAGTCTCGTGGACTATCGAAATATACTTGCAGAGGCAAGACTTCGATACGCAATCTTTGAGCTGGTGTAAGCCGGTAGGTGTCTTTTTCAGTTGTTACAAGTACGGCCTTGCGTTGTTCCGACCACCGGACCAAGGCATTGAATTCGTCCTCTGAGTAGTTGTGGTGATCGGCGTAAGTCTGTGTGCCTACAATTTGGTAATTCTGGTCACGAACGGCGGCAAAAAACTTTTCAGGCTGTTCGATTCCTGCAAATGCAATGGCGTGTCGATTATCACCTTGATTGTTGGCCGGGCAGCCGAGCCGGATGTTGATTACGGGAAGATCACCGAACAGATTATTCGAAAAGGACTGCGACACGGAGCCTTCTTTGCGCGCTACGATGATTTGATCTGCGCGCTCCAAACCGGTCGCTGCTTGTTCACGCAATGGGCCTGCGGGGATGACGTGGCCATTACCGAACGCCAATTCTCCGTCGACAACCAGAATTGAAAAATCCTTTTTGAGGTTTGGATTTTGATAGCCGTCGTCCATGACGATGATGTTGGCGCCTAACCTGCACGCCAACGCTGCGCCATCTACTCTGTTCCGAGACACGATCGTCGGTGCATGGGCCGCCAACATCAATGCCTCGTCGCCGACATCGCGGCAGTTATGCTGATCCTCATTGACAAGCAATGGCCCGTCTTCATGTCCGCCATAGCCACGCGTCAGGAAGAAAGGCAACTGGCCTCTTTCTTTGAGCGCTTGGCCTAGTGTGATCGCGATCGGTGTTTTGCCGGTGCCTCCGGCCGTCAAATTGCCGACACAGATTACAGGCGCCTCAGCCTTTTGCACGGCGATATATTTTTGCCGTGCTTGTCCAACCAGATCGTAGACCGAGGCTAACGGCATCAAAAGTCGCGTTGCGATAGCTGTCCACAAAGATGCCGTGGAGGGATCTTTTTGCGGGTACCAAAAATTAGGTGAGCGCATCGGTTCCTACAAGCTGTTAAGCAAACCGAACGTCATCGAGCTCAACAAGGAGCGGGTGAAGTTCGCCAAGAGTTCGATTTAGCACACCGTCCGCATCGGCGACAATCTGTCGTGCCCGTACGATTTGGTCCTCTCTTTTGTTTGAGTCTTTTACTAGTGTCGATACTGCTTTGGCGAGTTCGTCTGCGGTTTCAACTTTCACAGTTGCGTCATGCTGAATCATGTCTTCATAAATCTGTGTAAAGTTTTGGACGTGTGGCCCATGGAGGATAGCGCTATTCAAGCGCGCCGGTTCCAAGGGATTTTGACCGCCGTGTTTCACGAGCGAACCACCGACAAAGGTCACGGGGTTCGCTCTGTAAAACAGGCCAAGCTCTCCGAGCGTATCGGCGACATAAATTTCTGTCTCCGGGGTGATGGGTTCGCTGCGGGAGCGTAGGGCGACGATATGTTTACTGTTTGATAATTCTTGTGCGACGCTTTGTCCCAGCTCAGGGTGCCGTGGGACAATGGTTGTAAGAAGGTCGGGCCATTGGTCTTTCAAGAGATCGTGGGCAAGAGCAACGATCTCTTCTTCTCCCGGATGAGTGCTGGCGGCGAGCCAAGCATGACGCTGAGCCATTGCGCGCTCAAGCACAGATAATTCTTCCGCCGCCGCCGCGAGAGGAGACGCTGCAAATTTGAGGTTACCCGTCGCGACCACGCGTTCAGCCCCTAAAGCGCTCAGCCTGTCAACGGTGATTTCATCTTGTGCTAAGCAGATATCGAAACAGTCGAGTAGTGAATGGATCGCGCGAGGGGCACGCCCCCAACGGCGGAAGGATCCATCTGACATACGCGCGTTGATGAGCGCCATGGGTATGTCGCGGCCTCGTGTTTGGCTAAGCAAATTGGGCCAGAGTTCAGATTCTATCCACAAGGCGAGGTCGGGCGCCCAATGGCTCAAGAATTGGCTCACATAGTCGGGATGGTCGACCGGTACAAATTGATGTACGGCACGCGGTGGAAGGTGGTCGGCCATCAATTTAGCCGACGTTAGAGTTCCGGTCGTTACAAGAACGTTCGCAGTTTTATGTTGAGCCAACAGTCTGTCGATTAAAGCAAGAAGCGCCAAGGATTCGCCAACGCTTGCGGCATGACACCAAATAAGCACGCCCGGCGGCCGATCTCGGCTCGGAATACCTTTGCGTTCGTTGATACGCGCGCCATCTTCTTTTGCTCGTGCTAAGCGACGGGCGAGTAAATGATCGATCAATGGTTTTCCAAACCGCGTGGCACAGCGGTAAAGCTGCAGGCTCAGCGGCTCAATGCCGCTCCTGTTTCGGGCATTTGTAGCGGTCATGAGGGCGTTGGCGTTGTTGGTAAGGGGGCTGGTTCAATCGTGGGCTGGCCGACGCGTTCATCGGCTTCACGGGTCATGTCGTTAAGCTGCCTTTCGATCTGGAGGCGAACGCGCTCGTGTGTTTCATCGTCAATGTCTCTGGCAACGGAAATCGGATTTCCCCAAATGAACACGCCGCGATTAAAGGGCAGGGGAAAAACAAACCGATCCCACGTGTTGGCGACGATCCGTCTACGAATCGAAAAGGTAATTGGATAGATCGGCACGCCGGTTAACCTCGCTAAAGCGATGGTGCCTTCGCCGGCGCGCATCCTTGGGCCCCGAGGGCCGTCGGGCGTGATAAAGATCCGGCCGCCGGATCTCAGCGCCTTGATCATGCTGCGGGTGGCGCTCACGCTTTTTTTGTTTTTTTTCTTTGCCGTTGGCGCGGCAGATCCCCTAATTGTCTTAAATCCGAAAGCGGTCATGATGCGTGCGCTCAAGTCGCCATCCCGGTGCTGCGATACGAGGACATACACCGTCTCGGGAAACGCAAAAGAGCCATAGAGCATGCCGACGCGGCCGTGCCAGGCGACGGCAATCGCCGGGGCATTGTCTCGGATAATTTTTTCGCGAACTTCCGTGTTGAGGACCTCCCATTTGGTCGTCGCCAGGACAAAGCGGATGTATTTGACGACCAGCCAACCCAGTGTGGACTGAGCAATTTGGCTATCCAAGAGTCGCTTGCCCAGTTTCATGACTGACGCGCCTATTCTCCGGCAGCTTTCTTGGGACGCGCTGAGCTGGCGTCCCCGTTTTTTGAGGGCTTAAGTTGGGTTTGATAAAGGGTGGCATAAAGCCCCTGATGCGCCAAGAGGTCGGCATGCACGCCCTGCTCTACGACCTTGCCCCTATTAAGAACGAATATCATATCTGCATCGATGATTGTGGAAAGGCGATGCGCGATGACGAGTGTCGTTCGTCCTTTCATAAGGCATTGGAGGGCTGCTTGAACGTGCCGTTCCGACTCGTTGTCGAGTGCCGAAGTGGCCTCGTCCAGTAAAAGAATGGGGGTGTCGGCCAGCATGGCGCGGGCGATGGCGAGGCGTTGGCGTTGACCACCCGATAGTTTAATGCCGGATTCGCCGACCACCGTATCATATTGATGGGGCAATTCAGAGATGAATTGGTGCGCCATTGCGGCCTTTGCAGCGGCTTCGATTTGCTCTTGATTCGCTGAAGGTCGGCTATAGGTGATATTGCCGCGGACCGTATCGTCGAATAGAAACGGTTCTTGTGTCACGATGGCCATAATGTTGCGCAAGCTCGCGAGTGTTACGTCGCGCACATCTTGGTCGTCAATCAAAACACGACCGGCCTTTGTATCGTAAAATCTTGGAATCAAATTGAAGATCGTGGTTTTGCCGGCGCCGCTTGGACCTACCAAAGCGATGGTTTTGCTGGCCGGGACCTCGATACTCACGTCCGTTAGTGCAGGCGTGCCATCGATGTAATCAAAACAAACATTTTCCAATCGAATTGCACCGTTGCGAAGCTCCAGAGTCTTTGCCGTCTCCGGATCCCTGATTTTTGGTGTGATGTCAATGATGCCCAACACCCGATTGGCTGCTGTAATGCCTTCCGTGACCACCACATTGAGTTGAGAGAGCGCACGGGCCGGCTGATAAGACAGCAACATGGCGCCGAGAAATGACATGAAGTCGCCGATGGTCATCTCATTGTTCATGCCCTTGCGCCCGCCATAGGCCATAATCCCTGCGACGCCGAACGCGGTGAAGGCGCCTGTGATCGGTGCAGCGCGGATCCGTGCTTTGGCACCCGCCATGAGTTGGTCGAGACGTTCGTTAATCGTCCTTGTTGCCCGCGCGGTCTCTTGTTCCTCCTGTCCGTAGGCTTTTACTGTACGCGCGCCACGCAAAGTTTCCGAAACAAGCCGTGACAGTTCGTCCGTCTTATCCATACCCTTGATCGTTGCCTTACGCATGCGTTTCTTGAGTTGACGCGTTACAACGAGCAGGATGGGAAATACCAACAAGGCAATCAGCGCAAGCGTTGCATCCTGATAAATCATAACACCAACCAAAAAGAGCAACGTCGTACTGTTTCGTCCGATGCCCGTAATGCCCGTTGAAATAGCGCCGTTCACAAGCGTGGTGTCGTATAGAAAATTTGAAATGAAAGTGCCTGAATGAATCGTGTTAAGACGTGCTTGATCAGCGTGGATCATGTGGCAAAAGAGATCTGTCTGTAGGTCTGCAACAATTCTTTGGCCCGTAAATGTAAGAATTTTTGCTTGAAGGTATTCGGCGGTAGATTGCACCAGCATGATTACGACGATCGCGATCGGTAGGATGGTTAGCATGGCGCGATTCTTTCTTTGAAAGATTTCTTCCACGGCCGGATCGATGATCCATGCTAAGGCACCCGTCGCAGCCGACAAAATGATCATAAACAAAACGGCCAGCGTAATACTTGCCGCATGAGGCCTAACGTAGTTTCTCAGTATTCGGAGGACCGTCTGTCTGTCTTCCGCTGAAATCTTTGGCCGCTTGTCGCGCTTGGTCACGTGTCGTGGTTCCAAATCAGTCTACTCAGACACTATCACTCTTTGCCGTCTTGTTCATCGAGTTCAGGATCCAGGAGCCGGTGGAGATGAACGATGAAGTAACGCATGTGCATTGTCGACGGTGCATTGGGTCGCCGCCTTCCAGGCATCGAGAGCGAGGCCGACCTCCGTGACGGGATCTCCTTTTGCCTTATCCCACGATTCAAATTTTGTTTCGATAAGGCCGCGTGCAATGGTGCCTGCGCGCTTAATTGCAGTCAAAAGAAGCTCATGATCATTGGTAATTAACTTGTCAATATTTTGGGGATTAAGCACCCGCTACCGTCATCCCTTCTACTCGAATTGTCGGAGCATTTGTGCCATATCGAAATTTGAGATCGTTTGCCGGTGTCAGGTTCCTAAACATGTCGATGAGATTGCCTGCAATCGTGATTTCGTTTACCGGGTGGGCGAGCTCTCCGTTTTCGATCCAGATGCCGGAGACCCCGACGCTGTAATCTCCCGTCGTCGAGTTGATCGATGGACCAAACATCGAATTCACAAACAATCCTTGTTTGATGTCATTTATCAAGTCTTTAGGGCTTAGATTGCCAGGCTTCATGTAGAGGTTGGTCCAGCTTGGCGAAGGGGGGCCGCCTGTGCCGCGTCCTGCGTGTCCCGTCGTCTGAAGGCCCAGCTGCCGCGCTGAGGCTGTATCCAACAACCAGGTTGTCAGTCGTCCCTGTTCAATCAAATTTAATGCTTTATTCCGAACGCCTTCGCCGTCAAACGGCTTTGAGGATAATCCCCGGTGCCGATGGGGGTCGTCGACAATCCATATATAGTCGGCGAACAATTGTTCGCCCATTTTGTCCTTGAGGAACGTTGTCTTGCGCGCAACCCCCGTCCCCAATATGGCGCGGGCAAAATGACCAACCAGTGAACTTGCAAGACGGTCTTCGTAGACGACGGGAACGGCTTGGCTCTTGACCTTTCGCGGTCCCAAAGCTTTGAGCGCACGCTCTGCGGCTGTCTTGCCGACTTCGGCCGGTGATTGCATGTCACTCCGGTGGCAGGTGGAATGGGACTCATGGCCCACCTGCATGTCCAGTCCTTTGCCGGCTAGCACGGCGCAGCTCACGGAAAAGCCCGTGTCGGAAAAGCTGCCGGCAAAGCCCTCGCTGGTGGCGAGCGCGACACTATCTCGCCCCCAGCTGGCAGAGGCGCCTTCGGAATTTGTAATGCCGGTTTCGCCAAGCGCAGCCTCTTCCGCTTCCAATGAGAGCTTTGCCAGGTCTTCGGTCGTGACCTCCGTATTATCGATCAGATCAAGATCGGGAAACTCGGTCGCCAACAGTTCGGCGGGTGCCAACCCGCAATAGGGGTCTTCAGGTGCGGCCTTTGCCATGGCGACCGCGCGCTCCACCAGCAAGGTGAGCGCCGCTTTCGAAGTATCGGTTGTCGACACGGACGCTTGTTGTTTTCCGATGAAGACACGCAGTCCCAAATCTTGCGATTCTGATCGCTCCACATCTTCGAGTTTGCCCAAGCGATGTGACGTCTCGAGCGAGTTGCTTTCAAAGACCACAGCATCGGCGGCTTCCGCCCCCGCCTGCAAGGCCGATTGGACGAGATCCTGCGTAAGCTGTTTTTTACCGCCGTTCAATTGACGTGATGCCATAGACCGCCTTTCCAGCCGATAGTGCGGGGCTACTTATACCTTGGCTGCGGCCAATGGGAAATGTTGAGATGACCGACGGGCTGTCACCAAATGTCTTTGCCGGATCCCGGTAAACCAAGGCTCGGCCATTTTTCGTTTACGGTTTTTATGATGTCTTCGCTCATACGAATTTTAGTGCCCCACGTACGTGCAGTCTCGGGCGGCCATTTACTTGTCGCGTCGAGCCCGATCTTGCTGCCGAGCCCAGGCTTGGGAGACGCAAAATCAAGATAGTCGATGGGCGTATTCTCAATGAGTGTTATATCACGGCTTGGATCCATCCGGGTACTGATCGCCCACATGACATCTTTCCAATTTCGCGTATCGATATCATCGTCGACCACGATGACCCATTTGGTGTACATGAATTGTCTCAAAAAAGACCAAAGGCCCATCATTACCCGTTTGGCGTGTCCGGGATACGCTTTCTTGATGCTGACAACGGCAATGCGATAGGAACAGGCTTCCGGCGGCAACCAACAATCCTGAATTTCGGGATATTGCTGTTGCAAGAGCGGAATGAAGACTTCGTTCAGCGCTTCGCCCAGAACGCTGGGCTCGTCTGGCGGCCGACCGGTAAATGTCGAGAGATACAACGGCTCACTGCGCATGGTGATGGCCTTCACCGTAAAGACCGGAAATGTCTCGATAGAATTGTAATAGCCCGTATGGTCGCCATAAGGTCCTTCGTTTTGCTGATCGGTCAGCGATACTTCTCCTTCCAACACGATCTCGGCCTCCGCCGGAACTTTCAACGGGACGGTTTGGCAAGGAACCAGTTCGACTTGCTTGCCGCGCAATAGGCCGGCGAACTGATATTCCGATAGCGTGTCCGGTACGGGCGTGACCGCCGCAATGAGCGTGCCCGGGTCGGCGCCGATGACGATGGCCGCGGGAAAGGGTTCAGCTTTGGTTGTGCTCCATCGATTGTACTGTTGGGCGCCGCCGCGGTGATGCAGCCATCTCATGAGGGTCGTCGTCCGCCCAGTGACTTGCATGCGATAGATACCAAGATTGTAGCTATCCTCCGCCCCTTCCGTGGGGCCTTTGGTAACGACGATAGGCCACGTAATGAGCGGGGCGGGCTCGTCCGGCCAACAGGTCTGGATAGGCAAGCTCGATAAGTCGATATCACTTCCCTTGAGAACGACTTCTTGGCATGGTGCCGTCCCCATTCGGCCTATGGTTTTTGGTTTCATCGAGACCACGGATTTGATCAGGGGAAGCATGTCAAACGCATCTTTGAGTCCGGCAGGCGGCTCCGGTTGGCGCAAGAACGCCAAAGTTTCTCCCACTTCGCGCAATTCCATGCCCTCGGTGCGCGCCAAGCCGCCGAACGTAATGGCCTGGGCCACGCGCCTCACAGTTCCAAACAGGTTTACAACAACTGGTATATCCGTATACTGACCATTTGCCAGTTGAGGGTTTTCAAAAATGACACAGGGGCCTTCTTCAGCTAAAAGGCGCGTTTGGATTTCAGTTATTTCAAATACGGTCGAAACCGGCTTGGCCACGCGCACCAGATCGCCGGTGGCCTCCAAGCGTTCCAAGAATTCACGGAGAGACTTATAAGACATGGATTTCAACTTAGCGTATTGGTTTGGTTGGTCAAGGAAGCAAGTCTGGCGAAGGGTGGAACACTTCGTAACACTACGTGCAAAAGTACCAAACACCAGTATTTCGCATGTCGGTGTCTTCGAGTTTGCGGCTTGTTTTTACCGCATAGGCGATCAGTTTTTGCAAATTTTCTTTGGGCAGGTAATTGCGTCCCGGATCACCTATGAGAACGGTCGCGCCGCGCGCCGCTAGCCTGCCCAGCCATGTCGTGACACGGGTCGCCAGAGGCTTTTCATAGCAAATATCGCCCTCGAGAACGACGTCCCAGGCATTCATCTCGTCCATGAAATCCTTCGACGTCACGATGAAGGTGACGTTGTTGGCACGCGCATTCAGCTCGCACGCGGCAGCGGCGAACACGTCGATGTCGGCAGCCGTAACAGCCTGGGCGCCGGCCATTACGGCTGCGATGGCAACCAGGCCTGAACCGGACGCAAAGTCGAGTACGGTCTTGCCGGTGACGGTTTCAGGATGATCCAAAATATAGCGCGCTAGCGCCTGCCCACCAGCCCAAGCGAATGCCCAATAGGGCGGAGGCAATCCGCCTTCACTGAGTTCCCGTTCCGTCCATTGCCAAATGGGAACGAGTTCATCGGCAACATGAAGCGAAATTTTCGGAACAAGCGGAACCGCACGTAGACTTGTGTGCTGATTTACAAATGTGGTGCAGTCCGTCGCGTCTACTTTAGTTGCTCTGATTTTCCAAACCTCCAATCTATTAGAACTGCCCGAGAGTAATGGCGGCAAACAAGAGCATACCAAACGTTCGGTTGGAGCGAAATACGTGGAGGCACGAATCCGGATCATCGATCACAACCGTGCGAATTTGCCAGACAAGCTGTCCACCAGCCAAGGACAGTCCAACATAGAATGGCCAAGATAGATCCAACAACAGGGCAGCTGACCCAAAAAAAGCAAACGCGCTTGAATAGAAGACCCAAAGCCACGTCTTGGTTGAGTCACCAAATATAAGTGCCGTTGATTTGACGCCGACTAAGGCGTCATCATCCTTGTCTTGATGGGCGTAGATCGTGTCGTAACCGATGGTCCAGGCAACCCCGCCGCAATAAAGTAAAACGGGTGCCATCGAGAGCTCACCTACGGCTGCGGTCCAGCCCATTAGCGCGCCCCAATTGAAAACAATGCCCAAAAATACTTGAGGCCAATAGGTGAGGCGTTTCATAAATGGGTAAATGGCGACAAGGGCCAAGGATAGAATGCCGAGCCAGATTGTTAGTTTATTGAGTGATATGAGAACAGCCAGCCCGACAAGGCTTTGCGCCACCAAGAATATCCAAGCCTGTGTCACGCTTACTTGTCCGCTTGGAATGGGTCGCGCCGCCGTTCTTGTTACTTTGGCATCGATGTCGCGGTCGACAATGTCGTTGAACGTGCAGCCTGCGCCGCGCATGACAAAGGTACCAATGGCAAAGAGAACGAGAAGCCGAAGATCGGGCAACGCCGTGTTCTGAAACGGTGATGCAAGCGCAATTCCCCACCAGCACGGCCATAAGAGCAGCCATATTCCAATGGGCCGGTCGGCGCGTGCAAGCCGTAAATAGGACCGCCAACTTGTTGGCGCGTAACGGTCGACCCAATTTTGTGCGCTAGCATCGGCGATCCTGCTTTCGGGTGACGGCGTCATGAGCCTACGCTTCGGCTCTCACGATGCTTCGGACTTTGCGATTTGTGAAAAAGATCAATAGCAGAAAACATGAGTGTGGCAGTGGTGCAAAACAGAGAATTCAGGTAATTCATATGATGCTACAAAGTGTAAAGTATTCACGGCAAGTATATTCGATACCGAGTGATGACCAATACTAAATGACGAACGCGCGCCAGACCACATCCGCTGAGAAGATCCGGCTATTTGTCGAAACACCCCTCACGGGGAATTCTCCGATTCACGCAAACGCTGCGCAGAGCCATTATTTAAACCACGTGATGCGCTTGAAAGTTGGGGATAAAGTTGAGCTGTTCAACGGTCACGACGGTGCCTGGTGGGCAACGATCAATCAAATCGGTAAAAAGAACTGTCAGCTCTTGCCCGTCAGAAAAGTGAGCGATCAATGCTGCGATGCCGATCTTTGGCTCTTGTTTGCGCCTATAAAGCGCTTGCGCATCGACTATCTTGTCGAAAAGGCGACGGAACTCGGTGTCGCGGTGCTGCAGCCCGTAAAGACGAGGCGTACAAATTCTGCGCGAGTCAACCCAGATCGATTGCGGATGCATTGTATTGAGGCCGCAGAGCAGACCGGCCGTCTAACCGTTCCTGAACTGAGGCCGCTTGCGCTTCTGGAGACACTGATCGAAAACTGGGATGATCAACGCAAGATTTTGTTCTGTGATGAAGGCGCCTGCGGCGAAGAGTCCAAGGTTCCGCTAAGTGAAACTTTACGTAATCGGGAAAATGCTCCGTGGGCTATTCTGGTCGGACCTGAGGGAGGTTTTGATACCCGAGAACGGGTCGCTCTACTCGATAAGCCGTTTGTTGTTCCCATAACACTCGGTCCCCGCATGTTACGGGCGGATACCGCAGCCATTGCGGCACTCTCACTATGGCAAAGCTATCTGGGCGATTGGTAGGTGAGGAACAAGTCTTTGCTCTTGTGACCTCACCAAATGCCCTTTAAACCTGAAACCAAGAATTAAGCATACGGGACTTGCTTTTAACGGAAGGTAGGAAAGCGTTGATTGTGAGTAAAAACGTTACCGGCACGACCATCGAAAGCTATGACGATCTTGTGGCCCATCTCGAAGCTGGCTGTAAGCCAGCCGATGATTGGCAAATTGGCACCGAGCACGAAAAGTTTGGTTATCACTTGGCGGGGCTAACGCCTCTTCAATATGAGGGTGATGACGGCGTTGGGGCCATGCTGAGGGGGCTTCAAAAGTTTGGCTGGCAGCCTGTTTTTGAAAAGGGCGAGGTCATTGCGCTCAAGCAGGCGAGCGGATCCATTACGCTCGAACCGGGCGGGCAGTTTGAATTGTCAGGCGGTGCACTCGCCAATGTTCACCAGACCTGCGACGAAGTTCATACCCATCTGGCTCAAGTCGAGGATGTGGCTAAAGAGTTAGGTGTCGGTTTCATAGGTATCGGCTTCTCGCCCAAATGGTCATTGACTGAAACACCGGTTATGCCCAAGTCGCGCTATCAGATTATGCGACGATACATGCCAACGAGGGGAACGCTTGGCCCGGAGATGATGTTCCGCACCTGTACGGTGCAAACAAATCTTGATTTTTCATCGGAGAGCGACATGGTGAAGAAATTTAGGGTAGGTCTTGCTCTACAACCCATCGCAACTGCAATTTTTGCAAATTCTCCGTTTACGGATGGTAGACCGAATGGGTTTTTGTCATACAGAAGCCACGTCTGGCTCGATACCGATCCCGACCGAACCGGAATGTTACCCTTCGTTTTTAAGGAGGGTTTCGGTTTCGAACGCTATGCCGATTATGCCTTGGATGTGCCCATGTATTTGGTCGAGCGCAACGGGAAATATATTGATGCGGCGGGCCAATCGTTTCGCGATTTTCTGGCAGGAAGTCTCCCGGCGTTACCCGGCGAGAAACCTTTGCTCAAGGACTGGGAAACTCACTTGACCACAATTTTCCCCGAGGTGCGTTTGAAGAGATTTCTTGAAATGAGGGGCACTGATGGCGGGCCCTGGCGGCGGCTTTGCGCGCTTCCTGCCTTCTGGGTGGGCCTTCTTTATAATTCCGATGCGCTTGAAGTGGCCTGGGACTTGGTTAAAGACTGGACATTAGAGGAGCGTGATGAATTGAGACGCGCAGTCCCGGTACATGCGCTCAAGGCAAAGTTCCGCAACCGAACCGTAGTTGATATTGCCAGGGACGCGTTGAAGATCTCTCGGGCTGGTTTGAGCGCCCGAAATATCCGTGATAGCAACAATGTAACTGAAGCCCATTTCTTGGAGACACTTGATCAGATAGCTGAGGAAAATCGCACGCCAGCTGAAGAGTTGCTCGACGCTTTTTCGTCCCGGTGGGGCGGGGACATAGATCATATCTTTGCCGAATATTCATACTAGCAACTGATTAGGCATTTCCAAATGATGTTAGGTGAAGGAGTCGCTCTGAATGCCACTGTGCTTGTGGTGACGTTGGCGATACTTTTTGGGTGTAGTGATCCGGAACGGAGTCAATTTATCCAACTATGTATCGACAACGGCGATGCGTCAGAACGCTGCACGTGCACGTTTAACAGTCTTCGGGAAGAAGTGGGTAAAATCGACGCAGAGTTCGTAGATTTCGTAGCCGACTTTGCCAAATGGGGTTTAAGAGAAGGCGATAAGGGCCTGGACCGCTTCCAAATTATGGAAAAATATGAACTGAAAGAAGAAGAGTTCCTGAGCCTGGCTGAGCTTGTCGGCGGCACGATGATACGAGCCCTAGGCAATTGCCGCTAATGGCTGGCGCAGGATAGGTCGCGTCCGGTATACGACGTACAATTAAGTCTGTGTGCCGCCGACCGTCAGACACTCAATCAGAAGGGTTGGTTGTCCCACTCCTACCGGCACACCTTGGCCAGCTTTGCCGCAGACGCCGATTCCGGGATCCAATTCCATATCGTTACCGACCATTGAAACCTTGGTGAGCACATCAGGCCCGTTGCCGATCAGTGTTGCGTTTTTGACAGGCGTGCCAACTTGACCGTCCTTGACCAAGTACGCCTCCGTGCAAGAAAAGACGAACTTCCCACTTGTAATGTCAACTTGGCCTCCTCCAAAAGAGACCGCATAGAGTCCATTCTTGCAGCTACGCAATATTTCTTCTGGATCGTGGGCACCCGCCATCATGTAGGTATTGGTCATACGGGGGAGCGGTGGGCATTCGTATGATTCGCGCCTGCCATTTCCAGTCGGTGGCATGCCTACGAGCCTTGCATTCATTCGATCTTGCATGTAGCCGACGAGTTTGCCGTCTTCGATCAAAGTTGTTCTGGCGGTGGGTGTGCCTTCGTCGTCCACAGAAAGTGAGCCCCGCCGGTTTGGTATGGTCCCATCGTCGACCACCGTGATGCCCTTCGATGCAATAAACTCGCCCATGAGCCCCGAAAAAGCCGACGTTTGTTTTCGATTAAAGTCACCTTCCAAACCGTGGCCGACTGCTTCGTGCAGGAGTATGCCTGGCCATCCGGGCCCCAAGACGACGGTCATTTCTCCACTCGGTGCGGGCACAGAGTCCAAGTTGACCATGGCCTGCCGCAGTGCTTCGTCCGCGAGCGATTTCCATTTGTCTACTTTAAGATAGTCGGCGTAACCGGTTCGACCACCGGCTCCCATGTGGCCCGATTCTTGACGATTCTCCTCGCCGGCGACGACCGAAACATTCAGCCGGACGAGCGGGCGAACGTCGCGAACTGTGTCACCGTTTGGCCGGATAATCTCGACGACCTGCCAATTTCCCGAGAGCGAGCAAGAGACTTGACGCACGCGATCGTCTCTTGCTCTCATATAGGCATCGATGTCCTTCAATAATTCTACTTTGCTTTCAAAATCCACTTGGTCTAGCGGATTTACTTCGTCATATAGATGAACATTGCTACGGATTGGGCCGCTTGCAAACGTCCCCGTGTAGCCAGATTTTACCGCCTGAACTGATTTAGCCGCGCGCTCTAAGGCTTGTTCCGAAAGCTCCGATGCGTGAGCGTATCCGGTTGCTTCATCGGCGACGGCGCGCAATCCGAATCCGTGGCTGGTATCAAAACTTGCATTTTTCAGCCTACCGTCGTCAAACAGAAAACTCTCGGACTGGCTGTATTCGAGAAACAATTCACCGTCATCACAGTCCTCGAGCGCATCGTCCACTATCGATTGCACGCGCGTGCGGTCTAATTCTGTTTGCTTGAAAAAGAGTTCGGTTGAGTCGGGTGACGGCATACATCGTATCCCTTATGGCTAGGCAGTATAAGATCGGCACACTCTAGCGCTGGCTTTTGATTGATAGGGGTTTCACCTAATTTGTTCGCTGGTAACCGTTGGCTTCGTAACGTTCAATGCGCTCCACTGCAAATCTCCAATTGGGACGAATTCCATCGGCCTTCAAGAAATCTGCAAAGGCGTTGTCGAGTTCCCTCAGGGCTTCATGAGCCAAACCCCTATTGTAGTAGGCTGCATGAGGGTCTTTCGTTCCAAGTTCCAATCCACGGTCGTACTCCTCGATTGCTCTCCTAAACTGGTTTTTGAAGATAAAAGTATTGCCACGATTGACAAACGCTTCTGCGAGATCCGGCATTAGTTGCAACGCCTCTTCAAAATCTGCAAGTGCCTGGTCGTACAGACTTTCGGCAGTCAGATTGATACCTCGGTTGACCAATGTCTTGGCTCTATCGCTCCTGGATAGGTTGCCAAATTTTAAGGCCTTATTGCACTGATCTAGAGCGTCGGCACCGCCACCGAAGAGTGTGGTCGACTGATAACATTCATAAGCGTCACTGCTGCCAAAGACGGTCATGTTTTGTGCATGAGCCGAACCAGCAGAGATGACGGCTGCGGCTAGTAAGAGTCTCCACATGTCAAATCTCCATAATTTGAAATTGACCCTATTTTATCACGCTCCCCGCACGGGGCTAAGCCACATTTGCGCTTTGCCGTAGGCTCGGTCGCGGACTAGATTGATTGGCCGCCGCCGTCTTCTGCCCTATTCGATCTTGACCTAGTAGCAGATCTGCCGTTCATCAAGATCAAACCTGAAAATCCGTCCTTTATGGTTCGACCATACGAGTCGCCCGATGACGCAGTCTGAAGGCTAACCAGTCGGTTTTCTGCCTATTTTTGTTACAAAGTCGCGAGATTATGTAACACATTCGTCCCGAATCGGTACCATATGGTATGTTGGCGCAGTGTGGGATGTGCTCTTTATGCAGCAGGCTGCCAGCCGTTTAGCGATACGTGCCTTTGCAGTGTCGATCGTCGATATCGCCCGGTCGTTCAGGCCGTCGGGCACTTTCATGCCTGATTAATGGGTCGTTGGAGAATATTTGGTTTCACACGGAACTTGGCCAAGCATCAGCCCATTTGGGCTTTGTGGATGTTTTGCTGGTTCTGATTGAAGCAGACGAAACGCCGAATCCCGGTTGCATACCTGTGGAAGGGCAGAGCGGGACCGCGTTCAAGAATGATCATTTGGGTTATGCCATTACTTGGTTCGGATTGGCCGCAGCCCTGCTTGTGGCGCATCTCGCATATCACAAGTCGCGCGGCTGCCTTACACTTGGCGTTGCCGGGTCGGCGAGGGATCGTTAGTCTGAGCCACCAACGACGTTGTCGAGCGCCGGGAGGCAGCGAGTGAAATATATCAGTACGCGCGGCAGCGCTCCCAAGCTCGGGTTTGAAGAGGTGCTCCTCCAAGGTCTAGCACCCGACGGCGGCCTCTATGTGCCTGAGGCATGGCCTCGCTTTGACGCGGATGAGATTGCCGCGTTTCAGGGCCTCTCCTATGTCGACCTGGCATTGAAAATCATCACTCCTTTTGTGGGCGACGCGATCACATCGGATCAGCTGCGAACCATGGTGGAGCGGGCCTATAACTCATTCGCGCACAATGCGGTTGTGCCATTAGTTCAAATAGATCCCAGCACCTGGCTACTCGAACTTTTTCACGGTCCAACCCTGTCATTCAAAGACGTTGCAATGCAATTGATGGGACAGCTTTTCGACCACGCGCTTCAGAAGCGTGGTGAGCGGGTGACGATCGTGGGTGCGACATCCGGGGATACGGGATCAGCAGCGATTGAAGCAATGCGCGGGCGTGAATCGATTGATATCTTTATTCTTCATCCCTTTGGTCGCGTCTCTAACGTTCAACGACGTCAAATGACGACTGTGCCGGACTCCAACGTTTTTAATATCGCCGTTGACGGCACGTTTGACGACTGTCAATCGCTGGTGAAGGTGATGTTTAATGAAAAGGCATTTCATAACTCCGTCAAAATGGCAGCTGTAAACTCGATCAATTGGGCGCGCATTATGGCGCAGGTTGTCTATTACTTTTACGCCGGTGTTGCTCTTGGATCACCCAATCAGAAAATTTCTTTTTCAGTGCCGACTGGAAATTTTGGTAACATATTTTCCGGCTATGTTGCTGCTCAAATGGGATTGCCAATTTCACGTCTCATCATTGCTACCAATGTTAACGACATATTGGTGCGGTCACTTGAAACGGGATGTTATGAAGTAAGGGACGTCACGCCGACCATCAGTCCCGCAATGGACATTCAAGTGCCCAGTAATTTTGAGAGGTTACTTCTGGAGGCTTGCAATCGAGATGCAAAACAGGTTTCCGGCCTCATGTCGAGGCTTGCTAAGTCAGGAAAATTTAAGCTCCCGGCGCAAGCTTTAGCTACTTTGCGGCATCAATTTGATTCGGTTCGCACGAATGAGCAAGCCACCAGGGAAACTATTGCGAGCACCTTTGGTGCGACGGGACTGCTGGTGGACCCTCATACTGCTGTAGGCATTGCAGCCGCTGGTGTCCGCCACAGTGGCCCGGACGAAATAATGATCTGCCTATCGACCGCACATCCGGCCAAGTTTTCTGACGCCATTGAGTTGGCCACCGGTAGGTGTGCGACGCTGCCTTCACATTTAGAGGATCTTGAGAAAAGATCGGAGAGATTTGTGCGGCTCGCCAATGATCTAAGCATGGTTAAGGATCATATCTCTCAAAATTCCCGGGCTCAGCGCTAGATGTGCACAACCGTCGAGCTAAATCGCAAGCGTGTGATTGCGATTGGCCGTCATTTGTGAACAATTGTAGGGACAGGATTGGTATTATGACCCGGAACTAAGCTCATATGGCACTGTTGCGTACCATAACCAGCCCCGAAGCCGATCCCATGATCGAGGGTGACGGCGTCTACTTGCGTCATCCGGCGGTAGCTCACTACGAAGAATGGTCAGAGTTACGGGAGGGTAGCCGCGCGTTTCTGACCCCATGGGAGCCAACGTGGCCGTCAGATGATTTGACGCGCACGGCATTTCGGCGTCGTGCGCGGCGTTATGCAAAAGACATCAAGGAAGATCAGGCCTATCCGTTTTTTGTCTTTCAAAATATCGATAATAGAATGGTGGGAGGGTGCACCCTCAGTAATGTTCGGCGCGGTGTGACGCAATCTTGCTCGCTCGGCTATTGGATCGGCCAACCTCATAAGCGCAAGGGTTTGATGACCGCGGCCGTCCGCACTCTCATACCTTATGTTTTCAACACTCTGGATTTGCATCGCTTGGAGGCGGTCTGCCTACCTAACAATGAGGCGTCCAAGCAGCTGTTGAAAGGGGTGGGTTTTGTCGAAGAGGGCTATGCTCGACGCTATCTCAAGATTAACGGTACATGGCGGGATCACCTGCTCTTTGCAATAGTTAAGGGCGATTAGTGCAGAACGCAGGGCAGGCGCTTCATCAAGCAAAAAGGGCTGGCAGCGGCGCATAGAAGTCTTCGAGCCCCGTATGGAACGGGACATGAGCCAAGAGCTGGTCGTCAAAACTGAATTGCGCTGGATGCTTGATCGTTACGAAATGGAAATTTTCTATCAGCCCATCATGGATTTAAAAAATGGCCGTATCGCTGGTTCCGAGTCGTTGTTGGTTG